>Ga0066648_10000544_pt1 | contig 24998 bp, 19 predicted proteins | sample CryGeyCG12114_NA_FD_59537 | JGI IMG/M metagenome (GOLD analysis project Ga0066648, IMG submission 59537) | Groundwater microbial communities from aquifer - Crystal Geyser CG19_WC_8/21/14_NA | ecosystem: Environmental > Aquatic > Deep subsurface > Groundwater | place: USA: Utah: Grand County... | reverse complement strand
CGAAAGGCACAGAAGAGACACTGTGTTGGCTGACGAGTCCATGCTTGCATAGTCTTACGTCTCGGTGATACGTGGCTACTAAGTGCAAAGTCTGGTCCGTGATAAACAAAGGCGCAAGCTCAGCAGCCCTGACTTCCTGACTTCCTGACGGGGAACATTTGGACTGCGAATCGTGGAAATTTAGAGTTCACCGGCTGCATCATTAACAGATCTGCACTAAGCTCCTTTAAACCAGTACTAGTGGATCATTAGAGTTGCCCGCAATCGCATGTGGCAGTGATTCAAGTCCGAGTAGTACCTAAGCAGGTGCAAAGTATTGCAGGCAGACTCTTCACGGGCGTGCTCCAGGCATCAGACTTAGGGAGCTGAGATTCGCCTACCAGACAGGACAGACATGTTGGACGCCTGCATTGACATCGTCGCCGTCATCACCAACTCGGAGGCGACATCGACACGGCCGGCAGCATGGGCACCTCAATCATCGAAGAACAACAGCGCAACTTCCTGCAAGCCATAAGGCAGACTAGTGGCAATGATTGGAAGGTCTTGGTGCTCGACGAAACCAGCAGCAAGCTGCTGTACAATGTGGTCAAGGAGGACGACGTGTTGAACTGCAACATCATCTCCATCGAACGGCTCGAAGACCGCCGCCAACAACAGCCCGAAACCGATGCCATCTACCTCCTCTCACCCCTGCCGCACATCGTGGAACTATTAAAAGCAGACCTGGCCCGCCGGAGATACCGTCGAGGCTTCCTGGTATGGACCTCCACCTTGCCTCGAAACTTAGGCCAGGACTTGTTCAGTTCGGAAAACCGCCGCCAGGTCATAGCTAGCACGAAAGACCTAAACATCGACTTCTACCCGAGAGAGTCCCATGTGGTGACCTTCCGAGCTGACTGGAGCTTCCACGTTCTGTACAACCCGCAATGCGACGGTCTGATCAAAACCCATCTCGACACTCTGACCCACAAGATCGTCTCGGTGTGTGTATCCCTGGGTGAGTACCCGCTGGTCAGATACTACCGACCGAGGACTGCCAATCATAGCGCTGCTGTGTTGTGTTCACATCTAGCCTCCTTCGTGCAAAACGCCCTCGACGACTTTGCTCGCGACCAGCGCAACAACTTTCCTCCTCCCGACTCTCCACGTCCGCGAGCCGAGCTGATCATCACCGACCGTACCATGGACCTGATTGCACCCTTTGTTCACGAGCTCACGTACCAAGCCATGGCCATGGATCTGTTGCCGGTCCACGACGATGGTGACAAAATCACATATCGGAACACCATCCGGAGAGGCCAGCCGGATCAGGAAGAAAGGGACATCGAGCTGAACGAACACGATAAGCTGTGGGTCTCGAACAGGCACAAGCACATGAAAGATCTTCTCGTCGAATTGAGCAACGAGTTCAAGCAGTTTCAAGCTAAAAACTCCCATTTTGCCGAGTCCGACGACCAAGTTGTGTCGGTCAACACCATCAAGGACATGATGGCCGGCTTGCCAGGCTTCCAACAGGACAAGGACGCGTTTGCGTTGCACATAGACATGGCAGAAAAGTGCGCCAAGCTGTTTCAAGAAAGGAAGCTGCTGGACATATCGTCCACAGAGCAGTGCCTGGCGACGGGCATAGATGAGGATGGCAAGAAGCCAAAGAATATTGCGGACCAGGTCGTACGTCTATTGGATGATGATAGTATCTCCCATGATGACAGAGTGCGCCTTCTGACCATGTACATAATGTACAAGTATGGCATCTTGCGTGGCGATATCGAGAAGCTGCGATGTCATGGCGAGCTCTCCCCTATGGACGGAGAGATGATATACAACCTCGACTTGTTGGGCGCGCGTGTTGAACGACAGCTCAAGGACAACGTCCCTGCTCCACAGCCAATCTTTCCGCCCAAAGTGCCGGAGATTACTCCTGGCGGAGAGGTGGAGCTGTCCAGGTTTGAGCCTGTGCTACGACAGTTGCTTGAAGGTCTATGTAGGAACAACGTCGATCCAAACGTCTTCCCACCAGTCAAACCACACCTCGACCATTCGTCTACGGCTCAAACGTCGACATCCCTTCGACAGGGTAGACCTGCTCCGACCTGGGCTGCAACGAACCGATCACAGTCAACCAAGCCGAGACAGAGGCTTATCGTCTTCGTGGCTGGAGGGGCTACCTATTCAGAGGCTCGATCATGTTACGAGATATCGCGGGAGTTTGGCAAGGAAGTCTATCTCGCGACCACCCACATGATTACACCAAAGTCCTTCACAAGACAGGTCAGCTTGTTGAGCAGAGGTCGCCGAGAACTTGGCCTTCCCGCAGATCGAGCAGCACCGAAAATGCCAGCATGGATGTCGGATCCGCCGCCAGGGGCACAAGAGCCGAAGCCGGCGTCACCTCAACCCGTGGCGAATGGCCGCCCTTCAGGCCAACCACAACCACAACTACAATCGCAACCGCAACCGCAGCCCCAACCACAATCACAACCACAGCCACCGACGGCTGCTATGGAGAAGATGCGTCTTGCGCCGCAGCAACCGCAGGGCCCGCAGCGCCATCAGTCTTACGGCAGCAGCAGACCGGCCAGCTCGTCGAAAGCTGAACCAGCCAAGAGTACATTCAAAGATCCTGCGCAGATGGCCAAGGAGAAAGAAGGCAAGAAGGAGAAGAAACATCACTTCAAGGTGTGGAAGAATTAGCTGCTTGTCGTCAATTAGCGAGGCGTTGGGCGCACCCTGCTGTAGCAGGTCTATAGCAGGTATGCAGCAGGTATATATTGGACTGTCGGGATGGTGGTTGTACAAGGTGTCCAGGTTTGAAAGCTACTGGTAAGCAGGAGGTTATCCGTTGGGACCCAGATATTGAGAAAGATCGTCACCATATACGGAGCGACGTAGCTTCTCGGCGCGTCTACTTTTCTCCTCTTCTAACCTTCTCACCTCCTTCGCATTAAGCTTTACCCCATCCGTCTTTGCGGGAGCCTTCCTTTTCTGCTTCACTCGATCCGTGTCCTGTTCGGAACTTTGCAACAAACCTAAGCCAGCACTGTCGATTTTCTGCTTAGCCTTGATTGGAATGCGAATGCCCTCCTGTCTAGCTCCAAGTCCTCGTCGGGCATCCGGGTCCCATCCGTAGTCTTGCAGATACTTCAGGCCAACATGAGAGCGATCAAGGTGAGAGGGAGGATGGGAGTGTTCCAGACACATCTGGTGTGCTATCGAGGTCTCATGGCTGTTCAACACAGCGCTGCCGTCAGACACTTTTTGTCCACAGATCTCGCACGTCAATGGCCCCTCTTGCTTCTGCTCTCTCGTGTCTAGTCTCACGGTGGAAGCTGTGTCCGAGTCTGGTGCTGCATTCTTCATTACTATCGAGAGGTACCTGTTTGCTGCATTGGATGGTCTAGTTGTGGCAGGGTTGTAGGATGGAGATTCATCATTCTCAGCAGGCACGAATGCGACACGTTTTCGCTTAATGCCAGCGCCGAACACGCGCTGGTCGACGAGCGGAACGTAGTACTCGTCGTCTGTCTCGGTGGCCATTGAGACTTTATCTCACTCGACATGAATTACAGGTAGTTCCAGGTGTGACACCGCGAAGGATGAACAATGTTGAGCGGCGATTCAAATGGCGTCATCGCCTAAGCGGTCATGCTTCGGGGTTGACTAAGCCGAAATGACACTCCATGCCTAGTGACTTGGTGCCTGATGTTCGCCGCCAACCAAAAAAGTGTCGAGCACAATTGTATCTGGCTTGACTGACTTGCAGTACCTCGTAGCTCATATTCACCATGGTTGTTCCTCTGCTGGCGGAGGGCTTTGGCAGAGGTGTCACGAACATACCTCACCTTTCATCTATCGTCAAGGCCACCCTGTTCGTCGGCCTCATCTATATCCTGAAGACGTACTTTGGTGGTGCAACATGCAAGTCAGAACGGGACATGCATGGGAAGGTGGTGATGATAACAGTCAGCCTTGTGCTCAAAATCGTACTTCACGTTGACACTGACATGTACAGGGCGGAACATCAGGCATAGGGGCTAAGATAGCAAAAGAGCTAGCGACTCGAGGGGCCCAGATCATACTTCTCTCTCACCACCAGACATCGGACCCATTCCTGGTCGATTACATTGAGGACTTACGATCACAATGCAACAGCGAGCTGATATATTCCGAGCAAGTCGACCTTTCCTCCCTCCAGTCCATTCGCCTCTTCGCAACAAAATGGGTAGACAATGCCCCTCCTCGCCGCCTCGACATCATCGTCCTCTGCGCAAACGTCGCGACTCCCAAGTACGGCAAGAGCAGGCTCACAATTGACGGCGTGGAAGAAGAATGGATGGTCAACTACCTGTCCAGCTACCATCTCCTCAGCATTCTTTCTCCTGCAATTCGAGCTCAACCGCCAGACCGTGACGTTCGCATTCTGTTTAGCACCTGCAGCAGCTACATAGGCGGCACTCTTGACCTCAACGGTACGGAGATGGCTACAAAGTCAGGCGGCTGGTCGCACAGTCGAACAAAGCTAGCCTTGATGAATTTTGCCTATGCCTTCCAGAAACATCTTGATGCCTATCAGCGCCCGGACAAGCAGCCCAATAATGCACGAGCTCATATCGTTGACCCCGGTTACTCTCGCACCCCAGGCATGAGGCGCTGGCTCACCGGCGGCTCCCTCATGGGCCTGCTCCTATATCTGTTGACCTGGCCTATCTGGTGGCTGATCCTTAAATCGCCCGATCAGGGCGCTCAATCGTACCTCTTTGCTGCAATGGACGCAGCATACGGCCACGGCGAAGGGGCCAAGTTCATTAAAGAGTGCCGAGAAATCGAGCCGTTGAGGCCAGAGGCAAAGAACGAAGAAATCGCAAAGACTTTGTGGGAAACCTCGGAGAAACAGATTGAGCGGCTAGAGAAGCAAGGTGCTGTAAAGAGAGCACTTGAGAAGAAAGAGAAGGAGGAGAGTGCCAAGAAGGGAAACACGGAATCCAAGACAGCTAAGGCAGGCAGTGTCGAAACAGCCGATGGGACGGCGACTACGAGCGAGAAGCAGCAGGCGGCGGTCTCTGGGAGGAATAGAAAGAAAAAGGGTTGAAGAGAGACAGCGACGCGGACACGGTTGCTGAAATGATCCATTTCCTATGCTTGAAAACGGCCTCGAACACATCAACGGGCGAAGCGTCTTGCTTGTCACGCGCGGAAAAGCACATGGATGCATTCGAGCTCTCGTCAGCAGTCCACAGCGTCTTAAAGCAAACTGCTAGGTGACGACTCTCCGGCAACGAAGTTAGCTCGGCAACATTGTCGTCCAAGGACAACGCGACATTGCTCAATTGGTGGTCGCCAACCCTTTCGCACCATGGCTTCCTGATCGCCCACCATGGTTTCACATCATCAGCCAAATCGCTCACGATTGTCTATGCGGTAATATCAGTATCAGGGCCCTCTCGAATTGTAGTGTGGGTGGCCATCCGTAGTGCGTTCCGCATGTTTTGCCGCTGGCTATCTCTGATCTCTCCAGATCGGCAGTTCTCAGTGCAGCAAATGTGCAGAAGCACAGGCTCCCTCTCCCCCGAGCGACCTCATTGCCCAACAGAGCTCGAACCAGGCACGTTCAGCACAGGCGTTGGACCAATGTTCTGCGCCTCATGCGGCAGTAGCCTTGTGTGGTTTACCAATGCCATGCCGGTTGATCTGATTGTCTCTGTAGGCACGATTGAGGAGGAGATGCTCTTCGGCAAATCCCAGCAAGGTACGATCAAGAAGCCCTGGCAAGGACACAACTTCAAGTGTAGACAAGAGCTTCTGTCTGGAAGCACGGGTTCTAGCAATGAAAAAGACTCGTACTGGCAGAATACTATCCTCATCGTGACCGGTCATCTGGCCGAGCCAAAAGTTCTCACAGCACTTTGTGGGGTAGAAGCGCCTTGGCCCTCTACGCAGGGTACATTATGAGCACCTTGGCCGTGACGATCAGATATCTTGACTACCAGAATCAGCGCAAGCTTACAAGACGCAAGCAGTCTCACCAAAGTGAGGCTACCGCATCTGCACACACGCAATTGGAAATAAACTTTCCGTACCAAAATCCTTGCCGAACAGTTTCTTCAGTTGTATTCCGCATTCAGCCGCGGCCATGTTCCGCACTTCCTGATTTCTTCCCCACAATCATCAACTCCCGACGTTGGAAAGACCTCTTCCCCCAGGGCTCGAGTCCACATACTTGCATGGAGCAAGCCATGGCGGCCCCAATTGTGTGCTTCGCTTCAGTATGCCGTGAACCTTGGACAAAGCAACCCGGATACAAATACCTCCTACTGTTCTTCTTCCCTCCAGATCTGTACACAAGTTGACTAATCAGCCAAAGCACTCCAGTCACGGCCCCTTGCTGGAGTGGGTAACACTTGTCATCAACAGTAGCGACGATAGCTCTTTACTAACTATATCCTGTCGTCGACATACTATTTCCAGCACCAGCACACAAACAGCTCAGGACCGCTCGAGCATCAACAGCGATTGCCTAGTGGAGGAAGGCGCGATTTGACTTCGGCACAGCTGTCTGACTACACATATTCCCTTTCGCAGCCCTCGACTTCTAAAAAAAGCAACATCGAAGGCCGCCATGGCAGTTGGAACCATGTTCGGTTCCCTAGCCACTTACTCCCTCGAACATCCACTTCTCTTCACCCTCTACGCCTTCATTGGTCTCGCCATTGGCTATATCGCAGTCACCGAAGTCCAGCGGTCCAAAGCCCGCATCCCTGGTATTAAGGGTCCACCCGGCCTCCCGGTGATAGGTAATATTCACCAAATTCGAGTCAATGCTGCGGAGCAATACCGTCTTTGGCGGGAACAGTACGGCCCCGTCTACCAGATCATGTTGGGCAATGTCCCTGTTGTTGTCATCAACTCAGCCGCTGCAGCTCGCGAGATCTTTGGTGCCAATTCACAGGCTCTGTCGTCTCGTCCAGAATTTTACACATTCCATAAAGTTGTCAGCTCTACGGCTGGTACTACAGTGGGCACAAGTCCCTTCTCCGAGAGCTTGAAACGCCGCAGGAAGGGCGCCGCCTCAGCCTTGAACAAACCAAGCATAGCAACCTACATCCCACACATCGACACTGAAACTCGAGACTTCGTCCGAGAGTTTCTCGACTACGGTGAAGCGGGGACCAAACTAGTCGATCCCATGCCCATGATCCAGCGTCTCTCCCTCTCCCTTGCCCTCACTCTAAACTGGGGTACCAGAATCGTTTCGCAATCCGACACCCTCTTCAACGAAATCACCCATGTCGAAGAAGAGGTTTCGAAGTTCCGCTCCACAACGGGCAACCTTCAGGATTACATTCCTATCCTCCGGCTGAACCCCTTCAGCTTCGGCGCCAGAACAGCCCGTGACATGCGTCGCAGACGGGACGTCTACCTCAACAAGTTGAACAAGGACCTCGACGACCGTATGGAAAAAGGGACCCATCAACCCTGCATCCAAGCCAATGTAATCCAAGACAAAGACGCGAAGCTCAACCAAGAAGAGCTAACATCTATTTCCCTGACCATGTTGTCAGGCGGCCTCGACACCCTCACCACCCTCGTAGCCTGGTCCATGGCTCTCCTCGCCGAACACCCCGAAATCCAAGAGAAAGCACTCTCCGAGATCCGCGCGAAATACCCCGCCACCAGCGACGGCATTCTCTGCGACGAATCCGACGACCAATCTATTCCCTACGTTGTCGCCCTCATCCGCGAGCTCCTCCGCTACTACACGGTGCTCCGGCTTTCGCTACCCCGCGCCTCCGTCAAAGACATCAAAAGCTCCTTCAACAACGGCGCCGTCATTCCTGCCGGCACCGTCGTCTTCCTGAACGCGTGGGCTTGCAACATGGATCCCGAGGTCTGGGGCGATGATTACCTCGAGTTCCGGCCTGAGCGATGGCTCGAGAAACCCGATGCCCCCCTATTCACGTATGGGCTGGGCTATCGCATGTGTGCGGGTAGCCTGCTGGCGAATCGGGAGATGTATGTCATTTATTGTCGGTTGATTAGTGCGTTCAGGATTGAGGGGTGTGTAGATAGTGAGACCGGGGGCAGAGTTGAAACGCATCCCGTGAAGGGAGTGGAGGATCAGACGCAGTTGGTCAGTGTGCCCAGGAGGTACAAGGTGAAGATGGTACCGAGGGAAGCGGGGGCTTTAAAGGAGGCGCTGGGGAAGGAACCGAAGCATTAGCTAAGGTGGGTATGGAGGCAGCCGGTCCGTTGATGAGGGTTTGATGTCCTACTGTGAAGAATGCACATACAGGAAATTAAGTTACTAGTCGTTTTACACATAGCGTTGCTCTTCTGGATTGCCAATCAGCTTGCATTTTCTGATTGTCCATGATTGTCCATCAATGTCCATCAATGTCCATCATAGAAGTTTGCACTGCTGTTACAGACGTGTTCGCACTTTTCCGTATGGATCCCCCACCTCTGCCATATCCTAGATTTTTTTGGATCCGAACTCTGCTTGCTTGTACACTATCGTTTCTCCGCTGGTTATGGTCGCTTTTTGTATGATGACACAAGATTCGAGCGCTACGCTATAGTGTTAGCGATTCGTCTTCAGCAAAGTTGTAGAGAACTCAGGGGCGTACACGAAATTTCTTGTTATGATAGAAAAGACGTTTCGGTAAACTTTCTCCACCACAAGTACTCATCTCATGCATGGACTGACCGCATCGTGGGTTCGGCCCCCCTCATCATATCCGCCCTTCGTACTTTCGGCACGCAGATATTCGTACTGCAGTACGGTGATATTCAATGTCCGAATAGCGAGAGTACTGAGCTACAAAGGCGTTTTATAGAATCATATCTGTGCTTGAACATCTTCGTTCACTACTATCACGTTGCTGCATTTCTCTTGCGAGTACGCTGCGTTCACTTACGAAAAATAGATCTGCTGGTCAGGGTTGTGCAACGTTTGTGCTGCCACAAACAGGACTTCCAGCAAGCTGGCATACAGCTGTAACATCGCGAGCCTACTGATTACATACCACTTCTAGGTCAAGACCGGAGTGAGCCGCGATGGGACCAGCATATCGAGCCGACCACATCGGTTCTTTACTCCGACCGCGAGCGCTCCTTGACTCACACACCAACAAGGACCCGAGCAAGACGTATGGCCTTGAAGTCACAGAAGCAATCACCAAGGCCGAGGTCAACGCCATCAAAGATGCCATCCACGAACAGACCAGCCGCCAGATCTACCCGATCACGAACGGCGAGTACCCACGCGCCATCTTCTACAGCGGCATGTTCGAGAAGCTCGACGGCATGACCATCTTCCCAGCGCTACCCGTGCCCGAAGCGTACAGGACCGACTTTCCCACCACGACCAGCATGCAGAAGCAATGGGGCATGAAAAGTTTCGCGAATGTCATCGCTACAGGCAAGATCCGTTTCAACGAGTCTTCGCCTCCGTATCTAGCGGAGTGGCTCCAGTTTCGCGACCTGTTACCAGATCAAAGCGCCTGGACCAAAGCCAAGCTCACGATTCCTGCGCCGACGTGGCAGCACGCCCACCTGAAACCGGGCACGGCCTACACGCCCGAGTCAGGCTACAAGGACGACGAGGCTTACTTCCGCGACTTGGCTAGCTGTTACACGCGGACGGTCGAGACCCTGTACGACCATGGCTGCCGCTACATCCAGGTCGACGACCCCCACCTCACGTACTTCTGCGACACCGCGTTCCTCGCCGGTTGCGCCAAAGACGGCACGGACACCGACGAGCTGCTGGACCTCTACATCAAGGTCTACGCGTGGGTCTTCGAGCCATTCAAGAAGGACCCCAAGTACGCTGACCTGCGGGTCGGCATGCATCTCTGCCGCGGCAACATGCCCGGCAGCAAGCACTGGGTGACCGGCGGGTACGAGAAGATCGCGCAGAAGCTGTTCAACGGCGCGACGGGCGTCGACACGTTCTACCTCGAGTTCGATGACGAGGAGCGCGCCGGCGGATTCGAGCCGCTGCGCCATCTGCCCCGTGGAAAGAGTGTTGTGCTTGGACTCGTCAGCACGAAGGTCCCGGATCTCGAAGATAAAGGCATGCTTGTGAAGAAGGTCGAGGAGGCGAGCAGGTTCATCGCGGACGCGTGGGGAGTGGATGCCAAAGAGGCGCGGGACGAGGCGCTGGCGATTAGCCCGCAGTGCGGGTTCAGTAGTCACTCTGCGAGTGGAGCGAAGGGGATGAGTTGGGACAGACAGTTTGAGAAGTTAGAGCTGTTGAGGGATGCCGCGAAGGAGATTTGGGGCTGATTTGTCCACGTGCTAGGTCTGCCCTCCTTACGACGCTCGGTGGTACGAGAAGATGGGGTTGCGACTCAGATCAAATTGTACCTACCTTTTGGGTCGGCTTCCACTACCTCAGGTGGGTCCCCACTTGTAATAATCTGTCGGGAACCGTTACTATCGCCGATTCTCTCTCCTTCACCACCGCGCAGCCTTCGCGCATACTCAAACGTACAGCTACTAAAACTTACATCACAATCTTGTCACATACCGCCTTCTTCGCCTCGCACTCTGCCTTCTTCGTGCCATCCGCGTCCTTCCCGGCGTCCTTGAAACATGAATCCACCTTGGCCTTCTTCAAGCAGTCTTTCTGGTACGCCTGCGTCTTCGCCGCATGGTCAATCCACGGCCACTCCCAATCATACGAGAGATGGTTGATCGGACACTTGGCTTCCGGTCTTGTCTCGGCGCGGGCGAGTGTGCACTTTTCGCCCTTGATACACTATACATAGTCAGTCAAACGTCCGTCCCGACGGACAAGCAGGAAGGCAAGGGGAGGGGCATACTTACAGAGCTGTTGCGGCAGGGGCCGACGACGGGAAATAGGTCGCCGTCTTCTTTGCATTGGCCGTCGCCTGTGCAGGTGCCTTGCCAGGACTGGGGCTCTTTCCATTTGACGGCGCGGGATTCAAGTGTGGTGGGGTCAGACCTGTAGCTGGTGGGGTCTACCGCGGCCGCTGAGGTGAGGGCTGCAGTGGTCGCCAGGGTGAAGAGGGTGGCTGTGAACTTCATTGTGTGGCAGGTAGGGTTGTTTGATATGTTATGGTATTAGTTATGTTCAAAAAAAAGAAGAGATTATGTTGTTTGGTATTCGGTATCTTCACATGTAGCCGGCTTGGAAAGGGTGGTCTTATATTGCTTTACATGGCTCCGACATGGTGATTATTCTTAGGCACTTTGACCAAGAAATTACCGGTGAATAAGGCGAGAAGACCAAGAACCCTACCGGTGGACGAGGGGAATAAGGTGAGGACAAAGAATATCGGGCATTGTCAGCGCGGAGGAGTGGATTTGCGGCTCTTTCAGCTCTGTCCTCGAAGCACAATGAGAAGCACGTCGGGCATTGTGCTAGTATTGAGCTGGATCCATGGGACGACCTTTGAGAGGCTGGTCCTCGGGTGAGTGAGCGATCTTGATTGCGCTGCCGAGCCCTCATATCGAGGAATTGGCCTGTAAGCACTGTGGTAACAGCCGCAGTCGAGTCTGTGAATGGTCGCATCTCGTCTCGAGGACTTCACAAGCGTTTTCCAGAAAATGAAAGGTAGGCGATTGTAGAGTAGGATGCAAGAATGGGAGATAGAAGGCTCTTGCCATTCACCATGTATCTTCTCTTGCAGTGAAACCAGGACTAACAATCTTTTCAATAAATGTGACCGCCGAGTAGCCATAGGTCGTTGGATGGCAACGTTCCAAGATAGTATCGCCTCTTGTACCGCGCTCTGTGGTCCGCGAAATACACGGGACTACGCATCTTGTCAGCATTCGGGCTGCCATGGACTGACTTACCTTTCGCTGCAGACGGAAGGGTACCACATCTGTAGCTCGCACAGATGTTCGTGACTGGGCTGACTTGAGTGATATAGTATGGACACTCGCCAGCCCTTACATTTCTTCAATTCCCTACCTGTCTACCCGTGACTTCGGGGTCCGCTCAAAGACACTTCGTTCATGTGCTGGACCTTCAAGAACAATTTTTTCATCATGCACATACCTACGACAGTTGTAACTGGGGTAATAGCAGCCACGACCGTAGCCCCAATCACACAGTCCATCAACGCTGACATTGGCACCAACACCAGCGGCGATGCTAGAGAACTAATCAACTGGATGCGCGAGTCAAAGCGTTCCGCTGCGCACTCGCCCCACGATCTGAGGGCTGCATAGATGGTTGTCCCCTAGAACGTTGTGTTTCAGTGAAGAAGCGTAATTAGCTGGAACTCAGATGATTCAGTAATTCAAGGTGAAACGAACGAGGAGTATCGGCCATGACTCATTGGATACCTTGTACCAGCGCTCGGTGTGCGGTATCATCGAAGATTCCTGTCGTGGTCGCAGCAGGTGATGTATGACTTCCGATCTATAGCACGCTCAAGACTGTAGAGTCAGTCACTGGCAAAGCGGGATTTGTTCGGTATGTTTCGCAAGACCGAATTCAGCACTCGTGGTCCTATAGCTCTACAGCAATTTCGCGACACAAAACGGCCTCTGGAGCTCGCGCAGATCCTGATTCATAACGTCCTTCAGCTCACCAGCATGGAGACACGCCGCTTTTCCTTTCTGATCGTGATGTCCAGGAACTAATCGCGTCTCGTGTTCAAATGTAGCAACACGCTCTTCAGTGGTTTCTTGATTGCTATGAGATCGGCTTAACCAACAATCGTGATTTAACCTCTTCATCGCCACAGTCAAGGACGCCTACCGCGACAACTTTGCTCTCTTGTCATCAGTCTAAGAAGGGTTTACGGATCTGAAAATGATGATGTCAAATCACGCGTATCCTGCTCAAGTGGTTTGACTATATTCCCCTGCGACCAACACTGCCAATCTGCATATTCGCTGCTTTCTTTGAGAAACACTGCGCGAAGCACATCACCATGTCCCAAATGGCCCTACCCGAGTGATTCTGAGAGGATATTACAGTGTGTGCCTCTCCCGAATCCAAGTGGCACTAGCATACAGGAAATCTTCGTTTGCGGTCGTTTCGTGGTCATCATGCAAACGCTGCAACAACGTATCTCAGTCAGGGTATACCGCCCCAATGTGGCTTCAACAACCTGAGCGCTAGAATTGATTCGAACTACGAGACCAGTAACGGCTTTCCAATTGTGAGCCTCTGCTGCGAACCTTCCCGAGGTCGTTTCGCTGGTGATACAGAGATTCTGGCATCGAACACAGCTATTTGACGAGGTCTCACGACAGTAATGGCCTTCAGCGATACCTCCCACGTGTCGCAGCCCTCCAGAGACGCTTTTCAAGTCAAGGCTGCCAGAAATAAATCCCAGCCCATAGTCACCAGTTTCGGTCTAGCAGTCATCGACGAAATTCACTTCGGCCATGGACGAGTGGTCACAGGTGTTTTAGGCGGCTCGGGCAGCTTTTTCACGGCTGGAGCTCGTATCTTGTGTGGCGATGAAGATGCCAACAATGTGGCTTGGAGGGTACATGCTGGCGAAGACTTTCCTTCAGATGTCGAGGCAGGCTTATCTGAATGGCAGATAGATCTTTGCATACAGAAGCTTGAAGGGCACAAGTCGACACGCGGCCTACTCATGTATGCTGATGGGACTTTTGGGCGTAAGTTGGTTCTTGCTGTCCCGGACACAGACTTACGGCGTGTAGCGAAAACATTCAGATATACTACACCAGTACTACAGGTTACTCCAACGGATCTCCATGGCTCGCGTGCTTTGACAGCACAGGCGTTCCATTTTCTAGCTACACCTCTAGATATGCAAAGATATGCGGGTGAATTGCGTGACTTGATCACATCGCAGACCGACAAGCCTGACAGGGACGAGCCCCTCATTATCTGGGAGCCGGCACCGCCATCATGCTTACCAGAGAATCTTTCTGCGTGCTTCGAAGCTGCACGAAGCGTCGATGTCTTCTCACCAAATCACATCGAGCTTCTGAGACTTTTCGGTCTTGAAGCTGAGATGCACGACAAAAGAGTCCTCGAGTCATTAGCGACAGCATTTCTTCAATCCGGTATCGGCAGAAAAGGAGATGGTCTCGCTGTCATTCGAGCTGGTGAGCACGGCTCTCTAACCATGAAGAGAGGTTCACCGCCATGCTGGCAAACGCCTTTCTACAATGGCGACCCACATGATACCAGGAAGATCGTGGGCACAACTGGAGCTGGCAACGCATTTCTTGGCGGGCTCGCCGTTGGCCTTGTGCGCAAAGGTAGTGTGCCTGAAGCGTCACGATTTGGTGCAGTCGCTGCAAGTTTCATGCTGGAGCAGGTTGGTCTGCCGAAGCTAGGCTTCGGGGAACTCACCGAAGTCTGGAATGGAGATACTCCTACCAGGCGTCTCGATGTCTTGCGAAGTCGCGAGAGATGAAACAGACGTTTCAATTGAGCTTTCTATAGGCTAGTAATTGGAGATAACGAGCCATGCGCGTAGCAAGGCCAGTCATGGTCTCAGAGCTGGGAAGCATATTGCAGCTTAAGGAGCGGTGCATGATGGGCCTGCCTAATTGAACTTATTCGATAGCTGGCATGTCGGCTCCGACTGTTGTTTATCAAGGTTGCTTATACAATTGAAAACATCTTGAAGTAATATAACGTGTCTCGTACATATGTTCGTATACTTTACCTTGCTCTCTGTGATCTCCAGAAATCAGGGGAAGCGAAAGAGCGATGGAATCACTCGACACGCCACGTGTACGGGTTTATTCCGTTGATGGGTGTACAGCGTTGTCCTTGCACGTGACACTGGACAATCACAGTGGCCCGTACCCAAGCACTTTTGGGCTCTAATTCTCACCGTAGCCCCGGACACGTTGATTCACACAGCGTGCGTGTCCTCTCAGCGTCCAGCAAGCGGCTTCACGTCTTGTCTTCCAGTACTGTGTTCCTCAACAACCAGCTTACTCTACGCCTGCAAATATGGCCAAGAAACCAGCGCAGCCAGCAACGCCCAAGCCAGCCACAACTCCAATCAATGCACCACTAGCCCAAGACCAGCCTGCATCCAAGGCCCCTTCAGCAACGCAAACGAGGAGTGCTAGTACCTCGACCTCGAACTCGACACTGTCGGCCAAGTCATCCCCACAAGAGGTCGCCCTCCATGTGTGGCACAAGTACTTGAATGACACGCCGACGAGGACGATGCTCCTGGATGTGTTCATGCTCTTCCTAGTTCTGGTTGGAGCTGTGCAGTTTCTCTACTGTCTCATTGTTGGCAACTTCGTGCGTAACCTTTCCCCAAATTCCGAATGCTCTGCTGACAGCTTTCTAGCCATTCAATGCCTTCTTGTCTGGCTTCGGTGCATGTGTTGGCCAATTCGTCCTCACAGCTTCCCTACGAATGCAAACATCCGAACGACCTCCACCTACTGCCTCTGCCGCAGCGAAGAAGGCTGCCACGAAGTTCAACGACGAAGGTTTCGAGGAGAAGGACGAAGATGGAAAGCCAGTCTCGAAGATCAGTTCTGAAAGAGCATTTGCAGACTACGTACTGGGCAGCTTGATTCTGCACGCTTTCTGTGTCAATTTCATCAACTAGGGGAAGCCATCATGGCATATTCGAACTAGTTTCAGCGAGGACATTGAATCGAAACATGTCTCTCTCTCTTTACACTCGCAGCTCCAGGTCTAAAACAGGCTTTGGAATGTCTATCTGACTGAGAATCCTTTGTCCACGGTGAGGCCTCTGCACAATAACAAGATCTCTAGTGGCAGTTCCTTTGTGCCCTGTCTCGCGCCATTGTCTCGAAGCCACGGCCATGATGAGTCCTATACAATGTGCCCGAATCCGGCTATTGCACTGCTCTAGCCCTCGCGCGCAGTTCAGAAGACTACCAGATATACCACAATCAGCATAGCATCACTGGGGATAGAAGCAGTATGAGATCTTATACAACCCCCCTGCTTATGCTCAGCAGTACCATTCCATTTGCAACAGCATTCTATCCCATAGATCCTGCTTCCGTGCCAGCATGGTCCCTAAGCTACGACTACTCGGGCGAAAACTTCTTCAACAACTTCCAGTTTTTTACTGATACAGACCCAACTAAAGGCCATGTCAGATACGTCGACCTCCCTACTGCCAATGCAACAGGTTTAGCGGGCCTCATCACCGATGACAGCGCCACACCCTCCACGAAGCCCATAGTCTATCTAGGCGTAGACTACACAACCCCTGACACCACCTCCGGCCGCCCCTCCACCCGCGTCTCCAGCAACCAAACCTTCAACCATGCCCTCATTCTCGCCGATATCCTCCACATGCCCGCTCCCGTCTGCGGCGCCTGGCCAGCCTACTGGATCCTCGGCAGCGCCGCCACCTGGCCCGAAGCCGGTGAAATCGACGTCCTCGAGAATGTCAACGATGCCACCGTAAACAAATACACCCTTCACACCAACGCCGGCATCGCAACCAGAAACTATACCGGCCCTGCCCAAAAGGGCCATCTCAGCACAAACAACTGCGACGTCGCCGCGCCCGACCAAGCCAAAAACGCCGGGTGCAGCGTGACCGACGCGGCCGACGTCCCCTCGTACGGCTCTGCCTTCAACGCCAACCAAGGCGGCGTCTTCGCCACGCTGATCGATACCGACGGCATCCGCATCTGGTTCTTCCCGCGCGACGCCATCCCGGCTGACATCGCACAGAACACGCCGAACCCGCCGGGCCGCGCCATGAACAAGCCCGGCGCCAACAGCACCTGGCCCGCGCCCAACGCGCGCTTCGACGGGCCCGGCAACGACTTCGACGCGCACTTCCGCGACATGCAGATCATCATCAACACTGCGTTCTGCGGCGACTGGGCCGGCGCCGTGTGGAACAGTACCGAGACGTGTGCGAGGCTGGCCCCGACGTGCGAGGAGTATGTGAGTGCGAACCCGGGGGCGTTTAGGGACGTGTATTGGGCTATTAGGAGCATTCAGGTCTGGGAGCCGCTTGGGACGGATTGGACGGTGCCGTATTCTGAGGGACCCGCGGGGAAGCATAGTGAGAAGAGGTATGGAGGGGTTGCGGGGCCTGCTGAGAGGAGGTCTGAGGTCGGGCGACGTGCTGTGAAGAGGGATTTGTAGAGTGTACAGTGTAGAGCTGATGTATGTGTACTCATGAGACTTGGAATGGAATGCTGAGAAGGTGCTTTTTAGAATAGAATTGAGCGAATGCTATTGGGTAGTGTGATATGGTCGAATTATCTGATGACAGTCACGAACACACGTGTAGCGCGGGCACTGAGTGAGTTGAACGACCTGTCAGCGGGATTGACACCTCGTATCATATGCCCGACATTGCTTCCCGCCTGTCTACCCACATCCTCACGGGACCTTCGCCTTCGCTGTGGCAGATGTCCACGTGCCGGATCAGCTGAGCCCTCTTCTTGAACGGCGGTTGATCGAAGCAGTCGAGCTGGACGCAATAAGGTATGCTTTGTGGATGTCGAAGCTGACTGTGCTAAGTCATGTGCTTGACATACTCGGCTTTCGATCCAAGCATTGGCGGATTTGTAGCGCAGAGGGGTTCTAGACATGGCTGTGGATGATATGGTAGGTTGATTTTCCTCCCTGCTGCGGACCGCTTCGGACCATGTCGGTGCTTGTCGTAAGAAGGGTCAGTCCGACAGATCTTGTCGACCAAGGATCGTGGTCTCCATCTTTGGCATACTTTCCAGTACTGAGCGCAAGTCTTGCAGCATGGCAGCCGGTATGGCCCTGCTCGCTCTGGTCCGTACTTCTTGAAATGCCGTCCACAATTGGGATTTGCGCACTTCGACAGATTCGATGTCTAATCGCTATCATTACCGCCGGCCTTCCGTTTCTTTCCTGCACCTTTCCTCTTCTTCGGGCCGCCGATGTCTTCGTCGTCACTATCTTCGCTCTTCGGCTCGCCCTTCGCTCGAGGTTTCTTCGCACTCTCATCCGGCACGTTCTCGCATATCTCATTCAGAAAGTCGTATTGCGGATCCGCTAGCAACGCATTCTTCAGGTGTGTTGCGGTAACACGTTTGCAGTCCTCACCTTTTGCAGTGATGGCGCCCTTAGCGACCAGAGCGACCATGAAGCATTCTAGGGCTTTTGCTACTGCCGTGGGTGTCGCTTGAGCTACTTTGCCTACGTCTTCATCTGCTTGCATGATCCGTTTGATCCGCGCAACCGGAAACTTTGTTGCCACATTTACCCGTGGAATGGATGACAACTGTGATGGTTGTGTTTGAGGGGGCATGGATGCCAGTGGTTGCTGTTGTTGAAAAGGTTGCTGCTGATGGAACGATGGTTGTTGCTGATGAAACAGTTGTTGCTGCTGGAATGGTTGCTCCGGATGGAAGGGTTGCTGTTGGTGAAACGATTGCTGCATGGATGTTGGTCCTTGAACTGCCATAATTGGTTGTGGTGGAGGGGGCACAGATTGTTGCGATACTACGGTCTCGTCAAATTCATTAACGGGATGAGCGTTGTCGCTGTAGTTGACTTGTGGTCTAGTGCGTAATCGTGCCATGTCGTCTTGATATTGTGGCGCCGAGAAAGCTTGGGGCTCGCTATAGTACTGTTGCAAACCACTGCCTGGATACACGGGCTGTTGATACTGGCCAATCAAGTGTGGAGGCGCATGTGGTGTTTGAGGTGAAAAATATGGCGACGCGTCGTATGAGCTCCGCGGCGAGAATGAGTGACCTTGGGGAAAGTCTTGTTGATACGGCACTGACGGAAGCCTACTGAGACTCGGTGGTGGTGGTGGTGCCGGGAAACCTGACAAATCAGGAGATCGCGGTCGATAGTTTTGAGGTCGTTGCGACGTGTTTGAAGGACTCGGAGAGTGGTTGTCGTTCATGTTATAGTGAGTTTCTGACGACGTGCAGCAAGGGCTGCCAGTGCCAAGAAGGAACCGGAATTGACGTGGCTTCAGTGCAAACCGTGGTACTCGAGAATTCCTGTTGTAGAAAGACGTGTGTTCTAGATGTGTTATGGATGTCTTTTCGCTTCGCAAGCTGAATAATTATACAAGTCCTGAAAAGCTTTCTTATTCTATATTAGATCTGGTCGTTGGCAGACCCGACTGTCACTTCTTGGCTCGTCACCTCAAACCGGGCAGAAAAACATCGCTTCCGCTGAACGCGCTTTCCTCTTAACCTTAACGTGAATGACAACCACGCTTGACTGGTAAGAGCAACTTCTTTTCCCCGTACATCACGCAGGCAGGTATGACCTGTACGTATTACTTCTCCTCGTATCAATGTACGTCTCCCCGCCGCTTTCCACAAGCTCGGCGGATCTTTGGCAGACTACAACGCGTCGCGACCACATAAGAACGACGCGTTTCGAACCTACTATCGCATAGTACATCTAGAAACACCGGAACACAATTTCTTTCGTATCGGTCACTCTGGCTTGTCGTCACTCTGATGCCATTGCTATCGTCAAGTCAACCGACACAGCGCGACCACCCTCTAAGACTCTTCTAGTTAAGTCGATCATAGTACCTGCTCCCACTGCTGATCATCCAAGCCGCATCATGCCACGTAAAGCATCTTCCCGGTCAGACCTCATCAGTCACAACGGGAGCTGCGCACGGACTCGCCCATCGGCCGGCAGGTCTGGGCTGCCAAAAGCAGAACACTCGGGCCACCACTGACAAACAACGACTTACGGAGGCGCTCGTCGCATTGGGCATCCTACTCACGTTGAACTAGATCTCGCGTCCGTCTCTTCATATCGCAGTGCTGGACTCGAGGCCATTCTACAGTCATTGCATTCGTGATCCATACCAGATAGCTACTGCTGATGATGCACACGCCGTGCCGTTATGAGGCCTGTGGAGGTTTTGCTGGCGGCCTTCCCATGCGCCTGGGCACCGATTTACGTTCACTCAAGCCGAAGGTAAGGTCTGAGGAGGTAGGTGTTTGCAGTGTCGTCCTCTCTCTTTCTCCACGAAAATCAGATGACAATGGATTGACTTGCCATGAAGCCTTGGTCGAACAATGCCGACGTCGTTTGTTGCTATTCACGTCACCTCTCAATTCCAATCCATTGTCACCACGATGCCACGTCTATTTCCACCTCATTATCACATACCGGCGTTGTCTGGTCTACTCTTAGCAGCACCTGTTCACTCGACAAACAGCACAGCCATAACGGAAATGCCTATACAAGCGAGTTCCTCAAATCTCGAGCGCAGGCCATGTACTCATTCCATCCAATCTCTATACGATAAGGTAACGATCCGAAGACTCTCCCATTGGAACCATGTCGTTCCTCTCGATCGCAGCGTGCGTCCCTGTCATAGGAATTGCCCTGCTTTTCAAGACTGACGTCTCCCAACTTGCAATCTGCACCAAGAACTATGCAGCTGGGCATATGCATGCGCTCACAAACATTCTATGTCTGCTATTCACTGACCCTAGGCTTCGCCTCCTTCTGTTGTTGACATATCGATACCACCGACTAGTCATCAGTCTTTGGGCTTACCTCTTCGTGTACAAAGCTGACGAAGTGCCGGCCGAGCCCACGGTAACGAGTCACAACGCACACGTTGTCATCTCGACTGTTGATCCAAAGAACAAAGCATTCATAAAGTGCGTGCAATCTATCCTCGAGAACCAGCCTCGATACTTGACCATTGCTGTAGGAGGCGAACAGCATCTACCTGCGACTATTGAAGCCCTTAAACTCCTACAGCCCTACCATGGCTCTACAGATGTTCGAGCGGTGAGCATCCCAGGAACCAAAGGCAACAAGCGCGAGCAGATGACGATGATTCTCGATCAACTAGCTGAGAAGCGCGAAGAGAACAAGGACACTATTGTGGTCTTCGTCGACGACCACGCCTGGTGGGGTAATGACTCCTTCCTTGCACATCTACTTGCACCATTCGAAAATCCAAAGGTAGGTCTAGTCGGCACGAAGAAGCGTGTACAGCGGGAACGCGACAACAACATCGTGCTTTCGGGTCTCAACTTCCTCGCCTGCATATATCTGGAGCGACACAACTTCGAGGTCACAGCTCAAAATGCCATGGATGGTGGAGCATTTGTCATCTCTGGTCGTACCTGTGCTATTCGAGCTTCCATCGCGATGGAAGATGACTTCCGACATGACTTCATGAACGAGTACTTCTTCTTTGGTCAACTCGGCCCGCTTCTACCGGACGATGACTGCTATATTACAAGGACAGTCGTTCGCAAAGGCTACGAACTCAGGTTCCAAAATCACCCAAATGCGCTCATGCACACGACTCTTGGTGTTGATAGTGTCGGCGCAGCAACTACTGTCAACAAATTGTGGAAGTTCCACGCTCAGCTCCTGCGATGGCAAAGATCTACATGGCGAAACGCTCCCTGCGTACTATTCACTGATCGCAGCGTCTGGAAGGTACAAAAGTGGACCGCGTGGGCAGGGTTCATTAATTTGCTCGTCAACTTCGCTCTCTTTTGGGATCTGCTCATCGTCTATACCTGGTACCACAGCGGCTTTGAGACATTTACGGCATATCATTTGGCTACTATGATCATCGGATCAAAAATGGTCAAGTTAGCAGACTTCTTCCGCCACAACCCTAGGGATTTGGTCTGGTTTCCATTCTACGTCGTATTCGCTTATGTTCATAGCTTCTACAAGCTTTGGAGTCTGCTGACCTTCTGGGACTGCAGCTGGGGTGGGAGAACCACAAAGGTCGTGTCAGACACAGAAGCCGGCGATAGCACGGATGACGGCAAGCCGGATGCTCCTGAATCAGTGAGTGAATACCTTCATCATCGAGTACTCCGTGTATGTGGCATGCAACGGCAGCAGCAGTCTGCTGACAACACAGCCTTGCCAGGAAGCCCTGCAGATGCTAACGATAGTGACAGCTCCAACGCTACGACTCTTCCAAGTGGTCAGGATGGATCGAGAACCAATTATCAGCCGCCCACCGTAGAGTCCGCCGCGCCTTCACCTACGCCAGCTGGGACCTCAACAAACATGAGAGCTGAGCCAGGAACCGCACCTTCGTCTCGCAACCCGTCTGTCTCAAGTGTGAATTCTTTCACGGAACGATACGGTAAACATCCTAAGACATCTGGTCAGCCGAATGTGCTAACTCCTTGGGGTACAGTGAACACTGCCAGCCCACACATCACCCCTGCCAATGTCAGAGAGCCTCAGCACAGCTCACGCTATAACACTCGAAGCAGCACGCGCAGCCTGTCACTCTCAAATGTGTCCAAGAGCCCACCATTTGCTACACCCCGAGTATCATCCCATGCTTCGTCCTCTCCTCCCACTTCGTGCAGCGGTGGTAACGGCAGCTCTCATTCGTCCCACAGTAGCCACAACTGTTCCTTGTTCGACCGCTCACCCAGACAGACGAGGGTCGAAGGCTTTGTGCGATCACCAGCCCCATCGCCTACCCCAGCACCGCCCTATGAGCCCACCTACGAGCTTCCATCCGCAGAGTCCCACCATACACGGCGCCAGTCAGAAGCATGCTGGCACGCCAAGGCCGCCCCTCTTCCCTTCATCCCTCGCACATACTTCACAGAACCAATGCCTAGCCCACCGAGCAATAGTGGGGTTGAGATCGTGTTCAAGAAGGACCGTTCTCCATCTCCGTCTCCATTTCCATATGAGAGTGCCGGCTCAGATGCAAGACGAACAAGAGCAGATTACAAGCGTGACTTCGTCAGGGGCGACGACTGCCACAGAGTGCACGGGGACGGAACACATCTCACGCCGAGGAGCTTCGGGGGCCAAAGAAGGTGCAGGAGTCCGGAGCCGAGATACCCTGTCGTGCCTGGGAGGAGATATTGAACTGAGTTGAGCATCTAATGAGGAAGTGGTTGGGACCTCGAAAAGTTTGTTTAGTGCTTGACACGATACCATGTATTATTATGTTTTACTGCCACTGGAACTCAATGCGGATTGGTAAGCTTTGCTGGTGATGTGAGTGACACCGTACCCTTGTCATAATCAGACATGCAGTGATGCTCGGACTTGTCTCAGCGCTAATACTGCTGTTCGTCGAAGATACATTATTTCAAAGCGCCAGCGGCTGTCACTCCTGGTTTCTGACTCGGCGATAAACAGTAGAAAACGTGGTAGCTCATGCGTATGAAGCAAAGGCCGCAGGACCAGTTGTTTGAAGAATTCAAGAAGGCAAGAGCAGTTGTCACATTATTGACGAGCCGCCTACAGCCACGGCAGTAGTTTCTTGTCACCCTCCTCAGAACTCTTGGTATTTCAGCTGGATGGGAATCGCGCCTTTCTCGCCACTCCTCAAGCATGATTCAACGATCTCCAAATCCGCCAGGGCCTCTCTGGCACTCTGGAGCGGATTAGCTTTCTTGCCCGCGAGGCCCTCACCCCAAGCTCTGACTTCAGGTGCGACACCTGAGCCTTCCTCTTCGACCTTCTCCTCTTTGTCACCACTCTTGACCACGCCTTGAGACACGGAGACAAAGCCTTTCTCACTGCCGACGTGGTACTCGCTTCCTTTCGCTGTGGTGCCAAATGAGATCGAGATGCTGCCTAGAGCACCACTTTTCGTCTTCGCAGTAGCCTCAATCGTGTCGACAGGCGGCAAGTGTGGCTGCAATTGAGCAGTGTGCGCGGAGATGCTGGCGATCGGCTCGTCCTTGCCGAGCAGCACTCTCAACGCGGCGACAAAGTGCACGCCTCCATCGAGCAGGAACCCGCCCTGGTGCGTAGGTACTTTTCGCCATTCTGTCTCGAAATACTTACCACCCTCAAGAAGTACCTGCATGCGGGCCCGAAAAGTTAATGCCTTGCCGGCCTTCTGCCTCTGTTCACCAGCGTAGACAGTAGCGGCCCAGAAGCGAGCATTCTCTGCTACGCCCCAGGTGACGCCCTTGGGCTGGATCTCCTTCTCATACCACTCGATTAGCTCGACAGCGTCTTTCACATTCTCGGCGACTGGCTTCTCACTGAGGACGTGCTTGCCAGCGAGGAGTGCCTTCCGGATATAGTCGGGCTGATTCTTGATGGGCAGAGCAACGATCACAGCATGGATGTCAGAGCGTGACAGTAGATCGTCAAGACCTTTGCCTGAACCGGAGTCGTCGGAGAAGAGATCGACTTCGTTCTCGTCTGTTCCTAGGGACTTTGCTGATTTCAACGAACGGGAGTAGATAGCTTTCAGGACCAGATCTTTGGATGCGTTGACAGCTGGGAGGTGTTCTTCGCGTGCGAAAATACCGCCGCCTAAGATTGCTACCTCGATGGACATTTTTGATGATGGTTAGTGGGCAGCGGAATGTGGGAACATGAGGAGATGGCTGAAGTCAACAGATGTCAAATGCTTGAAATAGTGCAGAACGTCACAGTAGCAGCTGTCGTTTTCATGTTGATCTTACCTGCCAAAACGAGCCGGAGCGTCTGCGGTATTAGGCAAAATTCGGGGCACCACGTCAGAGGGTGACTTAAGCAAAATGATAATCGTTGCAAGGAGAACAGGAGATTATGCGAAGTGGTAAAACCTGAACGGTAGCAGGACACGCTTCCGCGGCGGGCTTCAGCATTGTGTATGTGTATCAATTGTAAATTAGTATGTGAGGATAGACGACGAGGCACGCGTGAAGCGTCAAGGAGTCGAGAAACAGAAGAGCTTGGTGGAACCAATGCATCGACAAACCTGCCTTGCTTTCAGACATTATGTCAGCAATTCGAAGGAAAATGGAGCGCACGCTCAGGCTTGGCAACTGCGAAATTGTGAACATTCGGCCAAGCGCGACCACCATATCACCGCAATAGTATCTCGACATTCCTAGGAGCACCACAACTATATTCAAGGTTCGCACGACCTTCTGCGCACACAAGTCGAGATCAATACTAACGATACACGAAGATGGTGTCCGCAAAGAAGCACGTAGCTATCGTCAAGAAGCACCCAAAGAAATGGCACAGACATCAGTCGGACACGTTCATGTGTGTGCCGTCGGCATGGAGGAAGCCAAAGGGTATCGACAACAGAGTGCGAAGACGGTTTAAGGGTCAGATG
>Ga0066648_10000543_pt1 | contig 25013 bp, 19 predicted proteins | sample CryGeyCG12114_NA_FD_59537 | JGI IMG/M metagenome (GOLD analysis project Ga0066648, IMG submission 59537) | Groundwater microbial communities from aquifer - Crystal Geyser CG19_WC_8/21/14_NA | ecosystem: Environmental > Aquatic > Deep subsurface > Groundwater | place: USA: Utah: Grand County... | reverse complement strand
GAACTTCTTGCTATCGATCAGACTCAGGCCGAGCATGCTCTTGACCTCCTTGATGATCTTGGACTTGGCGGCAGCGTCGAAGGAGGCGAGCTTCAGCGTGAAGAGAGACTTCTCCTGCGGCGCGGGAGCGGCTTCTTCTTCTTCGACGGGGGCTGCGGCGGCGGGCGCCGAGGCGGCTGGGGCTGCGAAGGAGAGGTCGGGGATCTGAAGACGGGTCTGTGGCGTGGATGGTTAGTATGGTATTGAAGAAGAGTGCTGATGGTGTTGGGGAGGGGAGTTGTTGGCTCTTGGTCGCTTGGTGCGCTAGGTGGATGGGTGGAGGAGGGAGCATACCTTCAGACTCTGTACTAGATCTGCCGTCTCAAGCAGGGTCAATCCCGATATCTGATCCACAATGGTAGCGATCTTGGGGTTGGTGGGCTGCGCGGCGGCGGCGGCGGCGTCTGTGCTCTGCCATCTCCGCTGTCTCTTGCTCGATTGTTGCGAGGAGATTCGAAGACACTGCGAGGACAGGGAGTATTGCTGGCGTGCGGCGAGCTGGCACGACCGCGTCATGGATCTGGCGGGAGCTGTGGCTGACATGGCGATCGTCAAGAGTTACGACGGTCTAGACACAGGAATGAGACGGCTGGTTGCGATATGATGGTGTCGTTGATGAGCTTTCGATTTCGTGTCTCACCTTCATGAACTCGGCCGACTTTCTGACATGCACAATGGGCCACTCCGATTGGCTCCGCTGTGCGAAGGGCTGAGCCTCAGCCTCGTCCTGCTCCACGTTCAGTTGCTCTCTTGCTAGTACTGCTGCGTATCGGACCTCTCAAGGCTGCTTGCTTGCCGGGCTCGGACTGGAGGTCGCCAACAGACGCGACGTCGCATTTACATCATCGCTGTTTGCCTTCTACGCAATGAGGGTCAGCTGACTCGAAACCTTCTGCGCGACCCGCATGTGGGAACAACACCAATGTATCGTAAGGCGCGCTGTAGGGTCTGAATCTTGAAGTGGAGAACGGCCACACTGACATATAAGCCACGGATTGTGAATCTCGAATTGCTTCCTATCAGGTATTCTCCCTTGCGCAGGCACTCATCACGCAGACAAAGATGACAACTATGTCACTATGGCACAAAGACTGGCCTTTGTGTCTATTGTCGAGGATCCTAGCGCTCGAGACATCAAGGACGCCACTGTGCATTCGCGATGGGGGTGCTCGCGCCGTATAGGTGACATATGTATACGCATGCTCTTTCGTTCGCTCTAATCAAGCCTCTAAGTATGGAGACCAATCAATTCCCACGACCAGTCAGATATTGACATTGAGAGACCAGACCTACCAACGAAAGATCTCAGCCTTACTAACCCCCACTTCCCACGCACCATGCCTCAGACCCCCGGTATGGCTGTCCCTGCGGATTCAGACATCTCTGCTCTACTGACAATTCCCGACGCTAGCACACTCAAACAGTGTATGGACCCTAGCGCCCTCTCGCTTCCCGACGACGAGCTCCCAAGCTGTTGCTTCTGTATAGGTCCCCTGCCCGACTGTCCGTGGCAGGTGCAGTGGGATGGAACCACAGACAAGATCGCCGCGAGTTACAGCACTGTCCGGTTGAGAGGCGAGAGGGTTGGGACCATTCACGCTGTCTGTATGGTAAAGCATGTCATCGAGTTTAGGCCGAGCTCTGGTACGTTATGCCCCCTATGTGAATACAAGCATTATGAGAAAGGCGACGTTGATACGTTGGTGCTCCTAGACCAGCGTGGGCACGAAGCTGCGTACAGCAATCTCAAGAATATGAGAGAAGATGAAGTAGCGGAGTGGATGATGTTGAAGATGACCGACAAGACGCTTGCGGACTGGATGGGGAGGGTGCGCACCGTGATGACGGCGAATGAAGCGGACCAGGTTCTGGCAATGTGGGCGGACCTCAGTAGGAGACACCAGGTTGAAGAGCCAGACGTTCAGGTTTTCGTTGAAGAGTCTGACGAGAGCGAAGAGGAGTAATCTTTGTGTACGGTCAACAGACCAAGTAGCCTGGCGCTACTAGCCACATGGATAGAAGTGTAGCACATGTAGTGCTTTGAGGTACGGGATTGGTTACAGCGACAAGACACGGAAAGATCATTTGCAGCCAAGATAGATTGATTAGAAAAGAACGATCGATAACCTTTACCGGCTTTTTGCACCTATGCTCAGGTTTGTTCCTCTATGACTGATCGCAAGCAATGACTTTTTCCTCTAAGTTTCAGGACTTTAAATCAAGAAGCATATGTTGCCTCCCTCTAGACAAGTCTCCTTAGAGGTAATATCTTGCATTTTCCATCGTCATAGTATAGCACCTTTGTATGCCTAAAAAGCAGCCCGGGTTTTGGCAACATGACACGCTGAGGTGCATTCGTTGAAGGTAAGGTCGTGCGGTATCTGGTGTTCTCTATCTGACATTGTCCCACCGCAGGTCAAGAATAGCTCGAGTATCCCAGTCGTACTGGAGCGTCTACTGAAGGGTTAGTATGCCCCTCGCTAAAAACTGGAGGAGCCCACAATCACGTACCATTATCTTTGTGATTGTACGACGAACAGGGCGCCCAGCTCTTGGTGGGCTGCAGCGATGCCAGCTCTGCAAGGTGGGAATCGGAAGTGGACGTGAATTCTGAGCTGGTCTGCATTCGGTCGTCCTTTGCAACGACTGGCCTTAGCTTCGGAATGGCTCTTTCGTTCTCGGAGTCACTGTCCAGACCTACTATCTCGTCGGCAGTGAGCCCGATCAGAGAGCCAAGGTCTTCACCGACGACAATAGACTTTGGGTCTCGGTCATAGTTTTGTTTGCATGTCAAATGCGTGAGAAGGTGTTTGGAGTCATCATCCTTCATCTCGTGCTCAATATTGATTAGACGAAGACATCCAAGGGACTTGAGGCCAGCATAGTGGTCCCAGCTTCTGACGTGCGCAGTAGTAATCCAGATGGTTCTGATCTCCTGATACATGTCTTTGCTCAATCGTGGTCGAGGAACGGAGTTCACATGTCTCTTATGAACATGTCTCTCATGGAAGACGTGGAATTCCTGATTGAGAAAATACAAATCACATTCCCGGAGCAGGTGCCTGCATGCCTCTAGGTTAACCTGCTTGTTGACGCACAAGATGGCTAAACTCTTCTTGTCGCTCTCTGAGCTGCTGGCCAAGACTTTGGGGTAGCAAATTTGTGTGCTGCATGACTGAAGCTTGAGGCCGCTAAGTACGGGGATGTAGATCATCTCTCTGATTTCTGGGGGTAGGCCCATGAAGGTAGGACGTGGACGTGGGCCATATAGGCCTTGTTGCACCTGGACCTGGTGCCTTGTGTGGTAATACTTGCGATTAGACTGCACCAGCATGGTTCTTGGTAGTCGTTGCTACTATGTTAGAAGGATTCTTGCTCATGAGAAGCACGAGGTGTGAAGAGGGGTTTTTGGAGTGAGATAATAACGACAGGACATACACGGGCTGTGCGGGCTTCCGGAAGTATCTGGTTGCTGTTCAGCTGGCTCTAGCTCATAGACACGTTGAAAGACAGGAAGAGTTCATCCTTTCAGTAGGGACCCCACTCCAAGCAACGACTAAGCAAGAGCATTGTCACAGTACGTCCATGCGATGGCAAGACAAGCGATGGTGTCGTTGTTTGTACATGTAGTCTCAGTCCAAGAAGAGCGCGCATTGCTTGTCCGCTTCATACTGTCCGTGCTTCCTCTCGAGCAGGACTAGATGAGTGATGGCATCAGATCGTTCGTGTCGGTCAGGGACGGAGTATGCACCTACATGAGATTGTGAAGGCCACGAGAACAACTTGATGCTCCCTTTGTCCCCAGAATTGACGTCTAGGGAGGTAAATTCATGGGTGGCAGGAGTGACAGAAAGAGCCCTGGGCTTGGCAGAAGGTGCTACTACCACGCTACATTATCGATAGGAGAGTGGATCTCGTGCTGCAGTGCAGTGGGCTCAGGGTCCTCAGGGATGCGCGATGGCTTTTGTTCTTCTAGCTGAGAAGCCATGCCGTGTGCGTGGTCAAAAGTCTTTCCCAGCCGATTGTTTGTGAACAGGGAGCTGCGTAACACGTCCTAGGCGCAATATAACTGCAGCGATGGTGACTTCGTAACACTACCTGGTATCTACCTCTTTGCGACAGTCAACATGGCGCAAGGGCTCATCACGCTGCTTAGCCTTTGCGTGGTCATGGCAGCTGCGTCCTTTCTCGCAGGAGTGCTACCGCTAGCGCTCAACCTCTCGTCGTCGCGGTTGCGGCTGGTGTCGACCATCGGTATGGGCGTGTTGGTTGGGACATCTTTGATAGTAATCATACCAGAGGGCGTGGATACCCTGTACAGCACCGGCGCGTCGCATGCGCACACGAGACGAGACATTTCAAGACGCAACGCAGCAATCGCGTGGTCGCATGGCACGACGCTACCCACCGTTGCTGCATTTGAGCGCCGCTCCGAGCCCGCACTGGATGGTTTAGGGACGCCGGGTCCTGTGATACCAGAGTCCAACTCGCTCCCTCCCCCGAAGACGCCTACAGAGCCCGGAGTTGTGGGCATCTTAGAAGAGAGCGGAGATGCGGACAAGCACAATGGCGGGGATGAGGATATGCACGAAGAGGCGCATCATGCATGGATAGGGGTTGCGCTCATTGCAGGGTTCATCCTCATGTTCCTGATCGACAAGCTTCCTCAATATACAGCCACCGACAAGCCACGAACACATACTAGGCATATCTCCTTGACGAATCTGGGCCGGAGGTTCAACCTCACAACGCTGGACAGACAAGAAGAGGCAGATACGTTCTTGGACACGGCACAGCCTGTCGCCGAGCCCTCGAGGAGAAGTTTTGCAACCACGACAGGACTGGTGATACACGCAGCAGCAGATGGCATCGCACTAGGCGCATCATCGTCCACAACTAACACGAGTCTGAGTTTCGTCATCTTCTTCGCTATCATGGTTCACAAAGCGCCAGCTGCCTTTGGCCTGACATCAGTTCTGCTCAAGCAAGGGCTGTCCAAACGAATGGCGCGAGCGCATCTTATCGTCTTCAGCTTGGCAGCGCCCGCAGGAGCATTTCTCACGTTTCTGCTGGCAAATGTTCTCGGTAGCGGAAGTGCAACTAGGTCAGCAGAGAACTCGCAGTGGTGGACAGGGATCTTACTGCTGTTCTCGGCCGGAACGTTTCTATACGTAGCAATGCACTCAATGCAAGAGGTGACATCCCCGAAGAACAGCGAGACACAGATGAACGGCGCTGCCAATGGTAGTATACATGAAGGTCGGGAGGTCGGGCCGCAAGAGGAAAAGCCATCGATCTCGGATCTCGGGGCGGCAATATTTGGGATGATACTGCCATTATTCTTGCAGGTTGGTCATGCTCACTGAGGGGTGCTGTAAGCAATAACCAATTCTGAAGGAGTGCCGTGTTTTGTTCCTGTTTGCAGATTCCCATGCTGCACCTATCATGCTTTGTAGACTTGTGGTCGCGCATCTTGAAACTTTGATGCTAGAGCTTTGCTCGTCCTTCGTACAGATGCTTGGTTATGGGAATTTAACCGCCAGCTAATGCCACATCCACTCTCGTTGCAGGCTTTGACCTGTCCCAGTATGAAAGTTTGAGACCCCTACCGCTGCCTTGGGTGCTTTCAATTCGGAGGGCCATTTTGCTTCTCAGTGTTCAGCTGCATTCCAACAATGCCTTAAGCAAGCGTGTCTTCGTGCGTTGCCAGGTGTTGGTGAGCGCACATCCGCCTGCACCCGACCTGCGCACCGTCTTACCCCCCGAGAAAAGGCCTTTTCCTATCTTCTCCAGTGCAAGAGGAGGAAAAGGAGATGACGAGTTGGTCAAACCTTGACATGCCTCACACCTGCCCAGGCGAGACGTGAGGCGCTGGTTGGCTGGTTGCCTCCGCATTGCGCGGGATGCGTCACCTCCCGAAGTCCGTTTGCGCATGGGCCAGAGGCTTAACGGTGTACGCCCAGCTTGCGCCTAAGCGAGGCGGGCGAGGCGATCAATTCGCCAGCGCAGGCAGGCCCGACCGTGTCTTTGCTTCTGCTGCAATGCAATCAACTCCATGTTACCACTGTCGCTCACTGTCCCTGACGACCACAACCACAACCACAACCACGACCACAGCCTCGTCGGCATTAGCTATCTCCACCCTGGGTGTTCGACATTCTTTCGATCCGGCCAAGCGAGTGTATTGTGTCACCAAAGTTTAGCAGGCAAGGCGGACCGGTTCCAGCGCTACCAGGACTCGTACATCATATTGTCGGTACCGCTGGTCGCCAAAGTCTGTCAGAGCGCTACACGAGCCAGACTTCAGATCTGCTTGACGCATACCAAGCCCTCGAGGGTACAACTCGGTATTTTGCCACGAAAGTTGAGGAGAGATGAGGTGACGCTTTACTAAGCAATTGAGGCCTCGACGCAGCCAGCCAGTTCAAGAGTCCTTTGCAGCCAGTAGAGTTGATCGCTACTGGCCCTGCCTCTTATGTCACCCCTGCACGCATCGCCCACGCACACGAGGTGAACACAGCACGCCATGGACCTCGACAAGCAGCAATACAACGATATATCGACACTTCCACCCCTGTCACCGACGCCGCGACCCTTCCCCGTTGATCCCGAATCACTCGAATTCGGCTCGACTGCTTCGCGAAAGCACCAGAGACACTCCTTCACTTCTGACGCCGACTACCGCCTACCTGCGCCTCATCCCCTCTCGCAATCAGACTCAATCAAGTCGGCTAGATCGCGCCCTTCGGTTACCGGGACGGGTACGGCCACAGGCACTGGCCCGACACGTCTATCGACAGCAACACGTCCATCCTTACCAATGAACATGCTACCCTCGGCTCCTGCCTCGCCGCCAACGCCCGCACCGTCTCCCACACCTTTCTCACGGCAGCCCTCTTGGAAAGATGCAGCGGAAGACGAGGATGGCTTTACAAGACTAGCCCGGGCACACTTCGGCCACCAGACTGATGCTCAACGCCAACGCTTCCTCGCCGAGCTCTTGAACATGTGCGATAACAGTCAGTTAAGTTTCGTCGCTCACTTCGTCGCTCCGAGGTTGAAGAAGGATCCTTTCGAGCATCTACCAGATGAGTTGTGCCTCAGGGTAAGAATGCTGCTCCCTTCGCTGTAGAGACACGCTGACGATTGATAGGTCTTGATGTTTATCGATGAGCCACGCAGCTTAGCCAGGGCCTCTCAGGTCTCACAGCGTTGGCACAAGCTCGTCAACGACGATATGCTGTGGAAGGAAATGTGCAAGAAATATGCCTACAGGAGAAGAGTATCTGGCGAGCCCGACACCTCACCAAGGACGTCCCAATCGCATCCTTACGGCTTCTCACGAAACAAAAGGCCACTGGAAGGCGCTCTTGTCGGCCCTTCTTCGAGCGCTCCTAACCTAGCCCTGTCCCTAAGCGAACCACCGTCCCCGGTACAGAAAAACAAGAAGAGGATGCAGTCACAGTCGCATTACATGCATTTCCGCCACAAATACCTGATCGAGGCTGCATGGAGAAAAGGTGGCACCTGCAAGCCTCACTTCATCACACCTGACCAAGGTGTCGTCACAAGTCTGCACCTGACCGATCGCTACATCGTCGTTGCCATGGACAATGCCAAGATCCACGTATTCAACACTGTCGGCGAACATCAGAAGACGCTCAAAGGGCATGTCATGGGCGTGTGGGCTATGGTCCCATGGGAAGACACCCTTGTCAGTGGAGGCTGCGATCGAGACGTGCGAGTATGGAACATGGCCACTGGAAGGAGTGTGCATATACTGCGCGGGCATACCTCCACCGTGCGCTGCCTCAAGATGTCAGATTCGAAAACAGCAATCTCAGGATCGAGAGACACTACCCTGAGAGTATGGGACTTGGACAGCGGCCTCTGCAAGAATGTCCTGGTCGGTCATCAGGCAAGTGTACGTTGTCTGGCCATCCACGGGGATACAGTCGTCTCCGGCAGTTACGATACTACTGCAAGAATATGGAGCATCTCAGAAGGGAAATGCCTCAAGACCCTGTCCGGTCACTTCAGCCAGATATATGCCATTGCATTCGACGGAACAAGAATAGCCACTGGTAGCTTGGACACCAGTGTGCGAATTTGGGATCCTAATACTGGACTCTGTACTGCTGTGCTTCAAGGGCACACGTCTCTGGTCGGCCAACTTCAGATGAGAGGCAACATCCTTGTGACTGGAGGCTCGGATGGCTCGGTGCGAGTATGGTCGTTGGTCACCAACCAGGCGAAGCATCGACTTGCGGCTCACGACAATAGTGTGACGAGTCTGCAATTTGACGATAACCGAATTGTGAGTGGCGGTAGTGACGGGCGCGTCAAGATCTGGGACGTGCACACTGGTCAGCCGATTCGAGAGCTTTGTCAGCCAGCTGAGGCTGTGTGGAGAGTGGCCTTTGAGGAAGAGAAGGCCGTAATTATGGCAAGTCGCAATAACAGGACCGTCATGGAGGTGAGTCACATGTCCAATGTTGTTCAAGCAAGCAATCCTAACGTGCCCCTAGGTTTGGTCCTTCTCCCCACGAGATAATTACGCTGGTTCACTGTCGTCGAGAGAACCTTCACCCGTCATCGTACAGGATCCGACTGGAGCAAAGACAGCATGTAGAGAAACAGAAGCAGCAGAACCACTTGAGTCCACTGAGAGTACCGACGTTCTTATGGCAGACGCACTCTAGGTAACGCGTTTCCAGACTGGCAACATCGCAGATTAGGGGCTGTACATGCCTCAGATAGGAGACAAAACAATCCTTGCCGGGAGATCAGTCTGTGCCCACACCATTAATCAGGCAGCAGAGGGAGATACGAAGATACTCTGGCGGTTGCGCATAGACTAGGCATAGTTCCAGCAGCGGTATACGCCACGACGACGCCGCTAAGCTAGAACATTGATACGCCTGCGGTAACGTGGTGGGCATGGGTATGGGAGTCAGAATTGCGGTCAGGCTCCCTTCAGTCGCTTGGTTGTCTCGCCATCCTGGAGAGAACACGTGAATTTAACAGGTTTTATTAGGTTTCAGCAGTTCCGAGCGAATTACTAGAGGTGAAATGACATTCCCAGCACGATCCGTAGGACACAACAGCACGGACACTATGAGGAGTGGAGGATATATAATTTATATGCAGCATTTGGTAACGAAGAGGCTCAGACAAGCCATGGATGGAAGACACTACGCAAGCAGCGTTCACGCCAAGCATCTGGCAGGTCATTGACAGCAAGCATGGGATTCTTTCTGATAGCAGTACATTGTCGATTTTCTAATCATTATTCCATCTCGAACGACGTTGCCTTCTGCACCAAACACGAGAGATAGGGCAATAGTGGATGCGTAGGTGGGTAGCTGAATCAGAATCGCCTTTGGGACAGCACGCTTCGGAAGCGCGGAAGTGACGTCATTGTCGCATTTCTGGCAGCTGAGGACGCGGCGGCTTTGGAAGGAACGGACTTGACCTTCAGTGCCTGCTTTGCTTGCATCATGGCTACACCAAACACCTACCTTAGCTCAAGAGAGCTGTTGTGCATTGAGCTTGCGAGGATTAAGCCTGCTTACGAGCCTGTTTGACTAGCCTCTATCTTATTCCGAGCCATATGCAGGTCACCAATAATTATGCTTATCTGTGCCGTAGCAATGCCCGTCCTACCAGGACGCGTACCGGATGTGCTAAACAGCTCAAGCTCCGACGGCATTCCCTGTTTATGCGTCGCCGATGAGCTCAGAAGCTGTCGCCCAAAATGGCGATTCTTATGTTGTTCTTCGTTTTGCAGTCCCGGGCTTGATCGCTCTGTTCTACAGTCTTATGAACAGGAACTATTTCCTGCAAGCCAATTTTCGAATATTGAGCAGACTTGCTTGCGAACTGACCCTGCTTGCCGTTGTAGTCTTTACTGCTGCTGTGGGTATCTTGACCATTTACCACACCCGGATTGATCACCACCAACAGCAATTGAGGGAGCAAGGTATCATAACAGGCAGAATCACAGCCGGTCCTCTCGATTTCGTACCGAGACAGCAGTCAACAGCGATCGCATCGTGACAGCACTTTACCTACTCTGAAGCCCTCTGGCCGTGCAACAACGCACATTCGACCCAACAACACAGAAAACCCGCCTCCCCATACCCGTCGCAATGACTTCGAGCACCTCTCTCAAGCCTCCGAAGCTGGATTCCAGCGCCGACCTTCCTGGCAGCTACCCTTTCGGCAAGATCGAACCAAAGTCCACAAAATACTTCGCAGCATGCATGCTCGGAGGCATCATCGCGTGCGGTCCAACCCACACTTCCGTTACGCCTCTCGATCTTGTCAAGTGTAGGCGCCAGGTCAACGCAGGTCTATACAAGTCGAACATGCAAGCCTGGAAGTCAATCTATGCGTCGGAAGGTGTAAAAGGTGTATTCACGGGTTGGTCACCGACCTTCATCGGCTACTCGTTTCAGGGTCTGGGCAAATATGGCTTCTACGAGATCTTCAAACATGTCTACGGCGACAACCTGTTTCCCAACACGAATAAGACTCTCGTTTTCTTGGGTGCTTCAGCAAGCGCTGAGTTTATTGCTGATATCTTCCTCTGTCCTTTCGAGGCGCTGAAAGTGCGAATGCAGACCTCAGATCCGCCATATGCGAAGAACCTCAGGGAAGCATGGAAAAAGACAACCGCTGAGGGTGGTATCTCGAAATTGTACTCTGGTATTGTACCCTTGTGGGGAAGACAGATTCCCTACACCATGTGCAAGTTCGCAACTTTCGAGGAGGCAGTCAGTATGATCTACAAACAGCTCGGTGCTAAAAAGGAGGATTACGGCAAGCTTGCACAGACTGGTGTGTCCTTCTTGGGTGGTTACATTGCTGGTATTGCCTGTGCTGTTGTGTCGCATCCAGCTGATGTGATGGTGAGCAAACTCAATTCTGACAGGAAAGGTAAGCATATATTTGTCTACGAGCTGTGGAGTGAAGGCTAACCGATGTTACAGCTGGAGAATCAGCCGGCAAGGCTATGACACGAATCTATGGCAACATTGGATTCTCTGGTCTGTGGAACGGTCTGCCGGTCAGAATCGTCATGATTGGTACCCTTACCGCCTTCCAGTGGCTCATCTACGATTCGTTCAAGGTAACCCTTGGTCTCCCAACAACGGGAGGTCACTAGAACAACAGGCTTTCAAGCCCTCGCTTCAGCAGCCCATTGTTGGAACGAGAGCTCATTCAGCTGAGTTCCTGCAGTGCAGCCATTTAGCGAAGTGTCGATTGACATTCAGAAGACAACATCAGAAAGATCCAAGACCACTCTAAGACTGAGACTCTGATTTGACACGGGCATCTCGATGGGCAGAACGCCGGAACCCAAAGATATCATATCCGATGCCTCCCGTCATGCTTGGGTAGCACGCTGCATGCAACTCGCAGCCGCCTTATAAGAGGCCTGGGAACTATTCTGATTAAGCAAATGCAGCCAGCAAGGCGCCGGCGGAGCATAGTACATAGAGCGGCAAGACAAAAGCGGTTCTCATTGGCGAAATAGCGATGTCCGAGGGAACAATCTGAAACTTGCTGTTCATACTTAATTGAGAGCGCCCATGTGACCCACTTCCGCATACCTCAGACCGGCTCCAGCTGCAGCGGCCTTCACGTCGCCTATGCATGTTAACACCCCACCTGCCGAATCTACACATCCTTGCGTCAGACCAGCAATTCAGCGCCAGCGCGTTCCCTCTCGAGTGCGTGCCGGACAGACAGTTCTTAGAGCGACTGGTGCAGCTGGCGTGGGCCCCCAGGACCAAACAGGGAAACCATCCGGTTTCCTCCAAGATGCAGTCCGTTCCATGTTTCCGATCGTCTGCCCTTGCGAAATCTGACCCCTCCCAATTTTGTTTTGCTTACAAGCCATAGTCGTTGGTCGTGGTCGTGCTGGACTATGGACTGAGTTTGGCTTCGACTGTCTGGCGCGGGGTTGATGGCATACATAGCACAGCGGATCAGGGACTTGGAGTGGAACTGCTTCGATGCTGGACACGCCAGGCTAGGTCTCGGGGAGGGGTAGGGGTGGGGTGCGGGAAGCTGGTATCGGACAGGATCGTGCATCGCCGAGAGCACGGTACTGGGGCGGCGGTGGCCTCGTGAATCACGGTTTTGACGGTGACGGTCACGGTGGCCCAGCCGCTGCATGCGGTGACGGTGCGGTGGTGGGCTGGTTTCATGGACGTTGGACAATCGTGTGAGGCGGCAGTAGCAACAGCAGCAGCGGGTGTGGATGTTTCTTACGAGACGCATACCTCGCCCCATTGTTTCTTTCCGTCGGATGGCTCGCGACAGCACAATACACCACTCACTTGCTCTCGTTCAAAGCATGTCCGGTACAGAGAAGGGCTGCCACGATGATTCAACCAAGCAACAGCTCACTTCGCCGCCTCATAAACAATCTCCCCCTCAAACCACGTCGTCAACACCTTGGCCCCTTCGAACTCGCCCCGACTCAAATCCCTATTCACCACGATAAAATTCGCCCTCTTCCCCACCTCAATACTGCCCGTCTCCTTCTCCTTGCCCACCGCCTCCGCCCCCGCCATCGTCAACATGCGACAAATCTTCGCCCCTCCCACTGCACGATCTCCACCCCCGACCCCATCCACGATCCCGTCCAGACACGGCAGGATGTCCGGGCTCTCGCCCGCGCCCCAGTCGCTGCCGATCGTGACGTGGGCGTCGGCGGCCAGCATCTTGGGGAAGTTCCAGTCCATGAGGCCGTCGCTCGCGGCCGTGACCGGATGCGTGAAGAAGAAGGCGGGCGACATCTCGGCGGTGACGTTGAGTGGGCGCAAGCGCGCGTAGTCGGCGTCGGCAGTGCCGCTGCAGTGCGCGATCTCGTGGCGTGGGCCGTGCGGGTTGCGTGCGCGTGCGGCCGCGATCGCGTCGAGCGTGAGCCGCGTGGACCCCTGACCTGTGCAGTGGACTTTGAGGGTGTAGCCACGGGCGTCGTACTTGGCGATGACGTCGGCGACGTTGGAGAGGAAGAGCTTTGAGGTGTCGGGCGTTTGTGAGTTGGGGAGGAACCCAGCGTGCGTGTAGTAGGGCGGGAGCGGGACACCGTCGAGGATGATCTTGATGAAGTTGGTGTGGATGTGGGTTGTTGCGTGGGAGGAGGCGTCGTCGATTAGCGGGTGGAGGGTCGAGGATGGTTCTTCGGCGAGCCACTGTGGATGGATCGGGTTAGCAAGTGCGTGAACTATGGGATTGGAGTCTAAGAGAGTGGTTTGGGAAGTGTGATCGAGCTGAGAACTTCCTGTGAGATGTAAAGATACTGGTGTCTTGTGTGTTGCTGATTGCATTCGGAACCATGTCGGGGTTGCTAAAGGAGGAAACTCACGTCGGGTGCGTACACGATGTGTGTGTACATGTCGAGTTTCAGGACACCTTCTTGTTCCAGTTCACGCAAACCGTTGAGCATGAGCGTGTTGGCCGAGGCTTCCTGGCAACTCGTTACGCCTGCGCGATGGAGCATGTATTGCGCTTCTTTGAGGACGCGCTTGACGTGTGGCAGGCCTGGCTGCGGCATCTGTGTAAGGACCTTATTCATTGCGTTCTCGGCCATCTCGCCGGTCAGGCGGCCTTGCTCATCACGCTGGTACCACGCTCCTTGGCTGTCAGGCTCGGAAGCAATATCGTAGCCTGTGCGCTTGAGTGCTTCGGTATTGAGAAAGGCGCTGTGAGCAGCTCCGCCACGAATCACAACAGGCGTGTCAGGGTAGGCCTCGTCGAGGCATTCTCGGTTGAAGCCTTCGACCATGTACGCGTGGGCGACTAGCCAGTCCTGGTTGATGTGGGCATATTTGCACAGACAACTACCTTTCTTTAACTCCTCTGCAACATTGGTTGCATTGAGTCCTTCCATTGGCAGACGAGTTTGGGAGGTTATCGCTATCGCGGACATGAGCATGTGGACGTGGGCGTCGTGGATGCCGGGCATGACGAATTGACCACGGAGGTCAAAAGTAACAAGATGCTCTTGCCTTGCTCTTGCCTCAACCTCTGCAGTGGTCCCTACCTGCACGAACGTGCCATCTGGAGCTACTATGAATGCCTCTGCCCATGGCGCTTGGCTATTGATGGTGAATACCCGGCCGTTAGTATAGGCTACACTGTTGTTAGGCGAAGTGGAGGACATTGTGGAAGACATTGTGGAGGTCTGTAAGTAAGATGACGGATTATGCAGTAGAGACACAACAAGCTGCTTGTATGAGGTGAGATAGTAGTCCATGACAATGCCGTGATATTGGGCGGAAGCTTTCCGCGAGTCCAGACGCTTGTCTAGTGGGGAGTATCGAGTTGTAACAAGTGCCGAAACAGCCATTCGTTTTGGGGACGGACTTGCTCGAGATCATGGACGAGACATATCGATTCTCTCAGCCTTGTACTGCTGGTCTTGCATGAGAAGGCACTATGACACTATGGTGCTGTGCACTTATGGTAAGTGAGCGGTTGCCCTGGTCCAAGATGTTGTACCGAGCAGGATGTCCGCGACGTCTTTCCATAGCGACCGCAAGAGTCACAGCACGTGTCGAGTTCTAGATAGGTCCATATTTGTGTTACAGAGCGCCATGTCTAAGATAAGGTGTATACAAGATTGGATAATGACCCGGAGCGTTCAAAGGATAGATGAAGTGGGGCTGCAGCTACTGATCTGAAGCGACACGCTTGGGGTGGCTATATGGCACGTGTGAGTCGTGCTACGCCGTAGTACCTTAGTACCATAGTATGCTCAATGGCGTTCAGTAGTCCACTGATCGAGCTAGACCCATTCGAGCGGCCTGCTTGATGCGGAGAAAAAAGTTGTGGCAGTCGCAAAGACGAGTGCTGCAAGAAGGTGTATTTCATGCGGTGCGGGCTGCGAGCAACACCGAACATCTCTCTCTCAACCAGTCGGCGACATCATGGGGCCTACTCGACGGCTCAATGCCGAGCAAGTCGCAGCACGAAAGCAGAAGGAAGTGCTGGAGAAAGACGACACTGAACGACAACTCGAGAAGCTGCTGTTTGGTGACCAGGCGGGATTTCTTGACTCTTTGAACAGAACTGCTCAAGATGAGGACAGAGCCCTCACGAGAATACCTGGGGAAGGGGTCGACGTGGACGGGGAGGGAGGGGACGACGACGATGACGAGGCGATGGGAGACGTGGCTGACGAAGATCTGTTCTTCCTCGACGCCGGCACCACGAATCTGCCAGACGATGTGATGGAAGATCTGGACGAGGAGCAGAAGGAGGCCGAGCAAGAAGAGCACAGACGGAAGGTGCTGTGGCATGATAGTGACGACGAGCGCATCACGGTCTCGTTGGCCTCCAACACCCGTCTGCGCAAGCTGCGCGACACAGAAGACGACGACGTGGTGACTGGCCTCGAGTACATCCGGAGACTGCGTCGGCAGTACGAGAGACTGCACCCGACGCCAGAGTGGGTGAAGTATGCCAGGAAGAAACAGAAGAGATCGCACAGTCATGACGACGACTCAGATACCGACTCCGATATCTCCATCGACTCTCCATCCGCCGGCTCTGTCAAGCCTCTAGCAGAGCTCCTCCGCTCGACAGGCCCTCTTACTCGCCAAGGCCAAGGCCACGACTCAAAAGCCAACACGTCTCCCTCTCGAACCCTCAAGCTGCGCCCAGAAGTAATAGACATCCAACGTCTCAAAGACGTCGCATCCTCTGGCCCCTCCAGCATCGACCAGCTCCATTTCCACCCCTCCTATCCCCTCCTCTTGACCGCCGGCCCCTCTTCGACAATCAACCTCTACCACATATCGCCCTCGTCACAAAACCCCAACCCAATCCTAACCAGTCTCCACGTCAAAGGCACCCCAATCACCACAGCCCTCTTCTCAACCCCTCCACACCTCAACCAACCACAAACAGACACAGAACCTACTTCTGAAACAAAGATCTATCTCTCAGCCCGCCGCCGTTACTTCCACACCTGGTCCCTCCACACCGGCACCCTCACCAAAATCTCCCGGCCCCTCTACCAATCGCGCTCTTCCACCGAATCCCTCGCCCGCAGATCCAAAAAGAACCATGAACTGCCCACCTGCGAGCGCCTCGTCCTCTCCCCAAACAGTGCCTACATAGCTTTAATTGCCAACACCGGCAGCAACATCGGCACCGTCCACCTCCTGCACACTGCCACCCACCAACCCATCGCCCAAACCCGCATTGAAAGCCTCAACGGCATCGCCGACCTCGCCTTCTACCGCGACAGCAGCGGCTACAGCGTCGTGGGCAAAAACGGCGAGGTCTCCGAGTACAACATCGCCGAGAAGCGCGTCGTGGCGCGCTGGAGCGACGAGGGCGCAGTAGGCACCACCACGCTCGCGCTAGGTGGCGAGATCCGCGATCCCAAGAGCAGCGCGGGCATCGAGACGCTCGGGACCGACCGCTGGGTCGCAGTGGGCTCGACAAGCGGGATCGTCAACATCTACGACCGACGCAGCATCCTCGCGCATTTTGCGAAGACATTGCCGGGGTCCGCTGCGACTCCCGCGCCCATCCAAGCCACCCACCGCCCCTCCCCGCTCCGCGCCCTCGACAACCTCACCACCCCCATCTCGCACCTCCACTTCTCCTCCGACCCCGCCGGCCAGACGCTAGTCATGGCCTCGCGCTGGAAAAAGAACGCCCTTCGTCTCGTGCACCTGCCCAGCTGCACCGTGTACAGGAACTGGCCGACGGATAAGACGCCGCTGGGCCGGATAAGTAGCGTTGCGATCAGTCCGGATGGCGGGCATCTGGCGGTGGGAAATGAGGCCGGGAAGGTCAGGTTATGGCAGATTAGGGATTGATTGACTTAGAGGTGGCTGCCTGCGTTGCTGGTTCGCGATGTAAGCGTGATGAGGGAAACAGGCTGTAAGGGATATAGACGTGAGAGAGGCTTGCCGCCAAGCAATGATATTCAAGAAGTTTTCTACCGGCAAGACAGCTGGTTCGGGCGATCAGCATGCTGCATGCTAGAACTCTACCCAGGAACCTGCTTGGAGCTAATCAAGTTCACGCTAGATCTCTGTCTGTCCATGTCTGATCTAGACCCAAGAATGTCTTGTAGTTCAATCTTTGCCGCCCTTGGCCGTGTCAAGCGGTATCGACCGAGTGACTCCGTCCCTCCTATTCATAGACTCACGCTACGATTTGAACTTCTTGACATCCTGGATACCGTGGGTGTTACCCTGGCCTATCCTTTTGACCGTCAGCGCAGCAATCAATGCAGCACCAACACCACTTCCATCTTCTGAGCTGCTGAGCACAATCGGGTCTTTGCGTCCAGTCCAGTCCAGAATCTCCCTCAGTGCCTTTGCATTTCTTTGCTTGAAGTGTGGATATTTGTTGAAGACTGATCCGTCGGCACCGACGTGGCAGCTATCGAAGCCCTTCATCTTGCAAATAGCCGCAATACCGCACGCACATAGTCTGGCTGCTCGCGTACCGATGAGTTCGGCGAGTCGACGACATAATTCGAGCTCGGCTTTGTTGGCCTTGATCTGGTATTTGTCGTTGAACATGTCTTGCGTTTCTGACAAGTTCTCGAACGGATCTTCCTCGATGAAGCTTAGGAACGAGGAGTCGAGGCAGAAGGGTTTCCGGAAAGGCTCGAGATCCTGGTTCTGGAAGATGAGTTTCTTGTTGTCGTGTAGATCTAGCACTGTCAACCTGAAGATCTCACCAAGGTAGAGACCAGAAATCATCTTCTCGTATGCTTGTTGACCAGGTCGTGGAGAGGACTCGTCAATCATCACATCGTATGGGGTCTTAGGGAGCACCGGGTTGGCGCCTTTGCTGTTGAAGGCGCCATATTCGCAGTTGATGACCATCTCCATGTCAGCCGGAAGGTTCATGTGCTTGAGCTTAGGGATGTTGCCACAAGTCTCGATGTAGGCGCCATTGCAACCTGTGCCAAAGATGCAGCCGAGGCGCATTGCTGTGTCGGTGTATGCTGACGCGATCAAGGTTCCAGTGGTGTCGTTGACAAGGGCGGCGATGGTGACGGGGAGATTCTGAAAATGTAAGCAGCGGCTGGACCTTAATGATTCGTGCTTACCCTCTCCCTCAGAGCCTTCTCGAGCTGAGGTACGACGTCTTGGCCCTCTACGCCCTCGACAGCCCAGCCCTTGGTCCAACGTTGCAGAACGCCATGGTCAATGTACTCCTGTGTTGCTGGGTAGCTGAAGGTAAAGCCTAGTGGCAGGGTCTCGAGAGTGGTCTTTTCGTCTTCGTGGTGGTACTCGAGAAACTGCTCGATGCAGTCTGCAGTGTAGTCCCAGAGCTCTTCTGCGTTTCCAGTCTTCAGCTCCTCAGGCATGCGGTATTTGGACTGGATGATGTCGAATTCTCCTTTCTCGTCGACCAATTCGATCTCACAAACTCTGAGGTTGGTTCCACCCATGTCCAGAGCTAGGAAACGGCCGGTCTCTTCTCCATCGGGCATGTTCATGACCCAGCTTGGGTTCATGGGAATGTTGCCTTTGCCTTCAAGACCATCCTTCAACTCGACTATAAACTGCTCGGTAATCTCTTTCAGTTTTGCTTGGTCGACGGTGAAGAGGCGCTCGAGGCTGGCGATCTCGGTAACGATGTCTTGGGGCACATCGGCCATGGAACCTATGCATTGTTAAGGTGCATTGTCGAACATTAGCGCTGGGTGTTCGTACCCTTTCGGGACGGCTTCCTGCACACATGTCAGTAGGGTTATCCTGCAAGGCAAGGTCGCAATATTACCTGACTCGGGTGGTCCATCTCTCAGGCACCTGTTTGTACTGTATACCAGTTAGATCGAAGGTCAAAGGACACCGGACTCGAAGGTAGGCGCAAGTGACAGAAGTTGAGCACGATGCGCTCGAGACTCACATCCATGTCCATAGCTGCGGTTTTGCTAGTACTGTACTCAAGGCAGATCCAGGAAAGCTGTTTCACTATGACAAAGAGACAAAGGGGGACAGCTGCTTCACAACAATATGGTGCTTTGGATGGTGACCAAAACTGTTGATACCAATAAACGGACAGTGGGGCTGCGGTTAAAATGTTCATATTGCGTCACAGCTGGCATGCACGAGCGGACGCCGAGCGCCGAGCGCCGAGCGGCAGGCACAACATGGAGGGGCACGCGAGCCCGGCCAGTCCTGCAGATTTGGAGAAGCAGCCGCTTCCTCGATTGAACTTGAGAAGTAGAAGCAATTTGATGCCTTGCAAAGTCAGCTATGGAGCCATACCCAAAAGACACTAAGAAGGTAGAGCACGCTCGCTCTCGTCGATGCCCAAGCCAGAGGAAGACCGACCACTGATCAGACATGCTGGAGGAATACTTGTTGCACTGACTTCCAGTCCTGTCAGAGCGGCTGCAGTCGCCAATTGCGCTTGTACTTGGCAGGATCAGCTGAAGGATTGGGCTTGGTGTGGTCCATGGCAGCACGAAACAGCTCTTCGATGATACCTTTATTTCCACTCTGGAAGAGTGCGACCAACTCCACGTTATCTCCTCGATAACTCGCCCAGTCCGATGCGATCTCGTATCCAGCCTGAGCAACGAGGTAGCTGACCAAGAAACAGTCCACATTATCACCCCAATGCTGCACAGCAAATATCACATCAGTGATGGGTACCGTGTTCTGAATGTAGTACTTCTGGAGGGCATCAATGACATGGTTTTGCAGAAGTTCGACGTTATAATGCTGCGCAAGTGCGTACGCCTTGAAGAGTGACCAGCAACCCTCTTGGTTCTTAGGTGTTATAGGAGGAGCCTCGTTCAGATGTCGAACGAATATATTGAACGCGTCTCTGCTGTAGTAGAATTTTCCCTTGAGCTCATAGTCGGCGTCCGAGTCTGTGAGATCGATGGTGACCGCTTCGTCGTCCGAATCGACCGTATGTTCCGAGACATCATCGAAGAACAATCCAGCCTGGTTGGGTGGTGTGGTTGGCGTGGCAGGAGCTTGGCGTACTGGTACAGATGCACGAGGCGGACGCCTGCCGTGTTCTGCGAAGAAGGACGTGCCCTGTAGCAAACCTTCGTTGATCTTGAACATTGCTTCTTCATCGCCCACCAAGATTTTGAGAATTGGCGTTTCGTAATTGCTGTTCAAGTCAGCCATAGCGCTTCAGTCCTGGAATGCACTCACGACCGGGCTTGAGCTGGTATGTTTCTAGTGTTGGTCCCTTTTCGTCGTCTGTGTGGCAGGAACGGAGCCCCTTCCGCTCGTTCTTGAGACATATCGCACGTTGCTTGGGCTGAGCGTCGGTTTGATGCAATGAAAGCGGAAGTACGTAAGATCCTATGTGTCGCTGTTCGATATGTGGACAAGGGAGAAGACCTTGACTTCCTGGCGGACTCGCCTTATACAGTCTCAATGCACTACGTGCAAGGTTATGTGATATCAAAGTGAGGGCTTGTCTGCTGGTTTGCATCCGATGTGAGGGTAGACGTGGCTGAGGTCCTCTTTGCTGGGACTGGGTTCGCTGACTTGAGCATCACCTTGCTTTTGGTTTGCCGCTTTCGTAGTTGAGGGAGCAAGAGCCCCCGGTACAGCCAGTTTTCCCGTGTCATCGCGCCTACCAAAGTCCTTTTCGAATTGCTTCTGGTGGTCATCAGACAACTTCAAGGTTTTGTCAACGCCTCTCGTGAGCTCTTCAACCTTGTCGTCAAGCTCTGTCTGTTTGTCTCTGGGTTTGGCATGGTCTTTCTTCTTCTCGTCCTTGTTTGGGTTCGTTGACTCCCACAATTCCTCGAGCTCTTCGCGCCAACCAAGGGCATCTGCAAGCCTGCGCACACCTTCGTCACAGTCTCCAAGCAGCACAACATCGTCGGGACGAGATCCTAGACCTCCAGCTCTTTCCCTGTTGATCAAAAGTCGCGGTGTTTCTTCCCGAACGAACGACGGCAAACTAGCAAATGGCTGCACCGTCAGGCTGGTACCCATCACGATAGCCAGGTCAGCTTGGGCAGGTAGATTTCGACTCTGATGGAAGGACTCCGGTAGAGCTTCTCCAAAAAATACAATGTCTGGCTTCACTAACCCACCACATTTCGTTCTCTCACAGTAGGGCACCTCCTTTATTGCTACGGCCTCTTTCATCTTCTCCTCGGGATATTCCAGCCCACAGTCAATACATCTCTGTGTAGCGAAGGAACCATGAGCTTCAACGATCTTCTCACCTGGTACTCCAGCTTTTCTTTCGAGACAGTCAATGTTCTGAGTGAAGGCCTTCAGCAGCATCCCCTTCTTGTGCAGCAGGCTAACGAACGAATGCGTGACGGTCGGCCTGTACTTGCCAGGATGCATTTCATGCGCCAGCTCGTAGAAAGGTCTGGGATTGCTTCGAAAGTAGGAAATATCAAAAACAGCTTCCGCATACGGCAGGTTCAGTCTTGCGAGGTTGGCATATAGTCCTGTATCGGGCGATCTAAAATCTGGTATGCCAGCAGATGTCGATATGCCCGCGCCATTCATGACAACCACTTTCCTAACATTATTCTTCTTGATATAATCTGCAACCGCTTCGATTGTTCTTCCGTGCAACGTGACGGGAGGCACGTCTTCTGCCACTGGCGTCGAAGACTCGTTGCCCATCTTGAACCGACTGAATCGAAACTTGCCCTTCGAAAGCTTGCCTCTTCTTCGTGTTCGAGCTATGTTGACGAAGAATTGTACGATTTTACGCAGGGCCACGACGAGTCGGAAGGATTGAAGAAACGGGAGTGAGTGATAAGGGTAGATGGCGGTAGTAAGCTGGTACCTGCCAGGCTGTCTGATCGAATTCAACGCGTCCTGCCCCAGCTATTTCAAGCCATTATTAAATAATTGACAATTTGGCGTCATTCTGCGTCCTGCATCACACGTCACTTCCGCGAAGCGTGGGGATTTGCGTTCGCCTGCTGTTCCCTTCTACCTTCTACGGACAGGCCGCCCGCACCACATGGCAAAAGGCTGGGCGTTGTTTCCGCTGTGAGAGCCAAACCGTCAAGCCATCCCTGACTTGCTGTGGAATTGCTAGACATGAATGGCACGGGTTCTGCAGGAAGACGCGAATCTGTAGTCGCACAGCAGCTCGCGAGAGATGTTTTCAGTGCGAAATCCGTGGCAGAAATTCGAGCTGCTTTGGCAGATCTGCAGCGGAAGGAAAGCGCGGTAACACACAAGCTCCATACCCTCATATCAGCACAGAAAGACATACAACGCGAACTTGGAAGACTCGATCTATTCCGCGCGAATCTGAGCACTCAAGCTGCAAAGACTCGTGCCGTCAGCAATGGCATGCTCTCAGAAGCTGCAGGCACGGCAAACAGGATTTCCGCCTCTGTGAAACGCCTTGACTTGGAACAAGCACGAGTGCAGGAAACCTTGACCGTTGTGGAGCAAGTCCGCGAGTTGAAGGCATGTGTGCTTGGTGTTTCGGGCTCCATGGGCGCTCCCCAGGACTGGGAGACCGCTGCTGGCTATTTGAGTCGTGCGTCCAAAGTACCAGACGAAGTCATTGATGGTGCATTCGCTGCTAGGGTGGTGCCTACTGCCGAAGTGCCAGATTCGCCACGTGTGACACTCGAGAACGCTTCCGAGTCACTTTGCGGTCTGTTTCAGCGTGAATTCGATAAGGCGGTCAAGGAGAACGATGGTGCCAAGATCACCAGATTCTTCAAACTATTTCCCTTGATCAACAGGTCCGATGTAGGTCTAGATGTCTATGGTAGATATGTCTGTCAAGGCATCGCAACAAGAGCGCGAGCAAATCTCAACGCTGGCACTGCGGGCAACCAAGCTAAAGATGGATTCTTCTACGCCAATGCGTTGACCAAGCTCTTTGAGCATATTGCGCAAATTGTTGACGGGCATGGCGGCTTAGTCGAACGACACTATGGACCGGGCAAAATGAACAGAGTCATTGAGCGTCTGCAGAACGAAGCTGATATGCAAGGTGGCATTATACTCGATACTTGGAGTGATGAGAGGCGCATCAACCGGCAGATGACTGACATCAAATCCTATGCTTTTACCTTCCTCGTACACAGTTTCTTGCAAGGACAACGGGGCGCCTCTGGAACACCTCGATCAGAGTCACCAGCTCCAGGCAGAAACAGCGAAGACGAAGGTGTTGATATGAAGGAGGTTGACTCATTACTCGGAGAGATGACAACGATGCTGAGCAAATGGTCACTGTACACCAGGTTTATTACACAGAAGTGCAGCCCAGACGACGACGACCCCAAGATTCCTGCCTTCTTGACAAACTGTACTCTGACGAAGAAGATCGAGGAGCGACTGTTGCACCCATTCAAGGAGATGACGACTTTTTTCTTTCGGCGATCGGTGGAAAAGGCATTTCAGCTGGACGAATCACCACCAGACCTCAATCTCAACCCACGACAGCCCCTGAAGAGCACACCCCCACACGTGTCGTCTGCAGTTGAGGACATCATGTACATCCTCAACAAGATAGTACAACAAAGTCTTGCAACGTCTCAAGTCTCCGTCATTTCGTCCGTAGTGCCAACACTCTCTAGAGTGATGGGCTCGGATTTTGTGGGCATGGAGCAGCGAAAGATGAGAGACGAGCACTATCCTCGACCTGTGGTTCAAGACAGTCTGCCACCTGAAGCTACCGTTGTTGCCTTCATAGTGCTTGTCAACAACGTCGATGTTGCCACAAGCTATATCAAGCAGATCGTATCTTCGCGCCTCGACGTGGCTGCGCAGCCTGCACTTCCACAGCTCTTCCCTAGCTCGGACGATAGTGACGTGGTGGTTGCCACCTTGCAGTCTTTCGCGTCCAACTTCACGGAAAAGTCGTCTGAGCTGCTGTCTGATGCGACCAGCGTTCTCTTCAACAATGTCATGAAGCCACGTCTGCGTCGTATCCTTCTCGACAGCTTCCGCGACGTTGAGTATGACCTAGACGCGAATTCACTTTCAGCGCTAGCGGAGTCGCTAGGTCATGACCCTCAGGACATGACTAGCTTCCATAACCTTGTGTCATCTCGTTTTTCTCACAACTGGGAAGCTCTTACCAGACCGCTCGCGCGTCTCATGACCGAGAGCACATACTCGAACCTGCTAAGCACGACGGCAAATTACCTGTCAAAACTGCTAGAGAAGCGCTTGTGGACGTACGGAGGAAGAATCAACCAAGCAGGAGCGTCGAGAATGGAGCATGACATCAACGGTATAGTGAAAGTCGTGGTGTCGTCGGGGCAGAAGACGAACTGGAAGATACGAGAGATGTTCTTGAGGTGCGCACAAATTTGCATGGTTATGAATATGGATGAGGAGGAATGGGAAGAGTTGCTGAGAGAGGGTGGTGCTATGGAGGTAGCGGATAAATTGAAGCCTGAGGAGAGAAGAAGAGCGCGAGAAATGCTCATTCAGGATTGAGGTAGTCCGAGAGTCTAGAAGGACAGTACCCAGACGTCCTTCAATCGCTCATTCGTCTCACTCAAACCACCAGCAACCACGATTTGTGACTTGTCAACTGCAGCAGCGTCGAACCAGCCTCGTGGAGTCGGAGTGGAAGTCGAACCGCTTTCTCCCTTCGACCACTTGTTCTCCTCGATATCGTACAGCCACCAATTGTCTAACATGTTACCCGCACCGGCATGTCCCAGCGAGCTAGGATCGTGTTCACCGAACATGGTCACCAGCATCTGCTTACCCTGAACATTGACGGGCAGAAGGGCAGCCACACTTCGAGCCTCAGGACCAGATTTTCCATCGGCAGAGAAGCCCTTGGACGACCACGAATCAGCCTTGATATCATAGACATCAAGATTGCCGCCCTGCTCAGTCTTTCCGTCAAAGCCGTTCATCCTGTACAAGCACCCCTCGAGGAAGCAGATGCTCGTACCGCCCCTGTCTGGCTTTGGCGCGTCCGCAAGCTGCGTCCACTTCTTCTCTTGCACGTTGAAGCACCATAGGTCAGACAGCCGA
>Ga0066648_10000536_pt1 | contig 25191 bp, 20 predicted proteins | sample CryGeyCG12114_NA_FD_59537 | JGI IMG/M metagenome (GOLD analysis project Ga0066648, IMG submission 59537) | Groundwater microbial communities from aquifer - Crystal Geyser CG19_WC_8/21/14_NA | ecosystem: Environmental > Aquatic > Deep subsurface > Groundwater | place: USA: Utah: Grand County... | reverse complement strand
ATGGAACACGTAGAATCGCGAGACGCGACTTTTTCAATTTAACCTGAGCCTTTGTCCTCCTCCAACACGTACCTCTCTCACATCCATCAAGCTTCTTTGATACAGAGCACTTCATACATACTGCTTGTCTTTGTCTGAAGCACTCTACTACACCCTCACATACAATGGCAACACAGATCACACCTTCAAAGCAGGTACGCTTGCCACTTGCACCGTCAATCTCGAGTCCGAGCACGTCCATACTAACACGCGTGTACAGGCTGCTTCAAACCTCGAGAACCTCCAGTTCAACGAGTCACCACTCAAACAACCTGTATTCACTCCAGAGAACAAGGAGAACATGCCGGCACCCCTGGAGCCGCTGCCCACCGCTACCATCGAGGATCTCAAGAAGCCTGTCACAGAAATCATCAAGACATCACAAGAAGCACCACTGGTTGCTCCGGGAATCAAAGCAACAGAAGCAGATGAGCCTTTGCTGCAAGAGAACCCCAACAGATTCGTTCTCTTCCCTCTGAAGTGAGTACCATCTCCATGTCCTCCCTTGACGCGTCACACCCCTCGACGCGTAAAGTGGACCACGTTCAAGCTCGGACGCAACAGTAGCTAATATACCCTCAGGTACCATGAGATCTGGACAGCCTACAAGAGAGCTCAAGCTTCATTCTGGACTGCTGAGGAAGTTGACCTGTCCAAAGACCTCCACGACTGGCACAACAAGCTCAACGATGATGAACGTTATTTCATCTCCCACGTGCTCGCCTTCTTCGCTGCCTCTGACGGCATCGTTAACGAGAACCTCCTTGAGCGCTTCTCTGGTGAAGTCCAGGTTCCCGAAGCTCGTTGCTTCTATGGCTTCCAGATCATGATGGAGAACATCCACTCCGAGATGTACAGCTTGCTCATTGACACATACGTGAAGGAGCAGAAGCAGAAGCAGTACCTGTTCGACGCTATCGACACAATCCCATGTATCAGGAAGAAGGCCGAATGGGCTCTTCGATGGATCTCAGACAAGGAGAGCACATTTGCTCAGCGTCTCGTCGCCTTTGCTGCTGTCGAGGGTATTTTCTTCTCCGGCTCGTTTGCCTCCATCTTCTGGCTCAAGAAGCGAGGCCTCATGCCAGGTCTCACCTTCTCCAACGAACTCATCTCCCGAGACGAGGGCATGCACACCGACTTCGCATGTCTCCTTCTCTCCCACCTCAACCACCGTCCATCAAAGGATGTCATTGAGAAAGTCATCATCGAGGCCGTCGGCATCGAGCAGGAATTTCTCACGGAAGCCCTCCCCGTCGCTCTGTTGGGCATGAACCATACCCTCATGAAGCAGTACATCGAGTTCGTCGCCGACCGACTGTTGGTCAGCATGGGCAACCCAAAGTACTACAAGGCTACCAACCCATTCGACTTCATGGAGAACATCTCCCTAGCCGGCAAGACCAACTTCTTCGAGAAGCGCGTTGGCGATTACCAGAAAGCCGGCATCATGGCTGGCACCAAGAAGCAACAGTCCGAGAAGATCCCCGGTGGTCTGGCTGCCATCGCATCCTCTAATGGAGCACCCGCTGAGGCGCCTGCTGAGGAGGACAGTGGCCTGAGCTTCGACGACGACTTTTAAATGTGTCCGGTTGTGATGAGACACGATAAGATGTGACCTTTTCTTTTTGTCCAACTGATATGAGCATTTGACGAGGCGTTTGGCGCGGAGGTATATTATACCCAGGGAGGTCGTGGTTGTCGTCGGCTTTTGGGACCCATGTTGTCGACCGTCGACTTATCACATATTACTGTCACCACTACAAGGTTAAAGGGCATGTTGGATACATGGAAGGGCATCGCGCTGTTAGACCTGCGATCTGGACTTGTACATTGATGCTGTGGCATATGGCACAGCAAAGCACTCTGATGAATTGACAAAAACCCTTCGAAACTATCTTCTTTTAAGCATTTCTCGGTTCTCTGTGTGATTCTCCGTGCTGCGTACGAGCGCTTGGTTTTGGACCTCGCGAGTCTTTGCGCTGCGATACGCGTCTGCTGCAGCGGTGCTCGGAGAAACTGGTCCGTCATGACACACTGGCGGTGCAGCTTATTTACTAGGCCACTGAGACCAGACCAGGCCAGCGCTGGGTCTGTGGTAGGACTCGACTTATCTACCGGTCCCTAAGCGATGTGATTTTCTACGGCTTTAAGGAGATAGGCAGGCAGGCGATAGCCCAAGTAGCCTGCAAGCACGCAAACGCTATATCCTCGCTTGCATTCACGTTGCAATCTTGATTGATCCTCCGAGGGGTTCGAGCAAGCTGTGCAGTGCCGCTACAGCACTTGCAACAGGGAGGACTTGACCATTTCGACCTTTTTGCACTTGTGGTAGGCAGATGTCGAAGACTGCTGATGATCTTGATGTGGCTTTTGTGCTCAACACAATCTTCGAGACTAATAGCCGATATGCGAGAAACGGCGACGAAGGCGTCCGTCGCTACGATAATGATACGCCTTGAGCGCTATTGATCAGTACCACAATTCATAGACCGGATATCTCTAGACACCTCTCCCAATGAAACAGAGCGCTACTCTTCGCTATGTTCAACTCAGGCTTTGGAATGTGAGAGACTTGGTCACGGGTACAATACCTGCTCGAACCAACAGGTACTCGTTACCCTTCCACGTCCATTTGCGGGAGTGACGCCTAGATTAGTACATTATAGACACACAACGAGCACCTGAAACACTACGCTGAACCATATTGCATCGTTCGAGATGTCGTCGATGCTGCAGCTGCAGATCAGGGGAAGGGAAATACATTGCCTGTCATTGGGTAGCGACAGCCGGGGGAGAAATCCACAAGGTGGCTTCTGACGTTCTGACGTCACAATACAAACAAAATTGATCCTCGGAACTGGAGTCAATGATGAAGTTCTGGCTCTGGACTGCTCAAGCTACTATTCCGCGCCCCAGCTCCAAGCAATTCTTTGCATTATAGAGGCCCAAAGTCAAATACAAAGTCTTGTGAATCCTCAAAGTCGACCGACAACCTTACCTTGTCTTACATCAGTTGCAACCTTTTTCACAGCCATACCTACTCAAAATGACGTTCCTCGTGCGATCGTTCGGATCACTCCGATCAGCTTCGAGAGCTGTTTACAGACCAACGGCCACCTTCCACACCTCCGTCTCCCGGTTCGCCATGAGTGAGCATGACAGAGGTACGTTGAATACAATGAGAGGCTAGAGACGTGTAGGAATGGTGCTTGGCTGGAGAGAATCGACTTCGAGGAGTTTGGCTCAAAGCACAAGCCAAGACCTCATTCTGCATTCTTGCGCCATTTCTCATTACATCTGAGCGTTGTGGTGACTTGGACTTTACTGACATCAACAACCTCCAGATGACGACGACCGCCACGTCAAAGTCGAGTACCACAAGCAAGAATCAATCACGAAACAGAAGGACGGTGAAGGCATATGGAAGACTGAACTGGCCTCTCAGAGCGAACAGGTCGTTCAAGGCGAGAAGACCGAGATGACCATGGAGGAGATGACGAAGCTCGGCGAGATGAAGGCAGAGGAGGGAAAGAACCCCAGCAACACAGCCGCGCCCAACGATCCAGAGGCCCGGAAGTAGGCCAATTAATACCAAGTCCCCGAAACGGGAGCAGCTGGTCAAACCCTCGTCGAGCACCTGTGTAGCAGGGACGAGGATGAGAACCTCGCTCAACCGGAACGCCCAAAATGACACGTTGGCAGGACCGATGCACTGTGCGTGGAATACTTGAGGGGAAACAGTGACCCGTCGAGGTGGAGCGGACACGTTGGAACTTGCCACGATGCCAGACTGTCGTCTGTGTTGGTTGCAGGGGAAGTGTCCAAGGTGTGGTCAGCAGAAATAGCGCTCCTAGAACAACTGTATACCATGTCTTATTCTACTCAAGCTGCAAATCCGTCGTGAAAGGGACAAGATGTGCGTTCTGGCGTGGACAAACAAGTGGATTGCAGACGTCCTAATTAGTCCTTCACACATTCCGCCTAATCTGGTCGAGCACCTCCTTGGGCAGCCGCCACACTCGCACGTCCCCTTCGTCGCCCGTCGACACGATATACTCTTCGTCGTCGCGGGCACTGCCGTCGACCACCTCTCCGGCGTCGAGCTGGCGCCTCTGGTCGCGCACTGGCGCCCAGCAGACATGGTTGATCTCGTACTCGTCGTGCGCGGCCTCCATGGCGGCGACCACCCTCCACTCCGTGCTGAGCTTCCTGATGTCGTCGCCTGCGTCCGGATGCTGGTCCGGCTCGCTGTGCTCTGCGGTCCCGTTCATGACCACGTCGTCAGCGCCGGGGGTTGCGGGCGACGCAGCGAACTCGGCGTAGACGGCGATCAGACCGTCGCCGCCGCAGGTCACGATCAGCCCTGTCTTGGCGCTCCAGTCCAGGGCGTAGACGCTGCGCACGTGCACGCTTGGCAGCGTCGCCTCCTCAACCCACGTCTCCGTGCTGGTGGGCGGCCGGATGACGCTGGGCAGCCTACTGCTCGCGAAGCCCGTCTGCAGAGCGGCAGGTCCGCCGTTCGCGGCCCCGGCCCGTGCTTGGCCTTGCTTTGCCTCGGCGATGCGCATTCGCTTCTCAGCGCGCTCCTTCTCGCTCGGCTCTTTCCTCCACACCCGCACAGTGAGGTCGTCCGAGCAACTGGCCAGCCTTGGCTCCCAATCGGCGATTACCTCTTCCTCGCCCGTGCCATCCGGGTAGCTCGCGAGATTGACCTGGCCTTCAAACCTCAAGTCCCAGACTGTGCCCTCGTGGCCTGTCAGGACAGCAATCGTGATCCAGTCGCCCTCGGCCTCATCGTCATGATGTAGACGTATGGTATCGTCGTAAGAGCCCGAGGCAAGCAGCTCGCGGCCCCCAAGCACGATTTCCTCGTCGTCTCCATCATCCACATCTGTGTTCGAATTCTCCCCCCTTCGCGCCCTCAACCGCCTCCTCAACGCCGCCTTGGTAGTCCTCGCGCCCCCGCACCACCCCAAACACTTCACATCGCCTGTATGCTCACCCAGCACGGCCACCGTCTCCCACTCCTCCGGCTCGACCTCCTCCCAGACCCATACGCTCTTGTCGCGACTACACGTGGCCAGCAGATTCGCGCCGTAATGCGGCGGGCTGAACTGCAGGTCCTTGATCTCCGAGTCCGGGCCTGTGAGCAGGGTAGAGAAGTGCCACTCTTCGGGTTCGTCGGACTCGTTGCCGTTGGTGAAGTCTTGTTCGGCCACGTCTGAGTCGAAGGAGCCGGGGAGTGTTTGGGATTGCTGCTGCTGCGAGGCAGAAGCACCACTAGCGTGGTCTTTGTTCCAGACCCACAGGCCACAGTTGGCGTCGAAACTGCCCGTCGCGAGGATGACGGGGTCCTGGCCTTCACTTCTGTCGTCTTGTTCTTGCGCCCCAGCAGTCTCTGCGTCGGCGTTGGTCCGAGTCCTCTTGCTCTTCCGCCCATAGTCCTTCCATCCTACACATCGTATGCTCCGCTTGTGGCCGCCAGCGATGGTGTTGAGAAGTCTCCAGTCTCGCATGTCCCAGACGTGCACGGATTTGTCCGAGGCTGCGGTTGCGAGGAGAGGGGTTGCGGCTGAGGGGTGGGGACGAGAGGACCAGGCGCGAGTGTTGGTGGTGGGGGCGTGGAGGGTTGTGTGGTGATGGAGCGAGGGGGTGTTGTCGAGGGGGTTTGAGTTGGAATACATGGTGTGGGAGCTGTGTAGTCTGGCGTGGCTTCAGCTAGAGAATGTCTACGAACAGCTGGTTATGAAGGTGTAATCGGCGGCTCTGAAGCATGCGCATGCGCTGACGAGTTCTGGATGCAGGACTTTTGCAGCGAAGCTCAACTCTGTCCTTCTCGTTGCTACAGCTGTAACAGCAGTGGCCTAGGATGGGGTTGGAAAGCTGTTAGCTGTGCTTGGCCCTATGTTGATATAGCTACGTCGTCACGCAGGTAGCAGCAGTGACTGATGAGACCTCGAGATTTATTTTCTTCGCTTTCATTTTCGATCGCGCCGATGACGTAGAAATTTATTCGCGAGGGGTATCCGTAGACACTGTCATGTTCAGCTCGATCAGGGGCTTTAGTCTGAGGTGCCTAGGTATTTATCCACAGCCAACATCAACCGTTTGTCGCAAGAGCGTACGGCACTAGCAACCTTGACACTCAACCCAAGGCCGTGCAACAAAACCTGCTTCAACATCCTTCTGTGCCCTACATCTACTACAGGCATACATCACAGTCGGCCGTAAGTCGCCGGTGCTGCATAACCCATCCAGCTACTGCAGAGGAATGTGATGATGCGACGTACTTCAAAGGCCTTCTGTTGCCACGGCCTGTGCAAATCCTGCATCCTGTACCTTGCTGGTACTGCAACCGACCCTATCTGCTGAGCCTGTCCTTTGCTACGAGTGTCTGAAACCACGTCCGAGTCCATCTCTACCCACAAGCCTCTAACCTAGCCTGTGGTCCCGACAGCCGCGTTGCCACACGGTCATCCCTCAACGGACGGGCAAGGCCGAGACACTTCGAGTGCTAAGGATGTTTGTCTTGGACAAGTCAAATACGCCGTAATGTGCCATCGACGAGGCGTTCGAACCAGTCGGGACAAGCGTCATGTCAGTCAATCTGCCCTTTGTGGTCGAGCAGTCCTGCTTCGGTGACACGCCTAGTGGCCAGACTGGTTGCTATGGCGAGTTTTGCTAAGACCTACCGCTCTCACTGCACTGACGCATTAGGCGTGGATGGTTGCGGATAAATAATCTTCAAGTCATTTCCAGATGTCCGCCTCATTTGTGCCCAGTGATATCGTTCAGGAGAGCTCTGGCCCCAGCAGGTCTGTTCCGATTGTCCGGTCTGCCACCATCTGCCTCCCACAGCGCACTGGTAACCACGCCGACGAACATCCCCGTCAAGTGTGCCGCAATATCGACAGTCTTACTCCGCAAGCCAACAAAGGTGTCGACGATGACAAACCCAACCAGGAACATCCAGCCTTTGGCGAGAAACTGCTCCTGATACTGCTGTGGGATAAAGATGAAGCTGAAGTTGGCATCCCGATGCAGCCACATGTATGCAGCTGTGATACCCCAGATACTCCCCGAAGCGCCCAGGGAGGACGAGACCAATACACCCCTCAGGACGTAGGTGCTCAAACTAACCAGGCTGCCCAGCAAGCCAGATGCAAGGTAGATGGCCAGGAAATTGGCTCGGCCGACATCCTCATGTAGACTCGGTCCAAAGATGAACAACCCGAGCATGTTCGCGGCGAGATGCCGAGCTTTCTGCTGACTGAAAATGTTGCCCACCATACTCAGCGCGCGAGGATAAGCCGGAATGACGATGAAGAAGTTGTTTAGCAGTCTCAGCGCGGGAGGGAACCGCCACGCCAGGAAGACAGCAGCGTTGATGCCAAGTATACCGATGCACGTTGCCATGGCCAGACTGGTGTTGGGCATGGCACGCTCGCTTCGTCTGGGTGGCTCCCAATACTCGGTGAAGAGGTAGAGGCCGGCACAACCGGCCAGCACGACCAGCAAGCTGGGCAGAATGCGCTGGGCAGTGGTCATGTTCGTGATTTCGGGTGAGTCGAGGGTGAGTTTCGTCGTAGCTCTTTCTCTCGCTCGGATGATCCATTTTTCGAACTCGTTCGGCGGCCTCACCTGCTTTCCACCTTCCGAAAGCTCGATGCCCTGCTCCGGCCGTTCAGCCAGGGCCTGACTCTTCTCCATCGCCTTGGCCTCGGCCTCTTTCATACTCTTGTCGATTCTCTCCTGCATCTGGCGTTCCTCCTCTTCGGCTTGAGCTTCGTTCCTCAGCCTGATCTTCTCGATTTCACTTCTGCCAAAGACGTCCTCCTCCTTCTCGCTCAGGCTGGCATAGTACTGCCCACTCTGTGGCCCGTAGTACTCCGGGTCCTCCTTCATACTCTCGTCCTGTGTTTTGAACAGGCCCAGACGCTGGCCCCGCTCCATCAGCGCACTCGGGTGCTCCTGCTCACGCGGGCTGTCCTCGCGCTTGAAGCGATCCAATATAGCCTGATCCTCGTCGACGGGATATGTCGAGCGTAGCCAGTCGAGGGCAGCGCCTTCAGCATCTCGATACTGGACGATTGCCTCGAGCAATTCCTCATCGAGGCGGATGTCTAGTGTGCCATCGACACGGCGGGCGTGGAACACTTTCAGAAGACGGTTCGCCACTTCTGGACCGGGTCGCTCCGAGCCAAAGATAACGAAGAGCTCGCGATCATTGAGAGGCTTCTCACGGAAATTGAGGCCTTCTTCGTAGGCCTCATTGTAGGGTTTGAGGCGTTGGAGGGTGCGCGATGTGGTGAACAAGGTTGGCCGCGTTGTAGCGAATGAGCGGCATAGCGAGGGGAGCTTGTTCGAGCTACGTAGGATACTGCATCGTGGATTGACTGGCTGGCTACGGTACGAGCATAGTGCTCTTCGGAGCAGTTGACCTGGTTGCGGCCATGGCCATGGCTTTGTCCGCAAGCACAGGCCCAAGGAGCCCAAGGAGCCCAAGGAGCCCAGCGAGCGCACTGCTACCGAGGGAACATTGTTCATGACCTCCTGGTGATATTGGCCGTTCGCAGAGGATGGCGTTTGTGTTCACTCTGTCCGCGCAAGATGGTGTCGTGGAGCATGGCATGAGATGGGCAACATCACTGGCACTACTAGCCAAAGAAATTATACGGCGAGGCAAAAGACCGAAAGTGTAGACTGGGGCAGCCGCACGCCGGTAGCATCGAAGTCGCGAAGGACAAGCAGGGCTTGCTTTGGATGTCTCTCTTTTGAACAATGATTGTTAGCACCATGATCTTCGCGACCCTTGCGCAAGACGTCAGTACTAGTATGGGAGCTTGGAGCCTGTCGTCTTGTCGTGAGCATCGAATCAACTCATGACAGCTGGTCGAGTGCCTGAGCAACCAGGTACCTACCACTCATAGCAGGCAGTGTCAACAAATCACCAACGCTGATCATGTCCCTCCTGCACCACGAGTAGTTCTTCTTCCACCAAGCTGCGCAACACTTCCGACCCATATCGGCGCATCGCCAACTATCGATAAGCAGAAAACACCCATCTGTGCCTCACCATGGCCAGCGTGCCAAAGACTGGCTCTGCTCCCGCGTCGGCTCCTCCACGGCCCATTTCCCCACAGCGAACACAGTCTTCAACCCCGAGACGTATCAACGCACCCAGTCAATTGCTCCCAGTACAGATTACAGGTGCACGGGCACCGTCGAATATTGGGCCTCTGTCGCCGGTCGACCAGAACGGCAGTTTCCTGTTCGATCGCGTGATCAAGAGCGGCAAGGTAAACAGAAGGGTCAAAAAGAAGGGCGCCTGGAGATCATCCTGGAAGCCAGCATACCTCGTGCTGAGGCCCAACCTGCTGTCGGTCTACAAGGACCAGGATGAGAACGAACTGCGAGCCTCCATCACCCTGTCCGATGTGACCGCGGTAGCAGTAGTCAAGAAGCCCCATCATGAGCATGTCTTTGGCATCTTCTCGCCAGCAAAGAACCATCACTTTTCGGGCTCCTCCGCTCGCGAGACCGCCGACTGGATCGCCCTGATCCGCATGGAATCGCGGACAGAAGACCAGAATGATCTACAGCCGCCCCATGCAGGCTTCCAGCAGGCTGACAATCAAGGCTACGACACCACCGACATGTCTGCCGATGAGGACCCATATCGACCTGGCTCGCCAGACGCCGTTCACTGGCCAGTGATGGGCCAGAAGCCGAGATTCGCCCCTCAGGCCAACACCGACCCGCGGCGGATTTCCGGGCTGGCTCCTTATTCGGGAACAGAGGCATTCACCACTTCCCAATCCGACTTTTCCGACGGCTTCGGTAGCTCTCTTCCAGGCACCAAGGGCTATCTATCTGCATCTGCACCTAATCAACCATCTCTCCTCTCACCAATACCAGACGACACGACGAGCAATGCGCGGCCGACCATGGACCGTGGTGCGTCATATCTGTCCGACACGGGCACAGTCTCCAAGCTGCCTACCAATTCCAACCCCACATCGAAACCAACACGGCCACCGGCGAGCTCGCAAGATCCTTCACGTGTCATCCGTCAAGGCCATCTCAAACTTCTCAAGACAGTGTCGGGCGTCAAACAGTGGAAGTCGATCTGGATGGTGCTCAGGCCACAAGGGTTGGCCGTGTACAAGTCGAACGCCGAGTACACGCCGGTCCTCATCATCCCTCTCTACAGCATGATCGAGGCGGCAGAGATCGACATGGGTCGAAAGCATAAGCAGAACTGCTTCCAAGTGATTTGTGAAGAAAAAACTTACCGACTGCAGGCTGAAACGGATGACGAGCTGGAAAGCTGGTTAGGAGCACTCAAAAGTGTACTCGTCAAGCAGGAGGCCGAAAGGAGTAGTCGACGTGCCAGCGGTAGTGCCGGCTCGGGCTGGCAGGGCCAGGGAGCAGGACAGGGACCGAGTGAGCAGCCGGGTCAAACAGGCGGCAGACAGCCGGCTAGCAGCCGAGATGGGACGAGCGCGCTCAGCTCGCAGATGAGACATGTGTCTCTGGAGAGTCAGAACGTGCCTCCTAGTGGCAGAAGGATGATGAGCGCTTCAGGGGGGGCCAGTGCTTATTCGCAGGTGACAGGCCCTACGACCTAATTTGTACGCATACCAATTCATTAATAGGTCCATTGACCAACTCCCGCGTCCGGGTCCCTGTCGAGTCGCGTGATGCTCGGAAGGTAGTCGTTTGCTTCGTTTGTCCGGCAGTGGCCAGACGCAGGGGTAAAGTTGGTCGTGATCGCCCAGCATGGACTGGGATTTTGCGGGATGGCAGTACGTCACTGGCTGGGCTACGGTGGAACTCCACGGCGCGTCGCTTGGCTCACTCGTCAGCCAATGGCCACGGGGCTCGATCTGCATTCAGCATGGCGAAACATGGCAAACATGGTACAATGCATGGAATCAATTTACTCCTAACATGCTACCACCGTGATACCAGTATTGCCTTGAAGCCCGACATCGCCTCAGCCGTTCTTTCCTTGCTCGATAGATTGTGATATTGGTTCGTTGTCCTTCCGTCCGTGGGGGAGTTCTGCATCTGTACCTTCATTCTCCTGATCCTGAACCCAACATACGCGCCGAGCGCAGTCCAGCGAACGGGTCACGTCTAGCGGGCAAACTAGCAGAGCCAGGTGGTCACCAGCAAACGCCCTTGGCGAACCACTGAGCACCAGAGTGCCCAAGTCCATCTCCTTGCACCGGCAACCATGAGGCATTGCAGATAGGCCGACAAGAGCACGGAATCATGTATCAAGAAATCGCGGCCACAGCATTAGGGCACATCTTGACCCCCCGTCAAGACTCTGATGTACCAACTTCCGACAATCCCAACGTGACCAAGACTTCGGCTCAAAGCGCTGGCCAATTCGCCGCCTCGCTGGTCACGGGTATCGTCACCTTTGCCGTCCAATTCCTCGTCTTCCTCCTCATCAAAGACCGCCTCGCGCGCATATACCAACCGCGGACATACCTCGTCCCGCCGAGGGAACGCACCGAACCGGCCGCGCCAGGCTGGTTCAAATGGATCAAGTCCGTTCTGTCGACCTCCAACTCCGAGTTCGTCCAGAAGTGTGGTCTCGATGCATACTTCTTCCTCCGCTACCTGCGCACTCTCCTCAAGATCTTCGTCCCGGCGGCTTTCCTCCTGCTACCCGTCCTCATACCATTGAATGTCATCGGTGGCCGTGGGCCTAACTATGCTGCGACGACTGGCGGCGATGATGACACCAACGTATATGGCCTGAACCAACTCGCCTGGGGCAACGTCAGGCCTGCAAACTACCGCCGATATTGGGGACACTGGCTCATGGCCTTGTTCTTCGTTCTCTGGATCGGCTACGTGGCCTTTGATGAGTTGAAGAACTACATTCGTATGCGACAGGCCTACATCACCTCTCCCCAGCACCGACTCCGCGCGTCCGCAACCACGGTGCTGGTCAGCTCAATCCCCGCTAAATGGTGCACTGTCGAGGCCCTGGATGGCCTGTACGATGTGTTCCCCGGCGGCATCCGCAATATCTGGATCAACCGTAACTTCGACGAACTGAGTGACAAAGTGAAGACGCGAGACAACATTGCTAAGCAGTTGGAGTCAGCCGAGACCGAGCTCATTAAAAAGTGCTACAAGAAGCATGAAGAGAGCATCAAAAAGGCGGAGAAGGAAGCAGGCAAGAAGATCACAAAAGAGGAGAGAAAGAAGAAAGCTGCTGAAAAGGACGCAAGAGGTCGCCGACAGGCAGATGCCGATGATGGTGCAACATCCGGCGACCCGCATCAGGTCAAGCATACCATTCAAGAAACACTGGGTCTGGGTCGAGACGATGCCTCGTCCTCATCCTCGTCCTCAAGCTCAGATGCTGAACCTAATGCCGAGCACCAGCACAAGAGCTTTCTGCCCGTGCCCGTGCTGGGTGAAGGTATTCAGGCCATGACCGGTGGCTTCCAAAAGGTGACTGACCGCTTTCGAGGCGTCGGACGTGGTGCTGGAAAGGCCCGCGGCGAAGGCCATCATACTAATGGTCATGTGCCACAAGAGAAGTCTGTCCATGACAGTGCGACGACGGCACCCACACATGGCGCCATGGGTGCTAGCCTCGACCACAGCACCCAACCAGCAAAGAAGTCTTACCACCAGTCTGGCCACACCTACCCCACTTCACCAAAATCACCTCTGGATGCCGATGGCACCATGGATGCACCTCGAGATCCTCAACGTCCCGAGAATGATCGACGGCCGCTGAACTTGGCAAGTCCAGTCAGCCCGTCCTCGACTAGCCACGAAAAGCAGACCGAGAAGACTCCCAGACCTCCGCCATCAGCGTGGCAGAAATTCAAGAAGATGATCGGCCTAGGTGATGAAGAAAAGGAGCCGGTCGAATACCCCGCCGCGTTCGATGAGCAGTTTGAGAAGGATGACTCCGACGCAATTTGGCGGAAATACATCGAGGAGAAGGATCGTGACACCCATCGCTTACCGATATTTGGTTGGCAATGGATGTTCGCCTTGCCCTTCTGCGGTCAAAAGGTCGATACCATATACTGGTGCCGAAAAGAGCTGGCGAGACTAAACGTCGAAATCGAGGACGACCAAGCCAATCCGGGTCGTTTCCCTCTCATGAACTCAGCTTTCATCCAGTTCAACCACCAAGTCGCAGCTCACATGGCATGTCAGTCCCTGAGCCATCACTTGCCCGAACAGATGGCTCCGCGACTCGTCGAAATAGACCCCAGCGACGTCATCTGGGACAACATGTCCATACCATGGTGGCAAGACTACATCAGAACCACCTTGGTAGTAGCTATCATCGTTGGTATGATCGTCCTGTGGGCCATCCCTATCGCCTTCACCTCTGCAGTCTCACAGTTGAGCACACTGGCCGACAAATATCCCTGGCTCAGCTGGTTGAACGAATTGCCGGATTGGTTTCGCAGCTTTTTGCAGGGTGTCCTGCCGATTGTTCTGCTGGCTCTGCTGACATTCTTGTTACCGCTTATCCTACGAGCACTTGCACGGTTGCAGGGCATCAAGTCTGGCATGCTCGTGGAGTTGGCAGTACAAAAGTACTACTTCTTCTTCATCTTTGTGCAACTGTTCCTCATTGTGACCTTGGGAAGCTCTGCTGTGCAGCTTATCAAAGAGTTCACCAGCGTCGAGGGCATCGCCAGCATCCCGAACATCCTCAGTGTGACAATCCCGACAGCGAGCAACTACTTCTTCTCCTACATGCTGTTGCAAGCGTTGTCTGTCAGTGCCGGAGCTTTGCTGCAAGTGGGGCCACTAGTGGTCTGGTTCATCTTAGCACCCATCCTTGACAGCACGGCCAGAGCGAAGTTCAAGCGGCAAACCAACCTGAACAACATCAGGTGGGGAACATTCTTTCCCGTCTACACCAACTTGGCCTGCATCGGTATCATCTATTCAGTCATCTCGCCACTTATCCTGGTGTTCAACATCATCACTTTCTCCCTCTTCTGGTTCGTGTACAGATACAACACCCTCTACGTCACGCGCTTCACCCTCGACACTGGTGGTTTGTTGTTCCCAAATGCAATCAACTGCACTTTCGTTGGAGTCTACGTATTGGAGGTTGCGCTCATCGGTCTCTTCTTCCTGGTCAGAGATGCGGAGGGTAACGTGGCATGTGAGGGTCAAGCAGTTGGCACCATCGTCATGCTCGTCTTGACTGCTATCTACCAAATCCTCCTCAACAATGCCTTCAGTCCACTGTTCCGGTATCTGCCGATCACCCTCGAGGATGATGCGGTGCGTCGAGACGAAGAGTTTGCCCGTGCGATGCGCGTTCGGCGCCACAATCACAATGCTGCGCACGAGAAGCTGATCGAGAACGAAAGACTCGATGAAGATATCGAGGATCAACTCGAAGACCATGAGCGTCAGGAGCTCGAGCATGACCGGCAGCAGCACGAGTATGAGATGCAGCAGATCGCGTCGTCGCGTCGTAATTCATATAGAGTCACCAGGACACCAACTCAGATCGCAACGAACGACGAACCGGAGCTTGCGCCATACGAGATTCAGAACCCAGAGATCAGCATGGACCTCGATGGTAACAGTAAAGCGTACAATCTCACACTAGGCCTTGCGAAGAAGATCCCACACGCATTACCTGAGCCTATCCAGCGCGGTCTTAGTAAGCACCGCAGATCGAGTTGGGCAGACCGGGACAACAAGCGCAACAGGAAAAGCTCGCATTTCGGCCAGGACTTCAATCAGCACGACTCGGATCGAGAGTTGTCTCAAACAAGAGGGGAGTATGGTGATACTCTCCATCCGGGCGCAGCAGAGCATGCCCACAAGCACTCAACGAAAGGGCGGCACAATAGAGGACATGCACGCGAACGATCCGATCCAAACAAGGTGTTCGATGCAATCAACAACTTCAACCCTCTTGCTGGTGATATAAATGACATAGAAGCACAGCGGAAAGCTCGAGCTGAGCTATCTGACGCACTATACTCGGGGATTAACGACGAATTGGAGGATTTAACACCGGAACAGAGAGATGCGCTGGTACAGCGGGCTTTTCAACACTCTGCGCTTCGAGCACGGCGACCAGTGATCTGGATTCCACGGGACGAGCTGGGTGTATCCGATGATGAGGTGAAGAACATTGGCCGCTTCGCAAAGGCACCACCGTCAGGCGGCGCGAAGAGGGACGAAGGAAGCATATGGGTGTCCAATGTTCGACAGGGTCTCGACTCGAAGGGAAGATGTGTGTACTCTGGTGCGCCGCCCGACTTCTCGGAAGTCGATTTGATTCAGCTGTAGACTAAAAGAAATGGAACTGCGCGAGCGTCAGCATGGAGTAACAAGGCATAGATGTGTCATGGTTGTTTATTATTATGGGTTTGTTGTAGTTTAGCGGCATCATATGGTTATGGTCACTTGGTGTAATCCGAATGTCGACCCCGGCTGGTCCTGGGTGTTCACGTCGTAGGTGTATATACTAGGCCCTTAGGGCAGTCAACATAATATCAGTACAACTGTTTAGCCTGTTGCCTCCGCTTGAGGTTTGTATCGGATGAGTAGCTGCTCTCGTATCGAGTGCTCTAAATTACCTGGGTACAGCAGCGAGGTGCTTGCGGAGCGAAACCTTGACGCTACTTCAGCAGTACCCACCCCCGCCAGCCGAACAACCAAGAAACCTTCGAGGTTTAGGACAGACCAAGCTGACGCTGTACCTTAGCCATGCTCTACCGACCGAAAGGCAAAGCCACCTCGATGTTGAATCACGCTGAGGTCTTCGGTCCGTCAAATAGTGTGGGGTCGTCTTCGAGGGGAAGCTGTCGATCATCAGGCTAAACCTCGAACTCCGGAGGGCGAAGCTCTTGTTCCTGCTTTGAGATCTTCACAATGCGGCTTCTACCAATGAGCTGATGGGACGAAGCATGGTTCACCGCATTGCAACTACGTTCTGAGGAACAGGATGCCTCCTCGCCGGGTGGTGGATCACCATGGATGGTACTGCAACCTATCCTTCCAACTATGACGTTCATCAGACTTGACATGAGTCTTCCTACAAAGCTCAAGGGACTTCCCTCAAGCTAAGTGTAAGTGGCCAAGTCGCATGTCAATCTTGCAATGATGCTGTCGCTACTTGCAGTTCAGCTGCTCGTTTCAGCTACTCTTGCAGCCCCACAATGGGGCAGCTGGAGTCAGGGCAGCGCGGGAAGGAGCACGCCCATCATGGGCTACAACAGCTACAACGATGTAGCGTGCTCGCCAAACGATACGTGGATGGACGCCAGTATCCGGGCTATGTCCTCGAAAGGCTTGGTCGACCTGGGCTACGACCACTTCCAGATCGATTGCGGATGGCAAGGCTTTGACCGGCTGCCAAACGGCTCAATCACGTATGATGCCAGCGTTTTCCCGAATGGGATACAGCCCTTGAGTAATCTGGCGAGGGGTCTCGGGATGAAGTGGAGCATGTATACTAATCAGGGCGTGTATGCCTGTGACACGCGGCAGCTTCCTGAACAGTTGAGGCCAGGCTCACTGGGTCACGAAGAGGAGGACGCGGCTATGTTTGCAGCTTGGAACACCGAGTACATGAAGGTCCGTCACATACCTTGCCAGTGGCTTCAAGTACCTATGGGCTAACCCCGTCCAGGTCGACAACTGCTACGTTGACCCACCAGCCAACGCCCCCAAGGATCCCCGAACAGACTTTCCGTCGCGGTTCGGCGTAATGTGGAATGCCCTTCAAGCCGTCAACATCCCCAAAATGCTCATCTGCCAATGGGGCACCCCCTATATCAACCCGTCCGGCAACCTCGAAGGCCCCGCCCAGTGGACGCGGCCCATCTCAACATCCTACCGTCTGTCCGACGACATCCTTCCCAGCTGGGAAAACGTGATGCGCATCGTGAACGAAGCCATCCACATCAACCTCAAGGGCCTTTCAGGCCCCGGCCACTACGGCGACATGGACCTCCTCGAAGTCGGCAACCCAGGAATGACGCCGGCCGAGCAACAAAGCCACTTCTCGCTCTGGGCGGCGTTCAAATCCGCGCTCATGATCTCGACCAACGTCCCCGCCATGTCCGCCCAGACGCACTCCATTCTCGCGAACAAAGCCATCATCGCAATCAACCAGGACCCGCTGGGCACGCCCGCAAAGCTGCACCAGCGCCTCACCAACGACCACGACATCTACACGGGGCCCCTCGCGCGCGACGACCAAGTCGTCCTGCTCCTCGACACCTCGAACACGACGCGCGCCCTCTCCATCAACCTCGCCGCCCTCGGCATCGCCAGCGCAGACCTCGCCGACCTCTGGGCCGGCACCACACAGCGCGCAGCCACGGCCTATACCGCCACAGTCCCCCCGCACGGCTGCATCGTCCTGCGCCTCTCGAACATCCGCCGCACCGCTCCACCCAGCAGCAACCCCGTACCCTACGCGTTCCACCCGGCCGCCGCCGCCACCGTCTCGAACGGCGCCCGCCTGCGCCCCGCCCCCGGCTGCCACGCCGGAGGCCTCGCCGCCACATCGCTCTCCGCCAACGACAGCTCCGCACTCACGTTCACGCGCATCCGCACCTCGCGCCCCACATCCGCCGTGCGCGTGTCCTACATCAACGCCGCCATCGGCTACACCTTCGCGCCCAACCAGGGCCCCAACGTCCGCGGCGCCATGCTGAGCGTCAACGGCGGTGTGGGCGTGCACGTGCTGTTCCCCGTGACCGGATATGATTGGGCCAGCGACGTGCTGGACGCGTTCCTGGTGGAGCTGGCTGGCTTCGATGTGCACGCCGAGAACGAGGTTAGTGTGAGGGGGTGGGCGGCGGAGAGGGACGGGGAGTTCCCGTTGAGCGGGTGGGCGCCTGAGTTCTGTGGAGTTGCCGTTGTGGAGTAGTAGTAGGTGACTGGACCGGAGTGGATTAGAATGCCTGGGGGTGGTTGAGTGGACAGGCAGAAAGGTGGGTTGTGGCTAGGCAGGTAGCCAGGATGTAGTGTGGCGCGCAGAGCGTGCTTTATACACGATGTTAGTGGAGTTGTGGGATACGACTGCTGTATGACGAGGTTATTGCTGGAGCTCGGTGAGAGCGCGATTGTAGATGCTGCACGCTGGTGACTGGGTGTTGCCAAAGGAGAGTCTGCTGCTGCTATAAGGGGAAAAAAAGAGAGGACGGTTCGGGGCGCGCTTCACTGACTCGGAATAATGTCAGCCTTTGCTTGGTTGTACGTTGTTTGTCCGTATTATGCATGTAGAAACGCTCCGCTACGTAAGTGGCCTTAATAACCACGTCCCCGACCTCGCCCTCGACCTCGGCCTCGACCTCGACCACGAGCATTGCCTCTAGCGCGACCGCCGCCTCTTCGGTTGTTGTCGTCGTCGTTCCTATGCTTGTTGTTGTTCCTGTCCTTGCTGTGGTCCTTGTCGTTCCTTTTGCGCTTCTTGTTGTTATTATGGTGATTGTTCTGGTGGCTACCCTCGGCCTGCCACATGTTGTCCCGTACGTAGTCGTTGAGAGCATGTCCTTCAGCCTTCTTTCTCTGGTGCTCGACGTACGCGCGGATCTCGGGGCGCTGAGCGAAGGTCGAGCTTGGTCGGACGTCGACGTCCATATCGTTTGGGGATGGTTGGGGATCCGCACCGACCAAAGCAGTGTTTGCGAAAGGGTTGGTGGCTTGCTGCGGAAACCCGGCGTTCACTGCTGTGGTATCATTACTGGGTGGGTTAGTGGGATGATGTGCTGGGGCAATTAGCGGTGGTATGACTTACATTTGCTGATATTCATTGCCCATGTTTGTAGCTGCCATGTTAGTCATCGGAGCTGTGGCAGGGCCTTCTCGACGGTGGTAGTATCGGTCCATGACGAGAGCATCTAGCGGGGTAGGACGGATATGCTCAGGCGGACTGTCTCTGTTCGGGACCAGTCTGCCTTGCATTCGCTTTCCGTCGATTCTCCAATGCAGGCCCTTGTACTCGTAGCCTAGCTCTAAGCCGAAGGGTATGCTATCGTTAGCCCCGGGATCTGCAGGTGTGAGCGTGACCTTGAACTTCAAAAGTCCTTCGCCTATCGGCTGAGTGAAAATGTCGGTGACTACACGACCTCGTGCGTCACGCACTTTCGCATTGTCATCCAGCTCGCTCGCACTCTGGATGCCAATCGTACCAACTGTGGAGGTCTGGTAGTTCATGTCCCAGTCTGCATCATCGATTCTTCTGAAGACGAAGATCTCGGGGAAAACGTTGTCTTGAATCTTGACGCCTTGTCCATCCCATTTTCTCTGCAATCGGTCCAGCTCTTCCAGGCCGCGCGCAGGGTGAACCTGTTCATCGTCCATGACAAACCACTCGTTAGCGACTTCGGATGGGGCACAAGCAAATGCAATGGATTTCGATCGACTGGCGTTGATAGCACGTTCTCCTGTCCCAGCGACGAGTTTGTAGTCTCTGCTGTAAGATGTGTAGGCGATTGTCGCCGCGTCAACTCCACTTTGCTGTTGCTGGAGAGCACGCTTTTCTTGAGATCGACCTCGGTTAGATGTCCAGTATTGCATGTAGAGCTTGTCGTTTGTATATGGGATATCAGGGCGCGTCGTCTTGACGTGCTCTGAATCTCGGATCAAGATCAAGATCTCAGGGAAATTGACGATTTCGATTTGAGGTTTTGCAGTATTGCCACACTTCTGACACTTTTGTTTGGCAGCGCCTGGTTTTACCGCAAGTGCTCGTTTTTCGAGACCGCGATCAATGCCTGCTGCAATCGAAGTCTGACTACTTCTGCCAGCGAGATCCCGAACATCGACCGGGAGATACAACGACTGTTCCCATTTGTCAGGGTCGCTAGTCCAGGCGCAGTTGTAGGCACATTTCCACCTCCGCACGGTATGGATTGTGAACAATGATAAGAATGTTTGATACTCACTGGAACAGTTAGCTTGTGTGTCTTACAGGAAGAAGTGTTCATACCCGGGAATGGCCTCGAGCTGACGCTGCATCGCGGTAAGGATATACAACAAGAATGACTCGGGATGGTATTCTTCATCGTGGTCAGCGGGTCCAACGTCTTGGTTGGACGGCGATTGGTGGCCCCAAAACGTAAGAAGGCACAAGTTCCAAAGATTGATAGTGGCCGTCTTCGAGTTAGTCACAGTCTCCGGTGTTCTTTCCGGAGCCCAGTACCACTGTACAAGGTTGAGCATTCCGCAAGCCAGACAGTTGCTTCCAATGGTGCATCGTTCAGAAGTAAGCAGGCGCATACGACGATGGTGCGCTCGTAGAAAGTTGACAAAGATTGGTGTGTTCAGGAAAACTTGGAAAACAGCATTTCTGTAAGAGTGACCTCTGACAGGGCCACTGTTTGGGCGTTCTGCATTGCCGGTGAAGTTTACCAGGCCTAAGGGTTGTTGTTCGGGATTCAGACGTGCAGTTCGATGGAGATGGCATGGCTAGGGGTTTTTAGTGAAAATCAGTATAAGGTCGATGAGTACGTACTCGAGATCGTTTTCCGGCATTCGATACTTGAGGTTTCTGAGGCGCCGGCCCGTCAATGCCTCGAACTAAGTGAGGCATTCTTCGATTGTAACGTAGTGATCGATTTCAGGTTGATTTTGTCACGACGATAGCAAGCAAGACATGAGCGAATGGAGCACCCTAGGTTTAGAGATTCGTGTTCCTCTACACGTCTTTTGTGCCATGTGCACAGACCTACCGAAAGCGGACATTTTCGCAAGGACAATGAAGTGACCTAAAATAGGTTTCAGCGAAGGGTGCACTTGTGATTACCACAGATCTAAGTAGTGATGAGCAATGCCAGATCAGAGTGCTGAAGATATCAGAGAAAGTTGAGTGAGTAAGACAGGCAGAGCATGTCTGCGGCTGTGATGGTGGGTGGTCGGGATAAGTCCTCAGTCTGTTACACAGGTTGTGTCGGCTCTGGTCCGAAAAGGCGAGGCACTGTTTCGCACACTAGTATACATGACCAGTATGAACGTGCGCATTTGTGTACAACTTGGGAGAAGCAAGCCGTCACAAAGACAGTGGTAGTCGTATAAGTTGAGAGCGCATCAAGACCCCCTTAGATATGGACTAGTCCTAATCAAGCTAGCACGATGAAAGCGTAATTGCGGCGGGAAGTCGCGTCTCACGTCATTAACACGTCGAGGCAACGACGCGACTTCCTGAAGCCATCTTCGCATGCCGAGAATTGTTCAACGTAGCAGATGCCAATGCTTCATCATCGCTCGCTACAGTACAAGCCCCGACATCCAGCCTGTTAGATATGGCCGTCATGCCGGAACGAGTATCGACCTCGCAGAAACGAGCACTTGCGGACAGCACCAACAATCACAATGTCCTGAAGTCACCACCATCAGCGAAGAAGAGAAAGTTGGACGGTCCCGGGCCTAATGTGTCGTTCAATTCATCTCTGGGGGGTCCAAATGGCTTCAGGAACAAGATGGGCTCGAGTCAGCCCAAGAGTCAGTTCGAGACAGAAGTGTTGGAGAAAATGACACAAGATATCTCAGGCTTGAAGGAGAATAATGCTGAGAAGGATCAACAGTGGGATAGACCAAGCCTGGCTGGCTTTGATGCAAAGAGAGATGTTTTGCGTTTCCAGTCAATCGACATCGAAGAGGGTACCCTGCATGGCGGCAAGGTTACCCTCAAGATGTTTGGTGTATCTGAGGTAAGCATCCGCCTCCTGACCTCAATCAAGTCAAGCTAACAACTTATTACAGGCCGGCCACTCAATACTCCTGCATGTGACTGATTTCCTCCATTACCTTTACGTCGCAGCGCCAGTGAATTTTCAGAGACAAGATGTCGACGGATATAAAGCATTTCTCGAAACGCAGCTGGCACAACACGAACCTGCCATACAGTCTGTGCAAATGCTGCTCCGGGAGAGCTTGTTTGGTTTTCAGGGAAATCAAAAGAGCCCATACCTAAAGGTCACTGTGACGAACCCGAAATACATAAATAAGTTGCGGTCCACCATCGAGCATGGCAATGCCAACTACAAAGGGCTGTGGAAAGGCATAGAAGGTGGCATAATGACCTTTGACAACATTCAGTACGTCCTGCGCTTTATGATTGACACCAGTGTGACCGGTATGGGCTGGGTCGAAGTTCCCGCCGGCAAATATCATGTTATGCAGCAATACGACCGGCAGTCAAATTGCCAGATCGAGGCATACTGCCACTACAAAGATATGGTAGCACTGGGTCATGATGGCGAATGGGCCAAGATGGCTCCTTTACGTATCTTGTCCTTCGATATCGAGTGCGCTGGTCGGAAAGGTGTCTTCCCCGAGCCCAACGTCGACCCTGTCATTCAAATCGCCAACGTTGTGACAAGGTACGGAGAGTCGAAACCATTCATCCGGAACGTGTTTGTGCTTGACACGTGCAGTCTGATTGTCAATACACAGATATATGAACATGACTCAGAAGAGAAGATGCTCATGGCCTGGCGGGACTTTCTAGAGAAAGTCGACCCAGATGTCATAATCGGATACAACATCTCCAACTTCGATTTCCCCTACCTCCTCGATCGGGCAAAGCACCTCAAGTTGACAAAGTTCCCCTATTGGTCGAGGCTGAAAAGTATCCAGTCTACCGCCACGGCCACCAACTTTTCGAGCAAGCAGATAGGCAACCGAGACACCAAGGCCACTAACACGAATGGGAGAATACAACTGGATCTGCTGCAGCTTATTCAAAGAGACCACCACTTGCGAAGTTACACCTTGAACTCCGTTTGTGCTCAATTCCTGGGAGAGCAGAAAGAAGATGTGCATCATAGCATGATTACCGAATTACACAACGGTACACCAGATTCGAGACGACGACTTGCAGTGTACTGCTTGAAGGACGCTTATCTACCGCAACGGCTGATGGATAAGCTGATGTGTTTGGTCAACTACACTGAAATGGCTCGTGTCACAGGTGTGCCATTCAATTACCTGCTCTCCAGGGGTCAACAAGTCAAGTTTATCAGTCAGATGTTCCGGAAGACTCTAGAGCAGCAATTGATAGTACCCAACCTGAAGAACGAAGGGCCTGATGAGCAGTACGAAGGTGCCACGGTTATTGAGCCAAGCAGGGGGTATTACGATGTTCCCGTCGCAACTCTCGATTTCGCTTCTCTATACCCTTCGATCATTCAGGCTCACAACTTATGCTATACAACACTGCTGAATAAGACTATGGTAGACAAACTCCAGTTGAAGAAGGACGAGGACTATATCCTCACGCCTAATGGAGACCTCTTCTGCACGACGAAAGTCAGGAAGGGTCTACTTACCCAGATCTTAGAGGAGTTGCTCAATTCTCGAAAGCGAGCTAAGAAGGAGATGGCAACAGAGACTGATCCATTCAAGAAGGCGGTGCTCAACGGTCGGCAGCTGGCTTTGAAGATATCGGCAAACTCTGTCTATGGTCTGACTGGTGCCACCAACGGAAAACTACCATGTCTCGCCATTGCTTCGAGTACGACCGCTTATGGCCGACAAATGATCGAAAAAACCAAGGCGGAAGTTGAAGGGAAGTATCGGATCTCCAACGGTTACTCGCACGACGCAGAGGTCATTTATGGCGATACTGATTCAGTCATGGTCAAGTTTGGCGAGAAGGATCTAGCCAAAGTCATGGCCTTGGGAGAAGAGGCTGCAAATTACGTCTCTTCCAAGTTCATCAAGCCCATCAAACTCGAATTCGAAAAGGTCTACTTCCCGTATCTGCTCATCAACAAGAAAAGGTATGCTGGCCTGTACTGGACGAACCCAGACAAGTACGACAAGATGGACACGAAGGGTATCGAGACGGTCCGAAGAGACAATTGTCGGCTCGTCCAAGTCGTGATTGAGACCGTGTTGCGCAAAATCTTGATCGATCGAGATGTCGATGGAGCTCAGGACTATGTCAGGGAGACGATTTCATCGCTCCTTCAAAACAAGGTCGACTTGTCCATGCTCGTCATCACCAAGCAATATACCAAACACGAATACGACAATAAGCAAGCTCACGTTGAACTAGCCAAACGAATGGAGAAAAGAGGCGGGACCAGCGCCGCTCTAGGAGATCGTATTGCTTATGTCATAGTCAAAGGACGAGGTGACAGCAAAGCATACGAGAAATCGGAAGACCCTATCTTTGTGCTCGAGAACAATATTCCGATCGACACGAAGTACTATCTCGACAACCAGCTTTCCAACCCGCTGGGACGAATTTTCGAGCCTATTCTAGGTGAGAAGAAGGCAAATTCTTTGCTTGCTGGTGACCATACACGATCAATTTCTGTGGCGGCGCCTACTATGGGAGGGCTAATGAAGTTCACGAAGAAGACACAGACGTGCATGGGCTGCAAGAAGCCGCTGGTGGGAAAGCAAGAGGCTGCTGGTGCAGTGTGCGAAAATTGTCGGCCACGGATTGGTGAGCTGTATACTCGCCAGGTACGCAAAGTAGGAGAATTGGAAGTCAGATTCGGAAGACTGTGGACACAATGTCAGAGGTGTCAGGGCAGTATACATACAGAAGTGCTCTGTCAGAGCAGGGATTGTCCGATATTTTATATGAGGATGAAGGCCCGGAAGGAGGTCGAGGAAGGATCGAGGGAGCTATCGAGATTCGATCATGATGTTGGGGCTATATGGTAATCTCTTTTTGCAGAGGCATGGTATGGGCAGATCATCATCTTCAGGTTGTACTGTACAACTTGCATAGCGAAGACTTTTTGGGCTTCAAGACACCCTTCTAGTATTGCCAGCTTAATCTGGGACATGTCTAAAAACAGTTCGTATCTTCGCATACCGAAAAGTATCCTAAGAGCAAGGCAATTAGGAGTTGTGTACACCTGTTCCGGTTTGCTCGACACATTCTCTTGCCCTAACTTACTTTACAGTGTTGATATGTATTCGCTTGTCGATGCAACACACTGGAACTCTTGCCAAAGGATTTACTGCACACAGACTCGTCGACCGATCTTCTGTTTTGGATAAAAGCAAAAATAAGTCCAGATGGCCGGTAGCCTGTGTCCAAACAAGCAATTGACAAGCAAATGGCCGCCAAAAGACAAAAAGAAAATCCGCTACAAACGCCCGGAATCGAACCGGGAACCTTCTGTGTACAGGCAA
>Ga0066648_10000535_pt1 | contig 25251 bp, 24 predicted proteins | sample CryGeyCG12114_NA_FD_59537 | JGI IMG/M metagenome (GOLD analysis project Ga0066648, IMG submission 59537) | Groundwater microbial communities from aquifer - Crystal Geyser CG19_WC_8/21/14_NA | ecosystem: Environmental > Aquatic > Deep subsurface > Groundwater | place: USA: Utah: Grand County... | reverse complement strand
TGCGCTCATGACTCAGGAAATATACGTCCTGTTTCTGTGCGCCTAACTTAGACCACCTCAAAGAAGACCCCGCGACAGGTGAGCAGCAACGTCTCCCTTTTATTAAGCACTATATAGTATTCAGTATTGAGGACGTAGAAGGCGTAAGCATTGTTCTTCCGCCAGCAGTTACCACTGCTACTCAGCTTGCCCCCTTGACAGCTGGTGAAGCCATTGTGAGTGGCTGGGCCGACCGGCCCCTTCTATGCGTGGGTGCCCGCAATGCCAGCTACAGCCCATTACTGGATTGCGTGCGCTTGCCACTACTGAGACATTTCCATAGTGCAGAAGAATACTATGCAACACTATTTCACGAACTGACGCACGCCACCGGGCACCCCAAGCGCTTACATCGACCTGATTTGGAGGAAGCACTCCGCCCTAATGGTCAAGCAGGTTATGCACGGGAAGAACTAACAGCAGAAATGGGGGCAGCTTTTCTCTGCGCACATGCCGGCTTTGACCCGGCCCGCACACTAGATAATTCTGCGGCATATATACAGTTCTGGCTCGGCCAGCTACGGGGAGACAAAAAATTAGTGGTGCAGGCAGCTAGCCGTGCACAGCGGGCCGCTGAGGTGATTCTAGGTATTCTGCCGAGTGAGCCGGTTCTCGCTGAAGCCACCAGCGGACACGCTGCTGCGGCGTAGAGCTATAGGAACCAGACCAGAATGTCTTTTGAAAGCAGTATCCTGTTGAGCTACAATCTATAAGCTTCATTTTTTTCACTCTGGACAAAGGATTTATTGTTCCTAGCTCTTATCTTTCAAAGGCTATCCGGTTTTGTGGGGAAGACTTAGATTTCCTTTAATTTTTGAGCTTAACGACCTGCTTTACTTCCTTACTGGAATAGTGGTAGTGTACCCAATTGACACATTTTCGAATCAAGACTCCGTAAGCTATTAATCCGACTTTGTTTTTGGCAAAACATCTTCGCTTTTAGGCAACGTCTGTTCTTTCCGCACCTCCTACTGCCTATTTTATTGCAACCACGAAAAATGAGTGTTCACTTCATTGCTTCTTGGTCTTATGTTATCTACTCCTCCATTTTCGGTTCCCTCTGCCGTAGTGGGACAACCCTATGCGTGCGCGAACGATGACCCAGGGAAAGAACGCGCCCAGGCAGTATTTACCAAAGGTTTCTTTAGTTTCCTCTATTACTTTCCAGCGCCGACTCCTGATGACAAAGCGCTCTTCTCCTGTGCCCCGTTATACTATGGAACCGTTATCCTCGGCACCGGCTTGCCCTTTGTAGCCTGCGAATTCGCTGGCACCGGCTGGGCCTTTGAAAGCGGACTGAATCTGCTGGATATGACCGAAGCGGAAGCTGCCCGGTGGTTGAGAACCAAGTCGGGTATCGTGCTGGAACTGATTCTGCTTGAAGCTACAACCAACACCGTAATAGCGGTACGGACGATTCGTCCCCATCCGGCTTTTGTGAGCCGCCTTCGCCGCAGCTTGGCACAACAGCGGCCCAGTTTTTCGACGAGCTCAACGGTTTTAGCAGCACAGACCACCGCTCTGCTTCACCGTCGCTCCTGCCCTGGCCGCTTATTGGATGAAACTACTGCCTACCGCTCTGCTGTCACGCAAGATGAAGCGGCCTGCGTTGAGCATTTATTAATTCATTAATTTTTGATTTTATTAACTCATTAATTTTATAATTCAATTTATACTCCGTAAGTGAATAGCTAACCATTCGTCTTCTCTTTCACGAACTGCTCAGGCTATCTAATTACAACGATTGTTACGTAGGAAGTATGATCCTTCATCCTACTCGTTTGCCTTTCGATGTCTACCTCCTATAGTTCTTCCACACAGTTGAAAGTGGCCGTAAATCAACCTAAACCTGTGCAGCATGAACAAGCTCAAGCTTTAGATACGCACCTTTACTATACTCCTACTGCAACTCAGGTTCACACACTTAGCGAATTACTGGATGCTACGAAGCTAACTGTACGGGAACTGACAGCAGCCTGGAGGCTTGATTATCGCTCCATTCAAAAGCGGCGAAAACACCCAGAATTAGTAACCGTGGTGCAGGTATACCGCTTAGCTCCTATTGTCAACTTAGCACCTGAAGTCCTTTTCGAACTCATTCGAAGAGAACTGGTTGCGAAGGGAGAGCTACCCGAAACGGAATAGGTGGGCTCTCCCCTCTTCTAAAACCATTCTCTGTGGCTTAGCCTTCTAAAAGAATGCATACCGTGTTTACTAAGTGTTGCAACGAGAGAAAGAGATGAACACAGATTAGAGAGCTACTTAAGCCTGTATATCTAAAGAATGCTGCCTACAAGCCCCTCCCCTACCCTATCGTTGCATGTACAAGGGACAAGTAGGTAGCTATTCCTAGTAGCTGTATTACCATCTATTCCGCAGCAGGTAGCACCCCCTGTTTGCGCAGGTGCTTGATATAAAATCGAAGTGCCTCTTCCGTGAAACTCCGGTGGGACCGTTTTTCTCCTTGTCGCCGGAGCGTAACTAAGTGCTCTGCTACTTCTAGATTGAGGTTGGCGCCAATGTACACAGCAACCCGCTCGGTTTCCCCTTCCGCCGTATGCACCGGTGGCCGGCCACGTCGCGCCGGCGCTGTGGCGGGCTTTTCAGCGGCTGGCTTGCGCTTGTTAACAGGGGACAATGGAGCAGGTAATGAAGGTAGAGTCGGGTCAGCTGCGTCTTCTGCTACCGGTACATTAGCCAGAGCAGTTTCCTCGGCGGGCGGATTAGGCATTTGACTGCGAGCTGAGGCGGCAATGTCTGGATCAGTTGATTCCAGAGTTGCTAAGGCTTCGGCAGGTGTAAGGCGGGGTCGCCGAGGGCTTTGGGCTGCTTTAGATGGAGGTAATTTCATGGCTGTTAGGAGAAGTTATGCGGCAGATTCGGCCTTGAGTCCTGTGCGCGCAATTAATTCATCACATAAGGTGCGTAATTCATTTGCGGCCGTTTTTTCGCCCCCGCGCCAACGTAAGAAAGAAGGCTCCAAGTGACTGTATAAGGTGGAGGCACGCTTAAAAATGGCTCGTTCACTCAAGGAAGCATTCAGACGCGGTATCTGATACTCCTCAATCATTTTATCCAACTCCTCCTCTTCCTTCGCACGGGTACGTTTGTTGGCCACCCCGTAGAACTCAAAAGGGAGATTTCGCTCCTCGTAGCGTTGCTTGATGCCCGCCAGTACATGCAGGAAGGAAATGGTGCTTTGTCGTTCCCCTAAATCAGACAACAATGGCACTAGGATAATATCGCAACCAGATAGTACTTCAATCATAGTGGTATTATCGGCCCGACCCGCCATATCCACAAATGCGACATCATACTCTCCCTCGACGCTATCCAAGTAATCGAATACTTTAGCCATTGGCTGATAGACGATGGGATATGGGAAGTCCGCTTCCGGATTAGCTGTTCGCAACTCGTCTAACCACGGTTGATCCTGCTCAGTACGACGGTCACTGATGGTCTTTTGTGAGTCGGCCTCTACTACCAACACGCGCAGGTCATAGGTAACGGCCAAGGCAGATGCAAGCAGCATAGTAAGTGCTGATTTACCGGCACCTCCTTTCTGGGTGGCTACACTGATGATTTTTCCCATAGTTCAAGAAATAGATAAGGTGTTCTTAGCAAATATAATTATTGAATTCAAAAAATCATGAATTTTTTATTTTAAAAATTCATATGTCTTGTGTTTAATAAATTCATTACATATTTAATTATGTAACTAATGAATTCAATAATTAATGAAATATAGATTTATTGCATTTTTGATTTTATGAGTTACTAAGTTCATTAAACGCCTGCACTCTTTCCATTACCTGATTATTGAATTCATTAATTAGGTAATGGAAAGAGTGCAGTACACTCCTACTGAGTTCAATAATTAATGAACTCAGTAATTCATTTAAATTGCATTAACAGATCATTATAGACACTATCAAACTACTTGTCAGTTGAGAAAAGTAATTGATACACATTACCTTGAGAGCAATAGCATCGACTAGATAACCTGATAAGTTCTTACTCTTGTTGAGAGGCAGTTAGGAATAGAATATTATCTGATAGTTGATTTAGCAAGAAGACCACAGCATAATTCAATATAACTATTTGATTATAAGCAACTTAATTAATATATAACAGATAATTTGGATAATCATTGATGCAACTACTTGACTTTCAATAGTTTTTTGGATAAATTCTCCTACTAAAATCAACATGGAAAATGGCAGGGGAAGATCAGCGGATGAATGTTAAGTTGCCGGCAAGTACACATGCAGTAGCAGCTAAAGAAGCCCTACGATGGAAGCTTTCAATCCAAGATTATACAGATGCAGCGGTTCGATATTTTGCTACTCGCAAGCTGAACCCGAAGGATACTGTAGCGCGTGAAGGAGAGCTTATTATGGGGCAGGTACACCAAGTAGGAGAGCGGGTATTCCGCTACTTGAAGGAGCAAGAGCGTGGAATTCATGCAGAGGCTTTATCAGAACTGGTGAGGGCGCGAATAACGCAGGAGCGTACGCTCCAGATGCTGACAGCAGTAGTTGGCAGGCTGAATAACTGGTCCCCAACAGACATCCATGAGCTACTAATGACGGCTCAGAAAGAGATAGATGCTATGGTCAACTTGGTGTTGACAGACCTGCAAAAGGTAGCACCAAATGCGGGAAAACGGCCTACCAAAACACCGGCTAAAATGCCTGAATAAGGACTCGCGTAATGCTATGTATTGTAAGATTATCGACCCACGCACGCATGGGAAGCAGACTTATCAGAACACCGGCAGCGTGGTGCGCACGGTAAACTATCTGATTAAAGAAGCCAAAAAAGATCGGCGTGAAGCGCAGTTTTTCACGGCTACCCAAGATGGGGTAGGGGCAGAGGAGATAAAGCAAGCCATAGATTGTAACATCAAAGGGCTGCGGAGGGAGCAAGCCAAGTTCTACTCCATAGTTGTCAGTCCGAATGCCAGAGAACTAGCCGTCATTGGCGATGACTCGGAGAAGCTGAAAGCATATACACGTGCAAGAATGGAGCACTACGCTCAGAACTTTGCACTACCCGGAGGAAAGAGATTACAGAGTACTGATTTAGTTTGGGGAGCTGTCCTACATCAGGAACGGACATACCGAGGGACAGATCAGGCTGTACTAGATGGCAGAGCTAAAGTAGGCGAGAGACGGGAAGGCTTGCAAACACATGTGCACATCATCGTGTCGGCCCGCGATGCCACTCAGAAGATTACAGTAAATCCGCAGGGGCCAAAAAAGCGTTTCGATATGATTGAGTGGCAGAACAGTGGGCCGTCCCACTTCGCTCAACAGTTTGGACCACCAGACTTAGCAGGCCAACTACGCACCTTCGGTTTTTCTACTGTTAACGAGCTACAGAACGGCGTAAAGGAAGCCATTGTACGAGCGCAGCAACGCCGCCAACGGGAGCACTCAGAAAGCTCGGCAGGTGAACAGCGACGCAGCCAACACATTGCCGATAGGGTAGGAGGGATGAATCAACGACTGGAGCCTGAGCAGCAGCTTGCGACTGACCGTATCTTACAGATTGGACAGCAGAGAGGCTATGACAAAACGTTTTACAACCGCTTAGCCCGGCTTGAACAACGGGTGGAAGCAGGTATCCCGGTTGAGAACGCATACTTTCTGTTGAGCACTGGAAGGGAGCGGGAGGCAACGCCGCCGATCGGACGTGGTATAGGCACCTTACTGCGGAAGGTGGTAAAAAATGAGCAGGACATCAACTTCTACCGAACACAGGATATTGGGGAACTAGGCAGCCGAGACAAGGGAGAAATCGATATTTACTAGAGCTGAATATCCTCTTTCTATAACCAAATCCCATATAAGGTTGGAATAGAAGTAGCTGGTATATGATCCTCTACAGAGTTTGCACTCAATAAAATCAGAAGATATAATCAAATACGGAGAAAGATTATTACTTTATAAAAGTTTGTCCAAAGTATCACTAAATATTTATCTGTATGAGCCAGATACCGACACCCCGGCCACCTGATAAGTTGAGTATTACAGTTATTGCGGCTATTGTTTTGCTACTTACGGCGGGTGGTGAGTACTATTTTCTGACAACACCCCAAGTTGCTATCGGAATACAAGTGGTTGAAGAAAGCAAGGCGCCTGAACCACCTACTGAAGAACATACTGAGTTAATAGGAAGAATTAGTAACCCACCGCAGAATCATATACCAGCTGGATTCTCGGGCATTGAAGAGAAACTGGCGCAGAGGGTGCAGCTGGGCATCCGACGCTTCTTTTCAGCGTTCGGGTTATATGTTCGTCTCGGTATAGTAGGGCTGGCTGTAGCTATGCTGTTCTTACAGAAAGCGAGGGAGGGAAGCGCTACCAACAGGCGAAAACGACCGGACGCCCGGCTTGTGCGGAGAATAAGTTGGGGTGTTTGCGGACTGATTAGTCTGGGTACTTATGTACTGGCCACAATCCAGAACTACAGCATAGATGTTATTGCAGTGCTGTACCCAACTACCGTTATCATCTTGCTACTGAGCAGTGTTGTGGTTGGTAGCCTCCGAGCTGTATTGAAGAGAACTGCTTTTGGATTGGGGAGTGAGCCAAAAGCCCAAAAGACAAAGTATGGGCTTAGCTTTCAGACGCGGGACGGTGGCTGGGTGAATATTCCTAATCCATTCCGGGGAACGTTAGTATTTGGCGGTGCTGGGGCAGGCAAGACATACTCCATTGGTGAGCCAATGGTTGAGCAATTCATTCAGAATGGAATGTGTGGTCTCATCTACGATTTTAAGTTCCCAGTGCTAGCCAGTGCGGCGCAGAAAGCAATTGTAGTGGCCGAGCAGCGGCATAAGAGTAAGAGGAAAAGCTTACTATACCGAATCAACTCATTTCTAGGAAGAGCTCGACCGTTGACAGAAGTAGCTCAGTTTCGGCATCACATCATCAACTTCTCGGATATGGAGCGGACGGAGAAGGTTAATCCTATCCTGCCAGAAAACATGCCCGTCATTTCCTACGCAGCCGATGCAAGCAAAACGATACTGAAGAACTTAAATCCCGGTTCTCACCGGGGAGGCGACGATTTCTTCGAAGCTAGCGCAGGCGCTTACCTGACAGCTATCATCTGGTTTTACCGGCAGAACTTCCCGCAGTTCTGCACACTACCACACGTGGTAGCTACTGCAGTATATTCCAACTACAAACATGTGCTCAGTATGCTCAGCACCGATACGGAATGTGTAGCCCTCATTGCCAGTCTGATCACAGCCGTACAAGAGAAAGCAGGCAAGCAACTGGCTGGGGTAATTGCCACGTTGCAGCTAGCGCTCAGCACCATCAACAGCCCTGAAATCGTGTGGGTGCTGAGTCCGGATGAGGAGAGGGGAGAGGGGTTTTCGCTGAACCTGAATGATCCGAAGGAGCCCAAGCTACTCACCATTGGCAATGATGCTTCCCTTAAAGCCACCTTCTCCCCGCTGGTTGCTCTGATTACCGGGACGGCACTCAAACTAATGAACCAGCAGCATAAGCATCCCAGCTTCGTGTTCCTGGATGAAGCTGCTACCATTATCATTCCGGATCTGGAGACGCTCCCGGCCACAGCCCGTAGCAACGAGGTGGCCATGGTCTACATGACACAGGACAAGTCGCAGATGGTGGATGCGATGGGTACGGATAAAACAGAAGTGTTGGTATCTAATCTAAACAATCAGCTGATTGGCAAGGTAAACTCCATGCCTACCGCAGAGTACGTATCGAAGATGATAGGAAAACAGGACAAAGAAATGGTATCCGTGAGTGCAGGTAAGTCGCAGGGTGGCGCGACGAAGGGGAACCACACTAATCGTAGTCTCAGTCAAAGCGTGAGCTTTCAGGAGCGTAGCATCATTCAGCCTACTGATATGATTTCCTTAGAGCAGGGAGAGTTTGTGGGCCAGACGGTAGAAACCAATCAGCCTTTCTTCCGGGCGACCTTCTTACGCAAAGAGCATCCAGGAAAGCACCCCATTCGACCTTTCGTCCAGTTCTCGCTAGCACTAGAAACAGCGGAGCCAAACAGTGAGAAGAAGTTAGCCGAAGTGTTTGGTCAAGCACAAGACAGCCCTCCTAGTAAGACCGACGAAAAGCCAGCAAACTCGCAGCTTAGTCTGTTAGAACGTCGAAAATTAGCTCGCCAAGAGGCTAAGCGCCCAACTGATCCATCTGTTCAAAAGAGGATTATTGATAAGAATTTCGAGTTGATTCAGGAAGATGTGTATACAGTTATTCACTCCTTTTATAATCGGCTGGGTGCTGCCGAAGCCCCGAATAATTCCTATCAATACTGATGCAGATAATGCACTGTCGCAAGGCGTTTATTGTCGCTTTCTGCTTGCTAATCACGTATAAACTAATATCTTAACAACGAATAATATGCATTCTGACCCTTTCAATTCTAAGTTTGCGGCGAACGAGCAGACACCTGAACAACGGCAACACATTGTGGAACAAGCATTGGCTATTAGCCGAAGCCAGAATAGGGAACCAAGTGCGGCAGCGCATGCACAGTATGCCCGCTACATACAGGGTGAGCTAACTATGGAAGAGGTGTTAGCCGAGATTATGCAAGGCAAGATCTTGCGAGCTGCTAGTGGTTTTGCACAAAGCGGCAGCTAATTCGTGTCCACGGCCTTTCCAAAACACGTTTCTCGCGTCGATTTCAGCTAAGACAGCCTAGTATAGCCTAATGGATGGTTTCCTCGATGAAACAACAGGAGTATTAAAAAATAAGCTAGGCGTTGCCTCCGCTAAAGAATTAGAGCTACACGAAGCCGACTTTTCTGTCCCGCGCATGGCGCAGTTGCTGAGCGGAGCCAAAGAGTTAGCTCCTACATTCGATGCGGCCTACTTTCGGGCCATCCACCAGCATATATTTCAGGATGTGTACCAGTGGGCTGGCCAGACCCGAGCAGCAGGCGCATTCCAAGGGGAAAAACGCACGTTTGCTCACGCGAACGAGAACGAGCTCCAGCCGCGCGTCATGCGCTATGCTCCCTACACGCAGATTGAACAGCGGTTGGATGCTATCGGCGAGCAGTTACAGCGGGAAAATATTCTTCGGGGGCACCCCGCAAAAGACACGTTTGCAGAGCGAGCCGCCTACTATTTTGATCAATTCAACCACACGCACGGCTTTCGGGAAGGTAATGGTCGTACGCTGCAAATAGCTTTTACCCAACTCGGAAAAGAGGCTGGCTACGCTGTGGACTTCAGCAAGGTAGATCCACGCGAACTAAATAAGGCGCGGGATTTAGCAATGCTTCGGCCGGCCGGACCAGACCACCCCGTTCAGAACCTGGCGGCGCTGGCGCAGCTGTTCAAACAGATTACCGAACCGCTATCCGGACCGGCAGCTATTGCCGCACGTGATCCGCAGCAAACCCGGCCTATGCTAGAGCCCTTGCCCATACTAAACATGATGGAGAAGCTGCGCGTGATGCAGGCCAGTTCCTATGAAGTAGGGGCAGGACTACGCGACATAGACAAGGGGGACACTACCCGCGGCACTCAGTTGGTACGACAGGTAAATGACGTGGTCTTTCAACCTTACCGCGTAGCAGAACTGGGCAATCAGATACGAGCGGCGGCACGAGAAGTAGGAACGCACCCCGTGCTAAGACAAGATGCGGAACTGGTGAAGGATACTCAGCGCTTGGCTATTACCGTCATAGCCGTTCAGCACGTCGTTGCGCGCGAAACGTTCGTAGAAAAGGCGGGTATGTTGGCAGAAGGTCTTACGTCACACTGGCCCAGGGAGGCAGAAAACTTGCGCCAGGTGGCAAATGCAGTAGAACATAACGCCCCATTAGGTGCTGAAAATGGCAAGCCTGTGAATGTAGCCCTAGGATTAGCCCTACAATCGACCGAGTTACGGGATGTCGGTAAGGAGCTACACTATGCTGCCAAAGTATTGGTAGAGTTGCAGCAGCATCCGAGCATTGCTCAGCAGCTAGCCGTGCGTGCTCCCGGCAAAGACGTAGGCGGCTTGGAAAGATAAATTAAGCTACGTAAATCGATTGATTAGTAAAGATGATAGCGTAGTCCCATCCCATAGAAGCCTGGCCAACGGTCGATAAGAGCATCCCCAAACAGGACGCTTTTGGTAGCGGTACCGACCAGAGAGAAATGATTCCCTAAGAACACATCCAACTCCGCTCCAGCTTGCGGCCCGACGGTAGCGCGCTGCGGATCTTTGCCACTTTCCTGGCCATTGGTACCGTTTTCACCAGTGCGTTCATAGCGTCCTATAACACCAACTAACAGGTGCAGATAAGCCGTTTCCCCAAGTCGGAACAGTTGCGGTGCAGCTAGGATCGTGAGTCCGTAAGCTGAGTATTCACCCTCAGGCCCCAGTGTGCCACGCTCCCGAGTAGCGCCAAAGCGCAGGGATAAGCCATTGCTTACAAATTGATTATAGCTGACTTCCGCGTACGTTCCTTTTTCAGTTTTACCATAATGCGCGCCTACTGCTCCTATTCCCTTTATGTGGCGTTGGGCCAGCGCAGGTAGCCAAGTACCCACACCAGCCACCAAGAAACTTACTAGTAACAACGTCTTCATCATCTGGCTAGTTTCGGGTGCGTTGTTCGTCTAGCCGAATTAGGGATTGCGCCATCATGTTGTCGGCGTAGGCAGCTGAGGCAATCTGTTTGGCCTGCGACATGTTGGCGGATTCTGCAATCAGTCGGTCAGCTTCCTGGCGGAGCTTCATGGCTTCCACCATATTGTTGTTAGCGGTATTCATGGAAGCAATACGTTCGGCCTCTGTCATAGAATAACGATTGGGATTCTTCAGCGTGGCTTGCAATTCCACACTTTGGGCCGTCATTTCGTCTGCAATTTTGTAGTACTGGAAGGCCGTCTCTATCTTCTTCTTGTTGACACTCTCTTCTAGAGCAATATTAGAGGCAACCTGCTCAGTTCCTGACTTTCTGTACTCATCATAGGTCATACGTTTGGTGCTCGTCACGTCTTGTTTGTCGAACACTTCGAAAACGGTAGCCACATCCTTCTGCTGAGCACTTTCCAACGCTTCCTTCAGGCGCTTGGCACTGCTTAGGCTGGGATAGTAGGCGCTGCTCCGACCTATGCCACTTAAAGCCATACCATACGCATAGAGTTGCGCCGGATTAGATAGCCGCAGGTCCTTGACGCTTGCTACTTTTTTTAAATCTTCCTGAATTTGCTGTTGCAGAGCTAAGCCGCGACTTTGCAGATCTTTGATGTCGCCGCTGATATCGCGGATTTTACCAGAGATATCCCGGGTAACGCCTGCAATTTCTTTAGCATCAACAATGACTTTGTAATTCTGTACTGTTTCAGCCCACTCTTTCAACTGCTTGGCAAACTGTGCAATGTGTGCCCCCATATGCATTGGATCATTAACGACAAACTGGGCATAAGATGGGCTGGCAGGGGCCAACAAGGCGGTACCTGCTGCCAGGAGCGCCAAAAATTTCTTTACGTTCGAGTTCATGTGACAGAAGGAGTGAAGGTGGGAACTACTTATTTGTCGTTGTTAAGAAAGGGCCACGAAGCACTACTCGCGTCGCCACTGTCGGCTTCTGAATTGCCTACCTGTCCTGCTGTGGCGGTAGTGATAAGAATAGGATAACCATCCGGCAACAGCACATCACGTAGCCTCGACCCAGAGCGCGGTAAGCGCTGAATAACTGATGTACCTACCCGTGCCGCAATGCCGGCAGCGCTATTGGCTGCTGATTGCGACCGGTCAATCGCAGTACCTAATTCGTTGAAGCCAGCCTGCTGCGCACTGAGTTGTATACCATTATTGGGGTTGACAGGCACCTTCTTGCTCGGGTCAATCATGATACCTGGTAAGTAGTTGTAATCAAATATTTTAGCTTCTACTCGATAGGCAGCTAATCGATTGACTGCTATCGTTACCTGATTACTGGTAACCGAAGCAATACCCGCGAAGACAGTATTTTTAGGGAATGTGACGCCGCTGACTACAGCGTCTTCTGCAAGCCGGAGTAACACAACAGAGCCTGAGCGCACTTTTTGCGCTCCGTTTACCAAGCACTTATAAAAAACCTCCGGCACTAACTCTCCATTGCCCGTCCCGGCAGCCCCTTGCTTGATCGTGTAAAAGCCATCCATGCCAGGTAAAGCGTTTAGCGCTGCGGTGCCCGCGGCTTTATTTACTACAGCCGGCTCCCGGTAGCGTCGTCCGGTCATTTGCTCGTACACTTTGCGAGAAGCCTCCGGGGCCGCCGCCAACATCTGGTTTACGTCCCCGTTGGTTTCGTAAGGCACTCCATCCGGCGCGACGGCGGCTGATGATACCCCCCGCGCTGTACGCATCCTATGGGCGTTGCCAGCACCCGATTGTACGGGAGTCGGAGCGCTGCTCCTGCGAGACTTAGCCACCGCGGTCGGTGTCTGCTTCTCAGGTGATTCAGGCGGCAGTAGGACAGGCCCCAGAGGGCTGGTAGCAGCTATGGTCTGTTGCTGTTGCGCGCGCTGCTGGGCTGCCCTCCCCACCGTATCAACCGGGAAGGCTGTGTGCGCCAGCTGATCGGCAGTTGGCTTGATTTCCGTGCTGGCTTCGCGCCGCTCTATATCTTCGCGGTGCGCCATCACTTCCGAAGCGGAAGGTGGGGCTACCTCCTCCGTGGCAGGCTTCGGTACTACTTGCGCAATATTTGCCGAAGAGCCGGCAATAGGATCTTTGCTCGCCTGATCCTCGCGCACCAGCATTCGAGCGTAGAGTACCAGCCCACCAATCAGGCATACCAGAACTAAAAGAATAAGAGCCCACCAGTACCTTCGGGCAAGTTGACCGAGACTAACTCTCTTCTTTTCGGGAGCAGCAGTTGGCTGCCGATGCTCCCCCATGAGGGGCACGTTTCCAGCCATGGGCAACTCAGCACCATCACCTTCATACACAGTATCCATTGGCTTGCAGCAACGCCGTTATAAGATAGAAGCCGTGTTAACTACTTTGGATGGCACCGGCAGCCGAAGCACCCGCGCACCATTTAGCTCGCGTAAGGTCACTTCCAAGAAACCCTGGTCTGTAGCGGCAAACAGGGGGATGGCATAGAGTAGGTAGCCCGTGCTGTTGCCAGCAATGATTTGATTAGGGAGGCCGCCCAATGGAGCCAGTGGACGCCGAGCTTCATTCTTTTTCTTCCCCAAAAACTTCTTACCCGTATTTTCGACGAGCTCGAAATCGGTGAAATCTACGTTGTAGTCAATCGAAGATTTGTTGATGACTTTCAGCCGTAGATAGGTGAAATTCTTGTCGTTGCGAATATTGGCCAAGGACAATACTAGGCGGTTATCCATCACCGCCACAGCTTGGTGCTCTTCCTTGGCTTTGTCGAGTGAGGCCAGCCTATCTTCTAGCCGGACTTTCTGTTCCGGGTCGCGGTCTAAAGCCAAAGCATTCGGGGGCAGGCCCGTGGTAGGAATCTGGAAGTCGTACAGTTGAAGAACTGGACTTTTAACAAAGACTAAGCGGCCCATCCAGTATTTGCTGCCGTGTCGAACCAGAATAGGGGTAGGAGGTGGGTTTTTGCGGCGGGCCCGAACGAAGACGGCGTTAGCCTCAATCTTCACCAGGTAGTGGTTCAGCATGCCAACATCTACTAGGTTCACGCCCGCGGGAAACACCAGATAAGTAGTCGAGCTATCCGACACGGCCACGTCCTGCAGTGGGGTTGTCGACGCAGTGCTGAGCCGCGTTTCCGGTCGAACAGCTGCTTCCTGTGCTGGCTTGGCTATGCCAAGCGGTAGGGGAGCGGGCAATGGCCGACGGGCAGCGGGCCGCCCAATGATTTGGGCCGTTGTAGCAGTAGAAAACGACATGGTTAGCAATAGCGAGGAGGCAGCTAGCCAAGCTGAAGTAATAGTTTTCATAAGCGTAGAATGACAGAGTAGAGGTTACTGGGCCGGCGTGGCGATGCCGTTCTGACGGGCCGCTTCAGCCTGTTGCGCCGTCCGCTCGGCGGCCTGCTGGGCTAGCAGCTTGCGCTCCTCCTCGGAAACTGGTGGGTTGTAGGGGATGTAGTCGAAATTGCTCAGCAGCAGCCCGAATGGATTTGCTTCCGAGCGGTTGGTCTCGATCAGGGTGAAGCGGGCCGCCAGGGGTAGCGACTTGCTTTGCTGATCCCCAATGAAAATTCGTTGCCGCGTGTATACTGTACCGGTGTAGGGGCGACGCTCCAGGTGCAAGGCTACGCTGTCTACACTGAGCGTGGCTCGGGCACCGTAGCGCACATAATTAGCAAACACGTCGCTCTTTTTGAAGCCCTCGTAAATCCGTCGCCCGCCCGCATCATCAATCAGGGGCAGGGCTAAGTCTAGGTGCTGCTTGAAACTGTACTGATCATGTGAGAACATGGTCGTCATGAAAGTGCGCACCAGATTGCGCGCCTCAAAGGCCGTGTGCTCTTCGGCCGACGTACCCAGCGCGGCAAAGCTGCCTTGGTTGCCTACCACGTACACGCGCTGGCCGCTCACGTTGAACGCATACCACACCAGAAAGCCAGCTGCCACGACGACTATAGTGCTCAGCACGGCCGAAGCTAGTGCGACAAGCTGCATTGTAGAAAAGGCTTTGTTTAAGTCTTTTACAGGAGTTACTGAGGTTTCCATCCGCAAGCTTGGTAAGAAATGAAAGGAACAAACGGTGGCAGGGAGAAGCGTGGAGCAGACCGCTTTTCCCTATCGCAGAGGCTTCACTGGTAGCGTGACTTTACCTGCCGCGCTTGGGTAGTAAGGGTAGCTAAATACCACAGTGGGCGATGTGCTAGCGTAACAGTAGAAAAAGCCGCTGACGGTAAAGGTGCGGTTAGGCGCAATCAGCTGGGGCGCTCCATACCGCCGAACCATAGCAGAGTCAGTGCTGAGTGATTCAACGATGAACGGCGTGAGTGTGTCTCTTTTAGCAGCGACATAGCGAGAGAGCAGGATAGGGTCACCACCCATCTTGGCCACGTTGCGCACTACAGCCGTAAAGGGCACCCGATAGCCAGCCAGCTTTACGGGTTCAGCTGCGTTGGTACGTGGCCATTGGGCGGGGCGGTTGAGCAGCATAGGCTTGGCTGCGCCCTGCTCCAAACTTACTAGCTCCACGCGCTTTTGGCTGGCAACGCTGGGTAGATCTAGCGTAGCTACCCACGCCTCCAGCACAGGCCGGATGTCAACGCTCACTGCCGGTGGCAGGGTGGGCGGTGTACGTTGCTGTGACAAAGCAGCGAGCGGGAAGCAGCCCATTCCAAGAGCAACTGAAATTGCACGGGTAAACGAGAGCTTTTTCATAGACCAATCGGTAATAGTGAAAAAGTAAAATACGTATTAGCGTGTCCAAATGCCAGAGCTACGTTGCTGATAGGTAGGGTTTAATGCCTCTGCCATCGTAACGCGGGGCAGTGAAGCCGCCGCCGAATTCTCATTTGTTGGAGCCGTAGTGCTGTGCTCAGCGTTACGATGGCCTTCTGTCGCTCCGCCATTGCCTCCTCCACTGGGAGCCGCATTGCGCCCGTTGCCCATTATCCGCCCGAGGGCGCTCGATAGACCGCCCCCACCAGGAGCTGCAACACCCGCTGCCGCTGTAGCAGCGCCTGCCACCATGCCACCAAAAGATGCCAAAAATCCTTGCACGGCCGAGCCACCGATGACAAGACTAGTCAGGTAGGGAACCATGAAATAAAGCACTACGAATGCCACCGACATAATCAAGAAGCTAGTATCCTGGTCGGCTTGTTGAGTGCCCGGTAACATAGGCCCTACCTGCGTCTGCTGTTGAGCGTAAAAGCTATATAGCAGGTCTAGAACTGCAAAGGTCAATGACCATAAATGGACGGAGATGAAGTTTTGCAGCCAGTGCTTTGCTAACTGTGCAAAAGCAGGAATAACAGATAGAGACAGTGTAATAGGGCCTGAAACGTACAGGAATCCGAGTACGAACTGCCGGATGTACAGCATCACATTGCGCACCACTAGTACTGTCGTAGCGGTAAAAAAGCGCGTGAGCAGGCCCACAAAGCTGAATGATTGCCAAGCGTCGTTCAAATTGCTTAGCAACGAACCAGCTCGATCAATAAATTCGGCCATACTAACTGTCTGCCCAGCCGAATTTTGCGTCAGGGACCCCGGCGTAAGTATCTGATAAATAGCCTGCCCAGCTGAGTCACCAGCTGTTGGTAGGCGTAGCAATCCTACGAAGCCTCCAATAGCGTCGCCAATAAGCGTTGCCCACTCACTATAAAAGCCAATTAACAGGTAAAGCCACAGCCCTTTCAGTAGAGGACCAAAGTCCATGGAAAGCGAATTGCTTTGCAGATATCCCCGCCCAATGGTCGTAATCAGCGCAATACCCAGAAAGCTGGGCATGAGCACGCCCTGACAGAGATGCTGCACCGTAGTAAGCGACTTTTCGCAAGCCGTGAAAAACTTGGGGTCAACATCAACGAACAGGAGCAGGGTAGGGGAGATCATATCGCTAGCGCCCCCCGCTGCGCCATCTTATCTTCCACAAACTGATCAACCGCCGGCGCCAAACGCTTCTGCACGAAGGTGGTCATAACGGGCTCATTCGTTTCCGGATTCAGCACTATTCGACCTTCTTTATCACGCACAGGTACTGCTACTTCCCGCTTGTAATGCTCTACCAGACGATTCAGATAGTTGCGCTCGGTTGGCTTAGAAGAAAGAATCGCATCGAGCTGGGGTGACACTTCCAAAGTATAAATCTGCCCTTTGGAACCCTGTTTAATGAAAAACTCACGGAAGCCGTCTCCACTCTGTACGGAACGGCACAAATCCATTTCGTGTGACGTGAAACCAAGTGGAACCTGTATCCGGTCCAGCGAATCCTTGTTGGAGTGCCTCAGAATAATCTTAGTAGAGCTATTATCAATCAGGGTGTAGCCAATCTTGGAATCCGTAATTTCCTTGATTCCCTGCGTGATGATGGTAATGCTACCATTCGTTTTGCGAATGGTGCGGTACATGCTGACGATGAACTCCTCCAGCACACCAGCCAGCAGCGCCCACGCCTCGTCAAGGGCAATGTATTTGACGTCATCCGGAAACTGACGAAATAAATCCAGCGCCAATTCCGTAATCAGCATCCCTACGACCGGATACAGGGTGGGGTCGGTCTTCACCTTTGCTAGGTCGAAACAGATCAAATGGTACTGGCTCAGGTCCTTGTCGCGACGGGCATTGAGTACTTTCTCGTAGCGCCCACCTGCCACGAACTCCGACAGGATCAAGAAAAGCTGCGGAAAGTCGATGTAACGGGAATCAATACCGTGCTGAACACGCAGCTGATGATCCGCATCCACGACTCCCGTTGGGACAGGCTGCGACATGCGGTAATGGTAGCTGGTCAGGTAGTCGAAGAAGCCCTGCATACCCGGAAACTCCTCATCCACCTGCCCTAGCCGCTCGTGCTGATTGAGGTGCGTCTTGTAGTACTCCTTCAGAAAGCGGCCGATAATAGCCCGCTCCGATTTATCCAGCTCAATCTTCTGATTGCCGCTGGTGGTTCCCTTCCACAGCGCCGAGATGAGCGTCAGGTGGAAGTTCAGCTTGTCATCATTGTAGAGCCAAGGCCCATTTTCACCCTTTCGGGGGATTAGAAAAGGATTGAACTCAATCGGGTTTTCCGGATCGTATTCGAAGTACGTATTCTCGAAATCCGCGCCGTTCAGTGACTGTACCACGTTGCGGTAGGAGCCCAGGCCCGCTCCTAGTCCAATGTCTATAATGATCTGGCGGGCTCCCTTTTCAAAACGCTGCACAACTAAATTGCCAAAGAAGTAGGACTTACCGGAGCCCGAAGGTCCGATTATGACGGCGTTCTGATTATCCAGATTCGTGTTGAAAAGGTTAACCTTAAGCAAATTGCGAAATCGGTCACACAGGTATTCACCCTTCTTATCGGAGCGGTAGGAGGTAATCCAGTGCAGATAGCACAGGGCGCGGTCGGTGGAAGTAGTCAGCCACCGATCCGGAATTTGGTAAGCGTTGCCGGGCAGTAGGCCAAAGTAGAGGTAGAGCGCCAAGAAGCTTTCTACGACTGATTCCGTCCCGAATATCTGCCGGTAGGAGCTGGTGACTTTCTCTACGTTTTCGCGCAGGGCGCGTGCATCGCTCTCCCACAGCAGCACAGAGGTGTGCAGGCCCACAATGGATTTGTTCTCGGCGCGCACCTCAGCTGTAAACAGTTCAATTTCCTCAGAGCGGAGAATATTATCCTGCGTGGCCAGGCGAGCCAGGGACTTGTTCAGCTTCCGATCATTGTCCAGGGATTTCAGGGCCGTGCGGGTGTCATTTACCAGAAAGGCCTGCGTCAAGATATGGGGGCACTGCAGGTAGTGGGTGAGCGGGTAAATCATGGGCTGCGTTACATTGTAGCCCTTGCCGCCTGCCACCGCCGGGAAGGAATCGGTGCCTTGTCCAATCATGGAAACAACGCTGATCTGATGCTCACCGAGGCGCAAGCCGGTAGCACCAGCATTAGACAATTCCCGAGCCGGTTGGGTGGGCTGGTGCTCAAAGTCCAGGTTGAAGTACTGCGCGTACACCCGCCGTATTTCCTTCTCGCCTAGTCGTGTAAGTGTGACCCCCTTCAGCACTCGCAGTGACTGTAGCAACTCTGCCGAGTTGCGCTCGGCCAGCTCCAGCGTAAGCGGCAGACTGGCAAACGGGTTTTTCTGAATGGCTTCACCACCGCGCGCAATCAGCGCATTCAAGGCATTGGTGCGCGTCGATGTTTTCTCCGCCGTCGGTGCAAAGCTGACGAATAGATAAGAGTTGTGGTACAGAACCGGCCGCGGCGCAAAATGCGCATTCATCTTACTTTCAAAGTAAGTAGCTGCTGTGTTCTGGTAGCCTGCTACCCGCTCGTAGTAGATGTCCGATTTCTGGACGATGGTTTGGGCGGGAAAAATACGCAGCAGGTTCATCAGCGCCTGTTGAGCGCTTTCGTAATCGTTCTTCTCCCAGCTTTCCATTTCGGCTGGCTCCACCAGAAAGCCGATGCCAACCCGCCCATCTCGGAAGATGACTTTATCCTGCTCAAAGCTAAAGACCGGATCGGCCTGCTGGAAGGACGTGGTTTTGATTCGTTTCATGTTGCACGGATTCTAAGCCCAACGCAATCCGCCGGGGTTGCACAAATTGGAAAGCCAACCACCCAAGCAAGAAGCCGGGCGGCTTGTGCTTTGCTAGGTACCGCAGCCCTATCAGAAGGCCTAGGGTGAGCAGAAAAATGATCAGATAGAGAAACGTGGGCACATGCACAACCAGCGAAGAGATTCCCAGCCCCAGAATGGATCCAATGAAGAGCCCAACGACCAAGCCCAAGTCCTGCAGATTCATCCCCAGAACCTGGGCAGGTCGTTCAATGCTTTTGTAGGATTGCATACCTGTAGGTACTATTGCGCTTACCTACTGTGAGACACCCCCCGTGCCGCCAATAGCTGAAGCCAAGTCGTTCTTGAAGAACTGGAAGCCGAACCACAGCACCACGCCGCCCACCAGCCACCCCAGCGACGACAGTGCATCCGGTGCTCCGTTGGCAAACTTCATCACCACCCGCACCAAGCCAATGCTGATTAGGATGATGAAGACCACCTGAACGATAGTGAAAATGGTCGTTTGCACCTTGTTCAGAGCGGCGGCCGTGCCTCCCTGGGCCAGCGCAGCCTGCTGCGTTGCCAATAGGGCAAGCAACAACGCCTGGGCGCGAGCTTCCCAGCGGCTTTTGGGCCGGAAGTAGAGCGTGTGATTGGCCAATTGCAGGCAACTGGTTAGGGAGCGGCCAGCTAATGCATGAGCCGCTGCTTGCAGGGTAACAAGACGTTTACACATGAGTAGAAGAAATAAAGTGGAAGAATGAATGAGGGGGTATAGACCCCATGAAATCAATCCAGTAGTTCTACTAGGCGGTTTCTACCAACACAGGAGCTGTTTCGTCGGGGCTGGTGCAACTGACCGTCGTTTGAAAATCGATAGTGGCGATGCCACGCTTCAGGCGCCGCTTCTCTTTAGCTGACATCACTTCCGTAGCAGCGCCAACGACATTATCCAGCAGTGCTGGCGGAAGGGGTATCGCAGTAGTAGCTACCGCAGTTTTAGTTTCAGGTGCGACCTCCTTGGTAGCCGGTGTTGTATCAGCTACAGGTGCTTGTTCAGCAGGGGCAGTAGGCTTCGTTTCTTTTGTTGTGAGAGCAGGTGCGGCGGCTGGGTTCGAGGTAGGTTGAGTAAGGCGATGAGCTGCCGCGTGTTCTGAAGCCAGGGAAGAAGTAGTGTTTGTAGTGGTAGGAGTAGTAGTTGATGGTGGAAATGGAGCGGGTAGGTAGTCAGAAAGGGCGTAGGTGAACTGTTTGATAGATGCGTGATTGGTAAGGGTACACTTTTCATTCACCTCTTCTTCTGCTAGCGAACGAGCGGAACTGCTATAGTATCGCCACCAGATGATGAGCCCAATCAGGAGGGCACTAACGCCAACCGCGCAAATCGGTAAAGCCCAGCTATTCATAAGATTATGAGCAAGTATAGAAGATATAATTAGTTCATCCAAAATTTTATTAAAGTTTTTTAAAAGTTTGTCCAAAGTGTATATTTGGTGTAGAGTTCAGCACAAGCTGCGTAGCGGTCAAGGAGTTGGCTCGGGATTAATTTGTGTGGGCAGAGATGACCTTGGAATTTTGCCATTACTTTCAAGGCACCCACGCCTAATTCTATCCCGATTCTGTCTGTTCCCCGTTCGTCGCTATGCAGCTGTCCTCCTTTCATCGAGCTTTTCCTAGCCCGCACTTACTCGTCCCCTATTCTGAAGGTCTGCGCTTCGTGCAGATTGCACTGCGCTCCTTCCCGCACGGAGGACTTAAAGAATGGGCTACTACCCGTAAGCCGGCTATCAATTACTCGATGCTCGTCACGCTCAAGAACAATAAGCTTCGCAAGCCAGCGCCGCTTTTGGTTCAGCGGATATTGAAGGAGTTCGACTTTCCCGCCGAGTTGATTGGAACTGATGGCGTGGATAATGAGCGACACTACAAATTCGTATTCCCGAATCAAGAGCTGCTGGACTTATTCAACTCCCAGCTAGCTCAGCATGACAACTCAACCAATAACCCCGAGGGAGCATGAACCGGATGAACTCACCCGGTTCAAACAGTCAATAGACTTGGTAGCCTACGCGCAGCACCGCTACGGCTACCACATTGACAAAGAGCGCAGCAGTTCCGTCGAATTGTCGCGGCAGGAGGAAAAGCTCGTCGTCACCCGCAAAGGTGACCACCAGGTGTACCTCAATCCGCACGATGAGCGGGACCAAGGAAGTATTATAGACTTCGTCAAAGCCCGGGGTGGGGGAGGGGCGGGTCTGAATCTGGGCCAGGTGCGGCAGGAGTTGCGTGACTACTTAGGCCAGCCCCAACCCGAGCGGCAGTCGCCTACTTCCGGCCCATCACGCTCAACTGACCCGACACCAAACGAGAATGAGGCAGAACGCCGAGCACGGTTGGTATTGGAGGTACTGGGCGTACAGCCCCAATTGACTGACCGTAGCTATTTGCATAAGCGTGGCCTTACCGATGAAACCATTGATAATCCCGCTTTTCAAGGCAGGGTCTTCACAGCGCAGCAGAATGGACATCGCAACGTAGCTTTTCCGTTATACAACGAACGGGGTATTGCGAGCGTCGAGCAGAAAAACGAAGGTTTCCGGCAGCTGCTGGCTGTGCCCAAGGATGGCATTTTTGCCACGACCCCTACGGAAGGTAAAGGCACCAAGGTAGAGCGCGTCGTTATTAGTGAGTCGGCTTTAGACAGTATGAGCTACCATCAGCTCAAACAAGCTACCGACCGCCGTAATACCATCTACGTGGCCACCACGGGTACGCCTACCGAGCGCCAGATGGAATTGATCCAGCGCGTGATTGACAAGCACCAGCCCCATGAAGCAGTACTGGCCAATGATAAAGATCCTGGCGGGAGGCTTTTCAATATCAACTATCTCAATGAGTTGCAGCCCCCACGTACGGCAAAGGAACTAGAAGGCCACTCAACCTATGAAGATGCAGCTCGCTCCGTGCAGTGGCACGCTACGGCAGTAGGGAAATATCATTCGGCTCTACGGGTGTCGTTTCAGCACGATAAAGCCCACGAGGGCGCCACGCACGTTCGGGAACTAACAGAGCGGGTTGGTCGAATCAACGCTACCCAGGACGGCGAAAACTCCATGAGTATGCAGGTGCAGCGCACCGGCAGCAAAGAAACAGTGGTGCGCTTAGTGGTGCCAAATGCCGATACCGGCCAACTTGAAGTTATTGCCCAGGAGCTATACCGCCAGCGGGAAGCACAACGTGCCGCTAGCCAAGAGAAAGTAGTAGCAAACTTCCTGCGCGTAGAATATCCGCTCAGCAAAGATTTCAATCAGGATTTAGAGCTAAAAAATAAAGGGCTGAGTGCAGCAGAAATTAGCCGGCAAGGGCAGTTGGAGGCAGAGCAGAAGCAGGCACAACAAGCCCAAAAGCAGCAAACAGAAGCACTTCAGCAACAACAGCGACAGGAAGCACAACGTCGGGAAGCTGAGGGCCAACAGGCCGAGAACAGCCCCGAATCACTTAAGACCCGACAGCAGCAAGAGCTTGTTACTGTTCGTGTACTGGTGGGGGCATCTGTAGCTGCCGGTAACGAACCACAGGTAGCGGTGCGCGCCACTCCTACCCTGGACGAGACCCGCCAGCAATTTAAAACAGCCGCCACTGTTGTGGCAAAGGAGTTAGAGGAGGGTGGTCAGGGAGTAGTAGCCGCTCGTTTACGAGAAGTCGTGCGGGTAATTGACCAAGAGCCCCACCTCACCGGTCCCTCACGGGTAGTAGTCGGTCATGCATTAGATAGCACGGAAAAGGTCCGTGGGCTAGCTGACAGTCCGCAGACAGAGGCACTACGGGCAGCCGTACGTAATCTGGAAAACCCAGGGCCACAAGGCGAAAAAGTTATAACAGGGGCCTTTTCGACAGCCCCCGCACAAGTATCCGAACAGCCAGAGGCCGATGTAGCAGCCGTTCGGCGAAGAAGGCAGGAAGACAAAGCTTTTGATACTGCAGTACAGGCAATTGTTGCGGGCGACAGTCAGCGAAGAGCGGTGTTGATGATCGACGAAGAACGACCGGCCGAAGGTAAAGCTACGCAGGCACAGCAGCTTGCAAAGCTCCTGCAGCAAACAGGGGCCTTTGTAGGGGAGTTGCAGGCTACTCTTGCCAGCGGCCGAATCCGAACAGAAGTAGCCGTGACCTACGACCTGCGCCAGGAGCAGGCACCTGTTATCAGTCAAACCTTGGATGCCCTGGAAAAAACGGCACGTGTAACTGTTACGGAGCGGGAGCAGGATAAAGCCTTGCGTCGGGATCCACAACTCTACACGGCTCTGCGTGAGGCGGGAGTAGTCTTGCTGAAAGAATTCGAAACGGCTCAGCCAGCACCAGCCCATCGTGTAGCGCCGGAGCAAGAAGGTAGTAGCCTTAGCAAATCAATTAGTGGAAGTGTTGGAGCAGAAGTTAGCAGAAGTACTTCGAGCGACGCGCACAATGTCGAAAAAGTAGCGACTATCCATGTGCAAGAGTTAACCTCCACACCAACCAACCGGGCCGAACGCCTACAGGCGGCTTTCGAGAAAGCAGGCATCGTGCAAACAGGGGAGATAACCAGTATGACCGATGCACAAGGTATTCGCCATAGCTCCTTTCTGGTGCACTACCGCACCGACCAACCCACTATCGCCCAAGTGCACCAGACACTCACGAATGCCGTGCAGAATTACACAGGTATTCGAGTAGAAGAACGGGAGCAGGATACAGCAGACCGACAGCGTGCTGCTGCGCATGCTCCATTACAACCTGTTCTTGTCATGGTAAAGACGGAGGGGGGTATAGTACCCGAGTCGAGTCGAGTACCGATGCTGACAATAGAGGTACAGCCATTCGTAAAGGAGCCTGCCTCTTCACCAGTGCGTGAGGCTACTGCTACTAGAGCAGGCCAGGCCGTAGGACGAGAAATTGCGGGCTATATAGTAGTGCAAGAGCCAGCTACGCACCCTTTAGCGCTCAGCAATACAGTGTATGCGGAAGCAATTCGGGAAACCTTAGCGGGACGCGGAGCACTGGCGTCGCTACCACCTGGTGATCGGCCATACGCGACCAAAGAGGGTGTACAAGAAAACCGAGTGCACTTCTCCTTTCGCCAAGACCAACCCGAAGCGGCCGCGCTTAGCAAGACCCTGGACTTGTTAACTCGTCAGCCTGGACTTAGTGTCGTCGATTATGAAGCAGATCAGGCAGCCCGACGGCAACAGCTCTATGGGGCGCAGTCAGTACCGGTTACGCTGCTGACAGTACCGGAACGTATGCAGCCATTGGCCCAGCGTCAAGCTCTAGTGGAAGTAAGTGGTGATCAGTCCCTTGAGACAGTCCAGCAAATTAGATCGTCCTTGTCTCAACGCGGCGCACAAGTGAACGAAATAGCCACGGCAATTCAGCCATTTACACAGGAGCCCCTGCGCCGTCTAGAAGTAGTGTACCGGATAGACCAGCCCCACGTGGCGGCTGTCAGCCAAGCCTTGGATGAACTCTCTACTCGCGGCGATGCGATTCAGGTGTATGAATTCAACGGGGTTATTCACAGCCGTCAGCACGCTGCACAGGTAGTGCAACAGGCACATCCTGAATTGCTAACCGACAAGCAGCTCACGTCCAATGAAAGCCACGGAAGTACCGTACGAGAAGAGACCTTGTCCACTGCTACTAAACAACCTAACACCAAAGGCATTACTGAATCGACAGAGAAGAATGCGCTCGTGCGCATAGCTGAGCCTTTAGGACTAGTGGAATCTGAGGTCTCGAAGGTGATACGTATCCAGGAGGATCTGCAGCAGGCGGGTGCGACTGTAGGCGAGATAAGAAGCATTGAGAAAGGGGGCCAACGCTACAGTGAAATTCCTGTTCAGTACAGTACGACACAGCCACAAATTGTGCGGCTTAGTCAGACGTTGGATAAAGTCGGCCAGCAGGTAGGTGTCACAATAGAAGAATCGTCATTAGATCGCGCTGAGCGGCGGCAAGCTGTTCAATTCGCAACTGTGTTTAGTAGAGCCAAGGAAGCAGAAATTGAACGTTGATCAGTTCCC
>Ga0066648_10000529_pt1 | contig 25458 bp, 16 predicted proteins | sample CryGeyCG12114_NA_FD_59537 | JGI IMG/M metagenome (GOLD analysis project Ga0066648, IMG submission 59537) | Groundwater microbial communities from aquifer - Crystal Geyser CG19_WC_8/21/14_NA | ecosystem: Environmental > Aquatic > Deep subsurface > Groundwater | place: USA: Utah: Grand County... | reverse complement strand
CTGGCTTGACAACAAAGAGCTGCACGAACACATCATAGGCCTTGTGCCGGGTGACGTCATCCAATGGCAGGCTTTTCATGGAGACGAAATTCTGGCCGGTGTCGTTGATGTTAAGTATGATCCGGGTCAGAACTCCCTATTGGTGTCAGTCTTACCAGAACAGAAGGTTAGACGCGAGGTTGATCCTGCTTGGATACTGTTTGTGGACAGTTCGACTTCGTGTTTACAACGTCCCTCGGCAAATGCGCTTGGCCTTCCGGAGGATTTACAGGGTAAGACAGCGCAGGTCCCGGGTTCCACCGAGAAGAAACCTAGTGTGGGTGACCCATTCACCGAAGACCCTAAAACTGAATGGGCTGAATTCGTTGTTGAACTTCCACCACACAACAAATGGCAGCAGAAGGTCGACTTGAGCAAAGACAAGCAAATCTTTTACTTTCTGGGCAAGACCTCCACCGATACTAAGGCTCAGTATACTGCCGACCCAACAAAACCCATCTATGACCCGGCCTGCAGTTTCCTGGATACGGTCGAGCCACCTCGAATGGCACCACCCCCACAACCGAAACGACAATCATTGGCTGCCACATATCCAATGATCTCGTTTGCTGCGCGCAACGCTACGATCCAGACTATGCGCCAACAGGTCGCACAGCAGAATCCATCAACGCCAACACCTACCCTGGGTCCGAAAAGTGAATCCATCATGAGCGCTGCACGTGAAAAAGTGCTTGAGCTCGAAAGATCTGGTCAGGCTCCCAAGCCATCGCAGTATCGGGATCTAATGACAGCTGCAGAAGCAAGGGCTAACGAATCAGCTCGTATCCTTCAGCGTCAACAAGCCATTCAAGCTCAGTCTTCTAGCCCGATGTCATTCTCGGCATCGCCGAGTAATATTGGCATTGATCAGTCGGCTGTCGCCCGACAAAAGCAGTTCCAGCAGCAGGCGGCGCAACATTCTCGTAGCATGTCGTCGACTTCACAGCACAGCTCGCCGCGTCACTCACCTCCATTGCCACTGTACACAACCAATACTGCGATGACTGGGTATCGGCCGTACCACAATATTACTCCCAATTACAGCTCAAATGACAGCTCCAGATATGGTATGATGGGCAGCTTCACACCACAGTCAATGCAGTATACACACGATTGGATGAATCCACCAGGAAGGTCACCGTCGTTTCCTAGCCCTGCAATGCCAACCATGGAGTCGAATTCACCTGAGCTAGCGTTCAAGCAGCCGGCAACTTTTATACAACCCCCCTCAGCAATGCAGAACAGCCCACTTCTGCCACCATCTAATCCACAGACGCATACACCATCACAATCGCAATCACAACCAGGGCAGCCTTTTTTAGGGGATAGTGCCGTCAGTCGAGGCACTGGCGGCACCTCCACTACCCCATCCTTGAAAAAGGAAGCCTCAAACATTGATTCAATTCGGAGCACTACCTCCTCACTACCACCACGCACGCCCACTGAGATCGAACGCCAAAGGAGGATAAGTAATCCGTCTTGGCCATTTAAGAGTCCTGAGCAGATCATGGCCCAGAAAGGTGAGCGCGAGAAGAACGGCAGTCAGTCATCGGGTTCCCGGCCAGTCAGCAGACCTGGCAGCGGATACTCAACGAAGGCCTTTCCCAGTCCAAGGCTACACGCCACGCCATACGGACCAGAGACTCAACCGCCAATGTATATCAATCCCACGGCTACGCAGCTCTCGTCGTATACAGGTACGGGGCACTCGCGTGCCAAGAGTATGAGTGTAAGTGCAGGACTCGGCAAGATGGGTCCACCAGTACATCACTCAATGCCGCCCTTTCGGCGTTCAATGTCAAGTAACAATCTCAAACCGATGGACTTGGATGTAAAGGCAGACATTACTGGACTTCGTCACGATTTTGCCAACCGTTCCAACCGGCACATGCCGGTATTTGGCCCGCACCCTATGCCGCCGCCAGGCCGAAGTCGGAGGTCAACCATGACCGCAACTGCACCTCCGAGCATGCCAGATTCACCAGTTGCACCTCCTTCGCCGGGACTGGAAAGCACACTCGAGTCACGACCGACGACGAGGTCGGGCACACCTGTGAATGATCGACCACCACCGCCTGCACTTGCGTCGTGGCAAAATCATCCCGGCTTTTGGGGCAAGATTGCCGCATACTTCCTACGAAAGCACGAAAGCTCTGCCACGGTCTACAAATCACCTTTTGGCGTTGGATCTACCTCGAACTCCGACCTGCTGGGCACCGTGACCAGCCAAGGGCCCGATGGAATGATGAAAATGCAAGGCGCAAGTTCTATCGGTAATGACGCAGGACTAGCAGGGCGCTGGCTCGGTGATCTGGACTATGGTAGCAGAGATGTAGTTGAGTATTGGAAAGGTGAGCATCCTCTGGGGATGAGGCCGTGATCATGGGAACAAGAGGGCGATATGTCGTCCACGAGTCATGAATAACGTTCTGCGGGCTGCAGGTCTCTCCTGATGGGGCTTGTGATGTCGAACATACGAGCAATGAAGGTATACGACGAACATTCACGAGCTACACGTCATCAGCATTCGGAATTTACGTCGCTTTCCGATGGCCTCGAACAGGAGTTGGTGGAAGGGTGGTGTGCCCAGGTCGTGCGCACGGCGGATTTGCAGGTGTGATGGGTCAAGAGGGTCATCAATAAACAAGCATGCTTCAGTAGAAACAAACGTCGGTCGCTTTTGAGCAGCGAACTGGCAAGGAGAAAGAAAATGGATAATGGTTTCTGCCACCAAACAAGTATAATCTATTCGAGGTAGTAGTTCACAGTTGCACATGCCTCTGCTGCGTTAACGGAGCCCTATCTCATCGAGAGGGTTTCTTGTCCCCAGTATGTCGCTGTCCTCGGCAAACAATGTACAGCTTGGGCAACGACCTCAGGCACTGGGATTGTCACATGTTTTATACATAAGTGGTAAGGTGCAGTCGATAAACGGCATCCCCTGTTCCTTCTCCAATATTTTTCCCATGTACATGCGGCACTACACTCATGGCTCTTCGCGTACAAAAGCCGGAACCAGCGCGTCCTAGTTGACGTCTATACTGCCTAGATCAGCTGGATCGGCTGGAGAGCGCCAGTATTCGAGTATAGAACAGCTGAAAGATTGCCTTGGCATGCTTCGGAGATGCGACCCCGAACAGGAAATGCCGAGGCTTCACATGTGGTAAATGATGATGTGGTCAGTGGTCACGCTCGCGATCTTTCACCTGCGCCGGCCTGCGCCAATGCCAATGCTTGTGGTCTGCACTCGTTCCTGTGCTGCGCGACCTGACAGCTTCAGCTTTGACTTCAGCTTTGCCTTGACTACACCTGCTCTTCAGTCGCGTTGCTGTTTTGTTGATCTTTCACGTCCTTTTGAGGTAGCAAACGAGATTAGTAGACCCTGGCCTCCAACATGGTTTCATTCCTGTCGTCAAAGCCGGCGCATGTCCAGCGAGCAGAGGAACTCCATAAGCCCCCAGCCAAAGGAGAAGCGCAATCGATACAGGTGTTGAACTCAGCAAAGCCCGGTCGGACCGCGATCTACAGGAATTTCAGTTGCAAAGATGGCCTCATCGACACCCTCGATCCCGCCATCAGGACGGCACACGACATGTTCGAGGTCACTGCCAACAGGACACCCCATGCCCCAGGATTCGGCTATCGATCGTGGAACTCGGCAAAGAAAGTCTTCAACGCGTACGAGTGGATCGACTACGAGACTCTGCAGCAGCGAAGGACAGACTTTGGCAAGGGGTTGGTTGAGCTTCATGCAAAGGAAGGCATCACCGGCACACAATATGGCGTTGGCTTGTGGTGTCAGAACAGGCCCGAGTGGCAGATCACGGATCTGGCTTGCATGTCACAGTCGCTCTTCAGCGTCTCCCTCTACGACACCCTCGGCCCCGATGCCTCGGAGTACATCATTCGCCATGCCAACCTGGCCTGTGTGGTGACATCCCTCAACCACGTCGGCGCTCTGATGAAGATCAAGCCACACCTGCCCAACCTCAAATTCCTCGTCGTCCTCGACCCTCTCGAACCAGCCAACGACGAGAACCCGGCTTTGTCCAAGAAGGAACTGCTAGATTCCATGTCAAAGAGTTTGGATCTCAACCTCAAGATCTACTCGCTGGCTGAGGTTGAAGCGCTTGGGCGTGTGTCCGCGCTGTCGCTCAACCCCCCACAGCCGAGTGACATCGTCACAATCAACTACACCTCTGGTACAACAGGGCCTCCCAAGGGCGTAGTGCTTACTCACCTCAACTCCGTCGCTGCCACAAGTGCCGGCATGATTGCTGCATCGCAGACTGGCGGGAATGATGTCATGTGCTCCTACCTGCCGTTGGCACACATCTACGGAAGACTGCTCGAGCATGTCTCGGCCCTGGGCGGCGGTAAGGTCGGCTACTTCCACGGCAATATCCTCGAGCTTGTCGATGACTTGAAGCTTTTGCGACCAACCTCCTTTGCAAGTGTGCCGCGACTGTACAACCGCTTTGGCGGCGTCATCAAAGCCTCCACCCTGGATGCACCAGGCTTCAAGGGAACGCTGAGCAGACATGTCGTCAACACGAAAATGGCAAATTTGAAGAACAAGGACAACCCAACCAACAAGCACATGCTTTATGACAGAATATGGGGCAGGAAGGTTTCAGCAGCCCTCGGGCTAGACAGGGCCGTCTCCATGGTCAGTGGCTCCGCACCCTTGGACCCCAATCTCCAGCAGTTCCTCAGCGTTGTCACCGCTGCACGAGTCATGCAGGGCTTCGGCATGACCGAGACATACGCCCTGGGGCTGAGTCAGGTCGAAGGCGATATGAGCACCGGCAACTGTGGAGCTGTATCGACATGCTCTGAGATTTGCTTGCTGAGCGTGCCGGACATGGACTACACCGTGGACGACAAGCCCTACCCACGTGGCGAGCTTCTTATCCGCGGTTCCAATGTCTTCAAGGAGTACTACAAGAACCCCGAGGAGACGGAAAAGGCGTTCACTGAAGATGGTTGGTTTAAATCTGGTGATATTGCAATGGTGGACCATTTGGGTAGATTCACCATCATTGACCGGAGGAAGAACGTGCTCAAACTTGCACAAGGCGAGTACGTTTCACCTGAACGCATTGAGGGCGTCTATCTTTCCGCCCTAAATTACCTCGCTCAAGGCTTTGTCCACGGTGACAGCTTGCAAACCTCGTTGGTAGCAGTCTTCGGTGTTCAGCCTGACATCTTTGCTCCGTACGCATCAAAGGTACTGGGTAAGACAATTGCACCGACAGACTTTGAAGCCATCAAGATAGCATGCAAGGACGCGAAAATCACGAGTGCGATTCACAGTGACTTGGAGAAGGTCGGCAAGAAGAACAAATTTGCAGGCTACGAAAGAGTGAAAGCAATTCACCTTGCCCTAGAGCCGTTCTCCATCGACAACGAGACCTTGACGCCGACACTGAAGCTTAAGAGGCCAGTCGCGGCGAAGCTGTATAGAGGTCTCCTCGATGATCTGTATGCCCAAGTGGCTGAGAAGGAGGCGAGGAAGGCCAAGCTATAGAGTCCAGAATTGTAATGTATGCATAGTTTCAGTTCATCTCAACATGCTTCAATCTACAAGCGTCAACTTCATGTTATTGCTGCTAACGGACAAGCTCATCTCACCAATGTCTAGGCACTGGCATCCATGTGTACTATGCAAGGGAAGCTGCAACGACCCGACACCTACAATGTCCGTTGCCGACTGGATCAGAGGCCAACGTGATGCATGAAGCGGTGAAGACATCTGCTATGATCTGCTTTTCTCGACTGTATAGATAGCATGTAATGCGGACAGGCTGCATCCCGCAACAACACATGATCGTACTTCCACATAATGTCTCTCTGAGCTGCAGTATATCTCAGCCAGTCTGTAAGCACTCTTTTAGATTCATCGATGGCAAGACAACGGCTAGGCGAAGCTCGTTGCTGCCAGCGTGTACAGGCCTCCGATCGTAAACAACAATAAGTTGTGGAGTAGTGGGTCTAGTATGATTCGTTGATTGTAATCCGAAGACAGTAGCATTTATAGGTTCCAGGGGGTCGTCAGTACAGAACTAGGGCTATCTAGGTGATTACGGCCGCCTAAAGCCAGAATATAATCACTCTGTAAAACAGTTTCCTATTATTCTACAGTTTATTGTTGTTTACGATCGAGACCTGGAACAAGTATTACTGTACGGCAAACCTTCCACATCACCTCGATGCTTGTGAACAAGGCTGCTAGGCATGATGTATTTGCACTGTTTGCCTTTCGACGTTGGCATGCTGTGCTTCTGAAAGTCCCACTTCCCAATGGGTTTGAGTATTGACTACATCGCTTCGAGTCTTCTTGTCAGCCACGCCAATAGTAACAACCATGCGCCTCTTGCTGGCTCAACTGGCGCTGCTAGCCTATGCAGCAGCTGCTTCGATAGTGCTTAAGATTCAACCGTCGCCCGCTCTTCCAAATCCCAACGCCCTTCCACCCTCCACGCATGCAATTATCACCTCTCCGAACGGTGCAGTCCTTCGATCGCCCCTACGCAAAGACAACAGCATCGTCTTCACCGAGATCCCTGGTGTGGGGTCGCATTTGCTGAACATCTACACAAAAGACTACCTATTCGCATCCTACAGGATAGACACAACACCCAACCTCTCTGTGGCTAACCCAACTGACGACGCTGCCCCCAGCTCTGTCCTTATCTCCTTCGCCGCCCAGCTCTTCCCAGGCACTCAGTGGTCAGACACGGGCGTTTCCCTCATCCCACAGCAACAGGATGCCTCCTCTTCAACTGGCATGTCTACCAAACCACAAGCCAGCCTAACCATATATCCGAAAGTCCTAGGTGTAAAGTCATTCTACGAAGCGAGGCAAGGATTCTCCCCGCTGTCCCTGCTCAAGAATCCTATGATCTTGCTCGCGGTAGTAGCGCTAGCGTTCACCTTCGGCATGCCCAAGCTGATGGAGAATATGGACCCTGAAATGCGTGCTGAGTATGAGGAGATGCAGAAGAAAGGTCCTACGGCTGCGTTGGGACGCGCTATGGGTGGTGGCAGTACCGCGCCGAGTGCGGGAGGTGAAAGCTTTGATCTTGCTGGATTTCTTGCGGGACAGAAGAAGGAAGGTGCTGGTGCTGATGATATGCGGGGAAAGAAATGAACTATCTTTTGGGAAGGACAGTACGAGATATGGCAGTGACGGAACATGGACCATCTTCCTACCAGTAGCAGTTGTCGGTTACAACCGTTGGTCAATTTACCCTCTGCACAAAACTTCTCGGACGGGACACACTGCAGTGCGGATGTCTGGAGGGGTTTGTCAACAACCCACAGCTCAGTGCGATTTTGGGACACGAGGTTCTGCTTGCCCGAGGCCCTCAACACCTGCCTAGCTGTGGTCTATCTGTGCCAAAATCGACTCTTATCGGTCTGCCAGCCTCGGTGCGGGGACAAGGCTGTCCTTGGCCGTCTACTTCTACATACTCGCAAAAAGCCATGTGACGTCGATATGTCGACTGTTTTTCCGCCATTCAGGGCCGATCGGTCTCACTGTCCAATCTGGCTACTCAAGTTTGCCTTATGATTTCGCTCCTACTTCAACCGGACACAAATTAACGTTCTGCTGATAAGTGCTCTACCAGGCCAAACATTGTCCACTGCCGTCGGATCTGTTCTACTGAAAAGCCCAAAGGCGGAACGATATGGCTTCCGCGATCGGATACAGCACTAGCACCATGCCATCCGCGTCTGATCGCCCAACATATACTCCCGACCAATTGCAGCAATATTACAACTATATTGGCCTCCCCACATCCTGCCACCTCACGGCAGACTCTATCCAAAAGCTAGATGTTAACAAGCAGCTCGACTTCATCTTACGGCTCATTCGTCATCAGCTCTGCAAGGTACCTTTCGAAAACCTCGATCTCCACTATTCACCCGTCAAGGGCATAAGTCTGAATCATGTCTTTCTCTTCGACAAGATCGTCACGCGTAACGCGGGTAGGGGAGGCTACTGTATGCAGAACAATGCTTTCTTCGGCTCGGTCCTCCGCTCCCTCGGGTTCAGCGTCATGTCCACCGGCGCCCGCGTCAGCCGACAAGTCGACGACGGCTCGTCTGGCAAGAACCAGACAGAAGAGGTCGAGTATGGTGGTTTCGGCCACCAAGTCAACATCCTCTTCTTTCCCAACGGCAAGAAGTACTTCTGCGACGTCGGTTTTGGCGCGTCTGGCCCCACCTTCATGGTGCCGCTCGAAAACGGGTTCACGGCGATCAACACCGGCACAGTGGATCAAGTGGCAAGCAGTATGCGTCTCCATCGTGGCTTCACGGCGAATAACACCCACCGTAGTCCTGGGCAGGAACTGTGGATATATAGTGTCAAGTACGGCCGAGCAGACGACGAATCGAAACCCTGGATCCAGTCTTATTGTTTTAGCGAGACGGAATTCTTCCCCAGTGACTTTGAGATCATGAGTGGCTGGGTGAGCACCTCGCGGACATCTATGTTTGTCAATAAGGTCATCTGTCAGAAGTTTCTCATGGCCGAAGATGGAGAGTCATTGATAGGAGACATCACGCTGGTAGACAGTTCCATCAAGGAGAGGAGGTTCGGCGAAAGTAGACAGCTGACGGAGATCAAGAGTGAGGACGACAGAGTGACTACATTGGAGAAGTATGTTGGGGTTAAGCTGAGGAGGGATGAGAGTATGGGCATCAGTGGCTTCCCCAGTGCAATATCATAGCTTTGGGCCATCGAAACTAGTGTCAGCTAGTCCTGCTAGATGGCATTGTGATAGCTCGGGCTTACAAAGTCAACGGAAACAAATCTTTCCCCGGTAGTTGCTGGTGAAATTGATTGTCCAGGCATGTACAAGCTCTGATCGTCAACGACACAAAGCTGTGAGATACTGTGCCTTAGTGTTTGATTTTGTTTGAAAATTGTAAAGGGCACAATCACCTATCAGTTCGGGGGTGAAGCTAGTCTAAGACAGATTGTTCTGGGGGTTCTCAGTGCCTAGAGACTGAAGCCAATACGAGAGCACCTTAGAACATTTGTTCACGCAACCCCCCATTATTCCACAGCTTTTTGTTATTTAGGATCGAGACCTGTACTCATATCGGCTAACCTTCTTCTAAACTGGAAGGGTGGACTACCTGAAACCACATTCGGACTAAGCGCGACCTTCAAAACAGCCGCTTTCAAGTCGACCCATTGGCTCTCAAGCTTCTATTTCTTCTTTGTTATACGAGACACGTCGCTTTCCGCCCGGCATCTGTGCTTGCTACGGGTTTCAGATGTGAGCTACAAGTGGAATTTTTATGCACAACACCGCTCCTCCGCTCATAAGGACGCGGCTTGCATGCTGCCACAGACCTGTTTCAGCATGAGCTTGACCGACAAAGGGTTGATTCTGGTAGGTCCTGAGATGTGCTGTTTGACAACTCGCCGATTTCCATCAGCGCGGCACAGAAGACTGTATGCATGTGCCAATTTGCTGCTTCTCGAACGACCTCGCATCGTTTCATGTCTGATATCTTGATCATGCTCATGTGCTTCTGTCTGTGAGCAAGCAATAACTGAATTGCTCTTCTGGTTCTCTGGTGCTCCTTCTTGCTGTGCATTTGAATTCTTTCTTGTGTGTCTGAGACACTGCAGCCTTTGAGAGGCTTTCTTTGCTTGCTCGCTTTCGTCTTTCTGTCGGAGCAGGAGCTCTCCCAGTCAGCTAGTTGGCAGGTTCGCAACCACCAGTCAATAGCACAACACCAGTTTCCACGACCGAAGACAGCTCCTCAATAACCTCCTTCCCAGAGGCACGGCCATCTAACCATCAGCACATCTCACCAATACTTGTCACCCACCATGGTCCTCGACCTAATCATCATCCTCCGCCTGGCCCAAGCCCTCCTCTCACTAGTCGCCCTCGGCCTAAACGCCTCGGTAACCCACTTCTTCAACAGCCATCAATTCCACCGCGGGCCCCCTGATTACCTCGCCTTCCTCGTCTTCACGTCAACCTGGACCCTACTCGTGTCGATCCCCTACACGACCTTCGCACCACCCTACTTCCCAGCCTACATCAACCGCTGGGCCAGTCTCGCATTCGAGCTCCTCACCACCATCTTCTGGTTCGCGGGCTCCATCGCCGGCGCTGTCCACCTGGCCTCACTGGACGTCTGCAGGGGCCTCATGTGCCACAATGCACGCGCTGGCGTCGTGTTCGCGGCACTGGTGTGGTTGTGCTTCTGCGTCACGAGCTACTTCCCGGTCAAGTACTGTTTCTTCGAGGGGCACCGCGAGATCGGCGCGCAGAATTGGAGGTTAGGCATGAGTGGGGCCGAGCGGATCACGCGGGTAAGAATGAGGAGGGAGAAGGATAATCTGGTCGATGTGCGGGCTGCGAGGGTGAGGGACGATATCGCTGCTGACGGCGGCGGCCAGAGTGGGCTTGCGACGAAGATTTTGAGGGGCGCGAGGGAGGTGATGGAGGTTGCGAGGGTGCGCGCGGGCAATGTCGCTGCGGAGTGGAAGACTAAAGCTGGGAAGGAGGGGAATGCGGACGGCGCTGCGGAGATGAGACAGCGCGGGCGCGAGCCGGAAAATGAGCAGGCTGTCATGGCTGGATCCGTGGGCAGTCGTGGCCATGCGTACCGCAGCAGGAGTGTTACGCCACAAGACGGTTATATGGTTTGAGGAACTGGTAGCCGGGCTACATGACTGTCATTCCCAGTCTCGTCGTTCTGCGCGATGGAACGAACATAGCGCTGACCGTGTCGTATTTGATCAGGCATTGAGTGGATGGATCCTCGCTAGCTCAGAGGTGCCCACGCCCAGCAGACAGGGAGGAAAAGCCTACTAACACAGTTATGGCTGCAGCTACGAACCATTTCCCTTCTCAACTTATGACCAGCATGCGCTGCCGTACGGAAGTGCGACGATGATTTATCGCGTGGAACCGAGAAGTCGCCAGACGTGCCAGTAGGAGCCAGCCGCAAGAAGCGTAATCGCAAAGTGCAGAGAACGATGCTGTCCGAGGAACATCTTTAAAAATGAAGTGAAATACACGACAGAAGTCCTCCGCAACATCTACCCCCTCGCTCCCTGCAATTCTCCTCCCCCCTCCCCCTCCTCTCCCCTCTTCTTCAACACAAACACACTCCCCCCCACAAACAACAGCAGAGGCACACAGAAAACAGCACAAAGCAGCGCCAAACTCCAGCCCATCGCGCCAAAGCCGGCCGCCTCGCGCACCCCGCCGGCCCAATACGCGCCGATCAAACTGCCAAACGCCCAACTGACATTGAACAGGCCGTAGCTCTGCGCGTACGCGCCGCCGCGGCCCATACTTCCGGGCATGCGGCGCTCCTTCTCGGCGGCGATGTAGGTGAACTCGGCCATGGTGGCGGCGAGGGCGAGCGCGACGCCGAGGCCGATCAGCGCGAGCAGCGCGCACAGCAGGACCTTGTGCGCGAGGGTGTTGCGGGTCACGAGGCGGAGGCAGACGAAGGGCGGCACGCAGAGCAGCAGGCCGAGGCCCGCGGGCCAGCGCGCGCCGTACGTGTCGATGGCGCGGCCGTAGACGGGTTGGATGAACGAGGGCGCGAGCGGCGCCAGGAAGATCAGCCCTGCGCCTACGGGGGACCAGTGGAAGGTCGTGCCGACGAAGAGCGGGAGCGTGGTGTCGAAGGCCGTCAGGATTAGGGCGGCGATGGCGCAGCCGGAGAAGGTGGCTTGCATGCGTCGCGATTTGAGGAGGATGAGCATTGGGGGGAGTTTTTTGGCCATTGGGGAGGAGCTGGGGTGGGCCGTCGGGATGTCGATGGCTGCTGAATCTGGGTCTGGATATGTATTTGATGCTTCAGGGGGTGCGAAACTGGTGACTATATGCTTGTCTGTCTGGTGCTGTTCGTCGGAGAGCGGCCGAGGCTCCATCTGCACGTCGTCCTCCTGTGGCAACCATTTTCTGGCGGCTTTCTTCTCAACCAGCAGGAGTCGCAGCACGATGTCCAGCCCGATCATGCCAAACGCCATAGCGAAGACGGCGTAGTATCCTGCTCGTTCGTACACGACGCCACCAAGCAAAGGCGCTAATAAAGCGGCACTCGAGTATGCGACACCCACAAAGCCCATGGCTTGGCCGGCGTTCTTCTTGCCCACGGTGTCGGCCAGCAGTGCCAGCCCGGTGACCCACACAACACCAGCAGAGGCTCCCTGGAGGATACGCCCTACAATCAAAAGCGGGAGATTATTGGCGAGACAGAGCATGACGGTCGCCCCGCCCAGCACGACTATTCCTGCCAGGAGCGGCGTGCGCCGGAGCTCGATGCGGTCACTTAACCAGCCGAAGATAGGGGCTGAGACAAGTAAGGCGGCTCCGTACACTGAGAGAAGGATGGACAGCCAGCGTTGGACATGTTCTTCAGGGACGCCGATGCGCTCGTTAAGGCTAAAGGGGAAGACGGGGACGATCACGGCGTAGAGGAAAATGTCTGTGAAGACGGCGGTACAAACCGTGGCGGTGATGAACCATGTTGATGATCGGAGCTCGAGGAGGGCAGGCCGGTGGTTGGAAGCGCCGGTCAGGAAGCGAAGTGTTTCCATGCTTTCGGGGAGGACCTCAGTTTCTGCGGATGGGAGAGTGCCTGACACTTGAGGGGTGATGGTAGGATGAAGATACTGGGCGGGATGAGACTAGTAGAGAAGGCTACGTCCCTAGATCTTACTCCATGCGCTAGCCGCGGCGACGTACGGATCACCTAGTGGTGTCCATTCTAGCTGGCCGGAGTAGGGTTGGGTTACTTGTATGGGTTGATAGCAGCGGCGGTGGCACAACGCTCGTACAAGCTAGAGGTAGTCGACACGAGCCACATTCGTATGGAGCCTGCACATCGTGGTATTCACTTAGTTTTCCCATAGAGGACGACATGGCCATCATGGGTGGGATTCATTGACGAAATACCGGTAGGAAGGACCTGGCTTCCGCGCGTGGCGTATGGTGTCTCGCAAAACTCCACGCGACATATCGGATTTTCCTCGCCAAGCGCATTGCCGATTGGCTGCGAACTCTGAGCTAAAGTGAGGCTTCTTGTCCAAGATCGGAGATGGTCGTCCTCAAACGGTCGGATCCGAGGCAGCTGAGAAAGCATGAATCTGATCGTCCTGGTTTGGAGGTCGTGAGGAAAGAAGGCAGGTGTCATTGCAGTCGCGCCAAGACTGGACACAGCACGACTTGCAAGATACTCGGACGCCTAACACTAGCAAGCATTGTACCACATCATGCTGTCACGTTTGACCATATCTTGCAGATCGATGGCACGGCATCGTTATCACGGGTGAAATTGCATGTCTCCAAACGGCCGTGTGTTCTACGTCGTTGGTGTGCCCTGGAAGAAGAAGTCCATTGTGATAATTGAACCCGATGTATGTGGTTAGTAAGTGAAATCTTAGTTTGTACAAAATGCGAGCGAGAAGAAGAAAAGGTAAGCACGTTCTGTCAGGTATAGCAAGCATGCTTTGCCAGGACGACGCGGTGGATACGGCCAACGGCCGTCTAAGCCTGAAACACGTTCTGTTCGTAGTCACTTCCAACCTGTTTGCACAGATATCTTTTCACTCTTACTTGATCGCGGTCCAAGTCGAGGCACTGCGATGGACGTCAGCACCTGGGTTTCCTTCATCAAATCTATGTAGCCCCGCTCAGCTTAGCATCCGCCTCTGTACTACCCTCCACATCTGCATTGCCAGGCTCACCACCGCTGGTCTTGGATGCGTCGCTCGCCTTGAAAGTTTGTTCAAAATCATGTATGATGTCGTCGATGTGCTCAAGACCAACTGAGATACGGATGAGATCTTCCGTAACACCTGAATCCATCTTCTCCTGGTCACTGAGCTGTTCGTGCGTTGTAGTCCAAGGATGGATTGCGAGCGTCTTCGCATCGCCCACGCTGCATGAGATGTCAGTGAATGGTCCCTAAAGTCCAGAAACACACTTACTTTGCCAAATTGGACACAAGCTTGAACCCGTCCACAACCTGCGACCCAGCAGTTGCACCACCTTTGACACCGAATGACAACACGCCACCAAAGCCTCTCGGCAAGTACTTCTTGGCCAGCTGGTGCGAAGCGTGGCTCTCGAGACCCGGGTAGCTAACCCACGCAACATTGGGATGGTTCTCCAACCACCGTGCCAGCTTGAGTGCGTTCTCTGCGTGTCTTTCACACCTCAAGCTAAGTGTTTCGACACCGATCAGGAATTGCTGTGCGTTGAACGGCGACAAACACGTTCCAAGATCCCGCAGTATCTCAACTCGCACTCTAATCAGGAACGCTAGCTTGCCAAATGTCTCGACGAACTTCAAACCATGATACCCCTCAGACGGATCATTAAACTGCGGAAACCGCTTCGCGTTCGCCTCCCAGTCGAAGTTCCCACTGTCCACAACCATACCACCAATACTCGTTCCATGACCCCCGATCCACTTCGTCGTACTATGCACAATGATATCCGCACCATGCTTAAAAGGCTGGCAGAAATAACCCCCAGCGCCAAAAGTGTTATCAACCACAACGGGCACACCCTTGGCGTGCGCAACCTTGACAATCGCCTCAAAATCAGGCACGTTGTACCTCGGGTTCCCTATGCTCTCAACATAAACCGCCTTCGTCTTCTCGTCAATCGCCTTCTCGAGCTCCTCGGCATCATCACGCTTCAAGAACTTGGTCTGGATCCCCAGACGCGGAAAGGCCACCTTGAACTGGTTGTACGTGCCACCGTACAGATTGCTCGTGCTGACAATGTTGTCGCCGGCGTGTGCTAGGGCGGATATAGCCATGAACTGGGCTGCTTGGCCCGAGGATGCGGCCACGGCGCCGATGCCGCCCTCTAGTGCTGCGACACGCTTCTCGAAGACGTCGACAGTAGGGTTCATGATTCGGCTGTAGATGTTGCCGAATTGCTTGAGGCCGAAGAGGCGGGCGCCATGGGCGCTGTCGTCGAAGGTGAAAGACGTGGTCTGGTAGATGGGGACTGCTCGGGCTTTGGTTGTTGGGTCAGCTTCCTGGCCAGCGTGGAGCTGGAGGGTCTCGAATTTCTGAACGTAGTCGTCGCCGGACATCTTGACGATAGAGCTATTGTTTTCTCTATGTATAGAAAAGTAGCCGGATTAGGGATTGGTATCTATTCGTATGTGGTCTTACTTTCACTGTGCCAAGACTGTTGCTGTTGGCTGGCCCTGTGAAGCTGGTATTATAGATGTGTCGGAAACTTAAGACTTTACAGGGCTTAGATCTCAGAATAAGCTATCTGGCTGCCAGTGTAAAACGTTGGTCCTAGCTTAAATAGCGAGACGTGAGTCCTCGAGTCGGTACTGACACGTCGAGACTAACAGCTGATCCCCGCATTGCTGGGGATCACCAGATGGCGTGCTTCGAGACTAAACTGCATACAGTAGGAAATAAACATAGCACATCAGGATAGGATATTTTCTCTTCGACCTGAGCTATGCAGTGTCGACGAGATCGAAAGGAATGTATCGTGACGGTGCACGATGCGAATATCACCAGTGCGAATGGGGAAATTTAAGAGATGAAATCAGTAAAAGCGCCGTGCACCACTTACTTCGCATTGGCGGATCACATCTGAAAGTATCTTGCCACGGCTGGGCACGTTCAAAGAGCCAGCCTTGCTAATACGAGGAGAGGAGGAGAACCAGTCATCAGTTGAAAGGTTCTATCGCTCGGAAGTTATCTTTTGGTTCGGCACATCCCGTTCCTGGTGCTCTCGAGGCCAGGAGATCCTCAACGGTGATGTTATTCTATGCCACTGCCAGGGCAGCCCTTCTTTGCGAACAAACCTCATCGCCCTCGCATTGTGATACCAAGACCTTCGTGTACTCTGCACCTCATGATGTTCCAATACGGTGCTTTATAGAAGATCATAGACCTTGTCCGTCACTTGCTTCTCCCAGTCTTCAAGCGTCGCCATCATCAGCTTCTTCTCCAGCTCTGCCTTATCTCTATGTTCGCTCTTCTTCCTGCTGACACAGAGGGACAGGCGAGTGAATGTGTTAGCCGCTTTGGCAAGTGAGTACTTTCGATGAGACTTGCGATGGTACCCATGTTGACGTCTGCGCTCCTGCTTCGTCGTCTTGAAGACCTTGAGAATAAGGAGAGCCGAATCCTTTGTCTGAAAGCATTCGTTTATGAAATAGTCCAGCTCTATTTCGCTGGGGATATCAGCTCCACCCCACCAGTGCCGTAAGCTGGACTTACCTGCCATGAAGCGAGTAATAGTGGCTTCGTCGTACCCTTGAATTTTCTTAGATGCTTTGTCGCCAAGGTATATTGAATTGGCAAGAATCATTCAGAATATTGCTTTCGCTATCAGTCGCATCCGGTGGCCTGGTTTCGCGAATGGACTTGCTTTGTACGCCATCATCCGGGTTTGCTCTGAAGACTGGCATGCTGGCTTGAGTCGAGCTGCGCAGCCTGCCAGCATGCTAAACAAGGCGAATCACAACGCTGCTTGTAGACATGACTTACAAGTCTTGGTCTGAGAGATCGACGTCATGCTCAATTCTCTGCACTATCGTTGCTTGCTGGTTGGCGATCTCGTCGAGCAGTACATACTGAAGTCACAGTGATTTGCGAGCTGCTCAATTTCCCTGGCAGTTTGCTGTGCGGGAGCCTTCTTCTCGCTTGCAAATGCTGTGTTGAATTGGTACAAGAAGAAGTTGATCATGTAGGAGTGGCACGCACAACTCGTATGGTGATCGAAAAGCTGATAGATGGCATTCCCTACATAGAGGAGTGAAGGTCGAGAGGATGGTTGAAAGTGAAGTCTTGTGACCTTGACGCCATGCTCTTCCCGCATTCCTCAAACTTTTAGAACAATTCGACGCAAGCGTACCTTGTAAACCCCTCATTACGTGCCACCGTACTTTTCATGTCGCCGTTATCATCGATAACCATAACCGTAGCCACCCAAAGCGCCCTCTAGCATTTCATCAGCGTCCTCATCCAGCCGTCGGCCAACAAGCACATCGAAACCCTCGTCTCCAGTTCCGTTTCTCAACCTTCCTATCTTTCTCGGCCCAGAAAGTAATATCTGATCATCCGTGTAGTTTTCTTTGCCTGGCACCTCATCGTCGTTGTCATCGCCATTGCCGCCCTCATCGTCACTAAGCTCACTTTCTTCTAGAGACCACACCTCCATGGCCTTCGACAACAGAGTGCCGGCTACTCCACCACCTCCAGCATCACCTAGAACACGAACTGCCTCGTGTAATGATTCAACGGCTTCTCTTGTTCGATTCATCATTGATAAGAGGACGAGTCCGCGACTGGTGTGGATGCTGCCGAGTAGACTCCTCTGCTCGTAGCCTCCAGCTGCACCTGCTGAAGCTGAAGCAATAGGTCCTGGTCCATTGACATTCACACTGCTCCCTGTCAGGTCCATTCCTAGGTTCATGCCAACCATGCGCGAAGCGACAGCACCGTTCAGCTGTGCAGAAGCTGAGCCGCCTGTGAGCTGTCGTAAACACTCATCAAATTGCGCTAGTGCCTCATCGAGCATGCTCATTCGTCGATACGAATGGCCGAGATTTGCTCTGACCGCGACCCAAGCGTGCATGTCGCAACCAAGCTCCGCAGCCAGCTGGAGAGCTCGCTTGAAGAGTTTTGCCGCAATGTTGAGATTGCTCTGATGGTAGAGTATGACCGCGAGCTCGTTGACGACGAGCGGATCGCCAGAAACCTTGTCAGGTGATCTGAAGACCAGCTCCGTGACTTTGTCTGCATCGTCCTTGCTTCCGCTGCCAGCGCCCGAAGACATGGCGAATGCACCGACGCAGTATTCCCAAGCCAAACTCATGTTGTTAAGGGCAAGGTGTTGCATGCCTAGAAACAAACCTGGCAGATGGCTTCCCTGAAACAATCTCGCAGCTGTGCTGTATGCAGCGATAGCCTGGTCGTGCTCGCCCTCTGCCGCGAATGTGTGTGCGAAGCCGATCCATGCTGGTGCAGAGTGAGGATCAAGCAGTGAAGCTTTAGAGAAGAAGCGGCGGGCGAGTGGTATCCGGTGCGTAGAGAGATAGTAAGTTGCTATAGCTAAATAGGTATAAGATTCGTGCGGTGCATTGATTGAAAGCGTGTGGGATAGGTGGAAGAGTGTATTTATGCTCCCTGTTTCGTAGAGCGCGGCCAAATGGAGTGGATACAGAGCAGGACTGTGACCTAATGATGCCAGCGTATCTGGGTCGGTGTTCTCGAGAGAGGAGGACTCCGCCGTGGAAGAGTTGAGTATGCGGGTGGTGATAGCCAGTGCTTCGTGGAAGCGGCACTGCGTGTAGAGTGTCTCAGCTCTGGTGAGCAGCAGATCTGGATTCGCGGCGAGGTTGTAGTGCGAGGCTAGGTCTTCTGTTGCTTCCGTCATGGTCTTTGGCGAGGCATATTTCGAAAGTCTTGTGGTGTAGAGCAGTCTCGTAAGATGTGCTGCTTCCTGTGCCTGCGTTGGGTCATCTGTTCTTATTGTGTCGAAGTCAAGCTCGTTCAGGAATTTGATCTCTTCGGCAGGCGAGAGGAGCGAGCTCTTCATCAACTGATCGAATGCTTCGAAGCACTGCACATCTATGCGGACTGCCGTCATGAAGCACTCTTTTGCCTTGTCGAAGGCATTTCGTCTTGACCAGCACAGGCCTCGCAGGTAGCACATGCCCGCCTGGAACTTCAGCTCTTTCTCTTGTTCCCGATCTCTTTCTCTTTCTTCCGAATACTCTATCCTGTCCCTGGCCGACCTCCCCCTGTGAGTGATATGCCTACCGATTGGCAGTCCATTGGCGTTCGTGTGGGCCAGCTTGCGCCTTGCATTGTGCTTTGCATCACTGATAAGATGGATTGGATTCTCCTCGCCCAGCAGACCAAGGGCTTGGTCGTATCGTCCCTGTTTAACGTAGCAGTGACTGGCCAGATATCGACATGACAGGCTGCGATGGATAAGGTCCTTCCGCGATAGAAGCGCAAGGGCGCGTGTGTAGTTGTTGTTCGAAAAATGCACTTGTGCTAGCCAAAAGGCATCTCCATCAGCGTCTGTGGTGGATGTCAGTCCTGTAAATGCTTTACCTGGCAATACTCACATACTACTTAACGCCAACACCTTGTCGCCAATGTAAATCGCGGCATCGTGCTGGCCTTTGTTCAAGGCATCCTGCCGCCAGCCGCGAAGATACTTGTCCATCTTGAGCAAGATATCATGTCAGATGAAGTGGGTAGGCACTTGGTTGTGACGCTTGAAAACCCGCGATACGTTGTTGACGACTACCGATTTGGGCAACTATGACGCGAGCCTTCAGATCTCGTGCTGTTCGGTTAGGTCGAACTACCAAGAGTGCAGTCTCTCCCCTAGTGGGGCTGTTCAACTACGCGATCTCAGTACGGGCAAGGTTCACATACTTGGTCGGTGAAGTAACATGCTTGGGGTGGTCTCTAAAAAAACAAAAACAAGAAGCATCACGGTGCTGGTCACGGACTAATAGGTCGAGCGCGATTACGACTCTACCATGTGCCTTGCTATCCGTTCGCAAGGCTACCGGAGTACTCTTCATACCAAGATGATCGGCTAGTTCGATGTCCCCCAAGGGAGAGACACCCTGGCGGACGTCCTTTTCCAAGTTTGCGAGCTCATCAACATGTCTGCTCTCGGGAAGCGCTACACGGATTAGAGAATACATTATGATACGATAGAATTAGTTCCACATCGCTTTGAACGATTGTGCTTGGCAAGACAGACCGAGCACATCCCTTAAACCGCGTGTGACGGCTCTATTAACCTCTCGAGCATAGTCTACCCATAATCAGACTCTGCATGACGAACTCATTGTCGGCGACCTCACACTCCCATGATGCCGTGTTCTTGTTCCTGCTCTTGCCATCAAACACCTTTTTGACGTCTTTTACCATCCTGCAGGCCTCAGCATAATCCTTGTCAGCCACAAAGACCCACGTCACCCCCACCTTGTCAACCTGGTGCAGCCTCTCTTTGGCAGCTGTAAGATCGGCCACCTTATCAACCCCTTGTGCACCCATGATCTGAACCAAAATTAGGTGTGGTGTCCGCTTTTCGGCCTTGCCACGACCCTGCACGAAGATGGCGGAGGATTCATCGAAAAACTGGGTCCTCTTGCTGACCATGTCCCTAAGCTTGCTCGATCCGACCTCTAGTCGCGGCAAGACACGGGATCTGACGGCGCCGTCGAGTTCCGCGCTCTCACCGGCTGGTAGGAGATAGTCCTGCCAATTAGCTAGACTTGACTTCTTGATCGACGCCTCAATCCATTTGCCGCTCAAGCATGGCAATTGGAAAGCTAGCGCTTGCATGTATTTTTCCTTGCGCGAATGACGGTCGGCAAGGAGAGCAGCGAACCCGATACTGTTGAATCGACCCTTCAACTTGAGGTCATCATCGAAAAGCTCGCGGAAAGAGCTACTCAGGACTAGGCCTCCATTTTGCGTCACCATCTCCGAGATCTGGCTTTTCGTGTTGTTGTCTTCGAAGGAAAGAGCGAACACCATGTTTGCAAACATGCCATCCTCATGCGAGATCGGTAGGACAATATCCTTCTCTGCGTGGCGACCTCGAGAGGATGGTGTCGTAGGAGTTGAGGCTCGATTCAGTGGCGTCGAGATTCCTGAGGTGCCGTTGGTTGCCTCTGGCGCTGCGTACACAAATGGTCTCGTCCTCACCCGGTTCCAGGTATTGAGGTCGATGTATATGTCCGCAATGGCAAGTGGTTGATTTCTGTCAACACCTTTAGGAAAAGGCAGCTTCGAGTTCTTGTGCTCGACAACCACGTGGGAATGACCATAAATATCTGTAATGCAGTTCTCGGACGTGGCATCTGTAGGTTCAGAGTAAAACCCGCGGATAATGTACGCGCCTTTAGGGTACCTCTCCAGAGCAACTTTGACTACATCGCCGACCCTGAGATCCAATGAGCAGATTCCATGGTCTCCTATGTCTTCTGGATCATAACCTGGCCACAGAATTTTGTGTTGCTGCTTACTGAACAAGGCTTCGACACAGATGGCAGGATAGTAGGCTCGCGTTCGACCCATGAAGTACGCGAAAACCATGTTTCGTGCAACCACTTGATCTGTGTTCGCTTGAGACGTCGGCGGTGCAGTTGAAGCCAGGCCCGTGGCGACCGGATCAGGGCTGGCTTCTTCAATGGAGGGTAACGTGGAAGGTGTTTTGACCACACTCTTGGGAGTATTGCGGCGCACATGCCGCGTCGCTTTATGCTGAAGGACGTTGGTGACAGGCTGGGATCGAGGCCCGATGATTTTGGGCGCATGTCGTGGCTTCGGTGAGTCGTCCATGTCCCAAGCTGATCTTTTCCCTTGCAACTTCGTTGGCGTTTTTGCAATGGTTTCCTCGACTTGGGGCACAGGAGCATCATCGGCATGGTCCTGTGGTATATTGTTCTCAACATCCTCGCCGGCGAACTCGGCATTTCTAATACTAACTCTATGACCAATATTCGCGTTTATGCCGTTGCTCAGCGATCGCATCTCTTCTGTTACAGGTCGTGGGCCGGCACTTCCGTGATTAAATCTTGCTCTCTTTCGAGGCACAAAGGGCTCTCCGTCTTGTGTCGATGCCAGCGCCTGTGCAATCTCTGGATCTTCGTCCAGACCAAGCGGTGCGAGAAAGTCAACACTACTCGTCTGCGTACATTTGGGCAACACATCCTCCTGAGATATGTCCTCCATGCGTTTGCGCTTCCGATCTCGAGGGGGCAAAACTGGCTGGCCACTCACGTCAGGTGGAGGTGAGCTAAGATTGTTTGCTTGCTTGATAGGGGCAGTCGCACACGTGCTATGCCGCTGCATATCCGAGACGCCACAACTAGAGCTCGTCTCTGGGACAGTAGAGGCAGGCGGTCCGTCACGACCCTCCTGTTCATGAGCAGAGTGCCGGTCTACATTCCCTTCTTGAACCACGTCTTCGTCCTCATCTGACGCACTTTGAGCTCCTGAGATCTGTAGTCGCGGAGTGTAAGATGGCTCCGTAGCAATAAGTGCATTCTCAGGAGAGGCCGGCACCATCTCTATAGAATCACCTGAGCTTGCGACGGGGAAGTTTCTAGCCGAGTCTTGTGTAGATCGAACGGATCGCTGAGAATTAGCAATTCGGATCGGACCAGAGCTAACAGGCTTCTGGTGGGCGAGTATCGTACCCGACCTAGTCTGACGAGCGGTGGGACTCGGTTGGGTAGGAGGAAAGGAGTGAGTCGTTGTTTTCTCATGCCTCCGGGTTGTGTCAGGTATGATACTTGCAGGAGCTTTGCCATGGTCCCCAGGCATCTGAGAAGTTCGGATCTGTTCCCTGGTCTCAGACTGGAGTAGCTTGGTGTTGTCCTCGGCCACGAACTGATTTGACACACCCTCATCCCCACGGCCGTCCTCGCAGCCTTCTTCCATATCAGCAGCTGCTGGAGGGCTGCTTGGTAAGCTGTCCGTGCTTATACGACGGACTCCGATGGGCCTCTCAGATGGTGCTCTTCTCTCTGGTGCAGGGTCATGCTTCTCGGGAGATGTGGGAGAGGAGACAAATTTGAGTTGCTCTCTAGCTCTGGCCTCTCTTAATCTGGCCCTTCTCTGTCTGTCCAGAGTGCTGGCGCCCGACTCAAACCCATCATAGTCGGTGACCTGTGTAGCAGTATTAGCATCGAGATCCGAACCGTCAACACTGCCTGTTCGGAGACGTTGAGAGTGGCTGGCTGGCACATAACGTTCGGCTGGCTCGGTGGCTGCCCGCTTGAACTCAGACAGGGGGCGGAGTGGCGATGAGGTAGGCAGGTGTACGACGTGCTTTTCGACTTCGAGGCTCGGCGAAGGCCTGTCAGACCTCAGAACAGAGGTGGCCACATTGGCGAACGGAGAGGAAGCAGCTTGTGTTTGAGCGAAGGCCTGACTCAACCCTAGGCCGTGGGCCGGAGTTTGTTGATTAACTCTTGCGAACGGGTTGCGCGACACAGCTGGGGTGTCAACCACATTGCCATTGTAATCTCTCTTCTTTCCCGCTGTGGCAGGTGTTTTGAATCGTTGTGACTCGGGAAATTGGGTCAACGGAGGCTGTGATTGTGAGGGAGAGAGGTTTACAGGGACCGATTCCTGTTCGACCGGTGCCCCAGCAAAACTCGACACGATGTCAAGGAAGTTTGAGTCTCCTTCTTGTGGCGTATCCTCTAATGTGCCCTCGTTCTCGAGCTCGTGGTCGGACAGCTGCTCGTCACGTCGCAATGAGACCTGCTCGCTCCTGCTCCTGACAAGTTCCAGCACCGACTGAGAGATCTCCTGCGTCGCGTTGTCGCTTGTTTGGGACTGCGCGCCTCTTGTCGGCTCCATGGGCGCGCCTTCTGTTACGGCCTCTGTCTGCACGACTGATCGCTCAATTGTCTCTGGTACGGTACTGGACAAGAACGACACGGTGGTCTGGGCATCGTTGGACTCTTCGTGTTGACCAGTGTCGCAAACGGCGTGAGACTTCGAAAGGTTGGCGCGGTTCTGAGGGTGACTGCCCAATGCCTTGAGTTCGCGTGCACTTACAAGGATGGTGGCGTCAAGAGACTAATAGCACACTCGCGTTAGCGCGTATTCACCGTCGCTTGCCTGGCCTCGCCCGCGCCGACTTACATCTTCCAGTAGTTCAGACTGTAGTACCTTGATGTCGAGACTGTGACGAGATGCTATCATGCCGCCGCTTTCTTCATCGAGTCGTCGGTATCGCAAGGCGAAAGTTGTCTATGTATGTCTTCGCCATAGGTATGCTTTGCGCTGCCACTTAACGCGTGACGCGACCACACGTATCGAGATCGACTATCTTATCGACTAGCGTGCTCACAAAAGATTTCGGTATTGAGTATCGCTGACCCGAACGCTGTAAGTGACCAGTGCCGTTGAAACATTGCACTTCAGACCACAGCTGCTTGCGCCTACAGTGAAGGTGTCAAACTCTAAAACTGGGTGCTAATCTTTGTCTTCCTTTGTTTGTTTGTTGGACGCGTAAGCGAAGATCTGCTTGATCCATAGCATGGCTCAGGCATAAGAGCTGCCACGGAGCAAAACAACATTAGTGCCTTTGCATGAGCCAGTTGGCACAGCACGAAGAGCCTGCTGCGATTCAAGTTTGTCACAAAATGAGCAGACAAAGGCTGCGTTTTGCTGGGAAAACATTGGGCAAACCGGAAGGATAAAGTGACAACAGAGTGAAGTGGTGACTCAGGCAGTGACAATCGCACACGTAAGGCGGGACAGCAGGCGAGATGTTGTTCACCCTCACAAGGAAGGTGCTTTCCTTTCTCTTCAACTCCGTGCGGTGGTGCCTTCCCTCATGGCTCCTTGCCCACTTCTCTTATCTTACGAAACTTCTTCCATCCTCTCCCATGCTGCAATGCTCCGAGGAGCCACCTACGACAGCGACCATGGATGACTATCCAGAGCGTGCAGAGCGTCTCGAGCCTCTCAAGACACTGCATGAGACGAGAGCCAATGATCAATATGGTGAGGGACATGATCGAAAAAACTCCTAGGACTGAACAGTACGGACTAACCGATACAGTGGAAGCACTCGTCTTCGAGATGCCAGCAAAGCTCGCCTCCAAAGCACTTGGGTAAGTTTTTACGTCTGGACGACAAGCCTGTCACTCATCGAGTTAGCATTGTCAAACCCGTGCTGCAGGAAGCGCCCAAGCAACCTCAGCTTCACCACCTGCGACGAGTCATTCACCAACCACACCTACCTCAAGATCTGCTCATGAGACGGGTCGTTGTCACTCAGCCAAACAAGCCATGCGTCTTCCTCATACAAGTCGCTACTCAAGATCTGGCTGACGCCATAATGGTCGCCATCAAGGACGCCATGAACCAAGATCCAATGTTGGCAGATTACGACCACGTTCCTCGGTGCTTTCCAATCCCAGTGCCTTTGCACGCACCACTGAACGAGACCCAAGCTAAAGAGTGGACCGAGAGACACTGGCCATGCATTTACAATCCTGCAGCTCAACTATTGCAAGATGCACCACCACTGCATCTCTTGCGGAAGACTAGAATGGAGCTAGAAACCGTCCAAACAGACGATTTCGTCACTCTTGCACAACTCGTTGCAGAAGAAGCGTCGACTAGTGGTCGCGGTCTCGGCGTCGGCGCTGTCGTCGTAGACCCAGTCACGCAGCAGGTGATCGCCGCTGCTGGTGACGCCCGATACCATCCTGGAGGAAAGCCAGACCCCAATGACGACACAGGTGGCCGACCAGAGTGGCACGCTCTCATGCGGGTCATCTCCATGGTCGCCAACAAGGAGTTACGTCGAAGACTGGCCGCAGGCTCGCATCAGAAGTTCGCTGCTACCTGTTCAGAAGGCC
>Ga0066648_10000528_pt1 | contig 25495 bp, 14 predicted proteins | sample CryGeyCG12114_NA_FD_59537 | JGI IMG/M metagenome (GOLD analysis project Ga0066648, IMG submission 59537) | Groundwater microbial communities from aquifer - Crystal Geyser CG19_WC_8/21/14_NA | ecosystem: Environmental > Aquatic > Deep subsurface > Groundwater | place: USA: Utah: Grand County... | reverse complement strand
CCAGTAAAACCAGCCAAATCACACAGTGGCGCCCACCTTCGACATTCCATTTGGAAGCAATAAGACATCGGCAAAGAGAACCTCTCCAGCTAAACCATCGGTATTAGTTGATCTGCTCTTCCAGCCAAGCTCCACCACGTACCCTGTCGCATGAAATCTTTGAGATGGTGCCATTTGACGTCGTAGGCGAGGTTGCCGACGTAGACTCGGCGGTCTTGCTGGGAGGACTCGCGGACGGACTGCATCATTTGTTCTTTCTGAGCTGCTCGGTCCTCGAAGGATCTGGGAGGGCCACCACCTCTGCTGCTACCGCCGTAGCCTGACCCAGAATATCCTCCCGACTGGTTCGGTGCACCACTCATGGGACTTCTTGATCGTCGGTCGCGTTCTCGGTCGCGGTCACCACGGTCGCGGTCACTTCGTCTATATTCGTCACCACGGCTTCGAGATCGTTCGCGTGAATAGGAGCGTCGACTTCTTCGAGGGCTTCTTGATCGAGAGCGCCTTCTCGGGGATCGGGAGCGTTCCCTCTGAGACATTGGTTAGAGCTGTGGTGGGTCTTGTAAGATGGAAGAGAGGAAGTATGGTTGGTTTCAAGTTCAGGCGCAGTTGAAAATGTCTGCTCAATCGGCAACAACAAACGAGGTCGAATCAAATCTGCGATGCGGGGTACATTGCTGACATGTGATTGGCCGACGATGGTCGAAAGTGAAACGCCGTTATGCTTCGCCTTCTGCTCGGGGCATAAGGCTGATGTGATACAGTCAAGGGTCCTACGAGGATGTCGAGTCGAGATATGAAGCATGGGGAAAAGCAAGAGTGAATTGCACTTACTAGATGACGGGTCAGTGTATCCTTCGAGGAATAGTGGTACGTGAGAAAGGTTTAGGAAACGAATAATCAGATCGCAAGGTAGAAAGGCAGGAAAAGATAGTGACAGCGCACATGTTACAGGAAGACAAGCACGCGCCAGCAGATGATCTGAGGGGTGATGCAGATGTCAAGAGGGAGGGGGGAGAGTACGAACCCATCATGACTAGTCCTGATTTGCCGAACTCTTACTGCACAAATGAACAGTGTGGTTCCTCTACCGGTACAAGATCAGGATCGATATGCACGAGAGAGCAGTGGGAAAGAGACCAGCTAACAAGGTTGTCCGAAGTGGGACAGGTCTGCAGGAGCACCCGCGTGATGCGATGGCCCCAAAGAAGGGTGATGGTCTCACAAGCGACCGCTGCTTTGCGTGAAGCAAGCTGCAATCTGCGAAGCGTGTTAGCCGCGTACACAGAATAATGGCGATAATAATAGCTGAATGGTCGAGGACAGAACTCTCTCCCTGGAGGAAGGCGAGATGTCATGCTGGAGCCATAAGGCAGATAATGGGTTCGGCGGCCAGCTTGACACTTTGCACTGTGCCCGAGTAGGGGAAGGTTTGCGATGCGGATATGCTGCAATTGCAGCTCGTTCATGGCGCTAGGTAATTCCCTCCTTACATGATTTGCTGCAGTAATGATTAATCCTGCAGTGTGCTTATGGGACTTTTGCATCTGTTAGATCTTGAATCCTGTGGCAACATGTGTCAACTTGCTTGAGAAATGTATCTGTCTTTGGGTTTGGTTATCAGTCTCTTTGCGTCGACGTGCAAGGTTTCGCTCGCGCGATGTCTGTATGCGCTTGATGGTAGTGGTGGCACTGAGCAGTGCAGCCAGTAATTGAGGACACTGGAAGCGGATGGGTATGGAGACGAAGAATTGAGGACAGCACAGACACTAGATGGTAGGTGACTAGGGTACGCCTGTGGTCTTGTCGAGGGCTCAGCTCGGGTTCAAGCGGATGAGGTCTGGAAGGGTGGCTAAGAAACGTAGCCAAGAGCACGCAACGAACTGCAGCGGTTCGGACGGGTTCAGCGACAACGTTACAGCTGCGATGTGACAAGTCAGGGCGGTGATGCCGCACGGATACGAGAAGTGGTATGGGTGATCTTCACAGGCTGCAGACCAGTGGGAAGGCACGGTGACCACAAGAAACGAGGAAAATGCGCGGCCAACAGTTCGCGCTAGTCGTTATCTGGCGTTGAGCTGCACGTTGCTATATCCAGTAGCTCACTGGCTCGACAGGCAGGCGCAGTCCACTTGTGGAAACTGCACGACATCGGACACCCGAGCTGAGCTGCTACAGGGCCATAATAATGGGTTGCAACCGAAGACCCCTGGTCACGGCCAACACATTGCGCACTCGGCACTTGCGTCTCGCGCGCCAGGCAAGCCTGAACGGCGTTTCATCGGGCGTTCCATGAGCTGCGCAGAAATCAGCACACGTTGTTGCAAGCGACCCCCGGATATGTGCAATCAGCAATGTGCTCCAGCCTGCTGAAGCCGAAAAGCTGTCATTTTGGTGATCTTATTACTGCAGGCATGCAATGCTGATCGCTCTTGATGCCAATATACGGTACTGGTCTCAATCGCTTGCATTAGATCCAAGCCAACTAAACAACCCCAGATGTGGCTTCACTTTCAGACACTCCACGAGCTTCACATAGAAACACATCGGATCAGGCTTGCTATTGGTGAGCAAAGCAGGTGTCGACGGGTCTCCGTGTCAGTAGCCGACTGAGCCTAATGCGAAAGACAAGACTCGGGTTCGAAAAGTAAAGGTATCCTTCTCCTTCCGTATCGCCCACATCTTCTAGTAGCAGCACCGGTATCTACTGTGTTGAACAAATAACAGAGTTACTGCACCAGCCTTTGGGTGTTGGGGCTAACCTTAGCTTCCCTGGGCCTGTCTCGCCGTCTTTCGGCTTCCTTAGGTCGAACATACGGACGCTCTACAGCCGTATGGAGATGTTCTTTGCACCACAGGCTGCCGTGTGCCAGCCTGATACAGTTGTCAGTCGATTGGCTCCAACTTGAGCTTATTGAGCATTCGGTGGCTCTCCTCAGGGCCGAATGCTTCAACCTGCTCGTGAACGTGCGGCACTCGATAGATGATGCAGAACCCGGCGTGCCGAGCAAGTATAACAATGTCTCTCACTCGTGTGCATTTCTCAGAAGCTAATAGCATGCTTCGGAGAATGCAGGAGCCATGGTGAGCATTGTGACAACCTCGTCAATGTTTGGCAAGGTCATCGATTAGAATAGATCTCGGCAATGTTGAACCTCTTCAACTCTTCGAAGCCTTTCTCGTATCCTCCAGTGCTAGTGTTTTCCACGACACAGATACTGACCCAGCCTCGATACACTTCCACCAATACCCCTTTTTGGTATTGTTTCAGATCGACCTTGTGCTGTCCCTCGCCAAGCTCCTGAACACGTGTAGCCACGAGCTTGATAACTTCATCCCGATCTAGCTTGTCGTTGTTGCGTATAGTAGGTCTGATGGCGAATGTCTTACTCTCGACCTGTCCGTCTTCGCCAGCACCGAAGTATCTAGGAAGCACTTCCTCACAGATCTTCTCGAGACCTTGACTGAGAGCCTTGGCAAGGTTGCTTATCGGCGTCAGGCGCTTGATGTACCTGCTCTGCTGAGGATTAACTGGTCTCGCAGCACTCAAGCAGAGCTTGTGCACCATGTCCACGGGATCGAGAGTAGACCCAGGGGGGAAACGAAGAAGTGACACGCAAGGTATGTCCAACGTTATCAGCTGCATCGGCCTTGAAGCTGGGGCCGTTGTGACTTTTGCTGTGTCACTGTGCTTCATCTGTGCAAGTTCCGAGGCTATATCAGCTTCGATATCGATGTCCTCGACATTGACCGAAGATTGATTTTCGCCTGTGTCCTCAGTAGACGAAGCAAGTTGATGGTTCAAAGCTTTTCCAGAAGCATCCATGCCCGCATCTTCAAGATACTGCTGAAGAATGTCATGAAGCTCGAGAAGACTCTTCTGTTCACGGCCTTTGTCACATGTGACATATATACCTTTGTCGCCCGTGCATATGACAGAAGGCCGTGAGAACGTCCTTGTTGACCGTGAGTCGTCTTGCGTTCGCACCTTGCTCTGTGCCTTGTTGGTGTTTTTGGAGCTGCGCTTTCTACTCAAGTTCGACGAAGAATTGCCATTGCCTTTTGCGCTGCGTTCGTTCGTCACATCGCCATTGTGTGGCGTTGCAGAATTGGTAGTGTGAGACTCGTGATCGTGGTGCCCATTATCATCCTCGGCATATTTTATTCTCTTTGCAGGTCGCTCACTCTCTTCCATCGTGTTAGCTAGCGACACTCGAACCTCAGATACCTCGATTCGAGGACTACTTCCAACGTCGCAAGGGAAAAGGCTAATGAATAGATACGGATGCGCAACGGATACACTGGCGAACCCGACACACAAAGGATATTTCTCTCTGCCCCGTCCTCTGTCACGTGATGCATATATGCTTGATTTCTAAGATAGGCCAGCACGCTGACATTTGTGCCAATACCTTATAGACAGGTGGCACGATCATGAGGGTGATCTGGCTGGGCAGAATTGCAGCATACGTACCGAGCTGGTGATGACGGTATATGCAGGATCAAACAAGTTGATACGGAAACGGCTTCTTCGGAGACAATTAATTTGCGCACTTATAAGCAGTGCTAGCTACCATACTATCACATTACTGATTGATTCCAACAGCAAAAGTACCAACCGTTTGCTTGTAGGAAGTACTATAGTCAAGTCTGCCCAACTCATCAAACATTGCTAAAGTGGGGTATATCGCAACTCGTATTCATCACAGAGAAGCCCAGAAAATTCATAGCATCGTGCTGGCTGTCCAAAATGATTTCAGAAGATCGAAAAGATCATCAACTGGCGGCAACAGCCTCATCGTTCCACCCACCATCTTGCACGAAGTTGCTCCAAAAGCTTTCTGCCGGAGTGTTCTGTCCTGAAGGCATGCTATGTGGACTATGCATTTCCTTCCCAGGCATGGAGAGATGATTCAGGCCTAGCGGGTCCATGCCACCAGCGACCATACTGCCATCCATAGCCGGTGGCGCATGTGAGTTTGGTGTAGCTGACAGTGAATCCGCCTGCGTGTTCAAAGCAGAAGGCGCCAAGGTGGCGGACATGCCTGGATAAGCAGATGGGTGTACAGCCATACCTTTGAGGCCATTCTGCATGTCTCCTTGCCAGGGATAATATGGACTACCCATGAATTGCTCTGATCCGTGCATTAGTGACGCCGAGAAAGAGTCATTGAAATCCATCCCAGGCGCTCCTGCAAGCATTTGCTGCGACTCAGGGGGCAATGACGTGGTGAAAGGGCTCATATCTTGCCAGTATGGGTTGAATGGTGCTTGCGTGACTTGAGCCGATTGTGTGTGACGCAAATAGTCAGCGTCTGATTTCAAGCCACTAGTGTTGATCTGGGGCGGAATGATCGCCGGTGTTGACATCCTTCTGTGATCGATATGTGTCGAGTTCGGCGTAGGTGGTGTCTGGGCTTTGCCATTCGGTACTACAGCTGTGGAATATGATCGTGCATGGCTACTTCGATACCCTGGGTGATGCGGCGATGGGTAAGGGGCCGGACGATAAGGGCCTGTTGCGCCACTCTGCTGCGGTATTGAGTGTTGTTGCTGTTGCTGTTGCTGTGGCTGTGCGGTCATAGGCGACTGAAACATATTTTGACGGGGCTGGTTGTATGACAGCGAATGATTGCCATACTGCTGACCATATGGATTATTGGCCATTTGCTCGACAGCACTTCGCATAGCGACCTGGTTGGTAAGATACGCTGCCAGACGGCGATTGAAATCTGCTGATCCGGTTTGTAGATGAGCAGTCAACCTTCTGTACTGCATTGGAAGATCGTCATCCTCTTCTTCGTACATCTCTTCATTAATGACATCCTGTTCAGTCACCCGAAGCGATCTGCCCGTCCGGCGTTTGTGTATCTCTGATGCCCGGCGAGCAGATTCGACACGTGCTTCAAGGCTCCGGTCACTGCGCCGAGATGCTGCTATGTATGCCCTGCGTAACATATTAGCAGTACTCAGACACAGTATCAGCTTATACATACCTTTCCTGGTTCTCCTCATGTGTCCGTTCGGTCTTGACGGCCTTCGCAGGCGGTATGGTCCTGGTAGGAGGCATGCTGTACAATGATCTGGTACCGTTACTGCAGTATAGCCTGGGCTGGCAACCTGCTGCTCGGCTTGATCTTGAATCAGATATCTTCAAGTGATGACCAAGTACTCGACTCCAATGAGGTGAACACGGTCGAGAAACGGCCCTCACTACTAAGTAAGACAAAGATGCTCACAAACACAGTGTGTGTGGCAAATGGTACTTCTTGTAGATGTGCTTGTAGTGGTAATTATCTTGTTGGACGCAAATAGTTGATAGCAATATTGCGAGAAGAGCAGAATGTAGACGGTCACTGCGTCCAGAGAAAACTCGATAATTGTAACGTGATAGTAGTGTCAATCGCAATATAGGTGTGAGAGAATGATCGAGAGTAGAAATGTGGTAGGTAGACTTGGGAAGGGCTACCTTAAAGCCAATCTGGCGTGCAAAGTAGCTCGGAGGAGATAAAGAAGAGATGCCTCTTCCGGTTTAGGATACGGTTAAGCGTTGCGATTGAGTAGAGATGAACTGCACAAGAAAGATTGGGGCTGTACAATAAGGATCCAACCGGAGGGATGTTGAGCTGGGGTACTTGATAGATGGGATCTGAGCGGTATCCGGAAACTTGGAGCCTGAAGAAGTGTAGATCTAGATGTCTAGTTGATGGTATTTCAGAGACTGCAGGGTCCCAGCGCATAAGGAAGAACAATTCGCAAGGATGTAGCAGACTAGCACAAGGTTTGTCTGCCAACTTGCGAGTAAAGTGTAATATCTGGCAGGAAAACATTACATGGGTGGCATTGCGAATGGCAGTCAGAGCCACTATTGGAGAGGATAGAGTTACTGTGCGAAACGCGCAAGAAGCACCCGAAGTGGCGTCCGACTCGCGATGGCTTGTGCAGAGGGAAAACTGATGAGAAGATGGAGCCGGCGGCATGCTTCCTACAGCTCTGAGAGGCTGATATGAATTAGCTTCGAGGGGCCCACGCACTAGGAACCAGATCTGACATCTGGAAAGCGGAGGCAGGGCAGCGGCCAAAAGTCAGATAAACACTTGCGAACGAGGAGGATGGCCAAGATACGAACTAGGATTGGCAGATCGATGCTAGTGACGGCCCTAGCGAGCGTTGACCACGGCTTTGCGACCAGACTTCCTAGTCTGCCGAGGCAGGTATAAAAGTAGCCATTGGCTGGATTGCAAGGCCGAGGCGAGGCCAGCTGCAGCTCACACTTTTCTCTAAGTCTCAACTAGGAAGGTAGGGAAGGGCAAGTCCCCGGTCTTCTTTGGAATAACATCCTGCTCACTTGGCACTGCCTTAGCGAGGGTACTAGGAGACTTAACGGCTTGGTCACCGCATGGCTCTTATCCACATTTCAACGCGACCAACAGCGCCCTCTCCCTCTTACGGGTAGGTTCTCGAGTCTTTACCACGAAAATGTACACTGCAAACCAAACTCGTACTGACAGGCGTATCGGTCAAGGCTGATACGAAGTATTCCTGCTTACCTGAAGAAGCTTCTGTATGAAATGCAGTTTTCTATCACCACAGCTACAGACATACTTCCGTGCTGTGGCAACTTCAGCTGTTTCGCCCGTCGCAGCTGGAGAATAAATACGAGCTAATGCCCTTCGCATTCCGATCGCCTGGGATCACAGATGCGTCTTAAAGGCCTTGGATTGGTAGATCTATGTCTGCAGTTTTAGCGCCAGATCCTAGCGCAAACGCTGTATGATCTGGAGATTGCCGTTCAAGAACAACTCACAGAACGTCACACCAGGTCTCCACAAGCCGCTCAGTCGGTACTGTTGCATCATGCAAGAACCGTGATGTATGAGTTTCAGTGATGCGAGTGGCGAGGGCATGATACGAGCGTCAGACTCGGGCCAAAAAATAGTTTTGTAACTAACGTTTAACTCCCTGCCGCTGTGGAGCCGCATATCCGTTGAGTTACTACGCCTAGAAATGCGGCACGAAGTCTGACCGACCCTTCCCACTGACATATGATCTCCGGAACGGCAGCTCCGCCTGCCGTGGTATTGCATTCCGTGCGAGATTTGTGGTCAACCAGCCCCAGTCGCGTACTTCTAACGACTGTGACGAAGAATCTGCATAATTACAACCAACGTTGTCGTATCAATGGGTGTACGACTGTGAACGCGTTCAACCAGCGAATCGCTTCAGAAACAGCTCCGTAGTCGGGCAAGCTTGGAGAACTCGAATCCGAGTCCCAAGAGCTATGGTGGAGCTCCAGTGTTGTCAGGCGAAGAATGGCTAGCGCTGCTCCCAGATCGCCGATTCACCTCACATCAACATCTGCGGAATCGCATTTCCAGGCTCAACTCGGTCGTTTGCAGCATACCCGTGCCTCCGGTGCTGTCATCAGGGGCGAAGATCTAGGAGATCGTAGCCCCTCCTCAGATCTAAGATCTGATCTGTCAAGCACGTTGTCATACACTACTGCACGATGCTGGGGCGATTCTCGTGGTATCGAGCACCCTGCAGTACAAGACAGCGAAGTACCGATCCAGGACATCAGAATAAGACGATACAAATACAAGTACAACCACATAGCACGGACAAGTGTTCCGCTGCAGATGTCTGTACGAGCGGAATATCTATTTTGCGGTTTGGCTTGCTTTGATTTAGCCGTGATATCGGAGCAGTTGCCTCAGAGGGGATTAGTACCTATGTATGAATGCCCACAACGGGCGGCCAGGTCTATCCCATCTGCAGAAATTGCTCCCTTTGGGACAAGGAGATACTGGTACCTACGTATCCCTACTTTACTAGCCGCTTTCCTTCGAACTCCCGCGGGATGCTGGTACTAATGTTCTTGGTACCGGCGCACCGATCTGAACCATCTTTCAACGAACCTCGTGGTCCGATCAAGGAGCATGGAATATCAAATCCGCGTCGAAAAAATAGCATTTTTGAAAAAGAGATTGCTCGAGACACTGACATCACATCACGTCACGTCTGCTCGCCCCTTATAGCCCTGTCTACTCCCGCTTCGCGTGTTCAAATATTCAGCGCCTACAGGGTAGAGTGCGTACCTGCATATTTCCGATCTGGTCCACCAAGCATGAGTGCGTTGTCCAGATTACACGAGCATCATTGCTGAGTACATTGCTACGACCTGTCAATCACTCACCAATGCTTTGTACAGTGTAAAGCGCAATGCACGTGTTCATGGTCGTAGGGTCATATTAGTGGTGTTCAGATCCTACGCTCTGAGCACGCGAAATCGTCGTGCATCCAGTGATCAACGTTGAGCAGAAGCAGCTCGCATATGTAACCTATTGTAGTACACGCGGAGACACACAGATAACGAAATTGAGAAGGAGCGGTTGTTAAAAAAAAAATCCATCCGTACGGTTCGTGACAAAGTAAGCTCGTCTGTTCATGATTATAGCGAACACACAAGTTGTCTGTGCCGCGCAGGTGTTTGTGCCGATGATACGAGGATACGTCCTCAAAGGCAGGGCACGTCCCGTCAACCATCAGTTCTCACCTAAGTAAACCTGCCGAGAACTCTTGGTACAAACATATCGCTTTCTTGCCTGCGAGGCAAAAATGGGAGAACCGTTGCCTCGTCAGAGCCAATATTGCTGGCATGACTAAAAATAACGATATAGCGTATTGCGGCTCGCTTAGCATTCTTCGCCTGAGGCTCGGCCGTACTGTTGGACGGTTCTCGGCCCGCCGACTGAGCATACAGTAAGGGCATCTGCCAGCCAGTTACTGAGCAAGTCCCAACGACCGCGACAAATGCGGCTTGTCCGCGAGGAAGTGCAACGTGGGTCAATGGACACGTCGTCTTCATCACAAGCTCGAGCTGGGTGCATGCACCTGTTACAAGATTAATTGGTGCCAACTTTCAGAGACCTCCCAGCTGGCACAATTTGGCAGTCATGAGCAGACAGTAGAACACAAAGCCAGACCATGTCACAACAGCATTGCCTATCAAGAGTACTTCAGAACGCTCCGTTGTACGTTGACCCTAGTAAGGAGAGGCCGGTAGTATCTTGCTGGGAGGCGGTCTCGAGGCTGAGAATTATGCTATGTTAGGAGTAATACGATGTTGGCGGATCATCTTATCTACACTAGAAACACGTACAGTTGACGGTAGGCAATGCTGACTCTGATGTACTGAACGACAGGATCATTACTATGAGGATATAGTGTGCCTGATTACAGTATATGGATGAGGCGCATCGTTGCCATCGAAAGTCTTCATAACATTTGTTCGGCACAGAACGGAGTAGGAGATACGAGTGTAAAGAGTCAAGTTTGAAATAGGGACTGGCTTACTGGTGCTCTGTCTATGCGTGCTCCGTCCGTACTTGGTCATGCGACAGGGGCACCAAACTTGACCCTCAAACAACTGCAGAGTGGGCGTTAAAAGTTGAACACAAGATGTAGAAATTTGTGAACCCACCAAGGTGCGGAAGTTGCACATAGAATGGTAGCCGTGACATGCTACTCGCCTTGTCACTTCATCTCGTTAACGTTGAATCAGAATGTGTCCATGAATTGTAGTCGCCAATGCAAGAATCGCAAAGCGGGATCCGCTGGCAGGAGTATCCCCAAGGCGAAAGCCAGATATCTGGGTACGCACAATCGTACTAGCTCCTCAGCAACCACGATTCAGACAGCTACCTCTGACCCAGGTGAGTTCGCGGCCTGCGACTGTTTCCGCTCGGTTGTCATAATGACGTCGTTGAAGTTAGGAAGCACAGTTCCAAAGAGAGCGGGAGCTTGAGACGCCCCCTATCGAATCAGAAGACAACCTCCGTGCATCAATACCGTTTTAGGCATATGTCGTCAACTGCTAAAGCAAGCATCATGCATTCGCAGCCTTGTCCGAACCAATGTTGGGCTGCATAATAGGTGGCTCTTGCCTCAGCACGTAACAGAATTGCAGGCACGAGCAGACAGTTATTCGAAAAAATAAATAGGCAGTCGCATACTTCTTCTCAGCAAAATGGCAACGTACTTCCGACTCTCGAGACAGTTCACGTACATCACAAAGTCACAATTCCAACAATCTCAAAGGCATTTCTCAAAGACTACATACAAGATGGCAGCCAACCTAAACAGCGAGAACATCTCCAAAATCACGGATGCCGAGAAGAAACTCACAGGTATGGACTTTACCAGCATGACGAATTTCTTGTACCATCATTCAGTTCCCCCAACGAATGGTCTTTCTGCCTCCAAATTATAACGGCCAACCATACCCAGCAAGGCTGACTCATTCCTTAGGTTCTGAGAACCCCATTCGGGGGGGACCAACTGCTCAAGCCCAAAAACATGCAAACGAGCCCATCGACAGCCAGACGCTTCACGATATTACAGAGGGGGAGAAGAAGATCACTGGTGGCGACCGAGTAAAGGGTGGACCAACTTCGACTGCTCAATCGATTCTAGCTGGAGTCAGTCTTACTCTTTCTGATTCCAGCCATCCTGCCTTCTAACACAACAACAGGGTAATGCTGCAACCTCCGGTAGTACTGAGATACATTCCGGCAAGCTTGACTCGTCTACCATCCACAACATTACCGAGGCAGAGAAAAAGCTCACCGGTTCTGACCAAGTCGTTGCTGGCGGCCCAACGGCTCAAGCCCAGAGTAATGCAGGTCAAACCATCAACAGTCAGACTCTCCACGACATTACAGAAGGGGAGAAGAAGGTTACTGGTGGCGATCGTGTTCCTGGAGGTCCTACCGCGACGGCTCAGTCAGAGCTCGCTAAAAGCCGATCTTGAGTCCGACCTTCATACGACCCTTGCTGGTAGAATCGTGTTGTCGTTCAAACATTACGCAACTATTAAAAAGCATATCGAGCGTTCGTCGAAAAGCATCAAGGCATGTACAACATTAAAGACCCCTGTCAAATATTATGTACATCATAGATAGAAGTACAAAAAGTGTAATTCATCAAATTTCAAACGTCTGAATCTGCTACTTTCTCAATCGTTGCTGTCTGTGCCTTCGAACATATCATGAAGCTCGACGTTATTGGCTGTATCGGAGGTTGTGTAGAAAACATAGAGCTGGATGACCATGGCTGTTCAGCTGCTGCTTCTTTCATGTCTTCGAGCGAGGAGGTTTGTATTTGGCCATCGCATGCTCTCTTTTCCATTTGCGTCAGGGCACGTCCATGGTGGGCTTGTTGGAAGCAAGAGAATCTTTTGAAACCATGCAGATGTCGAGGATGTTACTGGTGCGGCATTCGAGTTTCCACGGTCTGGAGCAGCGTCCCTCGTAAAGCAATGGAGCGGGTTGGGATTGCTGCAGGGCTTCTCGTCCAGGTAAAGGAGTATCTATCAGCTTGTCTGCTCGTGAGGAGGGCCTCAGCCGTGGTGTCTTCTCCGTCCTGGGGGCAAATTACTTCCATCATGCAGAAGGTACTCGGCAATGGAGCCGCTGCTGGAAGGTCAGTGTTTCACCACGCGAGCCGGTCTCCTAATCGTTGATGAAACGCCAGCCGGTTCTGCCATCAGACATCCGAGCGAAATCTGTGTAGGAACTAGGAAGGAAAAGCGGGCAGGACCACTTGTCGGACTTCTGGCATTACGACGTCTTGCCTGAAAACTGACTGGTCACTCTCGGGGAAGCCGCTTCCATAAGCCGCCCTCAGGATTTACTGACGACGCAGAGCGCGATACCACCACAGACGAAGGTCATGCCCAACCACGTGTCCCGCGTGATCACTTTCCCCTCGGCAAACCACTCGCCCAGCACGGTGAACAGAAACGCCAAGGAGTTTGTGATCGGTACCGTCAGACTCAGCTCTAAAGGAACGTTGGTTAGCACGGTCTCCACACATCTAGTTCTGGTCAAAGGCTTAAATTGTCGACTTACCTGCTTGACCGACCAACAGGAAGAACCAGATGCTTCCGGTCAAGTTCGCAACAAGCGGGACGGCATAGCTCGGCTTGGTCAGGAGGCTGACGAGCGTCCAGAACGCGAGCGCTATCTTGCGTGACAGCCATGGCTTCGAGGGTGAGAGCGAGGGATGTGTTGCTGGTGATGGTGCCGTGTAGTTGATGGCTGCTTTGCGGATGAAAGGCGTCGTGAAGCCCCAGCAAATGGCGACCAGGAGAAAGGAGAGGATGTAGTTGAACGGCGAGGGTGTTTGCTCGGTCTCAGCCATCGTGTGATCTGGGCACTGTCTGAAGCCTCTACTGTAATGCGGTCGAATGTATTGGAAGGCTGATTTCAGTGCTCTCTCAACGAAGCAAGGATTTAGTGTCAAGTATCCTCTGGAAAGCTGCTCAGTAGACTCGGTGCTCGGGAAATGCTTCAAAAGTCCTCCCTAGACTGGATTACAAACGCTAGCCGTACTTCGTATGAACAATGAGCTCCCTTGAAGCGTGATAGTATGCCGAAGATGGCGCGTAACGAAAGACAGTCGCACAGAACACATGCTCCATCCGTCTTACCGCGTTGGCGTTGTTCTAACCTTGCGTTCGTTGTGCACCAGGCAGGTAAACCGAAATGACTTCACTTCACTCTTGTGAAATTTATTGGAACTCTCCCTTCATCATATGTGACTTCAATTCAGCATCTTTTGTGCTGGATCTATTACGCAACGGTTGGTGAGTCCAGACTGACGCTTGTCAGGGATCTGATGCATTCATGGTCTTCTCTCACGATACCAGACGGTAAGAGTCAATGACAGGTTCCAACTTCAACGAAGTCGATAAACGCTGAGATCTGGGGACCTCTTCAATGAACGAGAATGAAGGCGAGCGAGTGGCGTGGGTGTAGAAGGTAAGTCGATGCAACAGCTGGCAAGGCTGAAAGGTAGCGCCGGAAGGCAACAAGTCGGCCTCGAGTCGAACAGAGCCGGTCTTCTGTCCAAAAAGGAGCGAGTCACTTGGCCGCACCTGAATGACACCCCACTCCCTCCCATACAAAAAGGGATCAAAAAGTCGCGTTCGAACCAAAGACCTTTACACCCAAAAATCCGTGCCATCATCAATTCCCCCCAAAAATGCAAAAACTTCAGCCAAGACAACCGCCGTGACACCCTTTCAACGCCCTCGTGCCCTTGCGGGCCCTCATTGAGCGTCTAGAGTGCCCGGACTCGGACTGCAGTGTGTGCAATGCAGTCCTGGGCAAGGTTAAATCCAGCCTGATGTGGCACGGAAACTGAAGAAACTCGACCTTTCAGTCCTGAAGGGTGCAGTGTTGCCACTACACGACAGAACCTGCCAGTCTGCTTTTTTGCGCGACATTTGGGCCTTACGCAATATAATGATTTAGCGGTGTGGTTGCCAAGGGGGGCGGAGGGGCGCTTGGTGTGGTTCCGGGGGTGACCGTGTTAGCACTAAACGACCTACGTTCGCTGGCGCGTCATGCGCACGCGTAAGTGAAAAGTGCAGCCGTTCTGGTAATCTGGCGCCATGGATGCTTATGGCAACTCGATGCAGGTAGGTCAATTGAAGCCAGGGGCAGACACGAGTCAGGGGACTACGACCACCATACGGCGTGGCTTGGGGAGAGAACAACAACAGCAACGAAGGCGTGCGTGCACTCGATGGTCTGAAATGTTGTCATGCATACTGCCACAGGACAGATAGATTGAGACACGGCAAATTGCTTGACAGGAAACCCTACAATTGCAACCACCGCGCACGACACATCTACCTGCCACTCCTGCTGTCGCGCGAGCTCGCACCCCTGCACCACCTGCACTTTCCACACATGACAAGCCTATCTCTTCATTGTCATATCTTCACATAAAGTTCCCCCCACTGCGTATGCGTATGCTTCCCCACCCTCGTCCTCGTGCCTTGAACCCAGAGCCCTCCGAACAAGCCCCGGCCGTCCTTCGATCTATACCCGCCGCCAGTCACATGCCATGGCGTGTCAAAAGGTGCAGTACGAAAGAAAACACTCTGTTCAGTTGGGAGCGAGCGGAGGAGAAAGATATATTGGGTGGTTGGGCTGAGTGCTAATCCACTTGCTCACATTGCTTGTAGAACATTCAGGAGTCTAAGAAGATGAAGCCGATGATGCGAAGAGCTGTTGCTGCCCATACGATTCTTGCTAGCGGCAGCGCAACATTACATGAGACTTAGTTATGTAGCCCACGACCACGTATTGACCGACTTAGCCAAATTCGATCACTCCGTCCTTAGTAATCTGCATCGAGAAACCACTTCCACTCTGTCCTGTCCTTGGTTCCTCTTGCTTCTTACTCCGTCCGCCTGCGCTTGCACTGACCCAATATCTAGCTACGCGGATAGATTCAGCTCTTTTCTCCTTGTCGCGCAGACACTCCTCTAGACTCATTGCCGGCGCGAATTGTGGTACAGCGACTCTAGTGGGATGAAGATTGACGAGGGAATTGCGGGCGTAGACGTCCATGACTGCGCTCTCGTTCGGTGCTGGTGCTGGTGTAGGGGTCGTGACGTCAGCTCGAGAACTTGCTCCTTGTGTTGTAGTGCTGGTGGTTGGCGACATTATTTGTGTCGATGTGTAAATAACGGTACATCCATACATTTCCTGCATTTCCTTAAGCGCATCAAAGAGCTGCGCAGACAGTGAAGTCGAAGCAGCAGCCACACTGCCGCTATTGATGTTTTCAAGCCTGGCAATCTCGGTGTCGAACCTATCTTGCCAGTAGAAGTGATTGAGTCCGTGAACAACCAGTAGGTCCATGGATCGGTCGAAAGAGCGGTGAGCAGCTGAGTCGAGGAGGTACTCCGGCAGCTCCTGAAGCTGGCTAAAAAGCGAACGAGTGGAGGTGCAGGGGAGAACATGAACGTGGTTTAGAGCCTCTTTGGCAACGGCGGTAGGTGGGGCCGATAAAGGTAAAGGATCGGTCGTCGCTTTGCGAATGCATGAAAGAGTGGCTTTGTAGAGTTGGGTAGCGCTGAACGAGTTCGAGCAGTCAATGTAGATCGCGGTGCTGTGTTTGCCGCCATGCTCTCGAGGCAGAGTGGTGAGTGCCATAAGATGATAGAACAGGTTTACAGCGGCGGTGGTGGAGCTGTGAGGCCCTTGGGAAATGTTGATGATCAAAGGCATTGATTTGTTGATCTTGGCTCGGGGGCCGTGACTTGGAGACGTGTTGTCGTAGTTGTCTTCATGATAGAGATCGAAGTCATCCTCGGGTGGGATGAAGGGGTCGGAAAACGGTCCTTCGGTGGGAACCTCAGACGTGTTGGTGGCAGGATAACGGTATACCTCGATTATATTGTCAAGCGCTGGTAGACCAGTGATTGATCTTGGCTGGGGATTTTGCAAAGCACGAAGATCTGAGAGTAGCTAAGAGTCAACATGTTAGCGGTCAGCCCATGATTGTGGCATTGTTTCCGTGGCATGACAGAGTATTGAAGGGGCCACGTAAAGCGCCCAACGCAGTGTGAAAGCATCCATAGCGATGACTTTCGCTTGAGGCCAATCAGCAAGCGTGGCTCGCCATGGTGTAGAAAAGGAGAACGAGAGGGGGGAGGAGGAAAGCGAAGGCATGACTTCCATATGTGGAAAGGACGCTTGGGACGATCTCAAAGGCTTACCGAAGCTAGAGATTCTTCGTGTACTTCTGCCAGCAGCTTTGTGCCGAATGCTTCAGCCGACATGCCAGCATTATCGACCACGATGAAGCGGTAGGCTTAATGACTGTGGCATTGAAAAGGTAGACGTGTTTGAAGCGGTCCAACCTTGAGAAATCAATTTCTGTGCATCTCTCAGTCAGCGCAATTACCGTACCGGCGATTCACCATGGCACCACCCGAAAAGACTTTCCCAATCAGCGAACTGGAGAAGCGCATTCACCTCTACGACGTCAATTACAAAGAGAAGTCACGGAAGCTGCCCCAAGGGTTCGACCTCAAACGCGACTGCGAGCTCTACGAATTGGTTCAATACAGCTGCACAACGCAAGAAGAGATGGAGGAGCGCGTTATGTACGGGATGAAGCCGGTGCGTGGTGGGAAGGGAGGTTGGGAGTGCTACCCTTTCGTGCGTTTGTTCAGGAGATGCAAGCATGGAAACCAGGAGTTCAACGTTGAGACGACAGCTTGGGAGGGGAGGCACCAGTGGAAGCCGAGTCCCAGATTGCTAGAAGAGCAGGCTCTGGCACAGACGACGAAGCCGGCGTTTGCAGAGAAAGAGTCGGGTGAAGGTACTTTCGCCAACTACGGCAGCTATTTCTGGACTGGGAGGTGAGTTGAATGCTATCTGGTTATTGCTGGGTATCATATGAAAGAAATGTCTGGGAACTCAACCAGGAATCAGAGCTCAAAGGCTAGATCTGCATCTTGTGCTGGCGGCTTCCGCTTGGGCAAGGGAGGAGGCAGCAGATTGTACTTCCTAAGGGCACCTTCCTCACCCGACCTGTTCAGTGCACTCGTACTTGTCACTGGCCGCCTCTTCACCCTGCCTTCATCGGGCATCCGATACTGCTTCTCACTAGATACAAGCGGGCCAAGCTCGAAGTCGCCAGGCTCGCTCTTCAACAACTCCCTCATAGTCTCCTCGAACATGGCCTCCTCGGTTAGAATGGGCATGCGCCGCAATCTCCTCGGTCTGCGATCCCGCACATATCTTGTCTCAGGCTCGGTTGACAGGGCGACTTCAAGCTTGGCAGCGCCGGCCAGCTTACGCAGTGCTTGTTCGCCAAGTTTGCCTTCCTCGGTGGCCAGTTCGCGAATGCGCTTCGAGTCGGTTTCACGCTGAAGGAAGACGGCGGTGTCGCGGTAGGTATGTGCGGAGGGGACCGGAGGCAGGGAGGAGGTGTTGAAGCTGAATCTTTTGAGGTCTTGTTGCCTGCTGAGCTCAGGACCCAGGAGTTGCTCGGGGAGTTCGTGGGTGTGGTGGAACTCATCGTCTGGCGGAGGAGTTGGAAGGAGAGGTCGATTGATCTCTGGCTTGGAGGCGTAGGGCGGCAGCTGGTCGTCGGGCAAGGGCAGATCTAGCGCGTAGAAGGCCGAATCGAAGTCTGGCGCTATAGGCGTCGTCCGTCGGGCGGCATGCATGGACCGGCGCACCTTCTGGCAGAGATTCTGGACGAATTCATCGGCAGCATTTCGCAGCGCTTCTAATGCTACCGACTCGATGTATGGCGCTAGTATGTCTTGCTTGTTTGCCTGCTCTTCGCAGATCGTTTTGACGCTCTCGACCAGGAGTTTGTCAAGCAGCTCCTGGGGGAGAAGCGCCGGTTCACCGGGGACCACTGGGGGTCGATGTTGTATCCGGTGCTTGTGGTGGTATGGCAACTTCTGACGCTTGAGCGGTGGCTGTCCAGGCTCATTCATATCGGCCAATTCCATCTTGATGGATCCCAGTCTCGCCTTGTCATAATCTCATAGCGTGATATACCAGCATTACACCTCGATTGTTTATCAGTCGTCAAGTGAGCAGGCTCGAGCCGAGCGGACTGCGACTGCGCTCTTGGTCTCTGCAGTCGCCCGCCAAGCCTTTAGCCGGAGCTTGACTTTGAGCTCATTGACTGCGATCATACCACCATTAGTGCTAGGTACTTCAGCTCACTTGCAACCCCAACAGCTTACAAGACACGACAAGTCACCGTCGGGCTGACACCTACGAATCTCTCCTCTCCTACAAACAAGCGTAAAGCCAGCAGCCAGGAGCTGCGACCGTCGCAATGGCTATCGCACCTATTACAGGAGTACGTCGACCCGAGGAGGATACCTGAACAGGGTACCTGAACAGGACACCTGAAGCAGCGCCAAAGAGCAAAGCTAACACTCCCTGCTTTAGATGCTCCGAAGGGGGTTGGTGTTGGATCTCAGTATTGCCGGTGGGCTAGGCACGACATTTGGATATCTATGTCCGTCACCATTTGCACGAGTCTCCCAACATACTAACCATCACTGCAGGGTGGTACGGTTTCCACCTACCCCGAGTCCGAGCCCGAGATCAGTTTTACGCCAAGCTGGAAGACCAGAGAGCACGAGAGGCGGGTGTCAAATAAGCGGGAATTTCGTGACAGACGAGGTGCGCACTGCAGGCATGGAAGCAAAGACTGTATATACCACAACGGCATGAGTCAGTGATACACGAATACTATTGAAAGGCTCTCGGTCCTTGTGCAATCTCGCCCCCCCAACACGTACGCATCGAGCAAGTCGCGACCGGTCCAACACCTAACTATCACGCTCTTCAGGTTTCTGGGGCTCTAGTGCGCTTTTGGCCTGTCTGCTGTGGAGTAGCACCCTCTGTTTTGGCATCAACCTCCATATTCTTACTCCCACTAATCGTGCTTTCGACTACCCACCGACCAGAAACGCTGTGACTTGTATTTCGTGAATTTGCTGTCTTGCTCGCAACAGCTCAGTCTTGTGTCTAATCACTCTGGTGCATCTCTGGCTGTATCTCTGCCATGGCAGACTTTCACCAGCACTTCCGGAGCCAGATCCGAGCGCTCCAAGACCAAGTCGACTCGCTTTCAAGCCCCGAGATTCCGCTCAACGAGCGCAAAATCCAAGCCGACCAGGCACTTTCTAGCATCACGAAACTATCTGCTGAACTTGCCGATGCCTCTGGAGATCTGCCCTCGTACGATCAGCGAAGCTACAACCTCGCAATCAAGGACTTGCACGATAAGCTCATTGCAACTCAAGCCAGCCATGCACCAAAAGCAAAATTCTCGTTCAAGAACAAGAGACTAGCAGCGACTACGCCGGAGGTGAACTCAGCAGCCACCTCTCGGTCGGCGACTCCATCGCATTTGCAGGATCCAGACAATGCTCTCCAACGAGACTTGGCAGTGCCTCCCATGCCATCCCCGCCAACACACCTCTCCACAAGTCGAGATCGAAGTCAGGATGGGTCCGAAGAGCACTCACCAATGGGAATCTCTGTTCATGCTGGCCCATCACAACTGTCCTTCGAGTCAGCATCGAACGCTTACCTTCGACATCCTCATCCCGAACAACGTGCTGGTCAGACGGACGCCTTGCCGAGTGGACAAAGCTGCGTTGTCACGGAGGTGAAGTCCTCGGTCATCAATCTTGCGTCCATGCGGCGTACGGCCGTCCCCGCAACGCCCTCTCTGACTCTGAACAATATTTCATGGTCCTTCATCCTTGCACCAAATATCAAAGGTCCCGCCCATATAACTGGACTCAACAACAGCGCTGTCGTGCTCTCGTGCCGGCAACTTCGCATGCACAAATCGCGTAACGTCGATGTGTATCTTTACTGCTCCAGTCGCCCTATCATTGAAGACTGCTCCAACATTACATTTAGCAGCATCCCGAGTGTTTTCGCGCCAGACGCGGAAAATGGGGGGCAAACCAAGAACATGTTTGATCAGGTAGATGATTTCAAGTGGCTGAGAGCAGAGCCCAGTCCCAACTGGAGGCTGATGGATGACAGCGAGCAGATCAAGGAAGACAAATGGCAAGACATCTTGAAAACACTAGGAGCTCACGACAAAGAGTTACAGCAAGGGCACACTCCAGACCCAGCGACTGTTCTTTTCGCGATCGGGCGCAGCGAGGTTGAAAATGTCCCGTAGGAACTGTGCGTCCCTTGTACACGAATGTCGCAGCTTAGGCACTAGGCTGACCAGGCTAGATCGCACATAGCTCCAGCCTTGTCACCCTGCGTTGCACGTTTGGAAATTCCTTGTTTCGGATAGCAAGCGGCAGAAGCAGAGGATGTCGTGGACACAAGCTTGGCAAGAGTCGTTTGCTATAGCCTAGACATTGCAGCAGACGACGCAACAGCAAGGTCAAGAGGCCACTCGTGGGGATGGACGCATCATATTTCCAGACAAAAATAGGTCATTGACAAGTCGATGGCGTGGCTTCGGTGGCAGAGATGCGGGTAAGCAGGCCAAACGTCAGGGCTGGTTGCTTGGCGAACGCGTAGAGTGAAGCTCCACCAACCCAAATCGCCGTTGAGTATCTAATGTTGTCGCCTAGCGGCACAAGCGTTCCTAACGGACTCGAAAACTGGCTAAGCGTAAGGCAGCAGCCGTTCATTCGTTGATTATCTGCTTGGTCCGGGGCGGCGCACCCACCTAAGCCTACAAGCTAGGCTATAAGCCACAGGCGATGCATATCACTCCTGTGCATAGGGTAGATTCCTTCTGACAGCCTACTAGTAGACAGCGACGTCGTCCCGGGCTACACGGAAAAATTACAAGCTTCTGGGAGTCTTGTTCAATCTCAGTCTTCAAGGCGGTTGTCAGTCGTTTCATAGCGCAAGAAAAGACGTATTTCCTGTATTCGAGTTACCCGGTCATATGCGACTAGGCGATCTGCAGCAGTAAACAAACTAAATTCCCAGGCGCATCGCCTTCCATTACAGTACATCTTGAGGTCGGGCCTCGAAGACGCTCATTGCCGATATCTGCTGCGTCGGCTGTCACAGACACTCGTTGCTGAGATCTACATTCACATTCTTTCCCCGGTCACGGACCACTGCCACCACCAGTCATGGCGTACAATCTGGGTATGTCCCTGGAGGACCGGGACCGCCGTCAGGAACGTAGAGCTGACCTGTCAATAGCGAGGCAAGATAGCCCTGTGCGCAACGATCCTTACTCCCCGACGCATCGACCGCAGTACGACCACAGATCACCCTCACCAGGACTAGCACTCCAGCCCTACGGTCAAGACTATGGTCAAGACTATGGTCAAGACTATGGCCTAGCCCCTCCGCAACAGCATCTGCAGATGCCTATGGCATCAAGCGACAGATTAGCCATGCAGCCAACATATTCGGTCGAGAACGTCCACACCAGCTACGGGCACAACGACCGCTTCGACCAGGATCACAGACAGCCGCTGGACAACTACTCCAGCGGTGACTACGCCCTATCGCCCGAAGACCACCACGATGCCTACTTCAATAGACCCTATTCGCCTAACGTCCAGCAAGACTATGCTCTGTCCGCCTACGATCAGCCACCGGACAGGTACACCCCGGGCGACGACAACCGGCCCATACTACAAGCGCCCGACGAACCCTACGGGCCCGACCCAGACTCGTACGAGGACGATCCAGGACAGGAGCCCACACCGCCTCCAGGAGGTGGAGTCAGGAGGTGGAAAACCGTGAAAGAGGTTCAGCTCTTCAACGGCAATCTAGTGCTTGACTGTCCTATACCACCCAACCTCCTCAGTCAGATTCCACATGCTGCACCACCCGAAAGAGACGAGTTTACACATATGAGATACTCAGCGGCCACCTGCGACCCAAAGGATTTCTACAACGAGCGGTTCACCCTCCGACAGAGACTGTTCGCAAAACCGAGACAGACGGAGCTGTTCATCGTTATCACCATGTACAACGAAGACGAGTTCCTGTTCGCTCGCACGCTGATCGGTGTGATGAAGAACATTGAATACATGTGCAGTCGGACTTCAAGCAAGACCTGGGGGAAAGATGCTTGGAAGAAGATTGTTGTTTGTGTTGTCAGTGACGGTCGAGCTAAGATCAACGAGAGAACCAAGGCTGTGCTGGCTGGTTTGGGCGTCTACCAAGATGGTATTGCGAAGCAGCAGGTCAATGGTAAGGATGTGACGGCGCATATCTACGAGTACACAACGCAGGTTGGATTGGAGCTGAAAGGCACTCAAGTTAGTCTGAAACCACGATCTGGAACACCCGTGCAGATGCTCTTCTGTCTGAAGGAGAAGAACCAGAAGAAGATCAACTCGCATAGGTGGTTCTTCCAGGCTTTCGGCCGTGTGCTTGACCCGAATGTATGCGTCCTTCTCGATGCGGGCACCAAGCCTGGCAAAAGCTCCATCTACCAGCTGTGGAAAGCATTTGACCTGGAGCCCATGTGTGGTGGCGCCTGTGGTGAGATCAAAGTCATGTTGGACAAAGGTAAGAAACTCTACAACCCGCTCATTGCAACGCAAAACTTCGAATACAAAATGTCCAACATCCTGGACAAGCCTCTCGAGTCAGCTTTTGGCTTCATCTCCGTCCTGCCCGGTGCCTTCTCGGCATACCGCTACGTCGCCCTGCAGAATGACAAGAACGGCGAAGGTCCGTTGGAAAAGTACTTCAAGGGCGAGACTCTTCATGGTGGCGATGCAGGCGTCTTTACGGCAAACATGTATCTGGCCGAAGATCGAATCCTCTGCTTCGAATTGGTCACGAAGCGCAACTGCCGCTGGATCTTGCAATACGTCAAATCCGCCTCAGGAGAAACCGATGTCCCAGATGGCATAGCAGAGTTCATCCTCCAACGTCGCCGCTGGCTGAACGGCTCCTTCTTCGCCGCCGTCTACGCCATCGCTCACTTTTTCTCGCTCTGGCGCTCCGATCACAGCGCTATACGCAAGCTCATGTTGCTGATCGAGAACATCTACCAAACAATCAACATGCTCTTCGCCTGGTTCGCCATCGGGAACTTCTTCCTTGTCTTCAAGCTCCTTACGTCCTCGCTCGGTACCGAGGACACCCTCGGCACAGCAGGCACGATCCTAGGAGCCATCTTCGAAATCGTATACATCGGCACCCTCCTCTACTGTTTCATCCTCGCCATGGGCAACCGCCCCCAAGGATCTAGAAAATCATACCTCGCAATGGTCATTTTCTGGTCCCTCCTCATGGTCTGGCTCACCTTCGCCGCCGCTTTCCTCACCGTCCGTTCCATCCAAGCACAAATCGCTGAGCCCGACTTCAGCTTCGCTTCTGTCTTCACAGACTTTGAGTTCTTCACCATCATCGTCTCCCTCGCATCCACCTACGTCCTCTGGTTCGTGGCCTCCATCCTGTTCCTCGACCCCTGGCACATGTTCACCTGCTTCATCCAATACATCGTCCTGACTCCAACCTACATCAACGTGCTCAACATCTACGCCTTTTGCAACACCCACGACATCACCTGGGGCACCAAAGGCGACGACAAACCCGAGAAACTCCCCTCGGCAACCGTCAAGCCCGACGGCAAAGTCGACGTCACCATCCCCCAAGACGACGGCGACCTCAACGCGCAATACCAGACCGAACTCGCCAAGTTCGCCCAGAAACCGCCCAAGGAGAAACGCACGCCCTCCAAGGCCGACCGGCAGGAAGACTACTACAAGAGCTTCCGGTCCACGGTCGTCACGTGCTGGATGTTGAGCAACTTCATCCTCGCTGCGGCCGTGCTCAACGTGGGCGGCTTCCAGACGCTCAACACCAGCGCGGACGCAGGCAGCAACAACGGCACGATATATCTGAGCGTGGTGCTGTGGTCGGTGGCGGGGCTGTCGGCGTTCCGCTTCACGGGCGCGTGCTGGTTTCTGGTTGTGCGGGTTGTAAGTTTTTTCCTTTCTTGTTGGTTTCCCTTCCGTGCAGAGTGATGCTAACAACGTGGCAGTTCCGCGGTGTATAAATAAACGCAGCAAAAGGCCTTGTTTCTTATATCTCAATTTGCGCTGTAGATGTAGAGTGGCACGACGAGCAAGTACGGTGTTTTGTGGGTGTGGGATGATGGGACTGATTGGAACGGGACGAAACGCGGTTATGCATGTATGCAAGGCGTCTGGCGTCCTTCTGTAGAACAAGCGAGCAAGCAAGCGGTCACGTACGCGATTGGCCGAACATTAACGGGCACCTTTTGTTCTGTTTTGGGAATGCGCATTCTGATATGCTATATCCGCTGGCATCAATCGCCCAATCAATGATCATGACCCTCGACCAAATCCCTCGCCGCAACCCGTCTGCACTCCTCGAAGATCTCCACTTGCTTCGCGACCTCGCCCAACCGCCCAATCACCTCCTTGTTGCCCCTCGTAAAGCCATAAATCGTGTACGGGATGCCGACGTCCTCGCAGAAGGCGCGCACCATCGGCTGCGCCTTGCGCAGGTTATGCCGCGGGATGCGCGGGTACAGGTGGTGCACGGCCTGGAACTGCAGGCCGCCGTGCACGAAGTCGAGCCAGGCGGGACAGTCGACGTCCATGGTGGTGCGCAGCATCTTCTGCGGGAACGACTCGTGCACGCCGAGGTCCGAGGTCGACATGGCGAAGTGGCTGAGGGTGATTTGCACGTGGAGCGGGGCGGTGATCATGTGCGAGATGAGGATGAAGGTGAGGCGGGCGGACCAGGTGGGGATGCGCAGGTAGAGCGTCTGGTAGCCGAACCAGTACCAGAAGAACAGGTTGCCGGCGATCTCGAGGTGGCGGTGCCACCAGGCGGGGCCTTTGCGTGGCGCTTGGGTGGGGCTGAGGAGGTAGGTCCAGCTGAGGACGTAGAGGTTGAAGCGGCCGAAGGTGAGGATCGGGTAGTACAGCCAGTGTTGGTGGCGGATGGCCCATTGGGCGACGGCGTCGAAGGGCATGAGGCGGTCGTAGTAGGTTGAGCGGAGGGTGGTGAAGAAGCGGTGGGAGATGGCGAAGAAGGGCATGTGTTCGATGTCCGGGTCGTGTTCGGGGGAGTTGGTGACGATGTGGTGCACGTTGTGGTTGCGTTTCCACCAGCCGATGCTTAGGCCGCCGAGGAAGTCGGCGATCAGG
>Ga0066648_10000521_pt1 | contig 25749 bp, 18 predicted proteins | sample CryGeyCG12114_NA_FD_59537 | JGI IMG/M metagenome (GOLD analysis project Ga0066648, IMG submission 59537) | Groundwater microbial communities from aquifer - Crystal Geyser CG19_WC_8/21/14_NA | ecosystem: Environmental > Aquatic > Deep subsurface > Groundwater | place: USA: Utah: Grand County... | reverse complement strand
GCTCTGGTAGTATCTCCTACGCATCAGCAAGGTGACGAAGTAACTAAAGATATTCGCCAAAAGCTTAAATCGACCGGGCATATCGGCAAGAAAGAAATAACTGCTACCCGCCTTACCAGTCTTAACATGACAGAAGCCCAAAAAAGTGACTGGCGCAACCTCCAGCAAGGCCAGGTGGTTCAATTCAACCAGAACGCACCGGGTATCAAGCGAGGCAGTATGTGGACGGTCGAAAACAGTTCAGAAAAAGGAGTCAACATTAAAAATGCGGAAGGCAAGTCAGTACTGCTGCCTACAAATAAAAGTAATGACTACGATCTCTATCAAAAAAGTGAAATCAATCTTGCCAAGGGAGATACTGTCCGGATAACTCGCAATGGTTTTGACGAAGAAAAGAAGCGGCTCAATAATGGTCAAACGCTGGAAGTCGTCTCGGTACGTAAGAACGGCAGTATGCTTTTGCGCAATCCGGTTAGCAAAGGCACTTATGAATTGAAACAAGATTACGGGCATCTGGCGCACGCGCATTGCATCACTTCCCATGCCTCGCAGGGTAAAACGGTGGATGAAGTCTTTATATCCCAACCGGCGGCAACTTTCCCGGCAACGGATGCCAAACAGTTTTACGTCTCCGTCTCGCGTGCCAGGGAGCGTGCCCGAATCTACACCGATGATAAGGAACAATTGCTGGAACATGCCTCTGAGCTTGGGGAGCGGCAATCAGCCCTGGAACTAACTGCCAGGCGAAACCAAACACGGGATATGGCCCATCAGCGTATCCGGGACGATATGAATCAGCCTTCAAAACACAAGAATAAGCAAAGAGAACTGCAAAAAGTCCTAACCAAAAAAGATCGCGACTATGAGCCAGGGATTTAAGCTTCGCTACGATGAGATGCGGGAAAATGACCCCACCAAGGCAAGTAACGCATCCAGGTCAAGCGGTGAAAATGATTATTATGATTCCCCTGGGAATGCACGAAGCTTATGCCTCGTATGGCCGGACGGGAAACGTGCGTTTTTCAGCTATGCTTATCTTGTATCCGGGGAGTTTAGTTTGGCTGACGACAAGAACGTGATAGTCCTTAGTTTTTCTTCCCATACACTCACCTTGAAAGGTTACGGCCTCGAACCTCTCCTTATGGCGTTGCTGGATCATCTTCCCAAAATAATCGTTGCCGCTGACACCAGATATGTTTTGAACGATAATCTAAAAGAAGTGCTGGTGCTGGACATACTTGTTGAAAAGAAAGAGGAATAGAAAAGTATAGGAATTTTAAAATTAGATAACAATCTAAATCATTATTGTCAAAACGTTTCTAGAATTTAGACGCAACTTAAGTAATTATCATATAAAAATACCTAAAAGTCAGTATTTTATAAGCTCTTTTTACTTTATACATTTACACAGGAGATGAGACAGTACAAACATTTGCCAAGCTAAGTTTTTATAGTCCATTTAAATTCCCCTTAACAAAGCTACGTATGATTAAGATAATTCTACGGTTTATTATAGGTGTTGCGTCGATCACAAATCCAATTTTATCATACGCACAGACGAATTACTACTTTGGACCAGAGAAGGTAATTGTAAAATTAGATCCACTAACAAACATACCGGAGCGCGAACTGCCTTTTGATCGTAACTTTTTTATAAGAGTATATCTTCAAGAAGAATTTAAGCCTGCAACGGCGGCAACTCTGGTTGAAGTGATAGATAAGAACGAATATAATATCAGATATAGAAATGCCTGGGTACGATCTGGCACAACATCGTCAGGTGCCCCGGTCTATTCGGCTATAAAAACCTCTGTTGCAGTATCAGCCGGTAAGCAGGACTATGAAGGCTTAACAGGCTACGATATTTTCGTAGTTGAACCCTTACAACCAAATCGCACTTATGACATTCATCTTGCACATAACATGAGTAAAGCTCAACGCACGGCTTGTGTGGAAGCATTACTTATTATGCATAACAATAAGGGTTCAATCACCCCAGATGTAAGAACCATAATTAATTCAATTAATACGGAGAAAAATAATTCAGGTGATCTAAAATTAATAGATGATAGGGAACTTAACTTATACTATGATCAAATAGTTAAGGGCCAGCTACAGTCACTTCCCGCTGCCAATATGGCTCAATATCGTTTAGCTTTAATTGAATCACTAAACCAGCCAATTATTGATCCTGTTTCAGGTACAAAAGATGTTTTTTATAAACTTAAGGTTATTTCAGCAACCGGCATTTCAACAGTTGCTTATAAACTTGAGACTAGAGCCAGAAGCCAGATCCAACCGGATTTTGGTTTAGTATTTTATGGTTTGGGTGGAAGTGGCTCTGTTGGTATAAATGACAAATTTTATGGAGTGACACCATATGTAGGTGTTAACTACTTGTTTCGACAATTCGATGGAGACATCAAACTATCACAACTTCCTAAAGGACATATCGATTTTAAAGATCTGCTTTCGATTAATGCTGGTTTAACGATGATTAGCTTGGCTAAAGAGGGACAAAGAGAAAATTTGTTTAAGACCTTTAATCCAATGATGGGGCTAGGTATCCGCTTATCCAGTGCGGTTAAATTTAACACTGGCGTCATTGCTTATAAAAAGGTAGATGAAAACCCCTTGGTTGGTAAAACCAAACCTAAGCTAATAGGATATACGGGAATCTCAATAGACCTTCGAATCCGCGACGTACTTGGAGACATAGGTAAATTATTAACAGCTAATTAAATATGAAAAAGAATTATCTACTTCTCATGGGAATTTGCTGTATCTTTTCATGCCAGGATTACAGCGAAGAATTAATTAATCCTGAAGAGGTGATTACCTCAGTTATCATTCAACCTCGCCAAATTGATGCAGATGGTGAAAGCCAGGCCATTATTGCGGTAACTTTTCCAACAGGCTTGGCCCGTGAGAAAGCTATAGCGGATATTCGTACGTCTTCTGGCATATTTCGAGAAAGTGGGAAAGACTTGGTAACGATAAATGGCAACCTAGAAAAGGGACCCGACAACACAATGCATCAAATCGGTAGAGCAACCCTTGTTAGCCCAAATGTGGAAGGTGAGGCAGTTATTACAACAAGGATAGCAGGCTACGCTCGGACAGATAAGCTACAATTCCATCAAGCATTCGCCGATTTAATGGTTATTGAGACTGATGTGCTTGAGCTCAAGAAAGGACCTGATTATAAAGCCACAATCACGGTAACTTTATTACGGACCAGGGGAAGAGGTAAACCATCCACGAACAGTAATGTCTCTCTAACCCTTAAGGACCAAGAGGGTAACAATCATGGTATAATACAGCCTACATCTAACCAAACTGGCGCAGATGGTAAATGTAAGTTCGTCCTCAGTCGAGGAGCAGATAATTACATTGGTCCGTTGATTCTCGAGGCAACAAATCCACAATCAGCTCAACCGCTTACTAAAAGTATTCAAATTCATTTTGTTGATTAACTATTCCACTACAATGGCCACCACTAATAAAAACCTGATAAAAAAAGGAGAACGGATCTTATCTGACCTCCTTATAGAAGCTGAAAATCCCACATCCGAAAATCCATTCACAAAGAAGGTCAACGGTTTTGAATTTATTATTTCACGAGCAAGTTGTTCAGATGGTTGTTCTATGCAGCCGGAAGTTGTTCAAGGCCCAGATGGCCAAAAACAAGTTAAATATTTTTGCAAACGTCCGGATGGCTCATATTGTTAGTAAATCATTATACAAATAGGCATGCTACTGGAAATTTGCTACTTACCAAGAAGTTCTTAAATTATAAAACTCCTTAACTTACTTGGAGCATGGGGTGATGAAGGACTAAAAGAGTCATAATTAATAGGCATGGCTTACGGCAGAAGGTTTAATTCAAAAATATTAATAATGACCCAATTGTTATTGGGCCATTACTCCTTAATCAATTTAGGTCAGTAATTTATTGTGGCTGCAATCCTTTCAGGTAAGTTACCGCTTTTGATGCTTCACTGGCTGCGGTGATGATGCAGTTTTTATTATCTTTAAGTGCTTTCAACCAGCTTGCTATGTAGTTAGCATGATCGCCCTTCTCGGCTGTGGCAATATCGTATTCGGCACATAGGAAAGCAGCTCCCAGTTCTGCAACCAGTTCTTCGGTAGCATAGTCCTGGTCACCAAACTTTTTACCTTTTGTACGGTCAAGGCGTTTCGGTGCTCCGGACCAGTGGACCAGTTCATGCAGCAAGGTGGAATAATAGCCTTCTGTTGCTGTACAAGTTTTCGTATCGATGAACGCTTCGGTAACGGGCATATAGATTTTATCTTCCGCCGGACTGTAGCAAGCTCCTTTGGGGCCATGCTCGACGATTGCCTGGGTATTGCTGATAAAACCGTCTACCTTCTGAATTCTTTCAACTAATGACTGCTTTGGTTTTTCGATTACAGTTTCCGTCGGCTGATAGCTGTTGAGTTGGCATCGATTGAATACATAGGAGGTTTTCAGGAATGGGATTTTGCGGATTTCATCGTCGTCTTCTTTTTCCAGCACATCGTAATAGACCACCATTGACCCTTTTTCACCCTTACGGATCATTTCTTTTTTGTCTGCCCATTGCTTGAACGTTCCCCATTCGGATGAGCTGAATTGTTTCTCAATGGCTGAACCCCAGAGCAGAAGGATGTTGATGCCGCGATAGTGGTTTTGCGTGATGCCGTTATAAGGAAGGCCGAAAGCTTTGGTTTCCTCTCCTTGCCAAGGCTTGTGCCAGGGAACGGTGCCGCTTTCCAGTTGCTTGATGATTGTATCGGTTACCTGTTGGTGGATATCCCGGCGACCGGGCGTTTGTGCTTTCGATGGAGCTTGAGCTGTATGGGACATGGTAGGTTCCTTTCCTGTTTTGGTGATGGTTACAGGGGATGAAACAACCGGAGTCTTAGCGACCAAACCGGCTGTAATTTTGGATGGGCGAGGAAAGCCCGTTAGGGCTGGAGAAAATTATTGTTGGTGGCGGGAGCGACTTCGGTTAATCACCTGTCCTCAAAACCAGAAACCTAATCCAGACAGGAAAAGGATCTTCCGAATCATCAGCCAGCCTCTTTGACAAACATCTCCCGGTAGCTGAGATGCATAAAGGTACTGCGATAATTTCAACCGGATTTAGGCTGGTGGTGTTATCAAGATCAGGGACAGGCAAGCCAGAAGAATCTGCTTACCTGGGCTTCCATTTTGGAAAGCCGCTTAATTCCCTCTATGCGGAAAGTCCGAGGACGTGCATGTGCCAGGCATTTACGTCTTTATGCGGAGCGAAAGTGGCATTCATGGGCTTGTGCAAAAGATTATTTTCGGTAAGGGCAAAATCCGTTATGGCTTGCTTGGCTTGGTTGCCGGGAACGTCGTTGTCCATCCAGCTATAGAGCATCTGATAACCATATCCCTTGATGTAAGGCAGCGCGTCTTGCAAACAGGACAGGGAATTTAGAACAATACTGTCGCCGTTCAGCTTCTCCTGGTTGCGGCTGGCAACAGCCGCGAGATAGTCCATAAAGCCTTCGAACAGGTGGATTTCATCTGGCTTGGGAACGGTGCCCCGTATAAAAGTCACCGTCTTGGGCGCGATACAGCTTTTCAGAAAAGGATTGCGCAGCTCATAACCGCCATCCTCGTTGCGAAAGCCAAGAGCGAACATTTCCTTGCCGTTCTCCAGGCTTTGCACGTGAACTTCTTTTAAATGCCGCTTGGCTAGCGGGAGCGGTATCCCGCGCTTTTCAAGATACCGGACAAGCGCCAGGTGCTCGACAGGCTTTGCGGCTTTCAAGCACCAGCCTTTATCCGCATCAGGAATCTCAGGGGGCTGCACAAAAGGAACCGGCGTAAAGTTGCCGGTTGTATTACGTAGCCAGCGCAAAGCATCTGCTACAGTCGCATCTTCACCGCTGGCTTGCAAATAGGCACAAACCAGATCGATGCTGTTCCCGCCCTTGCCTTCGCCGAAATCGTACCAGACGTTTCTAACACGATGGACGTGGAAGCTGGCGGTACGCTCCTGCCTTAACGGTGAAAGGTAGCGAATTTCGCGCTCATTCTCCCTAAACGGCGCTACGCCGATTCTTTCCATGATCTGCGGAATGGGGATGCTTTTAGCCTGCTCGATATTCATCGAAGACTCCTTGATAGTTCAAATAGAAGCTGAGAAAGCAAAAAGGCCGAAGCCTTGGTACATTATTTGGTCAATTGACGCTCAACAAACTTGTCCAGGTCAGACTTGCGGTAGCGGACAGAGCGACCGACTTTAAGCGGCTTTAGATCATAGCGTTTCGTGCAGTCCCACACGGCAAGCGTTCCAGGGGAAACACGTAAGTAGCGCGCGGCAGTTTTTCGATCCATCAAGGTATCGTGTGAACTTTCCGTCATATCTGTATCCTTTCGGGGCAAGATGAAATGAAGCTTCCATGCAACATAATTGTTGCAATAGGAATACTATCCTTTTTATCCTACCTTAAGCGATACTTCTACAGGAATCTAGTCCTGTTAATAATGAATAATAAAGCTTTTTACTAGACAGACTACCTCTGGTTCAAATTTTGATATTTAACCTTTATTTATCAGATACTAAAGTCTTGATACGGTAAAAACGAGTCATCTTTCGCAGGTCATGTGCTTGGTAAAAGTATTGACTATCAAGTATCTTGCATGAGCATGCGGAGATTACATCTGATATTCTTCGCATATAATGCGAAGAATAAAATAGCATTTGCGGCGAATAAATGTTATATTTGACGCAAAAGGTGCGTAGAATGAACAGATATATCCATCAACACGAGAAATGGCCTAATTTTTCTTGGGATCAGAACAAACTTCTAGAACTCCTGGCTAATGTCAGGCACCGCCAAGGCAGATTATTAGGCAAGATGGAGGGGCTGGGGTTCAGCCTACAGGAAGAGGCAACGCTCCAAACCTTAACCCAGGACGTGTTGAAATCAAGCGAGATTGAAGGCGAAGTCCTTAACGCCGATCAGGTGAGGTCTTCGATTGCCAGACGATTAGGAATGGAGGTAGTAGGTCTCATTCCTTCAGACAGAAATGTGGATGGTGTAGTCGAAATGATGCTGGACGCCACACAGCATTATACCGAAGTACTATCTGATGAACGTTTATTCGGATGGCATGCCGCGTTGTTCCCTACAGGCAGGAGCGGCATGTACAAAATCGTTGTAGGCAACTGGCGCGATAACAGCAAAGACGATCCAATGCAGGTTGTATCCGGCGCAATCGGAAAGGAAAAGGTCCATTTTCAAGCCCCGGACTCAGAGCTGTTAAGCGGCGAAATGGCAAAGTTTATAAGCTGGTTCAATGCAGAAATGGATATTGACCCGGTTTTAAAAGCCGGTGTAGCGCATTTATGGTTTGTTACAATACACCCATTCGATGATGGCAACGGCAGGATAGGCCGAGCTGTCATAGATATGCAGTTGGCTCGTGCTGACGAAACTGCCAGAAGGTTCTACAGCATGTCAGCTCAGATCAGAACCGAGCGTAACGCCTATTACAATATGCTGGAAACAACCCAAAAAGGCTCACTGGACATAACGGAATGGCTGGTATGGTTTCTCTCCTGCTTTGACCGAGCCTTATCTAATACTGACCAAACACTTGCTACAGTCATTCGCAAGGCAAAGTTCTGGGAGAATACTGCCACAAACCACTTGAATGACAGACAAAGATTGATGCTCAACAAGCTGCTGGATGGTTTTGATGGCAAGCTAAATTCTTCTAAATGGGCAAAGATTGCAAAATGCTCTCAGGATACTGCCATACGCGATATACAGGGCTTAATCGAGCAAGGCATTCTAATCAAGGAAGCAGCCGGAGGTAGAAGCACTAGTTATGCTTTGAATGAAGGACAATTCAGGAGCGAACAAAATTGAACAACGTCTGATAATTCTCAAAGAATTTTGATTCAGCCGTACCCGTTTTAAATTTTGTGAAGACTAGCATTGACAGAGCTTTTCACCTCACTGCTCACAAAGGAATTTTTGATCGCAAGAATTAATAATGCTACATACGGCATAATTAGGCCAATTTCTAATGCCAAATAAAGAAATAACATCCCAAATACCAATGTCTTATATGACATACAGGCTTTCATGCACCAAGCAAATGTGCTATTAATACCCATATACTGCCGATTAGTCATTTACCTTGCATACAACACGATTTGGCGAAATTTTTGAACTAAACCTAGGCAATAAATAAGAAAACGAATTAACTATACCTTACCACGCCACAGGAATATCATATGAGCAACACAGCTAAAAAAATTATCGTCCCGGAACACGGAATTTTTCGACTGGTCTTCCTCTACGTAGGCCAAGGAGATGCCACGATTCTAGTTATACCTGATGGCTCCAGTTTTAGGTATGTTCTGATCGATAATAATATAGATAAAGGTGCAGGTGGCATTGATACAGTAAAACTTCTTAAAGACTTGCTTGAAGGTGTTGGCGAGCTTGATGTGTTCATGAACACTCATCCCCATGCTGACCACACAGAAGGCATAGAAGCAATTCATAAAGCTGTTGGCGTAAAGGAAATTTGGCACTCAGGGCATAACCCCGGCAAAAATCATGACGATGCCTATCAGGAAATGCGCCGGGTTATCAAGGCTATTGGTAAAGACAATGAGTATCGTTTCTACGGCACAAACGATCTTAATAAGATTCGTGAAGCCGACGGAGAAGAGCAGTTAGAAAAAAAGCTCGGAGATATTAACTTTCAAGTTTTATCCCCCGCTGAATATCTGTGCGAAGAGATAGCTGACGAGGATGACAAAAAGCGCTACCGCCGCATCCATGAACATTGTGCTGTTATCCGCTTCAGCTATGGTAGTCCTGAAAAATATGTGATGATGACGGGGGATGCAGATCGCGTTGCTTGGGAAGAGCACATTTTAGACTATCACAAGGACTCAGTGAAAACTGATGTACTAAGTGCTGTACATCATGGCTCGCGAACCTTCTTTAAGTTTCCTAATAATGACGAGGACGTATATGAGAAACACATTGAGGAAATGAAGCCTACGTACCTTATTGTCAGTGCTCCAAAGCAATCAGAAAGTAATCATGATCACCCTCATGATGATGCCATGAAGCTTTATAAAAAGCATGTAAAGGCGGAAAACATTTGCCACACCGGTGAAAAAAGGGAGTCAGTAATTGTTGATATTCATCCAAATGGTTCCCTGACACTTGAGTTGGATACTGAACTGGTCGAAGCCTACGGCTTTAATAACGAAGATGATGGCGGGAAATTTGCCGCTCCAGCTTACATTGGCTCCCGGACATCTTCTATAGATTCTAAGCCAATGGGCTAAGGTGATGAGCAAATGGTTTGAACGAAACCCGGAGCTTTTAGAAAGGGAATCTAGACAGCTTCAATCCAGTAGCGTTTACAATGAAGAATATCAGAAAAGGAAGGAGCATTTCATCTCTGCTGGATTCTTCCAAGTCCGATATAACGGCGATGTGATAAAATATCCGGCTGTTATCGTATATCCGGAGGCTACTCCTTACGCTCTGCCTCAGGTGTATCTGCTCCAAGAACATCTCACTGAAGATGAAGCCAGGAATCTTGCCGCGTTGAAGGCCGATAACGTTTCCGACTTTCTAAAACCTAGAGCCAAACTTTACTATCATCGTCACCAAGCCGGAAACGGCAGTCTTTGCCTACTAGAACAGGACAATGTTGACAGAGGCGGCCTTGAGGCTTTTGAGGCAAAAGAAGTCCTTCGTAGGGTGCATAAATGGCTTACTGGTTTGAGTACAGATTACTTCCCTCCTGATAGCAATGAAGTCGAGCTTTTTGCTCATTATCCCGAAAGAATGCCTTTCAATATCCTTGTAACAGAGGATTTTTATAAGCCTGCCCTTGTCAGAGGGGAGTTTTTTCTGAATGCGATTACCGCATACTCCGCAAAACAACCATTGTATGCTATTAGTGCATGTCTGATTGGAGAAGACACAGTAGGTTTATATTTGGATAATCCCAGTGAAACATTACCCTTTATGCCGGAAGGCTTAAATAGTAGAGAAAAGCTCGCGAGAAATATTGATTTACTTCAACAAAAAATTAATGAACGTGAAATAATCAAAGGATATTGGTGGCAAATTGACAGTGAACCATGTATTTATTCAAATACTACCGAATTAGCAAAGGCAGTTGGAAATAGCGATAACGAAGCTGAGACGAACATCTTCCTCCAAATGATCTGGTCAGGACTTAAACGGCGTGAAGACATTATATTCGTAGGTCTCCGGTTTTTGAACCGCCGCAATGAACAAGAATGGCTATTTCTTCTCCTGTACAAGGAACGGAATGACAATCAACCAATTTTGATGGGTGCGATAAACCCATGGGAAGTCCTCCGGGATTATGACCTTTACAGCGTCTACTCTGAACCGTTTACTGAAGATGCTTTCTTTTTGCGTAACTCTGGCCGTGTAGATCATAATACTCTTAAAGGTCATACTCTAAGTTTATTAGGCTGCGGTGCACTGGGAAGTGAATTGGCTGATTGTTTAGGCAAGGCTGGAGTTGGAAGTTTGTGCTTGAACGATTATCAATTTCTCCATGCTCACAATGCTGTCCGCCATCTGGCAGGGATATCGCATACTGCTCGACTTAAAGTAGATGCGGTTGGCGGCGTTTTAAAAGACCACAACCCGTTTTTGAATCTAGAACTCAAGCATCAGAATGTGCTTACGAGCTCTCTTAGTGAGTATACTGCTTCGACTGGCATAGTGGTATCCACAATGGCTGATGACAATATAGAGAGCTATGTTAATGAGCAGGCTATTGAACAAAAAAGAACCGTGTTCTATGCCCGCGCACTTCGGGGTGGAAAAGCGGCGCGAATTTTTAAAGTAAAGCCAGGCGATGATGCTTGTTTCAATTGCCTTTCGCTACATCGAGAGGACAAAAATCCATCCTTTGTTAATATTCCGGAGGATTTGGAACTACCAACAATCCGTAACGAATGCAACAATCCTATTCGACCGGCTAGCGCAGCTGATCTGAAACTAATTGCTTCCATTACTTCGCGAATTGTTTTGGATTATTTGCAAGACAGGACTGGAAGCGAAATAAACCATTGGGTTTGGATATCAGAACGGGAATTGGGACTAGGAGCTACATCTAATATGCCACAAGCCCTACTCGCAAAATTTCTTCCTCCGCACCCCAAATGTCCCCTTTGCAGGACAAGCCCTAAAGAAATTTCAGTTCGGCTTGACGCTATATCTTACATGCGTGAATTAACTCTAAGAACACCTGGTGTAGAAACGGGTGGTATTCTGGTCGGAAGAACAGAAGAGGATGGTAAAGTGATAATCGAGGCGGCTTCAGGACCCGGCCCAAAAGCCATACAATCAGCAACAGGTTTTAACCGTGATGTGGCTTTTTGTCAGAAATTCATGAACGAACACGCAACAAAAGGCTTAAAGTATATAGGCGAGTGGCACAGCCATCCTAACAACAACAATCAACCAAGTGGCACTGACCTTAGAAGCCTTACCGAGGTTGCTAACCAATGTGATTACCTAACAACATGGCCAGTAATGATTATTTTCACGCGGTCAGGGGACCCTTCCTGTACCGTTCATTCACCAGATGGGTCCTTTCAGGCAGTAAAATTAATTGAGGAAGCTTAGTATCACTTATTCAAACGAAGCCTTCATGAGACAAGCCTAATTGTCTAGTGAGCGCATGAAATCAAGGATTTAAATTTGTTTTCTCTTCTGTCGGGATATTGCTAATCAAAAAAGTCTGCAAGGTCTTTTCTCCAGTTAGTTTAAAGAAACGTCTTGATCTATTAAGCATCAATACTGAAAGGGGTATAGTAAAAAGCATACCTATAAAGTAAGCCTTGCTAAACTGACAGCTCGCATGATATTGAAAAATGAGAAGCTCATAAATTAATATTCCTACATAAAAGACTGATTGCAACGAAAGAACAACAAACCATCCACGGTAGAGTCCGTACTTGGCGTTCATCTCAGCAACATGGCCTGTTTTATCTGCTCCAATTGCCCAAAGGTAACAAAGTCCAAAAGCCTCATAATAATTGTAATTTGGAACACAGAAGTGCTGTTTAACCTTATCTAATATCTTTTCCTGTGATGCGGGAAATGCTTCCTTTTTCTCTTTTATAAATACATTTGCAATAGCTTGGGCGACATGGCCTAGAAAATAGATAGCTACTCCTACTTCGAGTATATTGTCCAGAAGCTTTTTCAGCTCAAGCCCAAAATATAAAAGGTCGTACCCCAAAAAAGCATAAAAAATGCCGCCAACGACAATAAAGCTAAGTTGGTCATATATTGAGATCTTATTAATAAATTCTGCCATTGATAGCCTATATTATATTGAGATTATTGCATTGCTCAAGCTTACAACTTTTTTTGTGTTTCGCTGCTATAAAAGTTGCACAATTACGGATTCAAAACTTAAGAAAGATGGCGATTAAATACCCAAGTGAGTATAGAAATGATTTCAGATGTCCTTTTTCAAGCAATCTTCTAGATTATCATCTGAAATATCACTTTTACTAGACTCAACATTATATTACCTGGAATTAACTCACATTGTAGCACCAAGGTAGCACCATACAATGGAACTTGCTTATTTCAATTGACCAAATCCGTACTAAGTCTTTGACATCTATGGTGCCGATGATAGGAATTGAACCTACGACCCCACCATTACGAAAAAGAGGCACTACAACTTATCAGATATTAGCAGCCATTAATTATATCGCATTTTCCTTGACTTAGTCTCATTTTTGCACATACTATCATTTACCAAGATACTCACATATAAACCCATACTGTAGCACCATTGTAGCACCGAGGTTGGAGATGCGCCAAGTAAGCTTTCGAAAAAGCGTTTTAGACAACCTTCCTATAGAAAAGAAGAGATACTACGTAGCTGATAAAAAGGTACATGGGTTGTTCTTGGCAGTGTACCCAAGCGGGTCAAAGTCTTATGTCATTTATCGCAGGATAAAGGGCGTTCCACAACGCATTAAAATAGGAAATTATGCTGACTTAACAATCGAAACCGCTCGCAAGGAAGCGACGAGACTTAATGCCAAAATAGCATTGGGCGATGATCCAGTCGAGGAACGCAAGGCGAAAAAACAAGAACTTACATTTAATGAATTGTTTAATTTGTATTACACTCAATATGCTCAGAAGTTTGTTAAAAAGGCCGATGAAGACAAGAAAATGCTAGAAAGACATTTCTTAAATCGGTTAGGCAATCTAAAGCTTAGTGAGATAACAGCCGAGAAGGTGCGTAAACTACATTTAGAAGTTGGAGAGAAATATCCTGGAATTGCTAACAGAACAGTTGCTATGGCCAGCGCAGTTATCAACTTTGGCAAAAGATATGGGTATTTTGACCAAACTAACCCATGTTCAGGTATTAAGAAATTCAGGTCTATCAGCCGAGATAGATTCCTCACAAACTTAGAACTTGATGCTTTCTTCGCTGCCTTAGAACCAGAAGAAGAAAAGTATCACGATTACTTTTTAATCTTACTTTTCACCGGGGTCAGAAAATCAAATCTATTGTCAATGCAGTGGGCAGACGTAGACCTAATCTTAAAGCAGTGGCGACTTCGTGAGGACAAAACAAAAAATAAGGATGTAAATATAATTTATTTTCCCACTCCGGTACTAGATATACTAAAAAGGCGCAGTGAGAAAAACACGAATTCAAAAGAACCTTCACCGTATGTTTTCCCTGGTACCGGCAAAACTGGGCACTTTCAAGACCCCAAAAAAGCCTTTAACCGTGTAAGAAAAAGAATGGGTGTCCACGATTTCACGATTCATGATTTGCGCAGGACCCTAGGAAGTTATATGGCTATTAGCGGTGCAAGTCTCCCGATCATTGGCAAGGCCCTAAATCACAAGAGCCAAGAATCTACGAAAGTATATGCACGTCTGTCAAACGATCCCGTACACAGCGCAATTGAGAAAGCCGTTACACTGATGTCAGGCGACGATATAAATACGCTATACAACCTCAACGTCGATATCATATGTAGAAAAGTTAAAAGTACTACAGGCGTTAAGTTTAGTGATTTAATCTCATAACTTGAAGGCCGCAGGTTCAAATCCTGACCCCGCAATCATTTCAAGTACTTAATTAGCTCTCATATTATCCGTTTTAAGTGATGTTACCTTGATGCTACCTTTCTGGATAAAGTTGATTATACTGGATGGTAGGGTAGTTACGATAGTACAAATTGGAATAAATGATAATCGATTCAGGTAAAAATCTAAAATTATGACAGTAAGGTTTTTAAACCTAGTCATATTTAAATTGTGCTGTTTCAAAAAGCTTTAATGACGCTTTATTCAATAATCTCCGTAAAATCATGAATAATCTATCCAGACTGCAATTTGTGGTAATTCGTCTATCTATTCTTTTTATGGTCTGGCTTCGTTAAGTGCTCTACTAAAGAAATGCCTGATCGCCTGTTCTCTTGCCTGACTATCAGTCATAACAATATTCTGAAGCTGATTATCGCGCTGAAACAAACGTATGGCACCTTCAAAAAATGCTTGGGAGAATGCACTAAAAACAACATCTGGAGGATTATTGACTAGCATATCCTTTAAATCTTCATTATTTAATATTTCCTTATTTACTTGTTCAAATCTGAAGAAATCTTCTTTTGTAAATTGAGTACCATGCTTTTGGTTGAAATTATTGACCACTTCAGAAAGTGACCGCTCATCCTCTTCGGTATAAGGCTTAGCTCCAAACTCGCTAATAGCCGACAACAATACAGTATCACCTGCTTTTAATGAAGCGCTGCCATGCTCTTTCTTTTCAATCCTGAACGCTTTGAGACGCAACATATCATCCGTAATCTGGACATCCGCTGGTATTTCACGGTTAGGTAGTAGTTTGCTCAACCAAGTCACATAAGCAAATAACTTTTCCAATCCGGTATCATCCAAACGCATAACCTGAGCTATAAAGGCATAAAATCTCACATAGCTTTTCAGTAATTGGCGGAATTCTTCTTGCTTTCCTTCATCTTGTTCATAATTAAAACGTTGAACAGCATTTTTGACTAAACGTTCAAGATATATCCTATCAGCTGATGATAAAGCATCTTTATAATAAGATTCGGCAAACTCATTTACTTCATTATCATCAATAAACGAAAATGACTTTATTCGCCCTTCTAATTCATAAATTTGATTAGGATCAGTTATTGCTTCAAGAGCTGTAGCTTCAAAAAACGGCTTGAAAGCCTCTTGTATTTCCTCTGATGTGTTTTGAAAATCAAGAATATATGTTCTGTCTTTTTCAGGGAAAGTCCGGTTTAACCGTGATAGCGTTTGCACCGCCTGTAGTCCATCCAACTTTCGATCAATGTACATAGCGCATAATTTGGGTTGATCGAAGCCTGTTTGATACTTTTCTGCCACAATTAACAATTGGTATTCAGAACCGTCAAACTGTTTAGGTAATTCTGTTTCAGCAAATCCGTTTAATTCAGCTTCTGTGTAAATTAATTCATCAACATTTAGTTCACCGGAAAATGCCACTAAAGGTCTAATCCCGGAATATTTTTTCTTTTCAATGTAGCTTTTTATTGCCTGAAAATAGTTGAAGGCATGTAAGCGGCTTTGAGTTACCACCATGGCTTTGGCTTGACCATTTAATTCTGTTGTTACATGGCGGATAAAGTGCTCAACAATAATTTCTACTTTTTGAGCAATAGCTGTTGGATGTAGAGACGCAAATCTGGCAACCTTGCGCTGCGCCTTGCGTTCCGCAAGTTCTGGATCATCATCAATTGCTTTTTCTAACTGATAATATGCCTTATAGGTCATATAATTTTGCAAAACATCCAAGATAAAACCTTCTTCAATGGCTTGACGCATTGAATATAAATGAAATGGCTGGGGCAAACCGTTGCTGCCCTTTGTACCGAAGCGTTCCAGCGTTACATTTCTTGGCGTAGCGGTAAAAGCAAAATAGCTTATATTGTCTTGTGGCCCACGCTGTTTTTGATAGTCGGCAATAATATCTTCTATCTCTGACGGAGCACCATCATTGTCACGCGTAAGTGCCTTTGCAAGATTATCAGCATGGCTGCCGGATTGTGAACCATGCGCTTCGTCGATTAAAATTGCAAACCGGCGTTTGGCTTGTCCAGAAATTTCTTTTAAATGATCCGTAGAAAACTTGTGAATAGTAGTAACAATTATTCTTGCGCCTTCCTGTATAGCATCTTTTAATTGGCGAGATGTGCCTTCTATCCTCTTAACAACACCCTTGGTTTGTTCAAACTGTGAAACCGTATTCTGGAGTTGTCTGTCCAACACAACACGATCTGTCACGATGATAGCCGTATTGAAAACAGCCTGATCTTGATCGTCATGTAGTGTAATCATTCGATGAGCCGTCCAACCAATCGTATTTGATTTTCCTGAGCCAGCTGAATGTTGTATTAAATAACTATTGCCCGCACCATATTGCTTAGCATGTTCCATTAACTTCAATACCGCATTTAATTGGTGAAAACGAGGGAAAATCAAAGCTTCTTTCCCCGCTTCTTTATCGAGATGAATGAAACGACCTATGATATCAAGCAATATTTCGCTCGAAAAGATAGCTCGGCATTGTGGCAAGTTTTTATACAAGTAAGCTACTCGGAAGTCACCTTCAATGTCTGGATTTCCAGCACCGCCATTATGGCCACGATTAAATGGCAAGAATCGCGTTTTTCCATTATTTAACCGGGTTGTCATGGACACATTATCTTCATCCAGAGCAAAGTGGACAAGTGCGCCGCGCTTAAAAGACAAGAGAGGTTCGCCCGCAGGAGAGCGATCTTTGCGGTACTGGTTTTCCGCGTGTTTGAAGGTCGTGCCTGTTGATTGGTTCTTACATTCCAGCGTAGCCACGGGAATACCGTTAACAAATAAACCTATATCAGTACGGTTGTCATTCTTGGCGCTATATTCAAGCTCATCAATCACGCTTAAGATATTTGAATTAAACAATCGCATAAGGTCATAATTAAGGCCTGAGGCGGGCTTAAAGAAGCAAAGGGAAAACTTAATCCCAGGGATGAGCTTAATACCTTGGCGTAATACATCCAAAGTACCGCGCTGGACAAGCGCTTTATCCAGCTGTTTAAAGAATTCGGTTTCAGCGGCGGCTGTATAATGGTCCTCTAAGCGTTTCCATTCTTCCGACTGAGTAGACTTAATGAATTCCATCACCAAAGCCCTGTCCAGGGCAGAAGCGCGATCATAATCATCTGTGCTGCGTTGGCGGTAATCTTGCTTTTGGACCAAATGGTCAATAAGATGATACTGTACTACATTCTCACGGTGAATTTTATCGGCTGAATACATGCGTTTATTCCTGTCCATCACACGATTGCCTTTCTGGTTTGTATCATATCACTTTCAATTACATCCAAGCGGTGGTCAATAATCCCACGCCTTTTCCATGTCTGAATATCCAATTGGCCTGTGACAGCTTCGATTATGATTGCAGTCTTAAAACTGTTCAATGTATAAATAGACTTTTCCACCAGCCTGATTACCTGTGTCACCGGCTGAATTTCCTGCTCAATATTATCACTGATTTTCTTCTGTATCCTTAGTTCAGGGACTGGAATTTTCAAAGCCCTTAACAGCTTATCATTGACAGCAGGATAACTAACCCCTTCGGACCGAACGACAACACCAGAAATAAATGGCTCTGATTGAACAGCTCGATACAGGTATTTTGGGTATATTTTATCGTTTGGTCTTAAGACGCAAAAACCAGTTGATCCAATTAAATTCGGCATGTCTTGGTCAATGTAAGCACATGCCTTCAAGTATGTCCGCACAGTTGAGATAATCACATCATGCTTTTGTAAGATTTTACGAGCACGGCTAGGGGCATCTTTGAACAAATATTCTACGGTTCCTTTAAGACCATCTGCAAAAGAGACACTCCCAATATCAACGTACTGAATTTTCAAATCTGGATTGGTCTTGTCCGAAAGAGACATAGCTTCTTTACAAAATAGCTTCATAGGTTGTAAAAGGCTATTCAAGCCCTCTGGCCAGAATTTGTTTGGGTGTGTATCTTTTTCTGTAGAAGACTTTGCTGGAAAACCTCTATGGCCTTGCAGGATATTCTCTGTTACCAAGGCAGCACTTTTTTCTTTCAGCATGCTAATAAAACGCATTTTACTCTCGATCAACTGATCAATTCGAGCTGTTTCTTTGTCAAGAAAGTCAGCGATTTCTGTTTGTGTACCATACGATGGAACATGTAGCCAGTCGTTAGGAAAGTCCTTGAACTTAATTGACTGGCGAACGCCGCCGCCCAATGAATAGTAGTATTTGGCCAGGTCCAAAGCTAAAAGGGTGTACGCCCAATAGCGTGAATCGTGACCTTTTCCTGGATAAATAGCATCGTAAGCTGAGGTAATAATCCCCTTTTCTTTAACTAATCCCTGACGAATACTGCGCTTGTCATTTTGGAGGTCTGTTAGGCGCAGCACAATATCGCCTGGATTTACAATTTGGTAAGTTTCAAAGCTTTCTGGGAGAAGGCCACCCGTTGTGTCAATATCCTTATTGATAATTCTTCCGTAGCTAAGTGATAAAAGATTGTCATTCAACATACTGATGTTCTTGTTGTTCTTCCGAACAGATAGAACATGGTGAAGCTTGTTAAGCGGCCAGTCTTGCGGAGGTTTCACACCGTGAACACGCTCTTGTAAAGTGATCATGCTGTAACCCTTTTAAGCAAGCTGGCAATCTCAGCCTCAAGCATTTTTAGTTCTTCATCAATTTCAATCACTGGGCGCGGCGGAACGTACTTATAGAAGTAGCGGTTGAAATTAATTTCATAACCAACGCGGCCTGTTTGACCATCGGCTGTATCTTTATGACTTTCATCAACCCAGGCATCCGGCACAAAGGGCTTTACCTCGCGCTCCACATAGTCGTTCCAATCTTCCTTAAGCGGAATAAGCTCATGATCACGTAAATCAGTATCTGCCTCAATATTGCCTTTAGCATCTGAGCATGGCTCTGCCGTATCGTCTTTTTCAGAGAGAACAGATAGAATAGCCTTCTTAAGGGGAGCGGCTGGCTTGAATCCAAAATCGCTAAAGGCATGATGAAGTGCTTTTTCAAATTTGTCCCGATTTTTAAACAAGTCCGTTAGCATTCTTTCAGACAGAGCCTGCAGCACAATTTCTTGTTCTTCAAGAGACAGTTTTAAGTATGCTTTCTCATGTTTCAATGCCTCTAAACGTTCTGCAGAGCATCGGAAATTTAGTTTGAGTGGGCGTTCAATACGAATTTCACGATAGCCAAAATCTTCATTATCAAAGATCTTAGAGTATTCGCCCCAGCCTGATTCACCGTTCAACATTTCATTATAGACTTTGACGACTTCTTGGCGGGCATTTTCAGGAATTTCACGGCGCTTGCTGCCCAGACTTTTCCGCATAGACTGCCAGAAACGCTCGCTGCTTGCATCAATCAGTTGAACTTTGCCACGACGCTTTTCGTTTTTCTTATTCGTCAGCATCCAGACATAGGTTTGGATGCCCGTGTTGTAAAAAAGGTCGGTCGGGAGGGCGATAATGGTCTCCACCCAGTCATTTTCAAACATCCAGCGGCGAATTTCGCTTTCGCCGGAACCTGCGCCGCCCGTGAATAAAGGTGATCCGTTCATGACAATGCCAATCCGCGACCCAGCCGTATCATCACGCATTTTGCTAATCATATGTTGGAGGAATAGCAACTGTCCGTCTGACACGCGGGGCAACCCTGCGCCAAAACGTCCATTTCTACCAAGGGTTTTGTGCTCGCCAACAATCGGATCTTGATATTTTTTCCAATCTACACCATAAGGCGGATTAGAGAGCATATAATGGAATTTCTTGTCTTTATGGGCATCCTCGGTTAGCGTGTTACCAAAAGCGATCTGATCGGGATTGTGGCCGGTGATCAGCATGTCCGACTTACAAACACCAAAAGATTCAGGGTTTAACTCTTGACCATATAGTTCAACACGGATCTTCTGATTGAAGCCTCTCATGGCTTCTTCCATTAAAGCCAGCATACCGCCCGTTCCGCAGGCAGGGTCATAGACTGTGCGGATAATGCCTGAGCCAGCCAAGGCATCTGCATCATTGATCAAAAGCAGATCAACAATAAGGCGGATAACTTCGCGTGGAGTAAAGTGTTCTCCAGCAGTCTCATTGGAAATTTCTGAAAATTTACGGATAAGGTCTTCAAATAAATAACCCATCTCAATATTCGACACGCGATCAGGGTGCAGATCGATTTGGCTAAAACGGTCAAAAACTTGCCACAAGATACCGCCATCCTTCAGGCGCTTCAACTGATCGGTAAACAAGAATTTCTCAAGAAAAATATCTCGAACGCTGGCATTAAACTTTGTAATGTAGTCAAGTAGGTTTTTATGAACGTCAGCTGGGTCTTGTCCATGGATTTTGCTGAAAGTTAGCTGGCTGTAGTTATACAACTTCAAGCCGCTACCAACCGCACTAAATAGCATCATATCCTTTGTGTGGTCATCAATACCCGTGGGGAGAGACTCGTAGGCTTTAAGTACAGCATTATTGGTTGGCTCAAGCAGGCAATCCAAGCGACGCAGCACAACAAATGGCAGAACAACTTTGCCGTATTCGGATTGTTTGAAGTCACCACGAAGGATTTCAGCAATCGACCATGCGAAGGAACTGAGGCTTTGGATTTTAGATAAGGTCATTCTCATACCAGCAATTGTAAAATTTTAGGCTATGGCGAAGTTTATACTTTATAGTTAACAAAGTCTCAAATATATCATATAAAATGCTTAGAAATTAAGATTTTTCAGCTATTAAAATCTTATCACCACATCCAAAGCCGCATCATCTTCTTTATGAATAAAATTTGCCAGTAGCCTATGGTTACTTTAATAGCATTATGTCAATAACGTCCTTGGAGTGTTTGTACCAGTATTTTGTCACGTGCAATATTGCCGAACTTATGCCTTGATTTGCGTAGTAAGCTTTTTTGTAAGTTTGACTTCTTTAGTTTGACAATCTCTGCCAGCATGACCAGCCCTGAATAATGGTGTTAGTAACATATTTGTTTAGTGTGCATGAATGTGGTAGCCATGTATCGAAACCTACGGCATAATTAAAGTGGCCTTAAGGCAAAACATACCATGTAGTTCTGCCGCCCCCTTTAACTTCCAAATGATTTTTTGCTACCAGATTTCTGAAATGATCTTTTAGCGTGTTTCGGCTAATACCCGTCAATTTAATCATGTCTCCAATAGTCACCCTGCCATGCTCACGGGCATATTCGATGATCTGTAATGACAATTCAGCCATGTTGGATAGCACAATTTTTTCCCGCTCCACCTTTTCAGCCAAGCGTTTCATCTGCTGTTGCATGGAACGCAGGAAAAACATGATCCAGGGCTGCCAGTTCGGCTCATCGCTTCTAATCGTGCCTTGTGTTTGACGCAGGGCCAGATAATAGCTTTCCTTGCTTTGTTCAATAACACTTTCCAGCGAGCTATAAGGAACATAAGCATAGCCAAACCTCAGCAATAACAACGTCGTTAAAATACGACTCAACCTGCCATTACCGTCTTGAAAGGGAGGTATTTCTAAGAATACGACGATAAAAATAGCTACGATAAACAGCGGATGCAGCAGGCGTTCAGCTTGCGCCTCGTTTAGCCAAGCAATCAGTTCCTGCATTAAAAAAGGCGTATCAAATGGGCTTGCGGTTTCAAATACAATCCCGATCTGCTTGCCCGTTTCATCAAATGCGGCTACCGAGTTTGAATTTGTTTTGTAATGGCCGCGGTGCCGTTCGTCCTTATCGCTGTACTTTAATAAATCGTGGTGCAGCTGCCTAATATAATTTTCTGTAACCGGAATGTCCTGCCAGGATTGGAATACAGTTTCCATTACGGTCGCATAACCGGCGACTTCCTGCTCATCCCTGGTACTGAAAGATTTTATTTCCAATTTAGCCAGCAAACGGTCAACATCACGGTCGGAAAGTTTACTGCCTTCAATCCGCGTCGATGAGCCAATACTTTCAATGGTAGCCACGTGCCGAAGGGCGGATAACCGCTCCGGCGCCAATGTACCTAAAGCGCGCCAGGCACCCTTGAATTCATCGATCTGACTGATGAGTGCAAGGATTTCCGGTGTGATATTGAGTGTATGAGTCTTGAGCATTGCTAACCTTTCACCCAAATATACACCCATTTACACCCAATTACAAACAATTATTTTGTAACTTGATCTAATCCGATTGCGCTTAATTATCCATATAATTCAACACCAAGTTCAGATTACGTTCAACAGTAAGCCTATTATTGTATATTCACTCATATTATTTATTTTATATAATTCAACGTTATTCTTGACAAAAGACGACAGAGGACAGAGGACAGAGGACATAGGTATATGTTCCTGCACCGCAGTTAGATGAGGGAACAAGCCTATCACTAAGCATTTGTGATGATCTACAGAAGAGCCTTGCAGATAATCCAACTGAACAAACCATTTTAGGAGCAATCCATGCGACAAATCACCTTTGAAGAATTGCACGAAGCCAACGAGTATTTTAAAACTTCGACGCAGGATGAAGCACAAAGAGAAAAGCACATGGCAATTCTAAAGGTTGCCTGCCTGAATTTTGAAGATATTTGCAAGCCCGATTCCGTCTATGAAGTCGTGCTCCTTGGGATGATATACTCGACAAAGCTTCGGAAGTGGTAGATGACGCTGAAAGGGAGACTGGCGACGTATGGATTGGCACCTTTGAAGGATATAAATATTTCATCAAAGAAAATTACCGCTCGCCACATCTGGCATTTTTGGAAGGTGCCAAGTACGCGCCTGCCCCTGAATTACCCAAGCCGCACATGTTATAATTGCCCTACTTTGTTTGCCAAAACTCTAAGAGCTATATATCCTGAAATTATAAAAGTACGCCCCGACCAATTTAGGGCGTACTTTTACAAATAAAATTAACTGTCACATTGGATAGGTTATATTTGTATTATTCCCCTTTAAGACAGTATAATGAATGACCGATTCCTCAACCAGTATATATTCTATAGAAGCCTTATATATTAAGAAACGTAAAGGCGCAGTGCTCGCTCCTCCTTCAAATAATACGTCGTTGGAGATATTGCTCCAATAACCGTTAAATCTAGGGATTGTATTACTCACAGACCATAGCTCCGGTGTCTTCAACCCGTTTTAATTCGTCACCGCAAAGTTCTTGCTCAGGACTTTTCTGTCCCATCAATTCGACATGGCATTGTTTGCATTTAGGGCCGCAGGAGGTAATACTAACGATTAATGAGGCGCATAGCAGCGCTGAGAACAGATAAGATTTCATAAGGAGATTATTTAAAATGAACATTGATTGGATAATTGTTTGAAAAAGCAGGCAGGGAATATTAGCCATCTAAAATTTAAACACTGCACCCAGGTTTAAGAATCCCAGACCGTAGCCGAGTTCCGCCCAGGCTCCTAAATTTGATTTGAAGTAATAATTAGCTCCGACTTGCGCGCCGTATAGCGTAAAGCTGCTAGCCGGTACTGTTCCAAGATTACCGCCGGTATCCGTAAAATTTAAGCTGTTATAGCCTATGGTTAATCCAGCGTAAGGATCAAACTTTTCTGTTGTCCAGAAATGGTAGTTACCTCTGGCTCCAATAATCAGATAAGAGTAATCCAGACTGGCTTCGCTCACGGCTCCGGTTGTTGGATTGAAATTCTGATAATAATAGGATGAAGAAGCATAGCCTAAGATTCCGCCGATGGAAAACTTCTCTTTAATCCCGTATTCGTAACGGATTTGGAGTGCGGGAACCTTAACGCTGCCCTGATAGAAGCTTCCGCCCAGGCCGAAGCCTATTTGTACCGTCTTGTCTCCTTGCTCATAGCCGAGTTTCTGCGCAAGAACTTGTTGGCTGGCTGCCATCATGATAACAGCCAGCATTACCCGTAAATAGGTGTTCATAAATTTGGATTTTAAGTATAAGTGTATGATAAATGTAGGTTAATCAATACCAAAAGCAAATACATCAAGGGTGCTTGCACCTGCAACCGGCTTACCGGCAAAGAAATACTCGCCCGGTTCCAGCTTTCTGACCGGGACAATTTTAAAGAGACCGTTCTTGGCGTCAATCACATTAAAAGTAATGACGTTATCGGCGGATTTTACCCCGGCTCCCATAGCTTTCGTCTGTAAGCTGACCGCGTTTCGTCCGCCCTCTTCGCTTTTTAATTTATAGAGGATCATATCCGGCATAGTCGCCCCGGCAGTATTAATAAGGAAAGCCAGCGAATCTGCTTGAGACAACCGCAAGCCGGATTTTGCGCCTTGTATCTGATACTGGAATTTCACCCCTCCATAGCCTAATGCCACATATTTGGTATTGATCCCCGCTACGGACTTTTCCAGGGGCTTAAGGCTATTAACCTTCTGGTTGAAGTAATAAGGGTGGTTGACCATTTCGGCGGCAGGCATATCTCCCGGAGCCTTCTTTATAGCGTTTTTTCCAACCGCATTTTCACGGTTGCTCTTATCCATCATGGCCTGAATAATAACATCCGGCATTCCGGCTTTTTTCAAAGAAATCAGGTTTTCGGTAGACAGGTTGAATGTGCAAGCTGTTTCCTCAATCTTGGCTATAATCACGTCGGATTTTAGCCCGGCGCTGTGCAATGCCAGTACGCTTTTATTTGTCATGCGCTCGGCAGAAGCTGCTGCCGCTTTGCTTTGACTGTAAGTCTGAATAGGCATTGCAGTAAAGAACAGCAAGGCCAGCAATAAAAATGTTTTCATAAAATTTAGTCGGTTTGTGTTTATATAAATATTATTTTCAAAAATAAAATACAACGGATATGTTGTTATAGTTTGCAAAATTTTTCTGGTCTTTTATGCCCATTATGGATAAAGACACATTTTTAATTAAGTTGGGAAACAGAATTCGCGAGTTGCGTAACGAGAAAGAAATTACGCAAGTACAGCTTGCTCATGCCATCGGCAAGGACCAGCAATCCGTTCAGCGCCTGGAAGCCGGAAAGATCAATCCTTCCGCTTACTACTTATATGAAATTGCCACCGGTCTTAACGTCAGACTGGAAGAATTATTCAAACAGCTATAGTATTTGCCAGGAAGGGGCGTTTAATCCTATATTCCGATTACTCCTGCAATGATAGCTGCGACAATCGGCTTTATGATGAATTCATAGAAATGAGTTTTATTTGTTTATTAAAATCAACCTGTAGGAATAACTGGAACTTTGGTTTTATAGATAAACCACATAGTTATTCGCAGCTATAGCCTACTCTTACAATATTATAAAAATATGTTCATAAAACATAATATATTATGTTATTTATTTTATGTTTATTTTATAGGGTTAATTAGTAATGCTAGAATAGGCATCTTTCTTTCAAAAGAAGGATGAAAACCAAGGAAAATAACAACCAGCCTGAGACTGATCCGAGGGTTCTTAAAATCGCGGCTAAAATTAAAAAGTTGAGAATTGAAGCCGGGTACAGCTCGTACGAAAAATTCGCTTTTGATAATGACCTGCCAAGGGTGGGCTACGGCAAGCATGAAAAAGGCGCAAATATTACCATTGCCAG
>Ga0066648_10000514_pt1 | contig 25876 bp, 23 predicted proteins | sample CryGeyCG12114_NA_FD_59537 | JGI IMG/M metagenome (GOLD analysis project Ga0066648, IMG submission 59537) | Groundwater microbial communities from aquifer - Crystal Geyser CG19_WC_8/21/14_NA | ecosystem: Environmental > Aquatic > Deep subsurface > Groundwater | place: USA: Utah: Grand County... | reverse complement strand
CCCCCGGCTACTGTCGTCCTTCGAAAGCTTGGACCCAGACTGTTCCTGCCACTCATTGTCATCCTCTGGGGTATCACTATGATTGCCTTTGGTTTTGTCAAAACATGGGTCGCGCTTATTCCTCTCCGACTCATCCTCGGTGTGTTCGAGGCTGGTTTCTTCCCAGGTTGTGCATACCTGCTCTCCTGCTGGTACCCACGATATGAACTTCAAAAGCGAAATGCTGTTTTCTACCTCATTGGCAGCATGGCGTCAGCCTTCTCTGGTATCCTTGCCTTCGGGATGTCTCAGCTCGCCGGCCACGGTAGTGGAATGCCAGAATGGATGGGCATTCACTACGGCCCCACTAAGGAGGACCCGACCATCCCGGTAGGCTTCAGCTCCGGTCTCGCTGGATGGCGATGGATCTTCATCCTCCAGGGCCTTCTCACTGTCGTGGTTGGACTTATCGGCTGGTACTTCATCGTCGACTTCCCTGAGCACGCCGCAAAGAAGGGCCTCGGCAAGCAGTTCTTGAACGAAAAGGAAGTTGCCTTCGTTGTTGCAAGGATCGAGAAGGATCGACACGACGCTATTCCAGAACGATTCGCCATCGGAAAATACATGAAGCATGCACTGGACCTCAAGGTCTGGGGTTTTGCCTCTCTCTTCATGCTCACCACTACCGTCACCTACGCCATCGCCTACTTCCTTCCTATCATCCTCAAGGATGGTATGGGATTCAGCACAGCTGCATCGCAATGCCTGATTGCACCACCCTATGTCCTCGCTGCCATAGTCATGTTCGCGTTCGCTTACTACGGTGACAAGTGGCACATGCGATCTCCTTTCATCATCGTCAATGGTGTCATGGCTCTCATCGGCCTGCCGCTCATGGGCTTCGCTACCAATGTCGGTGCTCGGTACTTTGGTGTCTTCCTTGCTACTACCGCTGCCAACGCAAACATTCCCTGCGTCCTAACATGGCAAGCAAACAACATTCGAGGCCAGTGGAAGCGAGCCCTCTGCTCTGCTACTCTCGTTGGCGCTGGTGGTGTTGGTGGTATCATCGGTTCGACTGTGTTCAGAAAGCAAGACAGCCCAGGATACGTACCAGGTATCATTGCATGCACCACCGCTGCTGGTCTGATCGTCCTCATCACTCTTCTCTTGGACTTGAAGTTCCACCGAGCTAACAAGAGAGCTGCTGCTGGTGGAAAGGTTATTGAGGGTCTCGAAGGATTCAGATACACTCTGTAGATTGTTGATAGTGTCCGGCAAGCAAAGCTTGCCTTGAATTGACTTGAATTGATTGATTTATTACGTTCAATATCTTGATTGCTTCTAGTTCACTTCCCTTACCGTTGATGGATCCTGCAATTCATGGGGTTACCCTCTTAATTCTCAGCATGTTGTCGTTCTTATTGTCAACCGCCCGCTGCTGCGGGACCTAGCTCCAAAAATTTGGAGCTGCTTAGTCAAGTCCCCGTATCACAATACATATTGAAGTGCTAAGCGCGTAGCTGGTAGTTTTGTCGATACTTCACACAGCATACACAGTAGTGTGGGTTCAATAGCGTTGCGACGTATTGTCGTCTTACCGTTCCTAGCCTAGACAAGCAGGATCATGTAGGGTCGGTTCCCGCCAGACTGATACGTCTTCTCCGTCTATGCGGACTCACGTTGCACAGACATGTGCGAGATACGACTATTCCATGTTTTGATTGGGAGCCTGCATTGGCTAGGAACGTGGCATTGGACCTAGATATGAACTTGGCAGGGCATGGAGGGTAGGGCAGAGCCTCAGAGTTGGCGGGAGAATGTCATTTTGTTCTCATAAGTCGTAGTGCGCCGTGCTACGATAATGTTCCTACCAGATGCTTTGTGGCAGTGTAGAACGCAACGTGGTCACTCATGTCCCAATGTCCCTCGACGCCGATGTGCCCTTGTAGCCAAAACATGAACGTGTCGGGTATCACTCGTGATCGTTTCTGCCCACCGATCATCTCAAACTCTTCGGCACCCAAGCCGCCTGTCGCGCTTCCGCTTGATTCCTCAATGCCACAATGGCGTTCTGGAGCACGTTTGGACTCAATGTGGCTGCCATGACGCCGGCCACAAACGCGATGATGAAAACGATCAGTACCTGCTCGAGGGTGAAACCGTCGCTGTGCAGGGTGCCGTTCTTCGGGGCAAGCGGTCCTACCATCTTCTTGATTGGTGTGACACTATGAGTCTTGCCTGCTTCGAGGCCGCGCTTCATTCCGGGGAGACCGTCCATTGACCATGCGTTCTTGTAAGCCCAGTATCTTGAAGATGAATCGTTAGCGATGTGACCGGATGTGGTTGTGTCAAGGGCGAGGCAAGCAGATTCGGCTACATGGTCCCACGATTCTACGGTGGCTGCGCATACAGGCTATGCTGCGGATGATATCGAACAGCACAGTGGATCGAGCGCCGGGATGAGGTGGGAGCATGGGGAAACCGGGGAACATGAGCTGGGAGATTGGAAACTCACCGATCCATGCTCTCCTTCTCTTCTCCAGCGAGATACTTCTTCTCCTTCTTTGCCATAAAATCATTCAGGATGGGCCGATAGTCCTTGAAGTCGTAATATGGTACGGAGAAACCACAGCTGCTGCCAACTTGATGGACATCGACAATGATTATGCTGCGCGTGCCAGCAATTATGTTCACATTGTGTTTCTGAACGAAGTCGGAAAATTCGTTAGTGCCATTCTCGAGGACGCGACCTGTGGCGGCATTAGCAGCAGTCATCTTCAGCAACAGGCTGTCTACCGTGCCCCCACAGCCTCACAATCTTCGGCGGCCCCTCGAAAGCGTTGAACATGATGCAGATCCTTCCATTTCCTGGCTCATGCAGGTGCGAGATCGTCTCGTTTCCACTGCCCGACAGGTCGTGGTACCAGAAGGTTCGTTCATCAACTATGCCGAAGTACTTTCCACCCTTTGGGCTAACGTTGATATGGCCAGTGTTGCTTAGAGGTGCACTTGCCACGTAAAGGAGGTGCTGTTCGAGGATCCACTTCTGGAGTGACTGCGGGATTGTCTCATAGAAGACGCCCATATTGGGTCTACTAGTCACTGAAGGGCGTAGGATGCGTGAAGTCGCGAGATATGATTCTGCTATCAGCGATGTAGCCTGTCGCGACAGAGCGGATCCTTGGATTTAACGACGAGGGTGCTGAGCATTCGCGGGTCGTTGTGTAAGTGCCGTGACGGCGTCGATTGATACTGCTAGATAAATGGGAGGAAGACGAGTTGGGTCGTCAAAAAAAACAACGCAAGAGGACTGCGCATCAGTATGCCAGGTGGAGGCCTTATACGGCGCGAAGGACTGTTACCAGATGAGTAATTAATGTTGCTCACAGAGTTGGGGTTCTCCAGTTTCTCCAGACTTGAGCCACTAGCCAATAGGAAAGCGAATTCGAGCCCACCGATCTCGGCGACGGACTTCTGAGTCAGTAGACGAATTCATGAGATCAGGCATTCATCTCAAGCATGTAGCATGGTTTTTGTGTGATGATCTCCACGAGATGGAAGGGAAGGACCACATGATACTAAAGCATGAGTGGAATGCGGATCGTGACGCTTGGGCGGTGAACCGATTGCAATCTATGATCGTACGGGTGTGAAGAGTTCTCCTGAACGTTCATATTCGTGCAAGTCATTGAGCTGTATGGACCATGATTGCACGGACGTGACTGATCGCAGCAAGTTGTAGGACGATAGCAAGATGAAAGACGCTCTGCGCCCTACGAACGTGTACTGGATCTGAGCTTCGAATGTCCTGGGCTCGATTTCAAGTATCGACGGCTTCGAACACCATTCTGTGAAAGTCAGTGTGTTCTGGAAACATCAGGGAATGTATTGATCGGTGCAGCAAGATTGTGAGGCATTTGAATAGCTGTCTAACGTCGATATGCCTCACTCTTTGTCTCTCTGGCAAGGCAATTTACTTCCCTAGGCAGCTGACATTACGTTCATGAAAAGCTGGCAGAATGGACTGATCTTCCAGTGACGTTTGATATGTTGCAAAATTCTCAGATGCTGTGTTAGCAGGTAACGGTGGGTGGCCTATCTGGCAAATGAGCCTCTCAGACGTCTCTATATGGACAAAAAGTTCGGTAGGGGAACTCCAGAAGGCCTGACATCAAGCGCACAGGAGAGACTACAGATTCTCACAAGGCATACTGCCGGAGATTGTGTTTGACATCAAGGTGCATCTATGGCTTCGAACGAGCACCCGAGGACTTCAACTGAAAAGTGTTGTGCCAGCCGTCTTGGCTGTCTTACCAGCCGCAGTGAGCCCAGATGGGCTTCAGCGTTGACTCAGCCTTGCATGTCTACCTCACATTCATGCTGGGAAACCCTCTTCCAAGGCTAAAGGCCCTGGATCTCCGAACAAGAGAGTATTTTGGCATCGCCGTGGTCCGGCCGAATCGATCTGATGCTGCTTTGTTTACTGCCGACTGAGATGCGTCGTCAACCATTTCCTTGGCCCTACGGCGCTGTACACTGAATACGGCAGTAGAAATAACTCGAGTTGATTGTCCTTGACGGTTCACTTGTTCGTGCTTGAACCTGGTCAGGTAGCGACGACTCATGTCACAACACCAGTGAGCAGCTAATTGAGTATACCAGGAGATGGAACGCGCAGATGATCGTCATTACGTATGATCGCTGGTGAATGACAGCCTACTGTGGAATTCGCACAGTCAAACATGGCAAGCAAGCTGCAAGACCTGTTGCTCGAATAGCAGTTCTACACGCTATGTCTGATTACTTCTAAGCATCCCCTTGCAGACTGATTGACAGCAAAAAACAAGCATTGGCCTCAAGTTGGCTTCTTCTCGAGCTGAAGAATACCTTCACTTCGTGATAAGATGTGACGCAATCCTGTAAGATGTGACAGTCACTGGTGGCCACTCAAACAATAACCACCAGTGAGCACATGCCACTTTCACTCTATCATTGCAAGAAATGTCGTCCTTGCTGTACTTAAGCAGGAGCACAGCCGTCTCAACGAACCGTCCCTAGATCACCTTTTCCCACAACTTCTCTCACACAAAGTAACGAGCCACCCTTACAAAGTTTCACGAACCCGCACCAGTGCAATCACGAGCAAAAAACGCCATCGAGAATCACTAGGTCAGAAGTCGCCATCATGTTGTTCGCTGGCATTTCGTTCGTGGTCGCAGCCATCATCGCCACATTGGCTTCAGCCGCTGGTACCGCTACCAACACCGACCTGGTCCAGAAGCTCAAGATGGCCAGCACCAACATGGACAGATTGAACTTGCTTGCAAAGGACTCTGATTGGTTCTTCGACTTTACCAAGTCTGATGACTACACGTTCTCACCTGGTGGCGTGGTCTATGCTGATGCTGCCACTTTTCCCGCCACAATTGGTACTGGCATGTCGATGGTGAGCAGGCCTCTCTTCTCACAAAAACATTCTAACGTACGCAGGCCATCATCAACCTTGGTCCTTGCGCCATGCTTCCACCCCACCTCCACCCTCGAGCTACCAAATACGCTGTCGCCGTCAAAGGCACAACCCACACCTGCATGATTCCTGAGAATGGAGCTCCTGTCATCGAGGAAACACTCACTGCTGGCCAAATGACCATCTTTCCGCAAGCTGCAGTGCACAGCATGATAAATACCGACTGCGAAGACGCCCAATTAGTCTGTTCCTTCAACTCGGAAGATCCTGGTACCATCAATGTTGCTAATGCGTTCTTCGACATGCCAGCAAACATTATACAGATGGTCCTCGGTGCTGATGTCAACGTTCAGGCTGTTGAAAGCCAAATACCGGGCGTGAGTACTGGCAGCATCAATGGGTCAGAACAGTGTTTGAAAGCTTGTGCTGCTAAGGGCAAGCTCATCAAGAAGCGTTTCTGAAAGTGACAGAGAGAGCCAGGATGCATAGCGAGGAGCGAAGATTGCACAAACATAAGAAGTGAAGGACTGCTCAAAGAACAGTTCTAGGTCGCATGACTATACCTGTGCTGGCATACAAAGTGTGTGAGGTTGTTCGGTACACTGTCGCTGGCTGATTACTTGGAAGCCAAGCCTTTGAACCAAATAGCATAACATGACACCTGCTTGCAAAGCTGTTTGAAGCTGCGGTTCGTGAAGCTCAATTCGATGCATTTTCAGCACAGACTAATGCTCCCATTGTCTCAGCTTTGTTCATCTGGCTCATCGGCGCCCTATCTCGCCACTCGCGACACAAAGCACACCATGGCAGGCTCCCGACTTGCCCGGTTCAAAGACGAGTGCTTGTCGGTCTGAGGCTACCTGGATCTGACATCTCATACGACTCCCTTTCAAGTGTCGATGTATTCGTTCGTGCTTCATATTGGGGTCATGCGATGATCGTCACATTCAGGTGGAGAAAGAGAAAATCATTGAGTTGCATCGTGTTGTGGTACCAACTACCTGAATCTGTCGATGAGCATCGGTGCGAACGTAACCTGCAGGCATGTCAACGAGTATGTTATCAAAGAAAACGGTCTTTTGGTCATGCTTTGGAAGTACGAAATGGATCTTCAACAATGCACGAGAGCCCTTCTTCTGTCGCAAACCACTAAGTGTCTCATTGTTGGCACAGCACCCCGCTGAGACATCAGACTAACTCCGTTATTAAAGCTGAGCTACTGATTCGTATCAAAAATGTGCCTCCGTTCAAGTCTTCGCTGTTGCCTACCCGCAACGGATATCTCGAAAGTTGGACATGTTCCAAGAACTGGAAGAATCCTCCACCCGCCCGTGGGAGCCTTCCAGGGTCAAGCGAACATGCTCGGCTGGTTCACAGAAGGGAGGTTGTGACATACAAACACCATGGTTGACATTAGCCGACGCTGCGCCAGGTTCGAGGTAGTACTGATGAGGGCTGCCAATCTGGGCTTAGCTTGACGCGTCGCGTCATTCACGTCGTCACGCCAAACGCAGTTGCCTCGGTTTGACTTGCTTCCTTTCTCCGTCGTCGAAGTCATGTAGTTGGACGACCTGGACTTAACGACAATCTACCACAGTGGCGACAGCTGACATAAACGGCTGAGACAGCGATGGCTGTGCGTCCTGGGTCGTGGCTTTTGCTTGCTAACCTAACCGCGCAGTCCCACCTGCATCTTAACCTCACAAGCAATGCTCTTGCGAGATGACGATCAGCCGATAGCCCTACGAACCTCTTGATGACGAACCTAGTGCGATCCATTCACCTAGCACCTAATCAAATTGCAGCCACGGTCTCGTCCGATTCGAGCTGCGCGACGGCAACATCAACCCTCCCTCTTACAAACCAGGTCCTATATCCGGGATCACCCTGCGATACCTGATCGAGTCGTATGGCACGACACGATGGGTGAGGAAGACGCTCTTCGGCTCCTCGAGCAAGGCACAGATAGACTCACAGATCAGCTATGTTGGGCGAATGCGCTTTGCGTAGACTAAGGCGATGAATGTTCAGGAGTGCAAGCAGCATGCACAACAAACGTGTAGGCTCTACAGCACAGTCCTGGTATGGCTCGAAGATGCGCCGCGAGTTCCTGAAGTCTTCTCTAAGTCTTCTCAGTCTGGCAGATGGATCGATTCAGCTTTCCAACACGGCAATGGCGACGGACCAGAGGAGGAAGAGCAAGAGTGTGAAGCTTAGAGTCGGAAAGCTGGACGATTGACTATGTATACCACAAGTCAGATGTGTCCATTGACACTCAAATCTCTTCCTGAATCACAAAAATTGTCCGCCGCCACTAAGCTTCTCGGAGTGCTCAAGATGTCCGACCTACAAGTGGCAGGGGCATCAACAACCTCCCTTCAGCGACCTTTCCATGCCCGTTTCCAGGCAGTGTCCTCATCGTCAACGGCATCGGTGAAGGTGCTTAACCCCGAATCCGACTGTGTGAATGCCAACAGTGCCGCGAACTGCCCAGGTTGTCTCGGCCACAGAGACAACTCGTGGTGCCTTGGCTTCTCGACCATCATTCTGGGTATTGTACCTTCTAAGAAGACCGAGGAACGTGAGTCTCAGACATGAACACGAGGCGATCTTCGGCTTTGTTGCATGTGCCACGCCAATCGCTGATGGTGAAACTGATCTGTGTGCTCACATTTCTGACCTTGACCTGCTGAACCTCTTCCACAAATCCCGAATCATCTCGAACAACTCTGCCCGGCCGAAGTTCAATCGTGTGTATATGGTCCTTTCGATCTTTGACAATGACGCTGCAAGAGCTGATTTCGATAATGAGACCTTGGTACAGCCTAGTAAATAGGCTATGCTGCAAGCCTGTGAATTTGGTTGGTGCTGTTTACCGTGAGTGGGCTTGGCACCATTATACACGTAACCCTCTTAGATGATTGATCGAACAAGGTGGCGAACGCGTTGAATGTTGGTGGAAGCAGCAAATAGGAATCGCAAGCGACCAGCAGCTCGAGAATCATATTATCTTTCTGACCTGTTCAACTCTGTGCACATTGTCAGTAACAGCTTTGCCAGCATACGTTCGGTACTTACACCAAAAAGCATCCCCCTGATGACAATGATGTCCTCACCATCGTAGGGGACAGACCACGCCAGAAGCCGAGAAATCCGCCTTTCTGCCAGACATCGGCGATAGCAGCCCGTACATTACGGTATTTGGCATTCGCTCCGAAGCCATCGTTTTGCATCCTCGTCTTGATAACATCGATCGGGAAGCTCCCGATCCAGAAACCTATCCCCGCCAGAGCGCCACAGGGGATGATTTCTAGTGCCGACATCTCGTTCCGTTGCTTGCCCGTCACTTGCCCAAGGGTCCGAATGCTGGCCTCGAATGTCGCAAAGTAACAACCAAACGCCTGCCACTCTCTCGCAATGGCGACTGGATAAGCCTTGTACATTCCTGAGAGTCCTCCCTGCTGCACAACCTGTCTGATGCAATCTCGTGGTCCTGTGTACAGCCTCCCGGCACCGTGCGGTTGTAGCTGTAATCTGGTCCTGATGTGCTCGGTTGGGCCGGAAATGATGCTGTTTGCAACACCTGCTGCTCCTCCAGCTAGGTAGGCTTGTCCGTCGGACATTCGGGTGCCATGAGCACGATGCTTTTGTGAATTGAGCCTTTCAAATGCCTGCCGACAGCTATGAAAGACCGCGAACTGAATACTTACACCGAGCCCTCCACCGAGTAGTGGAAGGGCTGCGCCTTTGTAGAAAGCGAGTGGACCTTCATGCACCCAGATGTCTCTCGTAACCTTCAACACATTACTCGAGTTAGATGTTTGGAGCCGGACTCTGATGAGGTCGAACGGCTGGCCGAGAAGAACGGCCGTCGTGCCTCCTGCTGCACCAGCTATCGCATCCCGGCCTGATATTGTTACTGGCACATTGTCAGGGAAAGTTTCCATGCGAAATGATGCTGACAGTCCCGAGTCTGCAGCCGGCAACGATGAAGGGGACGCTTGAGCTTGCATTTTCATGTGGTGGGGATCGTCTCTCAGGTCAGGAATTATCTACTTGCACTGGTGGATGATCAAGACTGAGATGATGTCCTTGACTGTACATTGTCCTTGCTAAGACACATTTCTCATCTGCAATCATGGATACAATCGCCGATAATGGGGCGGTCAATATGAGCACATCGTTCGTGGACACGTTGGGCCATTGCGAAACTCCGGCTTACGCCATACGATGCAACCGACATGTCCAGACTCTGCAGGTTGGCTCCACACGTTCTATCGGGATTGCAGCCGTCGAAATTTTTGGGACTCGGCACGCCTGGGAGCGGGATGCACCAAGAGGCGCAATGTGCTCCCGTAGCATCCGCGTATGCTTGCATACGGTTATCCAGTCTCCAGGAAACGCATTACGATGTGGATACAATCGAAAGCGTGGGGATGCTACCACTATGGGCAACATAGTCGATCTGGAACAAGAGACGTGGAAATTGGACCTTTAGCCCAAGCGGCTAGCGGCATCTATGGCAATCTTCATCCCTTTGGCCGATGCGGCTCTGACTCCGCCTTCTTCCAGGGCGATGTTGCCTTGAATGGTACAGCCGGGCATTGCGCACACAGACTCTCTCAACGCCGACGCCCGTTGTCCATCCTTCAGCAAGGCAGCCGTACTTGCCAGCACCTGTGCCGCCATGGCATCTGCTGTCGTCCGCGGGACTCCAGCTGCTACAGCGCCATCGATCAGCCCATCCATGAAAAGTGCAATGTACGCCGGGGTCGACCCGCACAGAACAGTGCTTGCATTCATCAACGAAGCTGGCACTTGTACTGTACCGCCCAGTTGTTCGAAGATTGTCTTCACCAAATTCAGTTTGTCGGCAGGAACCATGGGTTCTGATACCTCAATGGCAGTCGCCGAAGCACCCATTGAAGCTGCAAGGTTTGGCAGTACTCGAACTACCCAACATCTGTCTGCTGTGTTTTGTGAGGTTGTCTTGTCGCCATATATGGCAGCCTCAAGGGCAGCTCGGGTTACGCCCGCAAGAACGCTGATGAGCACCTTGTTCTGAAGTGCTTCTTGCATGCCAGCTTCACCCAGGACCTTCGATGCCACATCCGGCGGACAGGCCAGGATGATCACATCGGATTCCTTGGCAGCAGCCACATTTCCGCCCTGAGAGACACGCACATCGATAGGACTTTGGTCAAAAACTTTGCGTAGAGCCTCTGCTGATTTCTCTGAAGTAACAGTGGCACGTATCCTGGTAGGACGAAGTTTGGTGTCTTTGTTGTTCAGCAGACCCTGGACTATGGCGGTCCCGAGACTTCCTAAAAGGCATCAGCCTTGAGCAACAGCTGCACATTGCGCACTGACTTACCGCAGCCTAATATCGCGATTGATGACTTGGCCAAATCTGGACTGGATGACTCTGATTGCGCCATGTTTGTTGTCGTCGTCAGTGTCGTCCTAGCAACCTTCCTCGAGCACTACTTTGCAATGATTCCTGGACTCGAACTTCGCAGACCGATTTGACGGTTGTGATAGGTTGGGTCATGCCAAGAGTTTACAATCAGCGATGTCGTAGTTTCCGTGTCACGGTCTGCAATGACACCTTTCCGAAAGCAGTGTTGTTATCCGGCGCAAAGCGCGCGTAGCTACGGATCAGACTCCGATGCACGCGCATGTCCTTCCAGCAAGCATGCTCCGCAGGTTCTTCCATATCACGGAAGCGCCATTGGCGGCTCGGATGCCTCTTTCTCCATGCACCTCCACGGTCGCCAGGATTTTCCGATGACGACCCCGACCTCCGGAAGGTTATTGGCAGCACGGCTGGACCATATTTCATGATGCGCAGCACACAAAAGGAACTGCTTTGAAGGTGTCTTAATCAACGAAGAGCACGCATCCCTTCCAGGAATCCTGCCACCACGTACTTCACGATTCTGCATCTCCCATCTTCGTTCTTTCATACCACCCAGCATGCTCGCATCCAGGAGCGCTGTTCGCGTCTCCCTCACTAAATCATCAAAATGCACAACAGCGCCAAGGACGTTGCTCACAAGGTCTGTGGCAACCGCTGGTTCTCACAGACTGCCACCGCCATTCAATGAGCAGAATGTGAGTTGAATCATGCTGCTGCACGTAACTTACCTAACAAATGAAGCTTCACTATGCCAAGTCATCACCTGAACGGAAAAAGCTGGAAAGCGCTCTCAAGGAACTCCGATCACAAGTGCCAGTCTCAGTGCCAACGTTACGCCATGGCCAGAGCATAGCCAGTGAATCGAGTGAGTCGCAGCTAACGCAGATAATGCCCGCCGAGCATGCCAACGTCCTCGCCAAGTACACACCAGCCACCAAAGAAGACGTATCCGCAGCCATCGAGGCGGCGTTGAAGGCCAAGCAAGAATGGGTTGAAATGCCCTTCTTTGACCGAGCCGCCATCTTCCTGCGGGCTGCCGAGCTAGTTTCGAGCAAGTACCGATTCGAGCTGATGGCGGCGACCATGCTGGGTCAGGGAAAGAACGCATGGCAAGCTGAGATCGATGCTGCAGCAGAGACCGCTGACTTCTATCGATTCAACGTTGCTGGCGCTCAGGAGATCTACGACAAGCAGCCTACCCTCAATGCTCCCGGACATGCTGGTCGCATTGACTGGCGACCATTGGAAGGTTTCGTCTACGCTGTATCCCCATTCAACTTCACCGCTATTGGAGCAAACTTGGTTTCAGGACCGGCACTGTTGGGCAACGTGGTTGTCTGGAAGCCAGCTCCATCTGCAATGTACGCCAGCCACCTCATCTACAAGATCCTGCTTGAAGCTGGACTACCACCAAATGTGATCCAGATGGTCAACGGTGATGCCGAGATGATCACCGATACCGTGTTTGACCACCCCGAGTTCTCTGGTTTCAACTTCACCGGCTCTTCAGATGTCTTCCGCAAACTCTGGTTCAAGGCCGCAGAGGGTGTCCAATCGAAGAAGTACCGAGACTTCCCACGTATGGTAGCAGAGACATCGGGCAAGAACTTCCACCTGGTGCACTCTTCCGCCGACATCAGCAATGCCGTCAAGCACACCATGAGAGCATCTTTCGAGTACTCCGGTCAGAAGTGCTCCGCATGTTCTCGAATCTATCTGCCAAAGAGCCGTGCTACGGAATTCTTAGACCAGTTGAAGAACGAACTCAAGGAGATCAAGATGGGTGACCCTGAAGATTTCGCCAACTTCCTTGGTCCAGTCATCAACAAGCCAGCGTTCGATCGAATCACCGGCGTCATTAAGAAGGCCAACGAGGACAACCGTCTTGAGCGTATCGCCGGTGGCTCGTTCGATGACAGCAAAGGATACTATGTCGAACCTGTAGTATACGTGTCCAACACTATGGACCACAACCTGTTCGACCAGGAACTCTTTGGTCCAGTCCTTGTCGTTTATGTATACGAGGATGCCGAGTACGACTCGATTCTGACGCAACTTGACAAGCAAGGAGGCAATTTCGCTCTTACTGGTGCTGTATTTGCCAACGAGCCAGCCGCTATCAGAAAGGCCGAGAACGTGTTGAGATATGCTGCGGGTAACTTCTACACGAACTGCAAGACCACTGGAGCTGTCATTGGTCAGCAGACCTTTGGTGGTGGAAGAGGCAGTGGTACGAACGACAAGGCAGGTAGCGCAGACTCCCTGAAGAGGTGGACCAGCCCGAGAACGTTGAAGGAGGAGTTCAACCGACTGGCGGATGTCTTGTATCCTAGCAACTTGTGAGCTTAGCAGGTGATTGGGTTATGGATAGCATATAATACCTGGAGTCAGGCATAAAAGCGTCTTTGGTATTGAATGACAGATATTATCTTCGTCGCACAAAAACATGTTCTGCTACTTTCTCAGGATGTCGGCAGGTAAGACGTGCTATGCAGCCAGTTAGCACGCTCACAAACCTCCTCCCATTGGCGGCTTCAGCATCCGGGAAATTGTGTTCCCGATGCATGGGCTTCCGTCAGCAAACTCATCAGTAAACTCCCCGATACCTGCCTGTGTGTGAATGTAGTACCAAGTTTTGAGATGCTGGTGCATCGGCATGGTCAGAAGTGAAAAGCGCATGACGATCATGAGAAAAATGTAATTCCATACTTGCTATCTAGATGAACCAAAAACTTTCTATGCGATTTTCACAAACCGGCCTCCACGAACGACCCGACCATCCTCACAGATGACTAGAGCCCTCATTCTCGATCTTAAGCTCGAGCTCGTTCGCCTGCTTCATAGCCGATCTTATCTTGGCTTTCGCGGCCTCTCCCGGCTCGACGTATGGCCTTCTCGGCTTGAGCAACTCAACCGCGTTCTTGATTCCTGCCTTGGGTGCCGAGAACTCCGCAGCAGCGTACTTCGTGTTGGCAATGCCAGCTTTCGTCGGGCTTTCAGCTAGTGCAGCGATGCTCTGCAGCTCCTTGGCCTCTTCTTGCTTGCCTGCTGTCCAGAGATCGTAGATGCGGACGATCAGCCGTGGGAAGATGTTGGCGAATGCTGCAATGCAACCCGCGCTTCCTGCTGCTAGACCTCCGACGAGGAAGTCGGATTGACCGCCAAACACGGCGAATCTGTTCACGGAGAAGGTGGCACTCAGTCGAGCAATTTTCGCCACAGAGCCGCAGGTCAACTTTACACCCACCACCTTCGGGTGTTGCGCTATCTCGGCAATGATCTCGGAGTCAAGGTCCAATCCATTGCAGACGGCTGGGAAGTTGTAGACAATGATTGGCAGTGGAGAGGCCTCGGCAACTTGAGAGAAGAAGTCCTTCACTACCTCCGGTGTTGTCTGCTTGCCAAAGTATGCACATGGGAGTACTAATGCATAGTTTGCTCCCGCCTGGTGAGCGTCGTTGATGTACTGCAGTACCTGCGCCGTCGAGTGGCCGCCGACACCAGCTATGATGGGCACAGAAGGGTCGATGGATGACCGTGCGAGTTGAAGGAGTTCACGTCGTTCTTCACGTGTAAGAAGAAAGGTCTCGGCATTTGTGCCAAGGATCACGAGCCCTTTCAATCCCGTACCTGAGAGGTACTTGTAGTATGCACGTTGTTCTTGTTGGCAGAGAGCGTCAGTCGAAGGATTGAAGAATGTTATAGCTGGGACGTAGACACCAGGTTCGGGGACAGGGTATGAGTGCCCCTTGGTGGATTGTGGTGACATGTTGATTGATACTTGGTCGACACACTTGTTGGCGAAGCAAATAGTGACGATAGTCTTGAGGCGGACCTACTATGTGAATCGAGACTACTTCAGGAGCGCGAGCAACGGCTCATTATGTACAATTGAGACATGTGAAGTGCCTAGCGGTGTGGTTCAATCCCACACAACTGCCTCACCACCCGTTGTCACTTGCATCTACATCCATCGTAGTGTGTTTACTGTTGGAGCCTCGTATGAGGCCTCACGCAGCATGCACGGTAAAATGTCCCCGGACTTCACTCATCGGATCTGGCCCGATGAGAGAGCAGGGGGCTTGTAATCAGATCCGATCATATCAGGCTAGAAGCAACGCAGTGCCGACGTGGAATTGTTTTCCGGATTCGTCATATCGGCTCATCCACCGCGAGGGCTATTTTGACCCCGGCAGCGCTGTCTCGACCGTTCTAATCGCACGCTGATTCTGGAGGAAAGCTTAAAATGTTATGTCATCGATTCATGAATCATAATTGCCAGCTATATGCAAGAAACATCCTCCAGGCGCTAAATGTCGCTCTGGGAACCTAACAGACCAATGCTGAAGTATGCCACCATCATGCTCATAGCATTAGTTGAGTCGGAACAGTCTCCGCCATAATTCCTTCCTGAGGAGTGCGGAGCCTTCTCTCATCCTGTCTGCAGCACCCCTGTTCTCTATCAATCTTCTCGTCAAATACTGCATACATTCTTGAATCGTGCCCCATGTCAGGCACTTGTAAACTCTGGGGACGAATGGTACACTTGTGGCTGCCACGTTCTTCTGTGCATCCTCTCCAATTTGTATCAGCTCGCAACCAATGTCGTCGGCCATACCCTGTAGCTGGGCAAAATCCGGCACGACTTTCAGTTTCGAGGTTGCTGCAAGATCAGTCGCTAAGCGAGCTGCATTGCGGATAGTCTCTGTGTTGTGGCCGGCGAGCAGTATATCATGTTTTAGCTCGGGGTTCTTGGAGAAGACAGGAAAGTTGTCACCTCGCAGAAGGTCTTCAACGATGCCGTTGTAGGACTTGTCGGTGTCTGCTTTGGTGTCGTGTATCAGCTCTCGCTTGTCATAAGCGATATAGGCCCCTCGCACTAGTTTGATGCCTGATCGCCAACCTTCGTCTGAAGCTAGTTGTAGCTGATGTTGAACTTTTTGTCTGGACGCTTTGAGATACGCTTGGATTGTGTTGTATACGACCGCTTGCTCGCCTCTGTTGTAGCGACGCATGAGATCGTAGGTACACTGATCAATTGCATGCTGTGTAATCTGCTGCTCTGAATCGATATAAACGCGAGCTCCTCGAGATGCAGCTCGATCGCAGATTGCATTCATTGCTTCGGTGAAACTCGACGGGACTTTGCTGCCACTTGCGAGTATATTTGTGACGTTTACTCCTGCACCTGTCATTCTGCTTGGTGTCAGTGGAAGCTCAGGTTGGCGTTTGCAACAGACTTACTTGATGCCGAGCCAGTCGCCTTCACCCATCATTTCGAGAGTCTCTAGATTTCCATCGCGCCATTGAATGATCTCAGCATTCATAGCTGCATCTTTGCCCTCAGCACCAGCGGCTTTGGATTCTTTGTCAAGTACGACCTCCTTGCCATAGCAAAGAACAACTCCTGAGAAGCCAAGGTCTTTGATACCTTGTGAGGTCTTGTGTATTTCAGCGGCATTTCTGCCTGCGCAAAATTGGTCGTATACAATAGGACGGATTGCTGCCCTCAGTATCGGATTCTTGTCTGGATTTAATAACAGAGATTGTGAATTGGCAATTGTTTGAAATACAGCCAGCCCTGGTCTGAATAGAAGCGGTGAAGTGAAGAAAAGACCCAGGAATAAGCTCCTCAATATGCTTGATGTTGGCAAGCGTGCCAAACCAGACACGGGTGCGAGCGAGTCGTTGAGTCTGGCAGGCGTGCTGAATGCAGACAACCCATCGCTTGCTGCGGTCGGTCTCAGGGGCCACTGAGGGCTTGCTGTTGATTGCAATCTTATGTACGAGAAGTGGTGTGAGCTTGCGGGGAGGACGCAGGGACGCTGTCTTGTGAAAGAAAGAGATAGACCTTTAGCCATGTTGCTTAATTGCTGTACCTCCCTGCTAGCAGTGTCTTGCGAGGGCAGGTATATGTTATAGAGATTGGGCGGTCATGGAGTTGGGCCAGATACGGTCCAGCCTCATCACTCAAAGGCTAATCAACCGTGACTGCCCACGTACATTGCTTATCCAGCAAGTGAGGGGCTCGACAGCACTACGCTGGTCTCTGAGAGCCGCAACGTGGGATGACGGGATGGCTACATCACATTGGACGGCGGGATGTGCTGCGTAGGCTTAATCGGAACGGAGAATGGAGGAACAGGCCAACGTAACCACTTCAGAAGAGCCTCGTCGTCTATCGAACGAAGAACCTGCGGTCCGCATGCCATGCTGAGTCAATGAATCCGAGAGACTTCACTGTACTCGACGGCTAGGAAATCCCGAAGGTCTTCCTCTCCGCGCCGTAGCTTATCAGTCCTTGACGATCCTGGCAATCTCTCTGTGGTGGATACCTGGACCATCTGTGAGGCCTAGATGTTGGACGAAAAGAGTATGGCAAACGAGTACTCAGGAACCTAATTCCTAAAACGGTGGATAAGGAGCATGCATGAGCGTCGGATCTACTGCTAACGGTAGTGGTCGCAACTACCTGCAGCAGCATGAGACTGTAGACGCAACCGGCTTCGACACCGAGACGTTACGAAGGCATCTGCACCCCGCTTTCGGGAACCATTTTGGCGTCAGTTGATGCCGCGTGACCTGTGTAAGCACTAGAGTCGATCATTTGCTGATCCTAAGATACCGGATGCTTAAAGTTGCAAGTGATGAAGTTAGTTCGGCTTCGGGAAGGAGGAGATAACTGGCGGGGAAATGACGAATCTTGCCGATGCATCTACTGACTCTACGACCAACCCTACTTTGCTGACCCACATCTCTCCGGGCAAGCAAAGTAGCTGCTGCTGTATGCTTACACATCAATTACTAAGGCGTTGTCGAAGACAACAACTTCAACACTGACGCTTTCTTTAGTCAAACGAACCTCGAGCTCATTGTTTTGTCATTGTCATGAGCTGTCACATACTGGCTGATTCCGGAAAGGGAGTAGATATAGCCCGCAGGAGTATTAATACAACGTGCGGCAACCAAGCATATAAAAGTGATCATTTGACACTAACCTTCCTCCGGGTGATGTCTGAGCCAAGTCCCTCGATGACCACCAACAACACTGTATAATGTCGGTACGCATCATCGTAAACCTCTTCTGTATCGACACAAGTTCGCCGCATAGTACTAGAGTCAAGTGAATAAGATAATCTTGGCTTCACACAGGTCAGGGATACATCAACTTTCTCATAATCGGATAATTGCAATGCTATGTAGAAACCCTAATCCAAGGACACCTATCTTCTAAGACAAACGCCTCACAGTCGTGCTTTAACCATTCGTTCTCTCTCCGCGATAACCTCGCGTATCTCCTTCGTCGTACCGATTCTCCATGATACCGCATCACCCCAATCATTGCCATTCTTGCCATCGCTCTTTCGCCACTGCCATCTCGGCAATTTTTGCTCACCGGCGTTGAGCAGATCAAGAACCCAGCTCCCAACAACCGGCATCATCTTGAAGCCATGACCCGAGTCACCTGATAGTACGATCACAGAGTTGTCGGTATCGGGTACAAAGTCAACGCAGTACTCCGAGTCGGCAGTGTCGGCAAACCAGCACATTTTCTGGTCAACGAACGGTCGATCAGCCAGCCATGGTAGCGTTTCCCGAAGCAGTCTTCTCAACTTGTCCTCATCTTCAGCAGGGATGTAGTCTTGTGGTGGGGGTAAAGCATCTAGTGGGGGCAAAGAAATACCCGTTTTCTTGTCGGTGTTGATGTAGCCTGCACCTAGCGGGCAGAGCTTAAGAAGCCTAGTAGCTGGATCAGGCTCGAAGAAGAAGCCAAGATCTCTTACGTTGATCACTGGTATGCCTCGAAGCAGATCACATTCTTGTTCTGTCAGCTGTACGTGTGCCACCGACCATGACTTGGCCATGTTGAAGCTGGCAATGCTGGGAAGAAGCTCTGCTTGGTATGGACCGAGACAGCAGATGACTTTTTGGCCAGGGTGTTGAGTGCCATTAGCTGTCTTGACACCGGTGCAAGTGCGGCGCGAATTCTTTTGAGCGTAGAGCAGCTCAGTGACCTTGCCTTGCTCAGGACCGAGAATGAATTTGACACCTCGCCCAGCTAGGTAGTGATGTATGCCTTTCATCGCGTTTGACGAATGTGCGTAGCCGGCATATCTGTTGAAGTAGCCGCTGAAACCCGTGACTGGCCCACGGAATTGCCAAAAGAGGTCGAGAAAGTCTTGGGGCTTGTTCAAGGGTGAAATAAAAGGCTTGAAGACTGGATGCTCTTTGACCGAGCCCAAAGCCTCATTAAGATGCTTGACAGCTTTCTGTGGTGCTCGGCCGGACGTGGCGACAACGTAGCCAGTTTGGTGGTAGTACGGCCCAAAGAGAGGTGTCCTCCAGCCTCTGATGGCTTCCTGGAAACGATAATCAGTCGGAGGCGTAGTTCACTGCGGGGAAGAACTCACCAAAGCTAGATCAGTGTAGAAGGGATCTTCATACTCTGCACGAACGATCTTATTCAAGTCGTAGGCTGCCGAATAAATCGATGGAATTTCGGTAGCCCGGTCAAAGACGGTGATATTGTTGTATCCTGCATTGGTAAGATGCAGTGCCGTTGATAGACCCCATGCACCAGAACCAACAATGAGAATGGGTGCAGCTTTGTCCTCGGACATGACAGGCAATCTTGATCGATGATCAGGTATAATGAAATCTGTTGCGTTTACAACCTTGCACGCCTTGGTACAGGTGAAGGAATCACATCAAACATATGTATGTCTTTTCGTGGCATGAATCGCCACATACCGACCACCGAGCATCAAAACTCAGAGGCTCCACATGTAAGCGAGTACAACAGACTTCATTAGATAACGTTTCCGGCGTGACGCGGTCCGGACAACGTTGGTGAGAGAATAATTGTCGGCTCTGGTGATTCTATCGGCAAGTGTACCGCGGCTGTACTTCGGAAATGGGGGTGCGGAAGTGGGGTAGCGGATGTTCTCGATCAGCTCACTCTGGCGTGGGGCAAGAAGGCTCTGTGTTGGCGGGCCAGGTATATCCTATCTGCGGCACGACTTCCATAGTGGTGAAGTCTACTAGCTGTAACGAACATGCCACGTCCAGGACTGTTCCGTGCGACAGCATGTGTCTTGCTAGGTTTCGGATGCCTAGACTTCCGAGCGGCTCACGAGTCGAGCCTTCAGATGCGTGAGCAAGAGATCGTGGTACGCATGTACAGCCCGATAAGCACGTAGGTGAGCGAGCTTTCGTCGTACCGTACACCTTGCGCCTCTTGATATCTTCTGCGGAAACGGGAATCATCAGCATCTGTTTTGGCTGGTATCTGAGCCCATCAGCATTTGTTGTACTGTTTGAACTTGCAACTATTGACTAAGCACCTGGGTATTCTGGCCGATCGTGAATTGTCCAACATGACTGCCGATTCGGTCTTTGCTTCGGCGCCTCGCATCCCCAAGGATGCTATCTTCGCTTTGACGGCACAGTACAAGGAAGATGTTTCTCCAGTCAAGGTCAATCTTGGTCAAGGCGCTTACCGTGATAACGAGGCTATGCCATGGGTCTTACCGTCAGTTGCTCAAGCTCGCAGGAAGGTGCATGATCGCAAGCTCGATCATGAGTATCTGCCGATTCTTGGGTTGCCGGAATTTCGTAAAGCCGCAAGCAGGTTGGTGCTGGGCTCACAAAGCTATGCTTCAATATCGTCGAGAGTATGTCGAGACTCGCTGCAAGAATAATCCGTCGCTAATACCGGCAGGTTGCAAGCTGCCAAAGTTTGTCCGGGACCGGTGGTCTTCATCTTGCTGGCGCGTTGATCAAGGCGGGCAGCTCACTCAAGCGAGAGGTCTGGATTCCGGAGCCGACGTGGTCAAACCATCATCTTGTCTTCTCCACCCTGGGCTATCAATGTCGCTCCTTTCCTTACTTCGACTTCAACAAGAAGTGTATCAACATGGATGCATACCGGTCCATGCTCCTGGCTGCTGAACCGCACTCGATCGTCATATTACATGCTTGTGCGCACAATCCGACAGGCTGTGACCCAACCAAAGAGCAGTGGGCTGAGATTGGACGCATCATGAAGGAGAGAAAGCTATTCCCGCTCTTTGATGCGGCGTATCTTGGTTTCAACTCAGGTAGTGTCGATGAAGACGCGTATGCGATCAGGTTGTTCGTGAATGATCTTGGGATGGAAGCCGCAGTCGCCGTGTCTTTTGCGAAGAACATGGGACTTTATGGTATGATCCCTGTCGCTTGACGTGCTCTTGGAGGCTAATGCAAATACAGGCGAACGTGTCGGTTGCACATTCCTCGTAACGAAAACCGCAGAGATTGCTGAAAACTGTGAGTCAGTTATGGAAAGGCTGCAGCGATCTGAAGTGTCCAACCCACCTGCATTCGGCGCGAAAGTTGCGAGCCTCATCTTGAATGACGACCAGCTCACCGAAATGTGGTATGCTGATCTGGTCACCATGTGCTCGCGCATCAGGCAGATGCGGGAAGCTTTGTACTCATCGTTGGTAGAGAAAGGTTCGTTCATCCTCGCTGCATGACCCTCGACTAAGGCGCTGACTTCAGTAGGTGCTCCAGGCAAATGGAACCATGTAGTCAACCAGTCTGGAATGTTCAGCTTTCTCGGTCTGCCATACGATATCGTTATCAAGCTTCGAGGTATGTGTGAGATGGGGAATGGTTAACAAGACATGCTGACGGAATGGATTAGAACAATACCACATCTACATGGCAGATAACTCTCGAATCTCCTTGGCTGGTCTTAACACATCGAACGTCGTGTACGTGGCGAACGCAATTGCCGAATGCCTTCAAGCCGCGGAAGCAAACACCAGCCAGCCGCCCGTGACCGCGATGCTGTGAGTGCTGTGGAAGGAGAGTATGTGGCACGTGGTGTGGATGCATAGCTGGTTGTGATGTACACCTTCAGAGGTTAACTTATCATCGTCTGTCAATCCAGCTTGTCGGCATATTGACTGTGCAGCGATGTTACCACAAGCCCCAATTAGGGTTTCGCAATAAAGCACCACAGTTTGTGGGCTGGCTTTTTCGGTTTGTGATTACAACCTGGACCGCCGATTTGAATGTGGACGCAGGAATATGGCCCTCAGGCGTCGGAAGCAGTTACACAGGCGACTGTGTATCTACTCTGAGTATCGGAGTGACTGTGGTTACTATGCAGGCTGATCCAATGACTGGTGAGATTTACGCTGGGATCACTCGGGCGATGCAGGTGCTCTAAAAGGTGAGTGGCTGTTCTGCTTTCGCTGCTCACTTGACGTTACTCCAAGCACGGTTCATTGGCTTGAAAGACGGCTACAGGTCACATGGACGGCGCTCGTGGTAGAGGAATTCGTGTGCAGATTTCACATTGCCCCTCGTCGTGAGAACTTGTTCGACGGCTAGCATGCTTATGGAAAGAGTCTTGATCGATCGTCTTGTCCACATCATTATTCTATCCTTCGCGCCTCTCTAGAGCTCGACTTAACCCCTAGAGGCTGCAAACGTGTTCGACCCATGAGTTAGCGGTCTGTTCCAGCCATTCGCCACCGACCGCACACGGCAACAGCCTCATGTCCTGATTCTTGAATCTCGTTCGCATGCTTAGCGCGTTCGTGGCAACTTGTTCGTAACGTGTGAGGATGGGTAGCTCTCTCTACACCCATCTGGTTGTGAGGCAAGAGAGATCGTCGACATGCAGCGCCCGTGAGCTACATCTGATTCGAGACACGACACAGGCAGACCAGAGGTGCTGGAAAGCATACTGTACGAAGACAATAGGGCGTAACCTGCGCTACGATGGTCGAAGGAGGAACCCAGGTAGGGAACAGTAGACGATTCGCTTGCACCTGCCTTGACAGTTTCAAGGCAGGTTGCGGCGAGATAAGCATGAACTATACCCCATAGCTCCAGGTCCTTGCATCTTTATCGAGAGACAACTCGCGATCCATACCAGGTGTTGTGCTCTTCAAGTACATCTTGCTGCTTAGCCTTCCGAGAACTAAACGAAGTACTCCGTCCTCGCCGCCGCGCAGAGCTGCTTCTATGCTACGAAGGACAATTGAAACGATGACAATCAATATGTCCAAAAGGACGACATAGTGATGTCATTGGTGCGGCGTCAACGCCTCTAGCACTCTGACCCAATGGACGAAGCTATCCTGCCAGGCACGCATGGCTCGTGTCCAATCCTCTCTTGCACCTAAGAACGAAGGCCATGGATCCTGCTCGTTGCGAATTCAACGTGCATGGCCCGGGTACCCTGACCACTGTGCATTCACGCTTGTGATCCATCCCGAATATCGATGACGGCTTACAACTACCAAGATGCGGAGGCAGCTCTGACCTGCGATGTGATATTTGACCCAGAGGTTTGGCTCACTGCGTAGTTACTTGCCTGTTCACACTGATAACAGCGTACAACACATTTGTCCAAGCAATCATCAACGTATACTATCATCATGTTTCCAGCACGCATCGTCCGAAGCTCATTCGCGAGAACAGCTCGTCTCCCAACTGCTAGCGTTCGACCATTCAGCAATGCATTCATAGTCAGAGCAGACGATCCTATGTCGGGCACCAACAAGTCTCATGCAAAGGATCCTCAAAACGCTTCATACGGTATGTGACTAGCGACCTCGCGATGATTACCTTGACGCCGCTAATTCTACCCAGTCCCAGAAACTGCGCAAGAAAACCTGCCCAAGGGCGTCGAGGATGCGGTCCCAAACAAGGTGCACGATACCGGCAAATCGGGGTCGCAGAGTCACGCTACTGGGGAGAGTATGGTGCCCGAAAGCATTCAAGAGGTGGCTCCAGAGGCAGTAGAGAGGGCATTGCCAGAGAGCATCCACCCCACAGAAGGAGGAAAGAAGTAGGGGTCAGGTTCCACATTCGACGACGACATGTCATTATAATATCATAGCAGCTCGATGATCTATCACAGCTCGTCGGTGTTTGCGAGTCATGTTCCATATCCTGTATAGTATCTCTCTTGCCATCAGGACCTGCGCCACTTTTTTCGTGATGGGTCGAGCGTGCAATTCTCGAAACGGCATCGGCAGCACCTCCCACAGCCGACGAACGCTCGCGCGACCCAGAACACACTAGCTGTTCGGCCACGATGGTTCCCAAGGAGTATCTCACTTTTCCACTCGCCATGATCACCTTGAGCCAAAGCTTAGTAGCGCATTTCATCAAGAAATCGACTTGTCGAACATCTCACACAGGGCTCATGCACACCTACGTTCCCTATGGAACTCATCTCACTGGGTTGGCTAGAGATCTGAAGATAGCTTGAGTAAAACTCCGTCATCTGATCTGTTAATTTGACGTTGGAATCCTCCCGAGAAATATGCATAAAGCATGGAACCCATGAGGGCTGAGTGGAGTCTCAATTGCTGACTTGCGGCATCTCCTCCTTGCGGAGGGACAGCTCGCTCACTTGCTCTTCATTCCACGTAGGATGAGGCTTCGTGCTTGTGCCGCCCAGTGAGAACACCAACGCCACTGTGGGCAGGCAGTTATGTCATCATGCATTGTATGCATTGTTGCCTTCCCATCAGTCTGTCTTGGGACGATGTGTTTGAGGTAGAGATAACCGTGATTAGCTTTCAGAGTGCACGATCTTGGATGAGTGAAAGCAACTCTGCACTGATATCCTCCTTTTCGGAGCTGCAAGACAAGGCATTCGTTCTCCTCTCCAGTGGCAGCGAGCCTCATTTGTGTAGCTTGAGCGGATGCAAGCAGACCACCCAAGTCCTTCACAAGCTCGCCCCGAACACGCTCTTGACGCTCAGCATTGTCGTTCGCTAGGAATTGTATGCTGTCTATGGTCGGTCGGACGACTTCTACTCCCAACTTTATCGAGATTTGTGGCGAGTAGTTCACGAGTCGGTATATTTTGTACTCGTCAACAAGCTTCTTCTAACACACTTTCCATGCTCGGCAGAGGGATCTGAAAGCCTAGCACAAGCACTCTAGACCGTGGTGGCCGCATACGACAGGTTCTCTTGGCAGCACGCATCTGACCGGGGGAAAGAGAGGTTGCTGGTCGTCGTCGGCTTGCGAGTAGATCGTTAGATCGAGCTAGCTGATCTGCGTTAGAGATGTGCATAGTTTCCATGCTCTTTTCGCTCAGCTTCTGTTCTGCCTCTTGCCTGGCTCTCTTCTTGTTTGCCAATTCTGATCTCAGCTGTTCCAGATTATTTTCTAGCTGGTTCGAAGGCGTTCGAGATGCTGGTGACAAGTTGTTCAGTTGAGCTTGAATCCCCTCTTCCTTCTTGCGGACTGCTTCATGCTCGATATCAGGTCGCTGTCTCGCCATGTCGGCCTCTTCAGCGATGCGTTCAATCTCCTGAAACTTGCCTCTGATCTCACTCTCGGCAAGTCGGAGTCGTGCGTCTGTAAAGCAAACACTTGCGTGCCGTTGGGCTGTGTCCGCCAGGTTTGCTGCTATATAGCTAATAGCGTTGGCCGCTTCTGTGATCCTGTTAGCATAGCTGCGATACGGCGATACTCACTAGGTACTGTCATTATGCTTTGAAGGTGAGATCGTCTTCATAGTGTGCGTGTAATATAAACTCGTAGTGGACAGGATCAGGTATCGATGGTAAAGAGATTCGCAGCTTCGATCCTAGACGCGTCCTAGGGCTCGTAAGGCGCGTTAGCGCCTGAAATCTTGCTTAGATTTGATCCTATTAGCTACGACTTTATAGCATACTCACTTCTTTAAGGACACTAGGAACCATTAGCACTGATATTATCTCGCATTAGTTTGCTCGCAGTGTCTCTAACCTAGAGGACACCTACTATACTATTCGTTAGAATTCGAGGCGAATTCGAGGCGAATTCTAAGTAAAAACGAGGGCGTATTCTAAGTAAAAGAAATCGCTAATTTAGACTAGTTTTTAATAATCTAACGATATCTACGATTAATATATAGTATAATATATTCTAGGGTAGAAAAACGAGTTCGGTTTAGCTTAAGTCTCGACCTTTTATCTTTCTTTTTTCTTATAGGCGTAATAATA
>Ga0066648_10000512_pt1 | contig 25961 bp, 25 predicted proteins | sample CryGeyCG12114_NA_FD_59537 | JGI IMG/M metagenome (GOLD analysis project Ga0066648, IMG submission 59537) | Groundwater microbial communities from aquifer - Crystal Geyser CG19_WC_8/21/14_NA | ecosystem: Environmental > Aquatic > Deep subsurface > Groundwater | place: USA: Utah: Grand County... | reverse complement strand
GCAAACGGCGTAAGACCAAAGGCTCGACTTTGCGGACTCGTGGCTTAGCTTTTGTGCAGAGAACAGCCGAAGATGATGACCCAGACGAAGATGGCGGCGACCAACATGATGACGACCTCGACGACGAGCGACCAACTATGGGAGGCTTTCGAGGATTCAATTTGGGCCAGTACCCTCAGGAAGAGACGCGCTCACCTACACCGGAGATGAGGGACAGCCCGGAGCCGTCGAAGCCCGTCGGCGCGGGAGAGTCAGCCTTTGCGAAAGGTGGAAAAGTCAACCAGAACTCTTTCGCGGCCAGGATGATGGCTAAGATGGGGCACAAGGAAGGACAGGGTCTGGGCAGGGCTGGTCAAGGTATTGCCGCTCCCATTCAAGCCCAGAAGGTTCAAGCTGGTACGGGTTTGGGTTTTGGCACACAAGCAGCACAACCTCAAAGACCGGCTAAATCTCTGAAGGACAAGCAGCAGGGCAAGATCAGCTCTGGCGCAAGCACCCCACGACTGAAGGCCCCTCCCAAGAAGAGATACGAAGTCACGGCCATAGAGTCTAGGGGCTTGCATGTTCCAGACTCTTTGAAGAACATTATAGACGCGACTGGCGCCGAAACTAAGAAGCTCGAATCGTTGTCAGGCTACTCGACGCCCACAAGTGAGACTTCAAGGACGCTTACAGAGGACGAAAAGAAGCAGGCACGGCTGAAGCGTGATTTGCAGCTTTTTGCAGATGCCTGGGATGGCCAAATCCAGGAAGCCGATGCCCTTAACCAGGAACTTCAGCGGCGTCAGGCCGAATCCGAGCAGTGCGCCGAGCAGTCGCAACTCCTTCTGGATCTTGCCACCTCTTTTGAGCGCGTCGCTGTTGACGATTCGCAGACATCAAGACCTTTCGATCAAGTCATACTCCGTCTGCAAGCAATACAAGCCCGGTACGCAGATTACATCGAGCCGCTGGATCTTCCCGAGCTGGCAGTTGCAGCGCTGTCACAGCCCCTGCAGATTGTCGTCCAAGACTGGGAGGATCCGCTGTTAAATGCAGGTGCGAACCAAGTAGACCAGCTCCTATCTATCTCCACTATTCTGGCCCTCGAGAAAACAACCCAATCTCGTCACCGTCGGCGCACCACCCCGTTTGAATCTTTACTGCTCAAAACGCTCTACCCTCACTTCCGGGACGCTCTCCGCACGTCCTGGACTGTTCAGGACCCTCTGCCTGCTATTGCGCTCCTCGAAACTTGGTATCCAAAGGTGCTTCCTCCTTGGATGCTTTACAAACTATTGAACGAGATTGTAGTACCTCGTCTGATAGAGGCTGTCAAGAAATGCAAGCCTCCAAAACATGGTCATAAGAGGAAACATGAGCTGCCTGACCTACACGAATGGCTTTTCGACTGGTGGGCACTTCTCGACTCCCCATCACTTGCGCTTGAGTCGATCACACAGCTCAAGATCGAAGTGAAATCTAAGGTTCGCTTCGACGATAGGGTGTGGCCGAAATGGGAGCCTCTGCTCGGAACACGCCACAAGCCTTCCAAACCAATTGCTACGAAGCCAATCAACGTTGAGACACCGCCACTGGCTGCTGCTGAGGATGAGATGACATTCAAGGACATTCTAGAGGAGTGGTGCATCGAGCACGACCTGATGTTGAGGAACACAGGCACCGCAGATGCTTTAGGTAGGAGACTCATGAAGTTGCTGCCAGCTGGCAAGACTGGTGGCGGCATGTCAATCTACGTGCAGGATGATGTCGTGTTCGACAGCACTACGGGAGATCCTTACATGCTAGATGAGGAGCTCGCGGAGAAAGTTAGCAGTAATGCAAAATGAATGCGTCCTTGTTGATGGAGCAACAATAGAATGTGAAGGATACGAAGACAAACCAGTGCAGCAGTAGGGTTGCTGACAATACGCAATGATGCAGGTAGCGATTATGAAGTCAGCAGCGGTTCCCTATGTCCATTCTTTCCCACGCGCCGCGCGGCATTAAGACAGGCACATGTGCAGTGTGCGAGGGCGAAAGACTTCTATCCAGAAACCTGCAGAAACCATGCGGCAGCCTTACAATTTATCCAACGAGCACAAGTCTAACTGGTTACTTACCAGGCACAATTCCGCCGAGAGCCCAGGCTACATAGTTTCAAAAAATACTCACAAGCAATGCAGATTCTCACCCAGCTACTCTATCCGCGTCAATATCAAGTGCTCCTAACTTAACATGGCATCCTCAGCGTCGAGTCCTGCCACGAATGTTGACGCCTCCAAACAAGCTGCGAGCTCCTCCTCTAAAGGGGTTAATGCTGCACCATCGGCTGCCTCTGATGGTACAATCCTGCAAAACCAACCGTTCAATGAATCTTCGGTAACGCCAGGACAACCAGCCGAAGAATTTCGAGTCGAGGACCCTGTTGAGGACGAGGTAGACTATCCGCATGGACCTCAGCTATGGCTCAACATGATATCTGTCCTATTAGTATGCTTCTTACACGGTCTCGACCTGACCATTGTGGCTGTGGCTGTTCCAAGCCTTACTAGCGAGTTCAAAACCCTTGACGATATAGGGTGGTACTCTGCAGTCTATGGCCTCGTCTTCAGCTCCATGAGTTTCTTCTTCGGCAAGATGTACACCTTGTTCAAGCTGAGGACAACGTATATCGTATCTGTTCTTATCTTTGAGCTTGGCTCGGTGATCTGTACATTCGCGCCTACCTCCAAGGTCTTCATTTTGGGACGGGCTTTTGCAGGTATGTCTCAGCTGTTCAACTCGAGAGCCCTAAAGTCAAGCATTAATTGATATTGTAGGCATGGGAGCTGCAGGCCAAGGAGCTGGAGCTATGGTCTTCATCCCTCGCTGCTTCCCTAACCACAAGCGACCGGTCATGAACGGTTTCCTAGGATTCGCGCAGTCACTAGGCCTGGTCACCGCCCCAATCATCGGTGGTGCTTTAACTGACGCTTTTACCTGGCGAGCATGTTTCGGCATTAACGTGCCCATTGGAGTTGTGGCAGTCGCGATCACTTCGCTCTGGATGAAAGATCCCCCCATCCGAACTTGGATCTCGAGCTTCCAATCCTTGAGAAGCTCAAACGGATTGACATTTTTGGCACTTTGATGGTCTTGCCATGCATCGTGTTTCTGATGATGGGGTTGCAGTGGGGTGGCAGTCGCTACGGCTGGCAGAACTGGCGGATCATACTGCTCTTCATTCTATTTGTGGCTCTACTCGTCGGCTTTGCTTACGTTCAACATCGAAGACAAGACAAAGCGATCCTCCCGCCAAGGATTCTGAAGAACAGGACGGTCCTTGCCTGTGCGCTCTTTGCGTGCTGCACTAATGGTATGCTCGCCGTAACAGAATACTATATCGCCATCTATTTTCAGGGCGTACGGGGCTATACTGCTACCAAGGCTGGCATCCTAGGACTTCCTATGATAGCTGGCCTGGCACTTGCATCAATCATGTCCGCCTTCGCTACCACTTGGGTGGGATATTATACCCGTGAGCACTCCTCGCAAGGATAGTAACTATTGCTGACTCATACAGCCTTCATGGTCGCCACCAGCGTTCTCGCTCCAATTGCAACAGGTCTTCTTACGACCATAGATCTCGACGATAGCCAAGCAAAAGTGGCCGCGCTACTCGGATTCATCGGCGTAGCTGTCGGTGTTGGTTGTCAACAGCCCTTCACAGCCGTTATGACAGTCATCTCGCCGAAGGAGGTGTCAATAGCGCTTGGTGTGCTCACTTTTGGCGCAGGCATTGGCGCATCACTCTTCGTTGCTACATCTGCAACACTTTTCCAGAGTAGGCTGGCGGAAGAGGTTTCGAAGTATGCGCCCGGTACCAACGTGACGGCGCTCGAGCATGCGGGACTTTCCGACATTCGCAATACTGTTGGCTCGGATCGTCTCAAGGAAGTGCTCTTCGGTTACAACGAGGCTGTTGTCCAGACTCTCTACTTGCCTGTGGGGCTAGCATTGCTTACTATCGTTGCTTCGGCGTTCACCGAGATCAAGTCAGTCAAAAAGAAGCGGGACTAAGGATCTAGCATCGGCTCCAGTCTCATGTTAGGTTCATCATGACCGAGTAGACTCGTCTACGCGAGTAAGAACCGACGCTACGATCGAGCCTACCAGCGTATTCCGGGCAGCGGTATTGTGGTTTTTGTCGGAATAGCTGCACAAATCAGCGATAGGCGGTAGAAGGAGCCAGCAAGCAGGCTGTCTGTACTTGTGGACCTCGTGTTCGCTGGACACCGCTCCCAATATCTTCGTATATCCGAGATTCGTGGAGGACTTTCATTCTAGTCAGGGTCATGACAGGAGGCAGAAAACTGGCTACTGTACTGCAAAGAGGTATCCACGGTCGTAGGCAATGAGGCGCTTTCTTCACCATGCAATACTCTAGCACATCGATGTAGTTTCTCTCTAGTGGAGTACATGCCGGCCATCGCGAGGTTCGTGCGGCTCGGTACCCTGCTTGCGCGAATTACGTTAGACATCTAGTGGCCGCCTCCATCTCTGGCAACATTGGCAACATGACATGGGATACGGCACCTGTATGTACTCCTTTTGGTCACTCCTAGTAGTATCAATTAGGTAGTACACCTTCCCATAATCAACCTGGCAAGATGCCTAAAATCCGTGACGGTGCTGGGCGTTTGCTCTTCTTGTTGAGATCGGGCACATCAGTATACTAACATTGTAACATGAACGTCTCCAAATAGCAGGCGTGCTTGTATCTCTAACACTTCTGACAGTACTCTGCCTGAGTCGATACACGACACACCTACAAACCTAGCATTTGCGACGTCGCTTTTATCTGATAGGCGTTTCATGTGTTGATGCGCGCAATAACTATAGTCTTACATGACCTGTATCTGATTGAGAGGTTACAGGGGCATGAAAACTCGCGATCGTCTTGAGCTATCACTCATGCCAGCATTGGTTGACCTGATTCGCAGCCTGTTTCGTCCGCGACCGATACCAGACGTTTTGTTTGACATGGCAGACCGCAAGTCATATCTAAATTTCTTGTCGGAGAATCGAGCGATATAGTATCCTCCGGAACCCAAGTCGTCTCTGCTCTTACTAGCCAGAATGGGGTAGGATACTACTACAACCTAACAGCCTGCCAAGAATACTAGTACTCTTGATCCCCATCTTTCGCACCGTCGTCGGAATATGGTTTAATGAGACTTGATCCAAAGCGCGAACAACGAGAGCTCCACTTCAAGTTAGGCCGCTGCGATGGGATAGAGGTTCATTCCTGTGCAGACGCCGCGCAGGCGCACGTGGTGGATCCTGCCTTGCTTCTTCAATTTCGCCATGGTTTCGCCAGTCTTCTGTATCGGGGTAGTATTACCAGTGTAGAGCTGAGGTTGACAGTACATACTATTTATACAGTCGGTTGACAGAGAACGAGGCTGACTTCGTGTGATGCTTGAATGTTCTACTTCAGCCGTCTATTGATATCCGTCTCCAAGCTGTCTATGACTAGAGGCGCGGCGGATACTTACTAGTAAGGTTCAGTAGTACTGATCATACAACTATGGTGCGCGAATAGTAAGCATGAGTGCCTTGAAAAGACACTTATGACAACTATATGTCGTTAAGAGATGCAACCCACTTCACTCTTGCTTCGACGGCGTTACTACCTCTGGTAAATTGGTACTTCTCTGGCTAGAACTTTCCGCTAGCATTTGTTCCACTCCACCAATCCACTCAAAGTCGACATCACTGAAATACTTGCTATCTAGACCTCGCAGCTCATCTTCCTCTGTCGCCCTGAGATGCAGACCAGGAATCTTGTTGATGATGAATAACAAGATGCAGGAGACGACAAAGGACCATGCAGCACAGGTAACGGCAGCAGCGAGCTGGTAGCCCATCTGCTTCCAATTACCAGCCGCCATCGTAGGAATCTCCACTGACGCCATCAAGTGCCGGTGCCCAAGACGCTGCGAAGAAGCCGGTCAGTATATCACCCACAAAGCCGCCTACACCGTGAAGGGCAAAGATGTCGAGCCCTTCGTCAATCGACAGGAGGTGTTTGTACTTGTTGGTATAGAAGCAGCAGACAGCCGTCACAAAGCCAATCAGAGCTGCAGTGTATACAGGCACGAAGCCTGCTGCTGGGGTGATGCCAACGAGACCCGAGATGATGCCGGAGCAGAAGCCTAGGATCGAGAACTTGCGTGAATACAGGAAACCGAGGAGAACCCAGCCAAGACCACCTCCGCAGGCAGCGAGATCTGTAAGACATGAGCCGGCCTCTTTAATACCATCCCCAGAGTAGTACTTACTGGTATTGATCATGACATATATTGATCTTAAGCTCAAATTTGCCGTAGATGCACCGTTGAACGCAAACCATCCAAACCAAATCAGGATAGTTCCAAGGCCGACCAGAAAGGGGCTGTGGGGCTTGAAATGGATTACCATCTTGCGTGACGTTGTGGTGCTATCTGCGATGCGAGGGCCAAGCATGAGGGACCATGCCAGAGCGGAAAAGCCACTCGCAATGTTGACAGGGCCAGAACCTGGTCAAGTGTTAGATTTTTGTTGCGACTGGGCTTCAAATTGAGCTTACCAGCGTAGTCATAGACCCCAAGCTGATACAGCCAGCCATTTGGGTTCCATTCGAGGTAAGCCAGCACGTAATACACGAACGTGGTCCAACACAACAGGAAAAGCATGCTAGGCCATAGGCGCCCTCTTTCCAGCATAGCGCCTGCCAAGATCATGGCCGTTGCTGTGACAAAGGTGAAGCCGAAGCATGCATACAATATGTCAGGAATGTCGGGTTTGGCAAGGGACGGCGCTGCTAAGACATCGTGAAAGCCCACGAGTGGCATGTTGCCGAGGAAAGGATTGGTGGCTCGAGACTGGTATAGCGAGTATCCGTATACCCAAAATTGTATGCCGCAAGCGCAAGCACAGAAGAGTGATTAGAAGACCATGGTCAAAGCAGCCTTTCTTCTGTGCATGCCGGCATAGAGAAATCCGATGGCTGGAGTGATCTGCCAGCCAACACAAATCGCCCTTGTCGTACGGTGAGGTGAGGTCCTGGGTGATGGGGTTGCCGCCTTGTGGATTGACAGAGTAGTCCGGCCATTCTGTGATCTGTGTGATCTCGCTCATCTCGTTGGGTTTCCTGCGGTGCAGTAACAGGTACTAGTGTACTAGTGGTGATATATGCTGTAGCTCGGTCAGATGGCGGAGGTAGTATTTGAGAACGTTGCAGCGTCTCTCACAAATTAGTAGAAATTCTGGACTTATCATACTTGCTCACTCCATCTCTGACATCCTGTCATTATCGCCTTTCAAGAGCGGCCAAGAGATAGCAGCCAGGCACATTGTCGCTGATTGGACCCCATTCTGGAATAAAATGTTACCCCAAGTTTATTGCTTCCATGTGGTCAGGCTGGATCAAGCTGGAGAATGATTCGACATGCTTGAAGTTGTTGCAACGTCCAACTGCATCTCGAGTGTGAGCTACTAGACAATGAACATCGAAAGAGGCATGTAATTCGTTTTCGCATGGTTTCCTTATCTTTTGGTGGATTCTACCAAGCATGCCAAACATTGGCGGCAAAGTCCATTGAAGTCCCGCCAGGCCGGTATCGAGTCGAACGCATCGCGCAAGGTCAGGCAAGGCAGACAAGTTCTAGTCTAAACAGATCCCGCTGAAGTCAACCTTGGCTATGGTAGGCACATCGACCACAGTATCGATCGTGGAGTTCTTGGAGTACAAACAACTCAGAACACGTAGTCTTGGTTTCTGGAGATGGCCGCCGACCCTTCATAGGACTGCTTAGCACGTCCAGTAACGTGCCCATCACTACTACCAAATGTATGACTAGGTACGAACAGCCATGACTGCACTGAAGATACGGTCCGCCATGAATGAAGGTTCTGACTTAACCCTAGTGTATTGTTGCAGGGCCTTACATTCCGGCTCCATTTAAGTTCGAGGAACCTCGCAAACACCGCTCAGTATACTTGTTCAAAGTCCGCAGCACTTACATTTGGATCATGACTTCTTAAAAGGACTGGAGCTCATTGAGCAAACTACTATCTTTGTACCAGATGTAAGTGAAGCTGCCAAAAAAAACCTCGGATGCTATGCCAGACAACAACACCACGGGTCAAGTGATAGATACGGCGGCTGAGTTCTTCGCACTACCGAAAGAGATACTACGCAACTACATACACTGGCTCATCTTGAAGTCTACAGGCGGGGAAATCTTGGGATCGACCAAAGTGCTCACTCTGTGTCGTCAAATTTATGAAGAGGCTATTGTCTACCTCAAACCTTGCTCCCACTTCTAAACTTAGACGGGACCAAAGACCTCTGTTACGACACCCTAAGCCCAACGGCAAGGTGAACCTTTTCGAAAGCCTGACCAAGACTTCAAGTTGCTACCAATACTAAAGGTACACAGAACCTGAGCTCATCCATGCCGGGAGTGTTCATTCTCAGCCAATTCTCCGACAACATGTCGCTAAAATGAGGGAAGAACAAGGTGGTGAACGATGTCCAGGTGATCACACAAATGATACGCAAAACAACCTACTAGTACCTATCAGCTCGCTTATTAGGAGGCGATGACGATATAAGCTAAAAACTAATGCCTTAGACAGCTGTATTCTTTTCCCGTGCCAGTGTATCGCGGTTCGTTGCACATCTCCCAGCGTTGGGCTTTCGGCATCTTCTGAGAGGATAAGCAAAGCCTGCAGAGAGAGGTCGCCAGATACAGCCGCAATGTTCCCTACGACGACAAGCTTAGCCCTGGACAACGGTGCCGCGATGACATCAACATGTGTTCTGTTCGAGCAGTCTGTTTCAACTTGATCGGCATCTCGAACCGTTGGTCGTCTGTGCGCTGAGGCCTGATCATCTTGAATTCCCTGAGCAGCCGCCATAAAATAGTTGCATAGTCATGAGCAGCGTCTGAATGTATAACGGTAGTACTACTACTGGTAACGACGGCTTATGCTGCTAGATGCTCAAACCTCGAAAAGCAATACAGATGCAAAGATAAAATCATTGACCATGGGTGCCAGCACGAGGACAATTCAGATGTGGTCTTGCTGGAGAGTTTTGAATTGGAGATAAGACCCGTTTAGTACCTTTGAGACAATTGAATAAGATAAATCCTCCAACTCTGCTGCGTACCCCCTGGACCAGATTCTTAGCGGTTTTCCCCTCAGCCTAGGCGGGAGTGCCAGGGATGTACTGGCCGATCGGACGTTGATTGCTCAAAGCAAATTACGGATCAGTGACGCCGGTTCAGTGTCAGTCAGCACATTGTTCTAGATGGTGGGACCTTATTATAGTTGCATAAATGCCGCATACTAGTATTTACCCGTGAAGCTCCCTACTAGTACTTGTACTGACCTTTGCTCAGGACCCACCGTGTTCTTTGTCTTCACGTTAGGCGGGAACGATCCCTCAGCACGGGATAGCTAGGGCAATGAAAAAATCTCGCCTGCTTGTCTGACAGTATGGGTTACACCTCGTTGCCAGTCCTGATGCGATGCACGATATCCTCATTCTTCCGTACGCAAAATCCGCCGAGACGGTCCGAATGTCTCCCCTGCGGCTAGGCAGAATCTATCGGCGATTGCGCCGACCAGAAGAATCTTGGCAAATCTGGATCCATGAAATTTTCGCCTTGTCATTCGGCAACAAGAGGTTTCGCTTATGGTTGTCGAAGAGAATAAGACTTAGTGGGACATTAGTAAGCTTGGCAGCGGACGCCAACTCAGCGGAATGATCATCGATGCCAATCAGATTAGATCCGATAGAAAAACTCTATCTTCATCTGATAAGAAAAGCTGAAAAGATATCCGCTCGACGCGAAGGGTGCGTAGAGGGGCTGCATCATGTCAACGGAAGCTTACGGAGACCCTCTAATCGGACCATATGGCCATTTATCGACCACCTCTTCGTATAAGAAGCATACTCACCATGTAGCATTGACGTTCGGCTTTGCCAATCCATCAAGCCTTTCATATTTCCATAATGTCTGCAAAGAACGACACACAGATCACGCTCACGTCTTATCCAGAGACTCGGAAGTCAGATGTGTTGACGACTAGTGAAGAGCTCGGTCTGGAAGCAAGCATTCCAAACGACCACGAAGTCGTCGTCGCACACCCCAGGATACCAAGGAGGTACAGATATGTCGCTCTTGCATGTGTTGTGGCCTTTCCAATCGGCAATAATTGGACCGGATCGTCACTGGGTCCTCTGAAGAACACCCTTCGAGATGAGTTCGGCATCAACAATGCGCAATTCGGTGTCATCTCATCTGCAGACGGCTTCGTCAACACAGTCTTCCCCATCTTTGGCGGATTGATCATGGACTGGTGGGGACCGAATGTTGTTACAGTTTGTTGCACATCTATCATGTTCGCAGGCAGCTTGATTGCTGCAGGTTCGACGAACGCTGAAGCTTGGCGCATGCTTGTTGGCGGACATGTGCTGATGGGTTTCGGCGTTGCGGTGCTGGATTCTGCTCAGCAAAAGGTTAGAGAAACATTTCATCACTACTGGCTTCAAGTTATTGACTGTCTCCAGTTCTTCTACCATTGGTTCGGCGCTGCAGGTCTTGCATTTGCGTTCGGGCTCGAGAATGCTGTGGCTAGCACGACAGGCTTGGTGGCTGGGATGACAGCTATACCAATCAAAGAGAGCACCGGTTGGTATGGCTGGTCGTTCTGGATCCCGGCTTTCTTCTGTGGTCTTTCGATGGTCGTCAACATTGCTTATGTCTGTTTCGAGCGGTTTGTGGTACCCAAGCAGTACTGGCTGACGTCGGCACGAGCCAAAACTCTCGCCTCTACCCATGGGGTAGGAAACAAACGAATCTTCTCCTTCAAAACACTCCTGGACCTGCCTTGGTGTTATTTGATGCTGCCGGCGACTCAGCTGCTCCAGAGCGGTGCAGCTGGAGGTTTCGGTGTCTCCGCAACCGACATGATCACAATGAAAGGCTACGAGGAAAGGGTTGCTGGCTATCTCTCGACAGCTCAGCGAATTCTCCCTATCGTTCTCTCACCAGTTCTCGGCTGGGTCATCGATAAATACGGGCACCGATTCCACTATGTCGCACTGGCTCCTATTCTCTGGATCATCGCTAATACTTTGATTGGTTTCACCGATGTACACCTCTTGTGGCACTTGTTTTCAGCAGTCTTGCTGGGGTAGTCAACTCTATGCCCCTTCAGATTTGTATACCCCTGCTTGTTGCTGATCAGAGCAAACTGGGCACAGCTTTTGGTGTATGGAGGGCTTTCAATAACTCCGGAAGCACTATCGTAAGCTCGCAAATTCCCTGACCTGATATCGATGGCTGATCTTTACGCAGATGGATGTAGTATTTGGTGTGCTCCAGGACGATACCGCTGATATGGGTTACGACAAGGTCCTTAAGCTAGCAACAGGACTCAAGGCTTGGGCGTTCATGCTCGCCATTTTTTATATTGTTGTCGATTACCGTTGTCTAGGGAAAGGTATGACAATGACCAGAAAAGCACGCGAAAAGAGAGAAGCCGAAATCATTGCGGACGGCATTGATCCGGCAAAGGATCCTCTGACTAAGAGACAACCAAAGAAGTGGGTCACGGTGACAACGGCATGCTTGTTGGTTGCGATCGCCTCCTCAGCCTGGGCCGTATTCATCAGGTATCTTATGTAAAGGCGAGCATCATAGGTATCTCTGATAGTCTGCGTAGTAGATGGTACCCAACCGACATTAATACTTAGCACAGGATCTGCCTTTCCTATACGACAGTCCGCCATGTGGTGTTGGCATATGTCCTCGCCTCTATCTTATAGTCCATGTGTTGCACACGCTGCAGCACAGTCCAATGCACATTCGGCTCATAGTCGTCAACTCCACGATATCTACCTAGATTCATCCCAAGTCTGGTAGAGACCTCACCCAGGGCTGTGGGCACTTTATATCGGACCGGCCACAATTCTAGGATCCACCAGCTTGGAGCTTGCACAAGCTGATCGTTCAGAGGAGACATTGCATCGTAGAAATCTTCGACTTGTTCTGGAGTCCAGTCATCATCTGTATGACCCTTGAGATGATAGAAGCCCTCGCCCTTTTCCTTGTTATCGACAGGAACAAGCTTAGAACGGCGAACCGATCTCGGAGGAAGATTCTGTTTGTACTTTTCAAGAAATGAGGGAGGTGGCCCATGGGCCGGTGCATTGAGTCTCTTATACCTGGGCCAAAGCGTGTGTACGTCGAGACCATATTCAGCGAGGACTTCGGTCTTGAAGATTATGCCAGTGTTGCATTCGAATGCCTGCCGAATCATCCAGCGCAACGGAATTTGAGCTAGCTTGTGCCGCTCGTCGTTTGGCACGGCACCTCCGCCAACATCAGCATGGGCGCCTAGAAACCAGACTTCAAGAACGTCGGTGTCGAATGACGCTTCGTGTCCCCATAGTCTTTCGTATTCTTCGGCTGTGAGATTCGGATGGTTCGTCTCCCCATACTTCATGTGCGGTACATACCTTGGTGGCGCGTCATCCTGGGATTTGTAGTTCGGCAGATCATGAAGGGATTTCAACTGTACTGAGTTCGTAAGCGCATCTGTCGGAGATGCGGCCTGCTCAATTTCATCCCAATCCTTCGTTTGGTGGCGACAGATCTTGAACTTTGCTCGCCGCTCGTCTAGCGCCATTGCATGCCTGAAGTAGCGAGGTTTGCTAGTTGGCGTACTGCTCAGTGGCAACTGTCTCGGTATAAAACCTACACTGGCCACACTGTCGAAACAGCCAAGAAAGTGAACACAGACGTCAATGCAGAACGTCCTCTTGAAGCCTTCACTATGCTTCCAGCCCTCTGGTGTATCGTTCTTGTAGAACTCATACGCGAATGCAATCTGCTGGATGTTGCGAGGCGGCAGAAGCCCGACCTTGTGAATCATACCAGCCAAACAACGTGCGGTATATGCCCCGCGAGAGAAGCCGAATATGCAAATCTTATCACCCTCTTTGTAGGAGTGCATTAGGAAGTTGTACGCGTCCCTCACGTGGAGTCCAAGGCCTGATCCAACCGCCATGTCCATTGCTGCGGATGCCCCGGCGCTGAGTCCATTGGCACTGTAGGTGCCTATGCCTGTTTGATAATAAGACACTTGATGTGGATCATCTTTCTTGAGAGCGCTGATCAGATGAACAATGTTGCTATTGTCGTTGTCGAATTTGTCCCCTGTACCGTCTAGGCAGACGACAATGGTGCGGCCTTCAGGATCATGCCTTTCTGAGTCCGTAGCGGCTCGGACATTTCTCGGGAGATGGATTGACCGTGGCACAGTGTCTTTCTGCTCCGGTGGTTGTGGTGATGGTGATCGCTGGGACTGAGAAACGTTTTCTGGTGATTGCAGTGGATATGCTTGACGTCGCCAGCGGCTGATAACTTTTCCAGCTAGCTGTTTCTCCTGGAGTTGTGTTGCAGGTGGTGCATCTTCTCGTCGAGTCTCTTGCATCACTGAAGGTGATGACAATGGCAGTGATGGAGGGAGTAGATCCACCGTACTCGCTGGTGACTGCAAAGGGTATACTTTGCGATGCATTTTGCTCCTTGTCTCGCCTTGGTTTTTCTCTTTAGGGTCTTCCTCTGGAGCCCCTCTTGCGTGTCTTGTTTCCAACTTTGGGGATGATGGTGGTGTTGGTGAACCACGCAGATTCGTGATGCTTGCTGGTGTCTGTAGCGGGTATACGCGACGACGGAACGTTTTTTCAACTGTTCCAGCTTGGGTGCTCTCTTGGGAATACTCTGCATGTAGCTTACTCGCATTTTGTGGTTCTCCCTCCAGCGATGGTGGTGTTGGCAAGCATAGTAAATTCGCAACACTGGCTGGTGCCTGCAAAGGGTATACTTGACGACGAGACATCTTGCTCTTTGTAAGGGCTTGTTTGTTATCTGAAGGTTCCTCTGCAAGCATTCTGCTCACATGACGTGATTCTGTTCCGGGCAATGGTGGTATTGGCGAACGCTGTAAATTTGCGTTGCTGGCTGGCGCTTGCAACGGGTACACTTGACGGCGGAATGCTTTGCTGTTTGTGTGGGTTTCATTATTCTTTATAGATCGATCTGGGCGTGTCACACAGGCTTGTTGTTGCTCTCTGTCCGGTGATAGGGGTGGTGTAGGTAAGCGCTGTAGGTTTGCGTTACTGACAGGAGCCTGGAGAGGATACGTTTTGCGATTCCACGACTTGTTCACTTTGGCAGCCGGGCTGCTTCCCCGAACTTGGGTTGTAGTTGGCTTGTCTACGTGCGCTAATTCGTTTTCTGATGATGATGATGCTGATGCGGATAAAGCAGTCGAGTTGTTGGTGGTCGACTGTAGTGTATTCACTGGTTTATCCTGCCAAGCGCTCGCTGTGGAGGCTTCATCATGCGCCTCGAGCTGGTCGGGATATATCTCCTCTGCCTCTCCTGACTGTTGCTCTGATGGAACGGGATTTGGATGCTGTGTCATCAAGCTACCAGTAGCAGACTGCAAAGGGTAGTCTTGTCGTTTCCAAGGTGTTGCCATTGATGGAGCTACGCCTTGTGCTTTCTCCATTAGCTGGACTGAGTACGAATCTTTCTCCACGACTTCTGGTGAAAACGGCGAAGTTATTCGTCGACTCCGGGGCGTTCTTCTGAGAGTCCTTTTCGTCGTCACCTTCTGGCCCAGTTCCGGCCCTTCTACAAGCGGCTGCTCATGTTCTTCCTCTGGCGTTAGTGGGTGGTTTTCAGAGGAAGTGTCGGTCGGAACGTCTGCTGGATACATGTCTCGACCCTATAAAGCTGGAGCTTGAGAACTGTCGTTATCACCATCCACTAGAAGTTGAATAGAAGACGAAGTATTTTCAGTCTCGCCTACCCCCAACCGCTGATTACAACTAGCTAAGATCGAGGATGCTGAGTGCTGCAGTAACGAACATGCCACGGAACGATCATGGATAGCTTCAGTATCATCTACAGGCCGAGAGAAGCGCTTGGTGTCATCTCCAACCTGCGACATTAACGGGCATCGTTCTGATTGATCGCCTGTCACAGCTCGGTGCCATGATGCTGAACCGTCATAGCATTGTGTGCTGTCTGGAAGCCAGTCTGAAGCCGTGTCGTCCGCTTGCTCCGACGGTGAAACTGCTGTAGATGATTGCGCGGAGCCATTAGAAAGTGCTTGCAAGGGGTACCTGGGTCGACGCCAGCTATGGCTGCCAGCCGCATCCATCGTAGTTTAGCTAATCTCGGCTCCTAAAGAATACTTTACAAGATGCAAGGAGGTTTAAGAGAATGGATGAAAGTCGAGGCAGGGTTCAAAGCAAGTGCAAAATACCGACGATGAGTTTAGCTCGGGTCTGCATGACAAGTTTGTATCGCTGTGCCAAGCGCGTGCAAAGGTAGTGAACAGCGACACTTGCCCAGAAGAGGATAGATGGCTCTGTATTGTGCCCAACATGTCGGCCGCTGCACGCAGATGAATTCCGTTACTCATGGTGCACGACTTTCGAAGCAATGTATGCACATCCATGCTATTCGAGTCGTCAAATGACCAGAGCGGAGACACCGTATGAGAGCTTAGTGTCGCCACTATCTGATCTATGCGGAGACATGATCTCAATCAAGAACGATACCTGCATTAGCATGATGAAAAGAGGCGATCCAAAACTGCATTGCTGGATTCGTAGTATGAAGGAAGGGGAAGACGGTCAGTTACCTACCACGTCCTCATAATTGTCATGATAGCCAGCCAGGCTTATCCAGAATGGGTAAAGCTTGCTCCATGCGGGATCGGCATCAGCTAGTCCGCTCCAAGTTTCACGTAAAGGTCGACGCTGCTGTTTCCCGCTAACAAACTGTATCGCACCTCGACGACTGGTTCAAAGTCGATCTTAAAGCTACTTCTGAAGAACTTTGTACGCCGGATCTACGATAGACGAGCTTGCTTGACTCCAATTTTTGGTCAAACATGCAGTTCATCACGACCGCAGCACGCTAAGCAGAAGAGCTCACCAATGACGCATCCTCACTGTCAGAACACCTACCCACCTTTACTCTACCAAGTTTGACAGAGCCAACGTATTGTCCTACAGCCTAGAGTCGTGATATCCAAACCCAATGCACATCGCTGCCCGAAGCTATTGACGATCATGCACAGGACAAAAATGGTTCCACCACAATGCAAGGTGAGCTCAACGGTGCTGTCCAACCATCAAAGCTCGATTAAGAGAGCTTTCGAGGTTGGTCTGGGTCATGTAGGGGTGTCTTGACGTTTTCCCTTCAAAACAACGCAGGCTTGGACCTATTTTGGTCTTGTCTTCAGCTGCGTATCTTCGTAGGCAGGGTTGTGAAGGCAGGTCTCTTTTCAAAATCGCAATCATGGCAAGTGCTTTCACTGCCTTGATGAGGATGGTATGGCGCGGTGCCCCCACCGCACCGGATGGCAAGACAGACGTGCATGCCGCCGGAGGAGCGTCAGACGAGAAGACATCAATGCTCCATGACCTTCTACACCTAGGTGGCAAGGATGCGAGGACAATGGTCCAGGCCTTCAACACCCTCGCGTCTGGCGAGCCGCTGGACGACAAGAAGTGGTTACTCGAGCATGGTGTTGCTATGCTGCAATCTCTACCACCGGACAGTGGTCTCAGTGCCAAAGTCTCTGGCGGTTTCATCAAGATGTTATGGCACGACCTGCCCCATCCACCGGCAGCACTTGCAGGCCCAGAAAGTCGGTATAGAAGACACGATGGAGGTGGTAACAACCACTGGGACCCCGAGATGGGCAAAGCGGGCTCCCCTTACTGTCGCAGTGTTCCACCTATGAAGCCTAAAGGGCCTAATCTGCCAGATCCGGAGCTTGTGTTCGATAAGTTGCTCAAACGGAAAGGACCTTTTCGCCCGCACCCATCCGGTCTGAATAGGTTGTTCTTCTCGTTCGCCACAATCGTCATTCATGAATGCTTTCAAACTTCACGCACAAACCAGTGGATCAACGAGACCTCCAGCTATGTTGATCTGAGTACGTTATACGGCAATACGGGCAAAGAGCAGAAGAGAGTACGAACCTACCAGAATGGAACGATATATCCGGACTCTATCGCATCGGAGAGAATCATGCTGATGCCACCGGGAGTCATCACTGTTCTAATAATGTTCTCAAGGAACCATAACGCAATAGCTTATTCCCTCTGGTCTATCAACGAAGAGGGCAAATATGGGGACTGGGATGAGTTGACGGATGAGCAGAAAGAATGGTAAGTTCTCTATGCATACCATCTGACTGGATTACACCAGGTGATCTAACAGGTGTGTTTCAGGCAGGATGAAGATATCTTTCAACTCGCACGAAATATCAACGTCGGTTTCTTCGCTTCGGTAGTCCTGAAAGACTACGTTGCTGCAATACTGAATACGCCGCGGGCAAATTCCGAATGGTCTCTCGATTTGGGAGGTGAAATCAAGCTGCGCGGTGAGAGAGTCGAAAGAGGTGCTGGAAATGTTGTTTCTGTTGAGTTTGCCGTTCTGTATCATTGGCATGCCGCTCTGAGCGCAGCGGATGGCGACTGGATGGAGGACCTGGTAAGAACCAATCTTCCTGAGCTGAAGTCTCTCGATGAGATGAAGCCAGAACACTTTTGGGAAATAGTCAAGAAAGAGGGACACAAGCTAATGTCAACGCCGCCTAAAGAGTGGACGTTTGACAATCTGAAGAGAGGTGCAGATGGGAGGTTCGATGATGCGGATCTCGGCAGGATTATCAAGGACTGTATCGAAGAGCCAGCTCATGCATTCGGGGCCCATGGTACACCGGCAAGTCTGAAGATTGTAGACCTCATGGGTCAGCTGCAGGCCAGAGGCGCTTTTAACGTTTGCACCTTGAATGAGTAAGTGTCTACCGTGTGCCACAGGTGACCCTATCCTCTCGACAACAGGCTAACAATACTACAGGTTCCGGAAATATCTGAATCTGAAGCCATACGAGGATTTTATGCAGTGGTGTGAAGACGAAGAGACCGCCCGAGCTGCCGAGCTCTTGTATGGTCACATCGACAACATGGAATTGTATCCCGGTCTCCAGGTAAGCTTGATTCATGACTAGGATATGACGATGGCAGGACTGACACTGTATCCAGGCCGAATGCACCAAACCGCCCATCCCCGGTAGTGGGGTCTGTCCCGGACAGACGACCGGGCGTGGGATATTGGATGACGCAGTGTCTCTCGTACGGGGCGATCGTTTCCTTACCTACGACTTCAACAGCAGCACTCTGACGAACTGGGGCCATTCCAAGCTAGGTAGTAGTGTTGTTCCAGGCTCGTACGGAGGTGTCCTCCCGAATCTATTGTTCACCGGGCTCCCGGGGGAATTTACCGGCACATCGGCATACGCTCTACTACCATTCTATACCCCCAAAGCTGTGCGTGGAATCCTCGAAGACAATGGTGTAATACAGCAGTATAGTCTACAAAGACCTCCGACTCACGCAACAAAAATTGTAGGTATCCACACGCAAGAGGGATGCAAGAAGGTCTTTGAGGATCGAGACAACTTTCGCGTCATGTATCAGGCTGCCATTCGAAATTGTACCGATGGACACGACTTCATGATTGGCTGGGATCAGCAAAGGCGCCACGACGAACGTTCCACCATCCTTCACCGAGCTTTCTTCGAGGAAGACTTCGAGTCGCATGTCTCACAATACTTCCGAAGAAACGTCAGAGAGCTGATTGAAAAGAGCTCCTTGTCGTATCCAGATTCTCGAAACTCGATTGACATAGTCAGAGACGTCACCAACGTGACGCCTATCTTATGGCTCGCAGAAAGGTTCGCCATTCCATTGAAGACGCAGGAATATCCTCGTGGTCTTCTCACTCGAGCCGAACTATTCGACCTCTATCTGGTCCTGTTCATGTACCAAAGTTTTAACATCTTACCTATCAACGAATGGAGGTTGCGAGAAGGCAGCATGAAAGTTGCACCAGTTCTGAGGGGTATCCTCCAGGGGCATCTCTCAACTCAACAAGGTGGCTACAAGGAGGTGTTTGCTGATTATGTCGAGAAAGGCACAGCTTATGAGGTAGGGCCCGACGCCGATCGTCTGTACAAGGCTCTTGCTAAGTCCGGTCTTTCCGACGGAGATGTCGTGGGTGATTGCATTGGGATGGGTGCTCCTGTCGCTGGCAACATCACCCAGCAAGCCTCACTACTCATCGATCTCTACCTCAGCCCAGGGTATGAGAAGTACAAAGACCGCATCGTCGAGCTCTCCCACAGAGAAGACCGTGCCGCCGACAAGGAAATGCTAGGTTTTGTCTATGAAGGCATGCGACATGCTGGCGTCGTACCCGGTCTGCCTCGTGTGGCAACGCAAGACATCACGATCAAGGATGGCCAGCGTGGCCCAATCCGAATCAAGGCGAATCAGACTGTTCTAGTCGCAACCTCACGAGCAGCTATGGACCCTGTCGCCTACCCCAATCCAGAACTGATCGACCCACACCGGCCGATCTCTTCTTACACACTCCTTGGTCACGGATTACACTTCTGCTTCGGGGCACGTCTGGTTGCGCCTGCACTCGTCTCGACCCTGAAAGAGGTCTTCCGGCTCAGAAATCTGCGTCGGGCACCTGGTAAGCAAGGTCACTTCAGCACGCTCTCACATACAGTTGCCGGTGTCAATATGCGCGTCTACCTTGATGCAAATTCACAGGAAAGTCCTATCCCGACGACGTTGACCCTCATCTACGACAGGGAGCCGTACATGAACGGAAGTGCCTGAGGAGTCAGAGATGTGCCAGCCCACGCCCCACTTTTGTCAGTGCAGAGTGCAGACCGATGGGAAGCACCGTCGGCCTACGACCGAGCAAAAACGCCGGCCTTTCATGTTCGTTGGGTTCAGATTAGGATAAAACGTGCACTTTCATGTCTCTTGCGCAGGGCTCGAAGGATCCAGCTCCGAGGTCTCACTTCGGTCCGTTCGTGGACGGTGAACCATTCGCGTCTGTCTCAGTAGCCTTCATATTGTCTTGATAATTGCCCTCGGCTCGCTAGGATACCTGAAGTCCCACAGCTCTTCATAGAACTGCTATATCAGAAAGAAAATACGTTTCTCCAAACAGCTACTACTCACTCGTCTCCAAGACCAGATGCTTGCCATGACTATAGTACTCCAGCCGAGTCGAGGGTGCTTGTGGTGGGGGACTATGATGTGGATCTCAGTCTCGAGGACAGAAACTTAGATGGGAGCGGCCTGAGCTCATCTCCACTGTTACTGGCCCTGCCGTTGAAACTGGAGCTATTCACTGGTAGGTGTCGGGACGTCGAGTGGAGCAAGAAGTGGGGGCAGAGTTGCAGCTGCGAAGCGAGGACACCATGTTAGTCTAAAGGTTGCGCGAACGTGAACATTGCTTCCAAAAAGTACTACTACCGGAGATTCTAATGCGCGAACGCATTAGGGAGCATCATGCGCTTATCCCTCTGTCCTGTGAAGCCGCATAGGCCGTGTGGCCTCGAGGAACGGTTTGATCACATGGCAGATGGACCATGGCCTCTAAACGATGGGTACTGCATCTCCGCGAACATGTTGAAGTCATTCAACGATTCTTAAGATGCAACGAACGGATATTCCTCCAGGAAGACCAGTCAGTCGCTCGTCCTGGATTGATCGAAATTTAGTTCTAGCTACATATAGGATGGTAATAGCTAACCTCCCACGCTATGCTGATGCCGCTCGCTGTTCAGTCATATTCTCATAAAACGTGAAAGTATCAGGCAACAGTCGAATCCGTCGCCACCGGGTTACCCTCTAACAACGCCATCTCGCCTTCGCCCCATGCCCAGGTCCAACGATCGCGTCACTGCATCATCTTCAGCAAACAGCGATGCAGGAGTTCGTCATCGTCCTCCGTCCAACTGAACGGCTTCTGCGCATGCTGAGGTACGTCAGTAAGCATGTTAAAGTGATACCTCTGCGTGACCTTCTCAGAAAGCATTCGAAACATCGTCCATGCCTTATACGCACTCTTCGAGACGCAAGAAAGCGCCCAGAGGTATTCTAGCACCTTCCTCATCGCCATCATCACATTGCCCGTCTCCGTCTGCATGTGCTGCACGTTCAGACACAGTTCAAGCAGCATGATCGCACCAGCCTGACACACGTAATGCAGAAGACCCCACCATGGGAGGACCTGCAGGTAAGTCTCGACAGCGGGGTTGTCGGGCATCATGTTGACAATTTGCATTGCGGCGTGGACGCATTTCTGGGCACAGAGGCGGTTGAAGTCGATGCTGTCTTGGGACTCCTCGTCGATCAGGATCTCACAGAGAAAGGGTCGGTAGAGAATTAATCTAATGCTGCAATGGTACATTTCGAGTTCTAGGTTAGAGCGCGGATCGATGTTTGTCGTACCGGCGTTCGACAGCCTCAAGTCTGGGGAGAGGTCGGATTCCCACTTAGTCAATTCACGCTCCAGCTTCCGGACTGTGCCTTGGACGTCTGCCCACGTCAGGTCAACGGGACTGAGGTATAGTTCCGATCCGATTTTGTCGCTTATTGCGCTCAACTCCAGGGCAGAGACGAATTGAGGTTCAGCCGTGCTGTGAGCCACTGGACCAAAGTTCTGCCACGGAGTAATGCCGCCTGAAAACGTGCTCGCAATGTCTTGGTTCTCGCCGAGGAATGACTTCCAGATTTCATGAGGATCAAGGTCTTGGACCGGATGATCCAATTTCGGTGGAGGCTGGTGCGAGTCATCTGCCAAGGCTGAAGACGAACGGGAGACGGAGGCATCCGCGCCACGTAGACATTTTGGTCTGCCTGTGATTTCTGATAACAAGATCTCCAAGCGAGACAGTGAGTACCAGACTCGAGCTCGATTCCGGAGCTCAATGTTTTCTACCATGTCGTTGGTTACCTTGAGGTGCAATCCCAGTGCGGTAGCATGCCGAATGGCCTGTCCTGCCAGGTTCCATGCTCTATATCGTGTTAGCTGACGCTCAAAAGGCACAGGATATCGAGATTACCTTTGAATACTTCCATTCGCGACCATATAGAAGGCCAGAATACCCATGCCTTGCACTGACGGAAGACTAGGGTGATCAAGTTGCATTCTATGATCGAGACCTAGAGCGCGGGCTCGAGCATAGTAGGTCAGGTGGCCCTCCGAAACGGACGACATACCAAGGTGCTGGGCTGGTCTCAGATCAAGATGTGTCAATTCCAGCCATTTCGCACCAACTGCCCACATCACGTTGGCCATTGCAAGGTACTTGCGGTTATCCCAGGAAGGACTCTGTCCTCTGATAGATCTCTGATAGGCTGCTGTGAGCTCCGGGTAGAAGCTGTGGCGATCGACAAAGCGATATGCCCCCTGCAAGGAGTGAAAGTAGGCCTCAGAGAGCACAATCGCCATCTGCCATGGAGGGAGCTCGTTAGGCTGCACCCAGTCCTCATCCACCTTCAGCAGATCCTCGTCATCCATGAAATAAGTCAAGCTTGTCGCATCGATGACATGGTAGTTGAGGAATGTGAAACCAACATCGGGGTTAGTTAATGGTGTCACACCAAGGAGATATTCATGCACTCGTTGTAACCAAGACATGCCTGACATTTTGCCTACATATCCAGCCATGCCTGTTCCATGGTCAAGGTCGACGATAGCTGACAGTTCTCGTTGACGGTCGGGTGAACCTATGTCCGAAGTGATAAGAGCCTCCCCATGAGTAGACGTAACACCGCGCATCCGGTTTTGGCTCTTGTTCGTTTCGTGGGACCGGCCCCTGGTGCTCTGGGTTTGATTCTCCATTGTGCTTTGGCTATGGCCTTGGCTTTCAGTGCTGGACCTAGAGCTCTCTGGTCTGGTTTCGGAGGACATCTTATGGACAGTCAGTGTACAGGTGGACGCATTCAGGAAGGGGTGGTGCAAACCTTCTGAATAAGACCTACTAGTTCTGGGTGCTGTTGTGATTGGAATTGCGGACTCTCAATCAGGTCCGTCAATGCAGCAAGTAATTCTCGCTTGTCATCCTTGAGGCTAGAAAATTGTTGAACACTCCTGGCGAGGTCCTTGGTTAGCCGTCGAACCCCACACACGACACGTTTCACACCTTGAAGATCGCTTACTTCTTATCGCGCTCTCGCTTTCGATCGCTGTATCGGCATTGCGCGTCGTCTTTTATGCACTTGGTGCAGCGGTCACCACCAGAACATTTAGCATGCCACTCTCTGCATCTGTCACAGGCATGGCTGGCGCGGATCCTGCCTACTATCTCGGTCAGTATTATAGAGGGCAGACACGTCAGTGGACGTACCAGAGCGCGTTTCTTGGCTCTGTTCACCAGTTTCTGGAACTGAGGCATCTTCAACCTGTGCTTTTTGGGGTGGCATATTCACGAAAAACAGTCACCTCATTAAGGTAGATGCGGTGCAGAAGGGAGAAGTATCGCAGTCAACATCGTGCTATTATGGACATGCGTGGAAACATGAATGGGGCAAATGCTGAACAGGCAGGTGGAAGTCCAGCGAACCATGATAGGATCAAGAACGATTTTGTTTTGACCGCGTTACCCCACCTGAGCGACCCGATACCACAACCAGCCTTACCGACTTATACGAGGCTGTCAAGACATTTTGACAAGGAAAACACTACTTTTTGCCACTTCTCAACCGATGGAATTCGCCCGAAACCCAGAGAAGTGCGTTAGGTCCGGCAGATCATGCACATGAGTCAGTTGACAATACCTGATCTGAAGACTAGACTGGTGTCTTTGGTAGGCTCAGCTGCTGCGTTTGCTCCTCGACACCATCGTAATTCGACGCAGTTCGCAATCGTATGAAGTGCTGCACAGCATCAACATACTTGTTCGCAGATGTCCGCAATGCGACAACCCCTCCGATCGCTCTCTTTTTGGCCTGTGCTCTTCGTGGTTCGCGACACAGGCATCACATACGATACCTGACAGCATCCATAACAATGGTGCTCCTATAACTGTTGTCGAGACAGAAGATAGGCCTGTTTCTGATTGGGCGTGCTTTCGGGTCCAACTGCATTCCGTGCTGGAAGCCTTGGTACACATTGCTGGTGTCACAGGCATGGGCATGAATTTGAGCATGCTGCTGTGGTTGTGACGGTATGAATACCGAGCGCACCGTTCGCATCGGGGGGCAGGCCACGAAAGACTTTGCTTCGTGGAAATCGGTAAAACAGAGTGGACGGAATGTAGCTCATGGCGGAGGCGAACCTAGCAGAACCACGACATGCTTTTAAAGACGGAGTGTAGGTCCGTCGATCACAATTACCGATACATTGTGGGCACGTAGGATCCATCGCTGTGGCGGTCGCTCGAACGGCATCTCCGTATGGCCCCATCAAATGGGCCCCTTACTCGGCAGACTACCTAGTAAAGTTCTGCTTTCAATGCTACTTTATCTAACGTGACTGCAGAGTCCGTAGAAAGTCACTGAGACCTGTCTGACGGATGAGGCTAGCATGCACCACACAAAGACTACATGATCACCTTGAAGTACCTACAGTGGATGATCGTTGCGGAATGGTAGAATTGCATAAAACCTCACAAAGATATTGCATTACCAATGGTTTTATCCGCCCGGCCACACTTTTGATCTCCGTAATTCTCAAGTAGGTAAGATTTCGACAGTAACACCTGCAAAACCAACCCTCCAACGCCGTTACCGCCCCAAACTTGAAGGACCCGTTCCAGATGTAAATGCTATCTCTTCCCCGAATTGCCGATCCAAGGAGCCGATAGAACCTGCCAAAACCACCTTGTTATGCCGACCAATCACTACCGCGCTCAACCTGATGAACATTCGGACACAATTGAGGAAAGCAGAAAGTCCCTCGCGCCATCTTGAGCTCAACCACCCAAAAGCCGTACACTTGGAGGTAACACATGCTCGCTGAAACAACCCCCGAGTCCCCGTCCAATGCAATACAAATATCGTCAAACAGACAGCTCTGACCACACACCCGGCCCATGCACCAGCTCTGGGCGATATTGACATGCCCACCCCTTCAGTGATTTCCTGCCAATGCCTCAGCGTGTACCTTCCAAAACTCTGATTGCCCCATATCCTCCCAGCCACCAAGGCTAAACATAAAACCCCCCTGCTCCCACCAGAAAATGCTTCTCCCGATCCTCAGATCGACATTAGACATGTACCACTGTGCCTGTGTCGTCGAGCAGTCCTTAAGCTCGACTACATACGTTCGGTGTTTCCCGTATGCCACCGTGACGCACACTGTGCGAAATCATGCTAAATGGTTTGTACCATCTAGCTCCACACAGAGGAACCAATCTTGTTTCCCCAGACACCGCTTCCTGTTCCCCACGTACCCATAGAAGAGCCCGTGTTGTCCTTTTGGCCCGCAGTAGAGGTTCCAGCTGCTGTTCTGTCGTTGCTTTGGTCGTTAGAACCGAACCCGTAAGCTAGCGAGGACGACAGAGGAGACGTGGTCCGCTTGTTCATCTGACCAGGCATATGCGGTGGGTTTGGTCGGCTTCCAATGGGTCCCATGGGGCCAGTGGCTGGTGCGGTGGTCGACTTCGAAATGGTGCGGGAGTGGACCGAGTCGTCACCTGCGGGTGGGGTAGGTGCGTTCCCTTGCTGGTGTGGTGAAGTGGTCTTGCCGTCGACAATCTGCTGTTGCACGTTCTCACCCTGGTTTGGCATGCCGAAAGGATCCATGCCTCGAGGGGATGAACCTCTCATGCCTCCTGATCCAGCTTGTGGTTCGCTCTGGCCCCCCTCTTGACCATATTGACCATGTGACGCGTAGCCAGATCCATCCGGTCCATATAGCGCTTGACGCTGTCGTGCGATGAGCTCCCTTCGACCTTCATCGCTGAGGGTACTCGGGCTCATCGATCGATCGGATTTGTTGGAGGCCATTTCCGCCAGAACGCCTGAG
>Ga0066648_10000507_pt1 | contig 26454 bp, 17 predicted proteins | sample CryGeyCG12114_NA_FD_59537 | JGI IMG/M metagenome (GOLD analysis project Ga0066648, IMG submission 59537) | Groundwater microbial communities from aquifer - Crystal Geyser CG19_WC_8/21/14_NA | ecosystem: Environmental > Aquatic > Deep subsurface > Groundwater | place: USA: Utah: Grand County... | reverse complement strand
CCCTCCTGCTTGATCTGCGGCTCTGGGCTCTTAGGTCTCGTAGCCTCTGACTCGACGTTCGCATCCACAGTGCCTCCCAGCGCCGGTCCAATGTCTGCTTCCTCGTCGTCCTCGTCTTCCTCGCTACTGTCCGTCTCGCTGCCCACCTCTATCTCTCCAGACGCCGGCAGCCCGCCTGCCGCGCTGTTTGCCTCCGCGGCCCTGGCATTTCTCTGCCGCTCCTGCCGCTTCCGTCTCGCTCTCTCGCGGTCTCGCCCCTTCAGCCTCGTGCGCAGTTCAATGCCGGGGCTACTCATGCGGTTCAGCCACTCTTCGTTGTCAAGTGCACTTCTCAGGCGAGGCTTCTCCTCACCCACCTCGTTGATGCTTCCAACCCCGTTCATGGCGGAATACGCCTCCTCATCCTTCTCAATCCACTCGTACTTCCGCCACGGATCATTCTGGATATCCCGGAGCAGTCTCGCGTTCAAGTTGAGATTCCGGTCCTTAGGGTCTTCCTTCGTCGAGTCCTTCAATTTCATCTCAATAGCCTTCGTCTCCAACTTCGCAGGTGCACCGTTCACAGCCCCGCTCTGGTCGGTCTTCTCTCGTTTCGTCGCCGTCTCCGCGCGTCGCTTTCGCTCCTCCTCGGCATCAATGTGGTGCAACTGTGGCCTCATCTGCACCACGCCATCGAGATGCCGGAGGCTGATTGCCTTGCTGGATTGGTTGAGCGTAGCAAGCATGTAGATCGGGTCCCTGTCGCTTTTCGCGTTATCCAGTTTCCCGCCTAGCGTCTGCACTCTCAGACTGTCGTCCTCCATTCCATGCTCGGGGACATCGTTCAGATTGATCTGTTGGTTCCCCGGGTGGTTCTGCGCGAATCCACCGGCTAAGCCGTAACTCGAGCCTGTGGTTGGATGGGCCTTGGCGCTCTCGTTCATGGCGCGGCCGAACTGCGTGCCAAGCTGTTCATTGTAGTTGTCGGACGTGAGGATTGGGACGTCTACTTCGAGGACGCCGGTGCTGGATTTTATGCGAAGTGAGCTTGGTTTCTGAGCGCGCGAGGAGCTGTAGGGTTTTGACGAAGGCCGATGAGAGGGGTACTGAAGGACGTAGAGATTTTGTGCTGGTTTTGGAGCGGTCTCAGCTGTCGCCGACGGCGAGCGTGGTGATATGTACACATCGTAAGTCGCTATGACTGAATCATCTTCATCAGGTGGCATTTTTGTTGTGTTTTGGCGACTTTGAGCCTGGGACGCGCGATACACGCAACGACTCGGCACTTCCAGGCAGCTGACAGTCACAGCAACTATTCTTCGACTCCTGAAGATTTCTTAGCTTAGGAAGAGAACACTTCGGGCAACTTACACGACTTTCATGAAGTACTTCCCTTCTCGCATATCAAGAACGAAAACATGTGCAAACTGAGCAAAACACGACATAAGCTTCGTTAGCGTCATCTGTGCTTGCAGATCATGCCTCTCAAGTGGCAAGTTTAAGCGTAATGGCTTCACTCTCGGCTCGAGACGTGACGACCGGGACGTATCACAATCCCGCGTTGTGCTCGAGTGCACATGGAGCGATCCCAGCTGACAACGGCACGCTCATTCGATTCTGTGCGTAAGGTTGATGTGACCTGAACAAGATGGATCTGGCCGGTCCGGTGCCAGAACTGCAGGGCGGCGACGACAGCAACAGCATTGTTCGACAAATGTACTTGGAGGACTTCACGAAGTTAGGAGACCAGATCTTCTATTTCGAGCCGAATCAGCAGGTGGAAGTCTCTGACTCGGAGGACAACGTCCAATCGCCAGACCTCACTATTGTATGTTCCTGGCTCTACGCACTCCCCAAGCACATCTCGAAATACACGAGTGTCTACCAGCGCATCTATCCGAGCACTCCGATTCTACTCCTCGCACAGGATGGACCTGATCTCATGTGGCGTCCCAATGTCTGGCAAATGGAGAACCTTGAGCCTGCCCTTGAAGTGATCCGGGGCCTCCAAGAGGCGCGCGGCCGAAGGTTGAGGACTCTAGTGCACGTTTTCTCCAACGGTGGCTGCTTTACTGCGTGTCAGCTAGCAGATGCATATGCTCTATCGGCAAGGGCAGAGAACAAGCACAGTGGCTGGCTCACGGGACCGGTCACTAAGCTGCCTATCTCCGCCTTGATCATCGACAGCGCGCCTAGTATACCCGACATGCGCAGTGGCTTTGTCGCCTTGTCGCAAGGGCTACCATCCTCGTTGCCCGGACCGGTGCGACTGGTCAGTGGCGCACTTCTGTACAGCTTCATGGCAACCGGCAGTGTGGTTGGCAAGCTGGTCGGAGTTGAGAACGTGATCACGAGCATGAGACGAAAGCTAAATGATGCTCATGGTGCGTTCATGGCGAACGGGGTGCGGAGAATGTATATCTATTCTGAGAGCGATGAGCTTGTGCCATGGGAGCATGTCGAGATGCACGCGAAGGAGGCTAAGAATGTGCTTGACAAGCGTGGAAGAAGTCCCAGTGATAAATGGTTGAAACTGGAGAAATTTGTAGGCAGTCGGCACGTAGGGCATGTCATGGTTGATGCTGAGCGGTATTGGCGGACTGTAAAGACGCATTGGGCGGAGGCACAGGCCATGACATGAAACCTCGTAAGGGTACAACGGGGCATATCTGCCGAGCTTGATGCGTGAGCCGTATTGCGTCGTAGACGGGTTTCAGCGCTAGATCAAGCATTTTGAAGCATCTTGGAATTTCACTGCCTGCCACAAGCAGTCAATAATGGACTAAACCTATCGCTTACTTCCGCACCAAACACTCTCCTCCTGTGGTATTCGTGGTCCTCCCTCATCATCCGTGAAAGTGCTGCCAAATCTTTCAAGTCCGTCAAACGCCTCTAATTCCATGCTGAGCAAACCGTGCTTATGTCGAAAAAATGGGGTATACATGATTGTGAATCTTTTTATGTCGTGAATGATTAGGATGTTGGGGGTTGTGGCGGGGGGTGGCGGGAGTGGCCGCTGTTTAGGATAGCTGCGGGCATCGGAGTGTTTGTACCAGGTCTGTCTTCGTGGACGCTATAGGCGAAGGCGAAGACGAAGGTGAAAATGAGGACTCGATTCTCTCACTCACGCAAATTCTCGTCTGGAAAAAGGTACTTTCCCCATCTGAGATAACATCCGTCTTCTCCTAGGATATGCACATTCTCGTCGTCTCCTAGTTGTCTATTTTCGGTGTGAGCTACCGGGTGGGGTTTGCAAGACAGATACCTGGAGTGGCGAAACATTGCTCTACATGTCCATCGAGTCGTTGCCGTTTGAGGAGAAATTGAATTGGCCTTGTGGTTGCTGTGCGTTGAGTGTGTAACCTTGAGCATTAGCTGTGGGCGCAACCTCTTCGATGTCGGCACCAGCGTCCTCCTCGTCAGAGAAGTACTTCTCGATGATGTTGTACGCCTTCATATAAATCTCCTCGTTGGCGTTGTTCTGGCAATCGTGGATCTTCTCCATCCCACCGGCTTCTTCAATGAACAAAGCGTAGCGGTTGACATTGGCGTCTGGTGCACCTGGGTTGGCAGCTTCCTTGTCCATCTCGCCAACCTTGAGGATGTTCTCAAGACCGTCGAGCGCGACTTGGATGATCTTGTTGTCCGGGCAAGCTAGTAGATCGCACAGAGGCTTGATGCAGCCTTGAGAGACCAAGTATCGAATCTGATCTGGCTTCTGAAGTCCGCCGCTGGTAGCGTTTGAGATAGCCCAGCAAGCCTCCTTGCGAGTTTTAAAGTCACCGTTTGACAACAGCTGGATCAGAGGTGGCATAACGCCAGCATCAATTACACCTTGGATCTGTGTAGAGTTGCCGGCTGTGACGTTGCTGATGGTCCAGCACGCCTCTTTTCGGATGCCGTCCTTTTGCGAGCTCAACAGGGAGAGTAGGGCGTTCAGTGCACCGCAGTTGATTATGACCTGAGTCTGGACATCGTCTCCAGTAACAATGTTGCCGACGGATCGAAGAGCAGGGGTTTGGACAGAGGTGGAGGCATGCATCAAGAGTTCGACCAGCCTTCTAGGGATGCCAGCCTCAATCACCGCTTGGATCTTGTCATTAGCACCATCCGACAGGTAGGAGATCGCCCAGCAGGCATCGATGAGGACTTCATCGTCGAGCATGTAGACAAGCTTGGCGAGAACTGGGAGTGCAGGCTGAATCTGCGAGTCATTAGTGGGGTGCTTGAAGGGGTGTGGCGGTGCACTTACTGTAGGCCAGTCTGGCTGAGGAGTCTTGCCACGGCAGAAGTTGCTCAGTGTCCATGTAGCGTTTCTCAACATGCTCAACTTGCGGCCATCGCCAATCAACGCGAGCAGTGGCTTGAGCGCACCCTGTGCTAGAACATAGTCTCTACAGGCTGGGCTGTCACCGGCGATGTTGCCAAGAGCCCACACGGCTTGCTCTCTCACGTCTGGTTCCGGGCTGCTGAGAAGCTCGACAAAGATAGGCACGGCACCGGCTTCGATGACGACTTGTGTCTGTTGTGCCGAGCCAGAAGCAATGTTTGTCAATGCCCACGCGGCTTCGAATTGGACCAGTGTGTGGGGGGAACGGAGGAATTCGACGAATCTGCTGACGACGCCGGTCTCGATAACCTTCTCGATAGGAGGATTTCTCTCCTTGCTAAGTAGTTTCCGGAACTTTGTGGTTGCTTGGATTTGGGAATCGATTTGGTCCGAGAAGACTCCCTTGACCATTTCTGGGAGCTCGATGCTCAACTGTGGCTAGATTAGCAGGAAGCTAGGGTGGTGCTTGGACGTGCGTACCTCACTCTCGTTGCCCCCGACTTCGTCATCGCTATCGGCGCCACCAAGTGCGACTTCTGGGCCACCTCCCGAGCCGGCAATGCCTCTCCTCTTCGCGAGGTTCTCTTCTCGCTTCTGCCGACGGATCTCGACTTGCTGTTCTTCTCTTCGGCGCCGCAACTCATCTGGCTTGAATGTGTTCTTGGCCTTGAACTGTGTACGACGATGTTCCGGGATGTATCGTTCCGCCATCTTGACCGAGTATGCGAAAGAAGTGGGATCTGAAAAGGACTGTGATGAGCGCTTCGAAAACAGGTGTTTGGTTGCGACCAGAGGTTCAGAGAATTAAGAGTGTGAGGTGGGTTGGAAGAAGATTTGCTGTTTCGTCTCAGCAATGAACAATGTTTTGGCAAGTGGAGGAAGTTGGATTGCGGGTGACTATCATGAGCCCTCAAATGGAATTGGCAAACGCTGACGCTAGGCTGAAGTTCGGCTGCCTTCTGTGCGCTAGTCGTCTACCGTACTGTAGCACTAAACGCGCCCTGTCGGTCGTACACACGCGTTCAGCAAGTCTCTATGGTAGCCCTCGAGTCCTCAGACTGCTGTCCTGATGCTACGTGTAAGCTTTGCGATGACTTGCTTGCTGCAGCATGGCACCTCGACTGCCGACTGGCTTCATATCAATCGCTGAGGCACAGAGCAAGCGTGACGGCAAAGAATATGACATTATTGGGGTATGCACGGACTATCTGCCACCAGCTCAGAGCGGTGGCACTGATCTTACCACCAAGTTGACGCTCTGGGATGTGAGCTGCCTCGACGGCTCTGGTGTCGGTCATGATGGTATGACCGTTCGCTTCTTTGCAAAGAACATGTGGCAGCTGCCTCGGGCTGAGGAGGTTGGCGATGTGTTGGTCCTTCGTAACGTCCGTACGAAGAATTACAGGAATGGCAGCCAATGGTTCGGCTTGAGCAGCTTTGACACGAAATGGAACACGATACCGGGAGGCGCGCTCTTAGCCGGCGACGAGGCGAATCTCGCTGATATACAGGAACGCACAGCCTACGATGGGCGCTCTTCTACAGATGCTAAACAAGGGCCGCCGCCCACCATTCAAGTGCTAAAGTATGCTCAAGAAATCCTACAGATTAAAGACCCTGCTACCTTACGTGGGCCTCCCAAGAGTACTGCTCTGGATCAGGCAACTATAATCAAGGCCAATGGCGGTCAACCACCCGCGATGGCACAGAAACTTCGACTACTCAAAGACCTCGCAGATCCACACGATCACGATGGCTATCAATTTGTCGACCTCGTAGGTGAGGTGCGAAGAGTGTACCATGGAGGGAATCCCGTTGAGGTTCGGGTGACTGACTACACGGAGAACGCCCTACTTTTCAACTATACTCACGAGGGCCAAGAAGGCTGCGCCTCAACAACGAACTATTGGCCGGGCCCATGGGGACAGATGACTATTACCGTATGTGCTTGGGATGAGCATGCCGAGCATCTTCGACAAATGGCCTTCAAGCAAGAAATCCAGGTTGGCATGTATGTTCGTATGAAGAACGTGCAAATCAAGCTGGACAGGAATGGTGGTATGATGCAAGGCCATATACGCGGCGTGCCGGGAAGTTCTCGCTCCAGCCTGGAGTTCCTTAGACCTAGAGAAGCTGAGGCTGACAAGGACTTGAAAGACTTGTTGCGGCGAAGACGTGATTACAACATAGCAGTCAAGGCCAAAAGTATCGGCTTTCAGCAAGACGGGGCATCGACAACGAAGCGGAAAGATAGAGACGACGCAGAAGCGCCGACCGAGCCGCAGAAGAAGTTGAAGGGCAAGAACAAGAAGAGGAAAGAACAAAAGAAAAAAGCTGGCAAAATGGGCGGCAAACCTGACAACGACGAAGCATCTGTGGTAGCCAACTCCGAAAGCCTCTCGAACCAGCATGTTAGGTGTGAAGCAATCGAGATCCCGCTGACCGCAATATCATCCATCCTAAACACTGAACAGCTGGAACGAAAGACACCTGACGGCAGTGCATACGAACTACCGTTCCAGAACTGCAAGTACAAGAGCAAAGTGCAGGTCATTGATTTCTTCCCTGACAAGCTCGAAGACTTTGCCACTCCATACCGCACATCAGACTATGAGGTTCTCTCCGATCACGAGAGTGATGACGACTCCGTGGTGTCACTCGACTTTGCGCGAAACAACCCGGACGAGGTTCGATGGGAATGGCATTTCTTCCTCATGGTACAAGATCCGCAGCCGACAAAAGCTCAAAAAGCCCTGCAGAACATTCCTGACCAGCCAACTATGCTGCTACAGGTGGTTGGACAGGACGGAGATTACCTTCTGAACATGGAAGCCTGCGACCTGAGGAACAGTCCGCAAACATTCGCGACGCTGAAAGAGAAGTTGTTTGTACTCTGGGGCGATCTGGAAGAGAAGAAGATGGAACACAGCAAAACAGGCCAGGAGCTTCAGGATGAAGGTGTGGTGATTTCTTCGAAGTCGTTTGAGTGTTTGATCAAGGAGTATGGAGTCAATGCTAGGACCAAGGATGGACTGATTGTTGATGACGAATGGGAGAGAATGTTCCGACTGTTCAAGACGAACATTGGTTGATAGAACTTTGCCGCGACACATTTTGTATGGCTCGCACTTGATGATACCCCGATGCATTGCTTGGCGTTCCATGATACTGGCTCGGTAGAGAGAAAGCGCAGGTAGATAATAGTATAACATAAAACAGTGTACAAGAACTACGAGATACTATACGACACCTTGTTCGTGCAAGTAGACGCCTACAGCTAGAGGGATTGACTAGCTCGGGCCTGCCATTGAAGGAGGCAACAAAAGTCCCTCACGCCTCCGCACTCCCTCTTTCCGTATTGAAGTCTTGGCACCGAAGACTTTTCCATCTTTCACCCCCTGCCAACAACACTCCCATCTTCAGCGCCAGGCACCCTCTCCAAAATGCCTACATCCACAGCCGTCTGCGTTGATTGCCACACCAAGCCATCTGCCCTCGAAATCCGCAAACGCCGCCTCTGCCACGACTGCTTCCGCAAATATGTCGCCTCGAAAACGCTCAAGCGCATGGAGACGTACCGCTTCAAGAACCAGGTAGGCAACGCGAAGAAGCGGCTTCTCCTGCCCGTCTCGGGCGGCGTGTCGTCGCTGGTCCTGCTTGAAGTGCTGGACGCGCAGATCAAGAAGCAGCTGGACCAGCAGGGGCGGACCGCGTACGATTTGGTACTGCTCCACGTCACGGCGCAGGAGGACGGAACAGAGGACGGTGAGAAGTGGAGCGCGGGTCTACGGGACTGTTTCGAGCTGCACACTTACCTGCCTGTCGTGAGGCTATCGGACGTGTTCCGCGTGGACGGGCAGGCCGAGACGGACTTGCACCTCCTGGGGCTTGCGCGGCAAGACGGAGAGCCCGACGACCAGTTTTTCGCGTGTGTTTTCACGTCGACGCGGTCGGCGACGGCAAGAGCTGACTTGCGCGAACTGCTGCTCAAGCGTCTGGTTGTTGCTACGGCCAAAGCGCAGGGCTGTGACGGTGTCATCTGGGGCCACTCGGATAGTAAATTGGCCTCAAAGGCGCTGTCAGAGGTTGCGAAGGGCCGTGGGGGCTCTGTGCCCAACGAGCTGGCGGATGGACCTTCGCCCTGGGGCTTGGATTTCAATTACCCGCTGCGAGATCTGTTCAAGACCGAGTTGCAGCTCTATCTGGACACGTCACGGGAACGGATCAGAAGTTGTCTTCTCGAGAATGAAGAGGACGAGGTTGCGCCGGTGTCCTTGAGAAGCACCTCGATTGATACGCTGTTGAGCACGTACATCACGTCGCAGGGAGAGAAGTATCCGAGCATCATGGCCAACGTGGTGAGGACGGCAAGCAAGCTGCAGGCGCAAGGTCCAGCGGTCGGTGGGGGATGCACACTATGTGCTATGCCAATCACCACAGGAAGCGAGACGCAGGAGCTGTGCTATGGTTGCGAAAGGATGAAGCAAGATATCAGGGCATGAGGAGGGCAAACATGGAGAGAACTAATATTATCATTGGATTGTTATACGCCGCTGAGGCAAAAGCGTCGCCGTGGTACTGACAACTCCATGACTATATAACCCGACTCCCTCGCAAAAACGCAGCAGCTCTTCCCAATTGTCAACATCGATCTTCCCGTCTATCTGGTCCTTGCAGGTCGTGGCGGATCAACGCCTCTGGCAGCTTCAAGGTCACGATCGTCATGTCGATCTCTTCCACTTCGGCTGCGGTCCCGTCGGTCACGGTCTCGCCGGCTCTGCCCTCTCGATGCGTACTGGGGTGGGTTTCCGTGTTCTTCGTCTTCACCGTCCCAGTCATCGACCAGTGAGGGATCGACGGCAGGGTACGCCTGTCCACTTTGTCTGATTCTCTTCCGGCCTCTCTCCCTTAATTCTTCCTCAAGCAGAACGACATTTTTGGTGTTGCACTTATACGCTGCGTCGGCCAAATCACCAATGAAAGGGACCAAGCCGATGACAAAATCAATGACGATGTTCATCTGCATTTTGGATTTTGTGCTCGTACTGAGAGGTGGTTCGACTTGACAGATGGTGCGGAAGACAATCAAGGCGAGAAGCATGTCTGCGACATCTCCAACTGCTGGGATAAAACCGATGACACTGCTCCAGCCAAATCTTAGGCCGCAGAGGGAGAAGAGGCAGAGGTCGAGGCGGTAGGCGCGTTTCTTAGCCTTGGTGAGGATCTTTTCTTCTTGGGGGGTGAGACCTGGAGGGAGAGCTCGCTTTCTCTTCTTGGTGGTCTTTATGCCTAAGCGGGTTGCCGGGACGGTCTCGAAGTAAGGGTCTTCAGGTGTTCCATTGGCTTGATTGGCGCTGTTGCCGGGAAACTTCTCTGCAAAGATCTTGCGTGCGATGAACTTGGTCACTAGAGAAGTCATGTTGGAGGATGTGTGTTGAGGTTGCGCGGTTGGGGTCAGGCGGGGGCTTTGCTCGAAGTTGCCAAATCACAGGACTCTACCAGTCGCGTCGGTGAAGGCACTTGAGGATGGCTGGCACGCACCGGGGTTGCAGTGATGATAGTTGATGGACGTGAAGTGAGAAGCAGGAATGTAAATCGCACTGGGCAACGAAGAATATATCGATGCACTTTAGTTGCTCTCGATCGTGCTAGAGCCCTAAGGAAGTGGGAAGCGGAGAAATGTTTGAACAGCCGTGGGAGCCGCAATCACGTTGCAGTATCATACACGTACGTCTAGGTGCAGATGATAGGCGTTTGCGTAGCTGGACTTTTCCTTGAAACAACTTCATCTGCCTCAAAGGCGAAACGTCATACGAACAGACGCCAGGAGAGCGCGATGTTGGCGAATCACAAGCGAAGAGCATGAGGGCACCGGCAGGTTGGCGCAGGACAAAAGTGGGTCAACAGCTGCGCCTCAGCGCCACAAGCAACACCAGCCACAGCGGGTCCCTTGCACAGCCGGCGCTAAGATGGCTGACTGCCAACGGGGTCTGGCGAGGGCCTCACTACTGCCCGACAGTGCTTGTTGGCACAATTTCATGCGCAATCTAGCAAGCGATCTGCATACATCTTCTTCGATCTAGACCTGTGGCTGCTACAGTTCACGCAGTCTCCTCGCTCACCACCAGGGAAGCATTCCTTCGCCCGACACATCTGTGGGGCCGCGTACCACCTGTCGGCTCGAGAAATGATCAGATACTCCAGACTGGACTCTCGTAATGAAGATGCAGCTGGAGGATTGTGAGAGCCCTGCCAGTACTCGTCCACGTGCCGTGCTGACCTTGAGTAGGGTTAGATGACCTCTGTGTCAGATTCATTGTCAACATCCCCGCCGAAGAACTCGCCAGTATCGAGCGAATATGCTTTCAGATAGAGGAAGCTCAATGGTTCTACGAGGACTTCATCCGTCCGCTTGACCCTTCCTTGCCCTCCCTCGGCCTAAGGCCCTTCTTTCAGCGCATCACCCAACGATGTCCGCTCTTTAAGGACTCGCCCGAGGAAGAGCTGGCCAATGCCTTCGACATCTTCATACAATACAAGAATCGCGTACCCGTGAGAGGCGCCATTCTCTTGAACGAGAAAATGGACGAGGTCTTGTTGGTCAAAGGCTGGAAGAAGAGTGGCACGTGGAGTTTTCCCCGAGGCAAGATCAACAAAGACGAAGACGATCTCGATTGTGCCATCCGCGAGGCATGGGAAGAGACGGGCTTCGATCTCAATGCCGCTGGCCTGATCCCAGATGGTAGGGGTGTCAAGGCGCTCGAGAAGACCGTTCGGCAACAGAACATGAAGTTGTTTGTCTTCCGTGGTGTGCCCATGGACTACAACTTCGTGCCTCAGACCAGGAAAGAGATCAGCAAAATCCAGTGGTTCAGACTTACCGACTTGCCTACAGAGAGCAAGAAGCATCGATCCGAAGGCACTGGCAATCAGTTGGTGATGAATGCCAACAAGTTCTATGTCGTTGCCCCATTCATGCCTGATCTCAAGAGATTCATTCGTGATGAGAGAAAGAAGGATAATCGGCAGAGCCTTAAGCGTGCATCTGCCCAAGTCGCTCCTGATCCGGTGCTTGCTGCAGAGCAAGACTATGCTACAACGACTGGACACCTTGCACTACCTCTGTCCCCACCCATGCCTAGCAGTCTGCCAGAAGTCACACCAGCTTCTGCACAAGACCCGTTGCTTCATCTGAAGCAGCAGTTGAACATTCCACCACCGTCACAGAGTCCTAGCACAGACGCGAGAGCAAAATCGAACGACCTGCTTTCCCTACTCCGAGGCGGGTCGGCTGCAGAAATGCGGAATGGCCCGGTGACACCCATGGAGCAGACTACCCTTCCAATTCAGCCTCGCTCACCCATGCGGCCACCTCCCGAGTCTCATCTGCACGACACGATCAACATGCAGTCTCCTCCCCCGTCCTTCGACTTATACCCACAATCACATCCGACAGCTCCACCATCCTCTGCTCTCCCACAACTGAGCCAGCATACTAGATCTCTGCTCGATACTTTCAGCAAGCCAAGCGTGCCACCGAGTCCTTCCACTGCTGCAGCACAACAGCTTCCCACCTCGAAGCAGAATCTTCTGGCTGCCTTCACGTCTCAGTCGAAGCCAACACCGCAGCCGACACCGCAGCCGACGACCACATTGGCAGATAACGCAGCGAATGGATTATTAGCCATGTTACAGCGTAAAAAGGATCCTGCTCATACACCCGAGATGTCTGTCTCCAGTCGAGTAGAAGTGCAACCGCAACGCACAGCATCACCGGCAACGACATCATTACCAGCGCCGGCGCAACAACAAGGTCGGCCAGCTGCCCTTAGTCCATTCGACCCTGTCGGCCTTGTGCAGCGCCAGACATCTGTGAGTCCAGCTCCAGCAGCCCAATCTGCGCCAGCTTTGGCTAGGACGAAACCGCCTCCCCAGCCAATAGAGATACTGTCACCAAAGCAGCCACTTCGAGCTGATCAGCCGCCAACCCAGACACCGTCAAGCCCGACTGCCCTGTCACAGCAGTACACAGTGCAGAGCCCACCTTCTGCAGCACAAGTACAAAGGTCGTGGGCTTCGATTGCAACTAACTCGAAGCAACCTCTCCACACAACGAAGGTGGAGCCGACAAAGAAGGTGCAGCCTGAACCTGCAGAGTTGTCGGCAACATCAGAACACGTGAGACATCCGCCACCAGCCGACAAGACCAAAGCAGGTCTGCTTTCTCTGCTCGGTTCGACGCCTTCGAAGGCGCCGAAGAGTGGCGAGCCAAAGTCTCGTAGTGGTACAACAGCTGCAAACCTGGATCGACCGTTCGATGAGCCGGACTTTGATGCGGTCGCAAGAGCCACGAGCTTTGATGAAATGAAACGCGAGCCGGTCACGAGTGACCGCAAGCTCTTCGATCACAAACAGGGCGAAGCCAAGCAATCACCAGTCGCACATAGAGTCATGTCAAGATATGATGACCGGAATCGTTTACCAAAGTCACCACGGACGGCACGGCAAAAGCAGTCCAATACTTCTCGGCCTGTGACGCCGAAGGAAGTCCAGAAGCCTTTCCAGCCTCAGATATTGAAAAGACCACAGACTTTTGAGGGTGAGCCTTCACTGGGACTGCCATCCTTGCTCGCTCAGAGCTCTGCCACACAAGGGCAACTAGCGACGCCCTCGACAATGTCGCCGCTTACTGTACCCGTGGATGCGCCACGTTCCCCCGACGTCGACATGCCACACGCTGTCACGGCTGCTGAGATTACGCGTTTCTTCTCACCTACAACAAGATCGCCGATCCCGCAGGACCCATCACGCGCGGCGCTTCTAGATCTGCTTAGGCCCCCAACGCAACAACCTAGCAAGGCTGACCCTGATTCTACTCCGAAACAGTCGGCTGCAGGCTTCACATTGGCACATCAGCCTTCCGAAGGTATTGTGTCTCCACCGTCCGCAAGCCAGCTTGTCAGTCCTGTGCTTGATGACCATTACGACGTGCACGCGCCCAGGTCTAGAGTCAGCAGCCTCGCGTCCACAGCGGCCAGTAATGTCGGGGCTAGGCCATACCCCGAGAAGAGACAAACTGCTGCTGGTGATAAGGCGTTCTTGATGAGCTATTTGAAGAATTTTGCTGGCGCTGGGCAAGAGGCGTAATGCAGTTTAGGAGAGGGCCAATGGTTGAGAAGACCGTTGGAGGACCAGAGCGATAGGGATTCAGGTCTGGGTCATGTTTCTGCTGAGGACGATTTGTGTTTTTCATAATAGTATTGCCCATAATCTATCTACCACGTAGCATATCACAGTAATGTTTTGCTTGTTGAAGCTTCACTACGCCACGGCTACCGCAGTTGTCCTTTAACCCCATGCCGCCAAGATACATTCAAACATAGGTGCGCCCATTCCCATCAAAGATAATCCCTCCGTCCACCGCGCCCAAGCACAACTCATCATGGCCTCGAAGTATATGTTGACAAAGGGGCCGGCTTTTCCAAATCAAGACATAGGCACGCACACTTCTCGTTGTGCTCGTTGTTACTCGACAAGCGGCCATCACGTCGGGGATACAGTACGGTTCCAACCCTCGTATTTTGAAAGCCGACCACACGGTTAGAGGAATCTCCTCGCCTAGCTTTTGGAACGCCCGAGCCATCTCAACGCCGCGTTGACTGTTTGGGGCTTCAAGGGTGAACCCCAGGCGTATGTCCGTCATCAAACCGATGGGATCAGGCAAGCGAGGTGAACTAGGCGCCTGAATGTGTTCCGTACATACAGTACTGAACTAGCAGCGATTCATGCCAGATGCTACCACACTTGCTTGGTTGGACCCGCGTGGGTTGAGCGAGAATGACAATCGAAGAACAGATAGAGGGCACTCTCGATGTGCATGGAGACTAGCGTGGCGCGCACTACAACGTTGCAGTGTTCCTTATTGTTCACTTGCGTAGCCTCCACCCCCTTCCCTGCTGCTTGCAAGGAAACTGTCAAGAACGTGGCGGTTTGCAGGAGAGTGGAAGAGTACGACGAGGCTGGTCGGTGCTGTCTTCCGCCCCCTTGTGCTGCGTTGAGGGTACGAGAGATTGGTCTCTGGATACACGTGGAGCCTTGGTGGCTAGGCGGTCATGGAGAGCGTGGAAACACTCAGTTGACACTACTACCACCACCACCACTCCTGCCAGTGGGAATATCTTTCGGACGATGTACTTCGCGAGGGCAGACGGCGTGTATCGCAACGTCCTCGGACAGGCTGTCAAGGACGACGACGAGGACGACTTTGGAGGAAGCAAAAGGGCATAGTTGAAGAACCTGGTGCGAGTGATCGGTCCGAGCTCGGACAGCCGGATCGAGTGAGGATTAACAGGACGGTGGTGGAGGTGATGGAAGGGCCAGCAGGGTTCTCTGACAACTGAATCAGGATGCTCTTTCGGTGCCGATGAGTCAAGGCGATATCCAGACTGAACTGGCAGAGATCTGGTCTAGGCGGACGCTGCGCCAAGGGTGTCAAGCGTTTGGCCGCCTTCCTCGTATCAGTCGAGATGTGTTCTGTATGGTAAGGATTGTGGTCCATCGGCCCAGCTGAGCTGCTTGTTTGCGTTGAGTTGCGAAAAGTTGAGGCTGAGTAAGCTGGAGCGGACAACCGAGATCGGGCAAAGTAGAGCATTTCCAGGCGTGTGCATTGCTTGCTGCCCGCAGTCCACATGGTTGCTTCGATCTTACCTGGTAGCAGCATGGTCGGCAGATTACGAACCGGCACCACCGCCGCTCTTCTTTGACCTGACCTCTAGCTTTTTCGGTTTCTTCCTTGGCTTTTGGTCTGCACTACCGCCATTCTTTGCAGGGCCATTCTCCGCCGTCGCACCGCCTGCCTCACCTTCACCGCCACCCTGTTTCCGCTGCGATCTGACCTCCAACTTCTTCGGTTTCCTCCTTGGCTTCGAATCAGCACCACCACGTCCACCACCACCACCGCTTGTCGACCCTTGCTCGGCTGGCTGCTGTCCGGACCCTCCCTGGCCCAGACCCTGCTTCCCCCTCTCCTTCTCCAGAGCATCCGCCACCTCCCCCGGATCCGCATCCTCGAACTTCTGCTCCTTCCCGCCCAACTTAATCCAAGGTCCGTGAATCGCCCCCGTCGCAGACCCCGCAAGCATCCCCAGCCCCGCCAATGGCACCGACGTAATCCCGCCCAGCAGCGTGCCCACCCCGGCACCTAGCCCAACGCCCGTGGCCGCACCGATCCCGCCGCCGAAGCCCATGCCCTGCCACGTGCCGCTCTGCAGACGCTTGGCCATTTTGCTGTGGCCGTTCGCTTCCATTTCCTTCTCGAATGCCTCGTGCAGCAGCTGCTCGCGTTTGGCCGGATCCTTGAGGTCGCCAGCCTTGCTTTTGAGCACATCTGCCGCGGACTGCGCTTTTTGAGCGGCCTGGGCGTTCTCGACTGCTTTCGTGAGCTTCTCCTTGTCTGGAAGGTCATCGCCATCGCCGTCGCTTGAAGCCATTATTGCTGTTCCTTTGCACTCTCTCTAGAGCTCTCTGAAACAGCAGGTTCAAGGCAAATAAGAACAAAGACGGTGACCTAAATAATGGGCGGCCAGGGAGGAGAGTCGACGTCACCGGCGGGAAGAAACCTCGAAAATTGATCCATGTCGTGCAAGAGCAAGGATGGAACTTCCAACCAAGGTCACGAGATTAGGTTTGCAGGGGGCCTGAATCTGGTTAGATCCCGGCTAGGAGCACGCGGCCATAGGGGCTGGCACGTGCTATTTCTCGGGCGCACTCTAGCCCCAGCGTCAGTACCCGAGCTGAATATCAAGGTAAGCTGTATCGTTCCAGCTGAATAAAGACTCTCAGCTTCACGAGCTCGTACATGTTAGGGAGCGTGGTTCTACGAAGCGATCTCGTTCCTGCAGGAGGATGTGTACGAACGACATGAGGCCTACTGCGGCTAAAGAAGAAGAGGACAGAGACCATGGATACAACACGGGCTGCTACCATCGAGGCTGTATAAATGAACCAGCAAGGATCTGCTGATCTCTTGTTCTTGCTGTCCCTCACTACTGAGGAAGCTAAGCACCTCATCCTAGAGGCGTGATTGTCATTGATGTACCAAACCAACGTGCTCACGGCTTCTCTCGCATGGGACTTCGACCTCAATACCTACCGTGTAGTCTTATCTGTCATCTTCGTCAACCTTAAAGGGTGAAGCTCTCTAAGCATCAATTCCGGCGGCGATTTGCTTCACTAAAGCTGCATGCTCCCGCTGCATAAACTCCATGTACGCTTTCCAGCTTGACAAGTCAGTGTCCGACCCAGCGGCGTTAGCACTAGGAAACTTTCTGGCGAGCTCAAGACTGGCTCGTACGACAGCAGAGTTTGCTTCGTTAATCTTCTCGATCTCCTGCTTCACTGCATTCTCTTTCGGTTTCTGCTCGAGGATCTTCTTGAACTGTTCTGCGAGTGCGGGTAGTCGACGCTTCGTCTCTTCGGGATCGAGGCTTGAAAGGCGGCCAAGCATGAGGTTGCAAAGAGTACGAATGTCATGATCGTCGCCTTCGCCGTCAACAACGCGATCAAAAATTGATGGCAAGCTCAAGAATGGCAGAGCACGTGGGGTTTCCATGAGCGTGTACAGCGTGGCATAAGCTGACTTTCGCAGATCCAGACCACTATCTTCTTGATGCGTAAATGGTCCAATCCGAACGTTCTTGATGAGTTCCTTCTTGATGTGCGTATCTGCGAGAACGACTGGCAACAGTTCGGTGAGATTAGGAAGGACAAGTTCGGACTTATTTTGGATTGCTGCAGTGAGAGTTGTAATAGCAAGACGACGGTTGCCGAGGTCTGGATCGCTAAGCATCTTCGTGAGTAGTGGAACGATTGTTCTTGAGAGAGCGGCACTGTATGTACTGCTGGTGTTGTTAAGTGTGAAGCGGAACGCTGAGATGACAATGCCGCGTTGGGACGGTTTGGCATCGTCAAGAGCTTGGTGAAGTGCCTGTAGATACTTGGGTGGGTCTAGTTGCAGCACTCGACCAAGACATTCGGCACCAACAGCTTGATTGTCTTCAGCAGCCGCGACAGCGAATAGTTTGGTCCACATCTCTTGTGTATACGGGACGATGCTGGACGCTGAATTCTCTGTGTGCTGTAAGATCTCTTTCAGAGAATGCATGTATAGGTATTGCTGATGCGAATCCCCACCAAGTCCTTGCAGAATGACAGGCATGTATTGCTGGATGTCACCGGAACTGGCACTACCAAGTGCAACGGCGGCAGACAGTCGAACTTTGTCTGACTTGGCAAGGAGACTCTGAGTGAAGATATTCATGTCAAACGGTGGTTTTGCGCTCAGCCTTAGACCTATCTCGCCCAAAACTGTGAGCGCAAGGCAGGCAGAGTTGTCGTCCTTGTTGCCAACCTCTCCGATGAAAGCATCGATCGAAACAGGAAGGTTGCTGCCGCCGTGGACCATAAGAGTACCGATAGCGCGACCCAGAGTGTTGGTGTCGCCATTCGTGCCAACAGCCAGCAGTCCAGTCACAAGTGGCGGCCCTAAGCCTTGCTCGCCAATGACCTTGACGACAAGCAGATAAGCCTTGAGTGGAGGCCCTTCGAGATGAGCTTGAGCCAGCCGACAGAGTGCTTCTACGACTGAAGAGTTGACAAGAGTCTGCGCATTAGTTGGGATGATTTTGGATAGAATGACCAAAGCTGGAGTCAGGAGATGCAGATCGTCTGGACGCAGAACGGGCATGAGCTGGGCTTGGAGCGTCGAGATTGTATCGGTACCATACTGTGATGCAGTCACGGGGTTGAGAGCCAGGTGTTGCAGAGCCTCAAGTGACGCACCCCGTAGAGAGCGATCTGCCTTTCTGAGTTGATTGGCAAGCTCAATGGACACATCTTGGACCCAGGACGTGCCGATGCCGTCCTGAGCCGTAGCAGCCTCTGCAACAAGGCCAATTGCTTGTGCACTTTCCAGCCTCGTCGTCTCATTCTTCAACCGATCGTCAAGTACACCGAGTGCCTTGGCACGAGCTTCTTGAGATAGAAGAGTTGTGCCCGATGTTCGAGATGTGAGCACGCCAAAGACTTGTATCGCACGATGCCTGACTTCCAGGTCGGCATTCACGTTGTTGACAGGACCAAGCGTCACTTGGTAGAGCTTCTCGAGGTGGATGGCGTGATCCTGGGTCGTTACTGGTAGTCGAGGCGGTGATAGAGCTTTAGCAAACTGTTCCATGGTGGCCAGTGTTGCTGTCGACACCTTGTAGTTTCTCTCGGCGACAAGACTTGTGACAGAAGGAATCAGGGCAATGACGAATGGCATCAGAACAGTGCTCTCGTTGGTCTCAATGATAGTGCTAATCAAAGCCAGTGTCTCGATCTGTAGGCTTGCAGCAGTAGCAGTTGAGCCAGAGACATTAGTAGAGCCACTGCCGGCGGTAGAAGTCAGTGCATCAGCAAATGGGTCTTCGAGCTGTTGTAGATGATCTGCCAGTGCACCACTTCTTGACTCGGCGACGGCTTTCAGCATAAGAATAGCAGATTGTTTCAGGGCGACACTAGCTTTCTTCCATAATCTGACGGTAGCTGAGATGATCTTGGGGACATAAGATGCAAGCTCTGCTTGTGCACCCTCTGGCGGTGAGGGCGGAACGATAGGAGGACTGGAACGACGGTGGACGAGGCCGTGCAGGTCGACATCATCAACGCTGACGTTGCTGTCTTGCCGCTTCCGCTTGTGAGTATTGGGAGGTGATGCGGTAGCATTCGTGGAGTTGTTGGATTGTGATGCAGTGATTGCTGATGCTTTGCGGATGAGAGTGGTGGTAGCTGACATGACTTCCATGCGCACGCCGTCTTCTCGCTCTTTGTTGAGTCTTGAAAGTAGGGCAGGGGCAACAGTCTTGACCAAGCCTTCCTGATCGGCTGGTGAACTAATGGAGACGATGGTCAGAAGCACCCTAGCAGCGTAACGTCTGACCTTCCAGCTCAGGTCTTCGACGTCGCCAAAGGCGTCATCATCATCTAGCTCAGCGTACTCGTCATCGTCATCCATAGGCTCTTCGGTGAACTCGTCGTCGCTTTGAGCATCTTGGGTGCCTGACATCTCCTCATCGTCTTCTGTATCCACAACATTGGGGTCATATTTGATGTATCGAAGGGCTGCATCTGTAGTGCTATCCCAGTGGGGCTGCATCTCCGACGGACATGAGGCAAGCAGAGATTCAAGGGTGACTAGGGTGGCCTCTCGCAGCTCCTCGACTTCGGGATCCGTTTCGAACTCATCATCCGAGCCCGCCGTTGTCGCTTGCAGTTCGTCTTCACTCAACACTGCGAGGACAAGCGGCACCAGCACATTCAAGTAGGAGCCAATCTGAGAAGGTATTGCTCGGGCCAAGGTCCCCACGGTGGATATCAGGTAACGGCGATGGTTGACGGAGACTCGTGGATCTTGCAATTGTGTAGCCACCGAATCGACCAGTTCGGTGAGCTGTGCGGGCTTGTAGTATGGGACGATAGTGCTGATGCCGACCAGCGATCGTTTCTTGACAACGCCGTTTGCTTTTGGGCTGCCGATTGTGTCCATGAGAGTAGAAACGAGAGCGGTTATTTCCTCGCTGCGCAACAAGGAGCCATAAGAGCGGACAGCCTCGATAGCGACATCAACGGCCTCAGCACTGAAGTTCTTGTTCTTCTGTTGTCTCAACAGGCCCGGGGTTAGGTCTGGAGGCTGCTTGCCGGTTGGTACAGGGACATGACCGACGAGTCGTGGGATGAGGACTCTGCTGATGGCTGAGAAGGCTTCTCTGGCGTCTCTTTCTGTGCTAGAGGTTCCTGGTCGAGGCAAGGATCCAACCAGTATTCTCAGTGCTGTCATAGGCACCGACACATCCATGTCCTTGGTAGTCAATTCGGCGATCCTGTCGATGTAGGGCGCTACATAATCGTTCGGTATTCGAGAGGCCAATGGACCGACGCTGGAGACGGTCAGTACCTCTAGATGCCATGGGCAGTGGTGGCTTACCATTTGAGCGCCTGGTTGACACAGTCGCCATGGCTGTCTGTGAGGGACTTGATGATTCTGTCGATGACTCGGCCAGCTGCATGGTTATCAGTGCGCAGAGACTCGGACCCTGGAGAGTTTAAGATTGTAGTCAGGTCATTCAGCTGCATGAATCGGATGTCTGCGTCTGGGTCGTCGAGTTTGGGGAGAAGGTTCGCAATGCCCTGCATGGCTGAGGCTCTATCTCGTGCCATGTTGGGATGCGACACCAGGAGGGAGGAGAGAGGGAGGGGGAGAGGTTATGTGGAGCGGAAGAGACAACGAGAAAGGCAAACGGCCGTATTCATGAAAGAAATGCTCTATTGCGCTGGGTGATATTTAGACAAGGCAGCGATGCAGGTACAGCAGGTCAGTACTAGTGGGGCGGGCACCAGCGTGGTGATGCGAGTGCGGTGCCTGAATTTCGGTCACCGCCCGTTTGGATGCAGCGGGGAAAGATGCAGCGTCAAGGAAGAATTGGATGATTTGAGGGATGTCTTCCGTCGAGCACTCTTCGTGGTCACTTCCACGTATGTCCAAGCCAATTAGAGACGCTTGAAAGTACGTGGTGAAGGTGTGGTAAGCTGGGGAAGGAGCGACAATTCTTTGCAGGGTATGGCATGACGTCGAGCTTAAGCAGCACAAGCTCGATTTCGTTTAGCTTCAAGTTGCACTTTCCGCTGCCAGTGCCGCGCATCATACCACTTGCTACCGCACCTGCTTGACACGACTCCCTACTTTCAACACTCTTTATCTGTTTGGTTTACCGGCACAGATCGTAAGTATGGTCCTCTCTCGAGCTTCAGCCGCGCCGGCTGCCCTTGGCCGAACCGTCTTCCGCCGAGCAGCTACCCAGACTCGAAAACAAGCTTGGAGACAAATTGGTCGAAGACAATACGCTTCCGAACACGGCGGCCAGAAGAGCAGCGATCTTCCATGGTAGACACAATGATCACGGGAAAGGAGAAAAATGTGCAGCTAACGATTCTGCAGGATCATTGGGTCCGTGGGTTTTACTGTTCCAGCTGCTGTGTGGTTGTACGGCCAGGGTCCCAAGAAGGGCGTGCACCACCCCGAGGCTGCCCACGCGATAAGAGACGAGGCTGAGAAGGAGGAGGAGGAGCCCGCCGAAGAAGCTCCAGAGGACAAGCAGGAGGGTGCTGAGGACAAGGAAGCCTCCGACTCGGACCAGAGCAAGGACGAGAGCTCTGATGAGAAGTCTGAAGATTCTGGCGACGACTCGAAGCAAGAGGCCAAGGAGGAGGGCAAGGATGAGAGCAAGGACCAAGGCAAGGACGAGTCCAAGGATGACTCGGACAGTAAGGGTGCCGATGGCAAGCCCGAGCGCAAGTTCTCTGACGATGGCTACGAACTGCCAGGCCCAAATGCTCCTGGCCAGATCAACAAGGCCCCTGAGAAGGGTCCTGGTGAGCAGCAGCAGCAAGTCGGCGATCGTCCCCGAACTCCTACTCAAAGAGAGAAATCCGTAAGTCTCGACGACACGGCACCACGAAGCACTGCTAACACGATGCTACAGGAGGGCCAAAACAGGTCACAGTCTGGCGCCATGAATCCTTACTTGGATGACGACGAGAAGTCCAAGAAGGGAGCAGGGCCGAAGGAGACTGCAAAGATCCACGGCACCGTTGACTCCCGCCAGCCAGCCAGGTAAATACTTGACCAGTATCACGTTTCATAGTACATCGATACACATGACCTTTCCATTCGACCACCCATAAAGTGTGATTCTTTTGTGCTAACGATTTTACTTTAGGGGCGACGGCAAACCTAATGAATAATTAGGTTAAACGTCGTTGCACCATGCACCGAATGGGACGATACAATCATCCAGAAGCGGTCGATTTTGTGACGAGAAAGCGTCGAAGTTGAAGTTTGTTTGGCACGCTTCGATGTGCTAGGAGGAAGGTGGAGAGCATCTAGCTCCGAGCTACCACGGCGTTTGTACTTGTACAGGAAGACTAGCGACACCGGAGAGTCAGTATTGTGGCCGGTGAAGTGGTCAGAGTTGATATTAAACCGAACGACGGTTGCAGGTCCAAAAGTCGTGGCCAGCACTCGAATGACCCCCTGTCCAAAGTGACTCGATGTTGCCAAGTGATCTCCGCTGAATGCTCGTACATACTACTAGCATGGCCTTGTAATGCTTGTATCTTCCTCGTATTCTTTTCTCCAAAGTTGGGAGTAATCTTCTGTCGGCCCCACACACAGCGCAGCGTGTAGAACCCAACAGCCGACTACTGCCCGTGTACTTCCACAAGTCTCGACACCTACCTACGTCCTTACCAGTAGCGACAATGGGTCGACCTCGAGGTGGCAGCAACCTGGGCGGCGACCCTCGCGGAGACACGGGCGCACCAGCCCTCTCTACCTCTCACCGCCTCGACACGCCGCCGACTTCCTCACACGACGAACGAGAACCTAAAGAAAAGTTAGCCAAACCACACTCCAAGCGCCGCAAAGCAAAATCCCTCTTCCGCAGATGGAAGACCATCTCATTAAGGCACACATGGCTTAACCCGCTCATCATCGTCCTCGCCATTCTCGGCGCATATTTCGTGAACCCCGGGCCGCAGAACCCCTTACACCAAGGCATATTCCTGTCTTACAATGAGGGCCCAGCATATCCAGGCGGGCCCAACAAGTACGGCAAGGGAAAAGCGGACATTGCTTTCGTCTCCTTCTACATTGTCGTTCTGTCCTTTACAAGAGAGTTCATGATGCAGAAGGTCATCAGGCCCTGGGCCATCTACTGCGGCATCACGAAGCGCGCGAAGCAGGCTCGCTTCATGGAACAAGTCTACACCGCATGCTACTTTGGCATCTTTGGTCCCTTCGGCCTCTACGTGATGCGCCATGCAGAAGCCGGGAAACTCTGGTACTTCGCTACCACGCCCATGTTCGAAGGCTTTCCCCACCGGTCACACGACGCCATCTTCAAGCTCTACTACCTCCTGCAAGCCTCATACTGGGCTCAGCAAGCCATAGTGCTCCTCCTCCGACTCGAGAAGCCCAGAAAGGATTTCCAGGAACTCGTCCTGCACCACCTCATCACCCTGGCGCTCATCGCTCTAAGCTACCGGTTCCACTTCGCGAGAATGGGCATAGCAGTGTTTATCACACACGACATATCCGATTTCTGCCTCGCGACTTCCAAGACACTCAACTATCTGGATTCGATCATCGTCGGACCATACTTCGCGTCGTTCATGTTCGTGTGGATCTACCTGCGACACTACATCAACCTCCGTATCCTGTGGGCCACGCTGACCGAGTTCAAGACCGTGGGGCCATACGAGCTCAACTGGGAGACACAGCAGTACAAATGTTGGATCAGCCAAATCATCACCTTCGCCCTGTTGGCGTCCCTACAGGCGGTCAATCTGTTCTGGCTCTGGCTCATTCTGAGGATCGCGCGGAACTACGTGTTCAACAGTGGTCTGGCCGACGAACGAAGTGACAACGAGGAGTCGGAGAGGGAAGACGCCGACCCCAAGAAAGTCCACGCCGATGCGAAAAAGGCTCTGGAAAACGGCAATGGTAGTGCTGCTAGTGGTGGTGGTGGTAATGCCATGGCCAACGGCAAGCCCGTCGTCCTGCTCAACGGCGAACCGGTCGAAGCGCAGGCCAAACCAGAGGGACAGGGCGTCCGGCCAAGGAGGAGTCCGCGCAAAGCAGGCTGATCGTGGCGTGATGCAGTGTCTTCAAGCCACATATTCACTTAGATATTCTTACTTCTTGCTTACTTGCCTTGCACTATTAGACTAATTCTTCCTTTACTTCTTAGACTAGTTTCTTGGTGTATACCTACCTACCTACCTACCTACCTGTCTACCCACCAACACAGGTAGTCCACACCATGTCCTTCTTCCTTGCTTGCCTTCGCAGTCTCGGGTCAACTTTTGATTCCATCTTGGCCTGCTCCGCGCCCGCCCACTCGACTGTCCTGTCTGTACGTGGGGGTGCCGGCCAAGCGTGGTGGGTGGCGGACGGCATGGTATATATACCATATCGTGGGTGAGGACCGGTGACACGCATTGCCGAGCCAGCGCACTTTGTTCAATAGCGCGCTGCTTGCGAACGCAGGATACTCAGAATGGAGCGGTTCGCAACTTTACATGCAGTCGAAAGCATCACTGTACGGCGATAGGAAAGCTCAACATGGATAATTCTTACAGAACGGCGAGCGGCTACGTGTTGGTTAGCTCAAGCATGTCCATGTCCATTAACGCCGTCTACCCGCAGCGCGTCCAACTCATCCCGCACAGCCCGATACTCCTCCTGCGCTTCTCTCTCCCGTCTCGTCACCGCCCCGACCTCGTTCCTCGCCTTCTCCAGCCGGCTCTGCAGCCCCGCGTCCTCGGCCAGCCTCAGATCCTCAAACGCCCGGCCCTTCTCGCGTTCCTCCAGCAGCGCCTTGTGGCCGTCGGCCAGTTTCTTCTTCAAGCCGCGTTGGCGCGCCATGTAGCCGCCTAGCAAGAGACCGAGTTTCTTCTCGCGCTTGTTGTTTTCTTGCGCGAGGGCGAGGAGCGCGTCGGACGCGGCGGTGTGGTAGGGCAGGAGGGCGGCGGAGGTATGAACGTGGGCGAGCGAGGTCGGGAGCTGGTTGCGTGTGGGCTGGGTGGAGAGCGAGGTGAAGTGGGCGTCGTATGCTGCTTGCGCTGTCGGGTCGTTGTCGACTTCGGCGTGGATCGCGGCGCGCGCGGATGTGATGTAGTCGTCTGGTAGTGCTTCGACTGGATCCGCGGGCTGGGCTTGAGGCTTTGAGCCTGGTAGCGGCTTGTGGTTGGCGTCGTGGCTCATGAGGATGGCCGCTTCTTGCGCGATCATGCTCCGTATCGGGTCTGGTATTGCTTGTGCGTTGGCTAGGAGCTGTTTTAGGTCGATTGTACGCGGACGCGGTAGGTTCCGCTGCAAGACTTGTGTCTGTCGTTTGAACTCTGCTGCGGCGGCAGCTTCTGCCGCTTCTCGCGCCCGTCGGTCAATCTCCTCTTGGTCTTCACGTTCTGTCGAGATCGCCGCGGCGGGCTCATCTGTGTCGTCGGGGAGTTCGAGCTCGAATTCGGTAGCTTTTGGTTTGGGAAGGGATGCGAGTTTTGCTCGGAGGGCGGACTTGGCGTCTAACTGGGCTTGGTTGTTGATCAGCAAGCTATCTCTCGGGGTCCTTAGCGGCGTTGCACCTGGACCCGTTTGTCCTTGCTGGCGGAAAGGTGTAGCCATGGGATTGGGTGTTTGCAGCTGAGAGCGTGTCGGCGCCGCGCCCTCGAAGCCCGTGGACCCAGAGCCTTGGTGCAGCGGGGTGTTGTCGCCGCCTAGAAGCGACGACTGTGTGTTTGTCAGCGCTTGGATGTCGCGTATGGAGTTTGCTATTCTGTCTTCCTGAGGCGGTGCCATTGGTGTTCGGATCGGCGTCTGGCCAACCATATTCGTGTATCGTGAAGACAGAGAGGCATCTTCACCGACCGCTTTGGAGGCACGTTCGCCTGTCATGCCCATCTTGACGATATCTTCAAGCTCTGCTTCGCTGACTTGTGGCGCGGGCAGGTTGAGTGCTCGGCGCTTGCTCTGCTGTTCGGCTTCTCGCATCTTCTGTAGAGCGCCGGCCCTGATTGCGGCCTTCTTTGCTTCGTCGGCGCCCTTGTCTTGCTTTTGGCGCTTGTTGTCCTGGTTGTCGTCCGATTCGCCTTGTCGTTTCCGAGCGAGTTGTTGCTTTCTGGGGTCGAACTCTTCTCGCTCTTTCTCATTCTGGTCTGCTTCCTCGAGGGTGTCGTAGAAGCCCGAGGCGGGAGCCTTCTCGAATGGAATGTCGGCGTTGTAGTCCATCTGACCTTTTTTCTTGTTTGTGATCTTGACGTTGATGCCGGCACTCTTGAGTTCTCTTCGCTTCTGCAGGACGGCGAGTCGTCTCGACTCTTCGAGTTGGCGCTCTCGGGCCTTTCGTTTGGCCTTCTTGCCCTGAGTGTTGGCTAGACGAGCTCTGGCCTCTGACAGCATCTCTTTCTCGTCCTCGTCCATGTCGATGGTGTCGGGTCGCGCGGGCTTCGACTCTGGATCAGGATCGAGCTCTCCTGGTCGCAGCTTGCGCACG
>Ga0066648_10000505_pt1 | contig 26478 bp, 29 predicted proteins | sample CryGeyCG12114_NA_FD_59537 | JGI IMG/M metagenome (GOLD analysis project Ga0066648, IMG submission 59537) | Groundwater microbial communities from aquifer - Crystal Geyser CG19_WC_8/21/14_NA | ecosystem: Environmental > Aquatic > Deep subsurface > Groundwater | place: USA: Utah: Grand County... | reverse complement strand
TCCGAAGAAGGAAGACATGGTGTGTGCGCCTCATCTGCAGCTTTCCGACTCGGTCGGATAATCGACCTTTGTCTTGCCCTCTGCTTGTGTGGCCAGGCCTGGGAGCGGGTATGGTCCTCGTTGTCTCTCACACAGTCGTCGCACACGGAGAACCCAACAAAGCTTGGGGACGACTTGCGAACAAGGATCTAGAGCTTGTGACTGCGGCGGGGGGTTGTCCGAAGTGGTGCAGAGATGCAGAGATGCAGAGATGCAGAGATGCAGAGATGGCGACCGCGATTGCTGGGGGTTAAGTGGTCTTCTCCAAGAGCGTGGTCGAAGATTCAGCCGATGAGAGCTTCACACGGAGTCAGCCACAAGTATTGTTGGAAATGTCTGGGCACGAGTGATATATTGCAAGGTGTGGTTGTGCTACAAGCGTCTGGCAGAGTGTTCTTGAGGGCGAAGCCATAGGCAGATTTCACCGTCCGTCGGCTGCGCAGTCGCATCGGCCGCGGCGTCCTGCTAGGCTCTCCCATTGCTAAACTCCAGCGTCAAGCGCTGCCTCCAGAGTGCGGAGCAACAAGCACTGGATGCATGCATCATCGTCGTGCCTTGACATGGCGCGAGGTGTGATAGGCTCGCCCGGCCTTTTCGTATCGCTAGCGGGAACCACAGGTCACTTCGCGCACACCAGCGCGTGGCATCTCACGCTGAAACCTTGCTTGGGCTAGACCACTTCAGAGGCTAAATTCTGTTTGGCGGGCTTCACCAGCTCCCACCGGGCTAGTGCACAAGCTGGACACGGCACCGAGAACGTAGCTACTTGCGCTTTAATTACTTGAATAACATGGTAAGGGCAGTGTCAATATCCCCTGACACGCGTGGTCAATACTACGTGAAGTTCATCGACAACATCCCCAGGAATTCGGCATGTTCGGGTCTGGAGTTCTCGTTAAACCGCGGCATCGGTCGTTCCTGTCTGAGCGAAGACTAATCGGCATTTCCATTCTCCACGTGCGGCTGCACGGTCGAACAAGACCGGCCGTCGCACGCGCCACGCAGTCGTCGGCTATCCTGGAGTTCGCGATTGCTCTACCATGAAAAGGGCCCGACTACTATCCTTCGCCAGCAGAGCATCTAAGGAGGAGTCGACGAGGGAGGCATAATGTTGAGTCCTCACGGAGCCGGAGTACAACACTGGAGGAAGTTAGAGGCGTGCAGATGAGAGAATCATTCTTGCTGAAGCTTTAGGATCTCAGACAGAAACTCTTCAAAAGACAGCGTCACATATCCATCTCGATCATCGTCGTACGTCTTGAACACATCTGTCATCCTCTTGAGCCGTATGCACGCCTGCACAAACAGGTCGAAGCTCATCCCACCTCGATCGCCTCTGCTGCCCCTCCTGTCGTGTGCCCTGTCATTGAAGGTCGAGTACAGCAGCCCAATGAAGGGCGGTGAAAGGCGGTAGCCGAACGCGACCAAGGCATTTGTGAACTCCGCAAGACTGATCTTCCCACTCGCATCCTCATCGAAGCGTTCGAACAGCTGCCGCCAGGCTGCGAGGAATCTCCACAGGTTCTGGAATTCGCCAAACACTATTACTGGTCCCCCCGGGTGTCCAGGAGGAGTCGTCGAGAACATGCGCATCAGCGATCTGATGGTCTGAGGATCGAAGGGCGTGAAGTCCGCGTTGACTAGAGCGGAGCCTAGTTCCGTCATGGTCAAGGAGCCCGTTCCTGAAACGTTTGCCGTCCTGAAAAGAGGGTATAGATCTTCTGAGTCTGCATCTGGGGGTGGTAACGACCTTTGAGGTGGTGCTTGATTGTATTGTTGCTGCTGCAAAGGTGACCCTCCATAGCCTCCTTGGGATGGCCGTGGACGAGCACCACGACCATAATCTGCAGGCGGTGGAGGTGATTGTATGTATCTTTGGTCTACATGCTGGCTGTGCGTGGGGTTGTAGTTATGTTGTGTTTGGCCGTTCTGCGGCCGGTGCGACTGTTGGGAAGCATGAACTGCTGGTGAGGGTCTTCGGTCGGGAGGGGTTTGCGAATGCTGTCCAGGTCGTGGGAGAGGCTTCTGCTGTTGTTGATTCTTGATTTGTAGCTGGCTTAAAGCCTGTGCTGCTTGCTCCGGCTCCGCATGTCTAACGATTATGTCAGTCACGACACCCCAAACTGGTCAGTGTCGGCATCCTTACGCGGGCAGCGCATCCGGGTTGAAAGTTTTATTGTATGCCATTCGCGACTACCTGGGTAGATGTGTGGCTGGCGCATGCGCCTGCTCTATACAGAACTTCAAGTCGATCAACTTTTACGTCCAAGATGCGCGAGTTACACGAAAAGCGGTGACCGTAAAGAGCAGAACAAAGTGCATCTGTCCGTAACTAGGAGGGCATAAAGGACCCGCAGATCTAATCGCGATCGTGTGCCTTCAAGTTGACTGCTGACACCCAATTTACGGCCCCGGGTTTGGCCTGCGGCACAGCAATCCCTACTCAGCCTGGTAACGCGCCGAGCTTGCCTGTTGCGGGACCTTGTTCGCTTAACTTGCTGGGCCTTTGGCAGCTCCTAAGTTAGCCTTGTGTCTCGCTAGCCATAACTGTCCTTGAGGAATTTGTATGCATCTGATTTGCAAGAAGCTCAATAGCCTACAGGCTCATGTCAGCATGAATAAGAGGGCGCCGGTCGTCACAATGCCGTAAGCCTCTTACTGCATGATGTACACAGAGATTGGTAAACTACTGGTATGTTCGATGTCCGCGCAGGCTTCATTACGTCCCGCAAAGTACATGGTACCGGTAGTATCAAGTAATACATTCCTAGTCCTTGTGCGTGTCCGTGTTACGAGTAGCTTCAATGGTGACCACTGCATTTACGCGTGCCGACCCGATCCCCCGTCGATGGTCTAACCAACAAGAGGCAGACCCCTTGAAGTCACTGGTAGAACTGCTCTTCCTTTCCCTCTGTTTCCCATACGTTCACCACCGTCACTGCCCACATTAACCTGTCTCGTCGCATCTACAATTCTACACTTCACAGATTGAGGCCTCGTGGAACATGAACTCTAGTCCTGATCACAATTTTTGGCTGTTCGGTTACGGGTACGCTGGTGCGACATGTTGGAGCGGTCGAAGGTGGTCACTGACGGGCGCTTTCACTGAGTAGGAGTCTGATATGGAAACCTCCACCGCACTATGGTCAGTTGGGACAGTGTTAGGAGTTCCTCAGCTGATTCCTGATAGACCAACGCGTGCCGGGCTTCATCAAAGGTTACGTTCGTCGGTTTTGGCAGGTATGATTGTGGTTGTCGACCCACGCACGCAAGAGCGGCAAGTACGATCAACATGCTAAGTGATACTAGGCTAGGTAAATATCACCAAGAGCATCTTTCGCGGAAGCTTACCTAGTTAGTGAGGATCATCGAGGTACTCCAGCAGCACCTGGAAGGGTTGTCACTCTGATAGACAAGTCCTTCTGGCAAACATTACCTGACCCAGTGAGGGCTAGCATGTCTTCGTGATGATGCCGTTACTGACCTGGATAGCATCCTTCCGGCGACGACGAGGTTGTCTGGGGTGTGGCTTACCACATAATACCAGACAAGGTGAAAGAAGTCAAAGAATACCTTGACATCAGGGAGATCAACGGGTATAGCATTCAGCACACAGCGTTCCACCCTGCAGACCGAGGGCGTGCCGATATCGATTGCACGGTTTATATTGGGATGCCCGACAATCCTCAGTTCCTGGGTGCTCTTGATCCTCAAGCTGTCGCTCTCAAGATCAACGAGAGTAGAGGTCCCAGTGGCGAGAATAGGGAGTACCTCCTCAACCTAGAACACGCGTTGACCAGTCTCAGTCCAGACAGTCATGACGAGCATATTTCTGATCTAGCGAGACGGATTCGACAAATGGTTCCTGCTCATGGTTCTGCAGCCGAAGGCGCCGAGGCCTTGCCAACCATGCAGAAGATAAGTAGTACCGAAGAGCAGGAAGAAGTGGAGCAAGTCGTTTGATGTTGTGGAAGATGCTATTGTTTGAGCGACCAAGCCGCCATAGCGCTATGTTGAAATGTGCCAACCGCTGAAAGGGGTATCCGTGTAGGGCTGATGGCAAAAACGTCATCCAATGGTAAATGCGACGAACGGCCTAGATTTGGGCTGAATTCGATGGCTCGCCTTATGGTCCGGACTCCGTATCACCGGCCTGTTGATCACCAAAGCCACGGCCTTGTGGATACTGCTGCTGATTTTGGGAGTGGTATCCTCCTCCACCTCCAAAGCCTCCACGCGACCCATATCCGCTACCCCGGCTGCCTCCGAACCCCGTGTAACCACCTCTTTGTCCGCCGCCTCGCATGTTTGCACCACCCCTGTTATCAGTAGCGAAATCCACTCGGATCGCGCGTCCATCGAATCTGTCTTTGGGATCAGTACGGCAACGTTGTCTGGGCACAGATCACGCACTCGGTGTTGTTCAATGCGTTCCTTGCCTGTTCGGCTTCCACTTGTGTCGAGAAGCGGACGAAGCCAAAGCCGCGACTGCGATTTGTGTCACGGTCTTTGACAACAACCTGCGCTGAGTCAGATGTCACGATACACAATGGTGTAATGGTTCGAGATTTACCGCTTCCTCAACTTGGCCATACTGCTGAAACCCTTCTCTCAGCGTCTGATCGTTGGTATGCCAGGCCAGGCCTCTGCAAGGACGTCAATGAGCTAGCCGCAGCTGTACGGCAGGGCAGCCTCACATACCCAATGAATAACTTCGTTGTCGGGTTTTGTGCCATGGCTGGGGGCAGGCGAACGATGATTGATCCGGGACGTGCTCAGGTCAGATGTGTGTCGGCGACGCGCAGCAGGACCAAGGCAGAAGAGTACAGATGGCAGGCGAGAGGGTCACCGTCCTGGAAGTAATTGGTATGTTTGACAAGGGTTAATTGGCGTAGAAGGACAAGAGTGGCTCAGCTGCAGAAGTCGCCTCATCAAGATTGGCCTGGAGCAAACAGCAATAGAAAACCTCGGGCTGTAGCTGCCACACATATTTCTGCAATGGTGATCTTCAACGGTTCGCGGCAGTTGTGCAGTGCACCAACGCACGTCTGCAGGGCATACGAGATCGTGCAGAATGCTCCTGGCCAGTGGTAGGTCCCGCGAAACAGGTTGGACATCATACTTGGTAATTCGGACAGAACCGCAAGTATCCGAAGGCGACTGCCAGGGTCGTTTCCCGTGAACAGCTCCATATCACGAGGCTCAAGTAGGTCGCAGTCATGCTGTTACTGGACAGCAACCCCCGATTCTCCTCCAACAATGAAGAACGAATACCAATGACACACGACGTCCCGTATGTGTTGCAGCACAATGGAGACGCCGCTAGGCAGGTATGGTCCGTGAATGCAGATTTGCACACTTCAAGCTTGAAACAATTTTACATCGACGATATGGATTGTCGCAACTGGCCGTCTCCTATCGTTGTTCGTGTTGATCATAAAGGCTCTCCTCCGCACACACTTGCTTTGTGTTTCTGCTCACGCTTCGACGGAAGGACCATTGCAAGCTTCTGCAGCGGCAACCTTAGCGCCTGAGAAGAACTTTATGGCGCCTTAACCTCGATTCTCAGCTTGGAAAGTCATCGCTCCCGCACTGCTGTAGCCTGTCCCTGGTGTGTACCCATGTGCCAATGGTTCTCGTTACAGAACATAACCGAGACGCAAATCCGCAATCCCTGATTCGCTTTTATGGCATGCTTCAATAAGGTGTCTCGAACAGGGTTGCATAGTTCCACTAGACACTGAAGGTACCATCACACGGCCGGTTACCGCTCTGATCATCTCAAGCACGCCTATGGAGCCTACGTGCTCGATCTGCATGGCTGTCAGAAGTGCTAGGTCGTGCGGGTAGGGCTCGAGCATAGCGTACAGAGGAATTTTCGGACTGGGTTTTTTCGACCGTAGTAAGCATGATGCCATATACGTACGATAAGACATCATCTGCCGAAGTCGTCTCTCCAAGTAAACCCCTCTCGATACAGCCTATTCGTTGCACTTCTGAACAGAGCACGCTTGAAGACACACCAATCGTAAGTGCTCGAACAAGGACCTTGGCGAAGCTTTTACCGAATTTCACGATCTACCAGCGTTGGCCATGAAGGAATGCTCCAGGCTTTCCCAGGGTCCCCTCAATCGTCGTCAGCAGACGATGCACCGCAGTCGGTAATCGGTAAATGGCACCTCGGCAACCGAAACGTGCTCTATCATCCTATGGAAGAGTGCGGTAGGGCGGTCTGAACTGTATCTAGGACCCTTCATTCGATGAACCTTATCTCGCATTGCGACACCAGGATTATCTCACTGTATGCCTTGGCCAGAACAAACTTAGTACACAAACATCATCAGACGTCACTGACATACAATGAGATGCCTCCGAGTCCAAACCGTGCTATCGCTCACACGCTGAAGAGCAACGCTTGGGCGTTGAGGTTCAGAGTGCAATCGTAGCTTTTTGCTTGCTAAAGTCGCCGCCAGCAGCTGCAATGTAAGCAGAGACCTTGTTTTCCCTTCTGGAGAAAGCACGACCAATACCTCATGTACAATCTGGACATTGTTCCTGCGACATGAGCTCATCCTGAGGGAGGCCCGACGCCCTTGCGACTGCTGCGTCTGAAGAACAATCTGTGAAAGGCTGTACGAATACAGGACAACATGTACTACCACATGCTCTGGTCTAAGTTGGTCAGTACGTGAAGAAATATGCCCGTTCTAGTTGAGGATGGGTCGACAAACACGAAACATATCGAAGACTGGCTCGTAGGCGTGTGTAGAGGAAGGCGGCCCTCTCGTACTTATGTGAGACTGACTCCCGAAAGGTAATCCAGTCACCTCTGTCTTACCCGGTAGTGACAGAAGGTTCCTAATGGCTTTAGGTCCAATCATACACAGCGGCACTTGCGGTCTGTGGCACCTGGCATCCGATCACCTACGATGGACCATGAAGCCCGCAATGGTGCGATTGACCCTGCCGAGAAGTACGCGAAACGGCCGAGGCACAGGACGAACGCAGACAAATATGAGTACAAGGGCAATGCAACACTACCTGCAAAGGAGCCAGACGGCAACAGACGCAAGAGGGTGAGACGTGGCAACACCCTCAATGAAGAATTTCAAGCTACGAATATCGACGTTACACGTGTGTCCTTGAAGCCACAAAACAATCTTGGTCTTTTCAGCAGAAGTAAGAAATCCATTCCGCTGGCTGGACGCGATCTACCAGATCTCACATTCACTAAAATGGATTTCCTTCACGATCCCACCAAAACCGCCAAGCGAGACATGACTCAAAGACGCAAACGGAAAAGCTACGCAGGGCACGAATCGTTGTTGGTTGACGGGCATATCACACCACAATTCGATCCAGCAAAACCGAGCGTCTGGAGCGAAGATCTCTTTCCCACCATGTCGGCTGAGCACGAGTACCTAGGAGACGGCCAAGAGTCCTGCGATCTCCAAAATGTCGGGATCTCGTCGGCCCGGCATAGGGTAATCGAAAGTGTTCTCTAGAAGAGGGACTCTACCGACCCAGAGGTTGAAGGCCTTGTTCCAGGACGTACGACTGATGAACTCAGCTCAGGGGTACCATGGTCAGCCCCTCCGTCACGGGATCCAAGACGCAATTCTGATCAGTTGCCGGAATATCGCACGTCACTGTCGAGAAAGGTCTGTTCTCCATACGGTTCTGGTGAAGATACGAATGACAAAACTCGGCGTGAGCATCGCGCGTCGCTCACCATTGAGCCAGCAAGCAGCGTTAGCAACCAGTGGTTCAACCTGTTTACGGAGAGACTGTTACATCGCAAGCAGCGATCACCCTCTCCCTGGCAAGGCTCTCAGCCGCGTGTTGCCGGCGACTTATTGGAACACATGATTGTCCCTCACGCACGAATACTGGAGCCGGATAGCCCAAAAACAACATTCTCGCATGCACAAAGCTTAAGCCACGGGTACGAGACATTAGAGGGTTCAGGGCCGCACGGAGACTTTGCAGTTCCACGTATCTCGCGAGACATTGGTGGAAAGCATGCACACCGACCACAACGCTATCTTAACGACAATCTTCATGCAGACACACGTGAGTTTCGTGAACAGGACAGACCTCGAAAACGCGGCAAGCATGAGCATGAAGCTCAGCAGGAGCACAGCGTGATAGAGTATCCTGATGCTATCGCGACCTTCGATAAACACTCTCAAGGATGGTACTGGAATGGATGTACAGAACAATTTCCTTTAAATCACGTCCACCATGTCAGTATGTCGTTTGAATCTCCTCCGCCGCTACCACGCACGGCGTACGGCTCTAACGCGTTGGCTTCGAAAGACTCCGGTGTCCATGAAGAGCGGTCTTGCTCGATTTCCCACCAAGTGATGCCAAGCCCGGCGTTCAACATTCATACCATGGGCTCGTTAGCTGATCACGCAACATCTGGTAACCACTCCCGGGATGGTAACAGAGAACATCTAGGTGTTTGGGGCTTAGCTCAAGGCAGCCTGGACGCATTTGACTTGGGGTTACTAGAGCCGATACAACCTGGGGAGCAACGTCAACGATCGGACCAACCACCTTCGCCACATGATAGGATGCTTGGGATAGAAGCTCGCAACCTCCTTGGCGAAGCCGGACAGGCACGCTCATTGAGACCTCGGACACCAGCAGACTTGACCTCTTCACTTCATGTGCAGACACTAACTCCTAGACCGGAAGAACTCGTTGATGCTCAGCTGAGACTCAAGAGGCCTACACTCGAGAGGTTAAAAGACAAAGCTTTCAATCCCTACAAGAAGCCGCATCTTTTTGCTTGACGTATGAGATGCCTTTGCAGCCAAGGTCACACAGTGTTTTCTCTCAAGAAGTCCGGATGGGAACGTTTGGATAATATGGACAACATTTGAATCGAAGAGATTCAGGAAGTTCAAAGACTGCGTGCTGAGGCCGTTATTTGTGTAGCCAATTTCTTAGGGTACGAAGCATTCGTACTAGGCACGATCGAGTCAGGTTGGTCATGTCCGACGGTTTTGATGGCCGATCCCCAGCGTGTAGCAGTATTCGGCCTCCGAGCCGTTCTAGCAACGACTCTGTATGATGGAAGTGAGAAAAGTAGCAGCACAACAGCACGATACGCGAGTCTGACATCAACCCGAGGATATTTGCCACTAGGGTCTATTCCTGAAATTAAACTTTTCCGCCGACTGCCTTGTAATCTTTCAGCCACCCGGCGTTCAAAGTTCTATCTCATTGGGAGGATTTGCAATCAGTCGGTATTCGCTGTTGGTTGCCTCGCACTGGTTGAGTTCGGGACATTTCGTGAAATGTAAGTGGTGTCTGATACTTGCGATTATTGTAAAAGCTCGTGCCGTGCTGCAGGTTCCTGCTTGCCTTTGTCTGCTGCTGTCATCCCTGCTTCCCAGAATTTGAAGTACTTTGTGTCGGCCACCTCTGGCTGCTCGAGGTATTGACTTCCACGGCTATTTCTTTACTCACACTTCAACCACCTGACATGCAGCAGCACCAGAAGAGTTCGAAGAAGTCATCCATTAAGCTCGGATCTGCCTTGAAGAAAGTGGGTCGATATCTTCAAGACCAAGCAAACGATCAATCACACTCGGCGCTTTATCTAGCACCCGTTGGTCGCGCGCCACAGCACCAAATAAACATTCGATGGTCTGAGAGCAGCGATACTTCCGATTCATGTCTCAATGATTCGCTCGTACAGAAGATAACCCTGCCGAACCACCTTCCTCCTTATCGCTTATCAGGATCACCACCACCCTACTGTTCGACCTCAATACCTTACTCTTCAATGACCATGGCAGTCAATAGTGCGAGCGGACCAGGCATATTTCAGAACATGGTCCGCCATCAGTATTCGTCCGACAGCATTCTCCAGTCCTACGATGTGTTCGTCCCACAGCGCCAGGTCAACCAGACGTTGAAGACGTCTTGGATTGTCTATATACACGGTGGTTACTTTCGAGACCCCAAGGTTGATTCAACATCACTGAAGCCTGCCATAAAACTGATTGAAGAATCGGAATCGCCACCCAGGTCCGATCTTCAAAGTAGAATATCAGGCTACGCCTCCATCAATTACCGCTTGGCCCCTCACCCAGCCCATCCGCAAGATCCTAAGACAACACCATCTTACACACGCAACTCGGCAAAATGGCCGGACCAGCCAAACGACATCATGGCAGGTCTAAAGCATCTACAGCGCACGTATCCTGGCTCTAAGGACTATATCCTAGCCGGGCATTCGGTAGGCGCAACATTTGCCTTTCTTGCAACGCTGAAAGCCAGGGAGGCCGGGATTGCGATGCCCAAAGCAGTCGTGGGTGTCGGCGGTATCTACGACTTCCCAGCCATCCACAAAACAAATCCAGACTATGAAGACATGACGAGTAACGGAATGGACAAGAAGTACTTTAGCGAGGCTTCACCCGCTCTATATACAGCCGACGAGTACGAGCAGAAATGGGTTCAGGAGAAGCGAGCGGTTGTGATAGCACATTCCAAAGATGATGGGCTAGTCAATTGGAGCCAGCCAGAAGAGATGATGAAGGTGCTCTCGGGAGATGCCTTCACGTCCGAGCTGGTAGAGCTAAAGGGTCAGCATAATGAGATCTGGGAAAATGGCAGTGAGCTGGTGAGAGCTCTCGAGAAAGCCGTAGAGCTTGTGGAATGAACAATTTGCCTCTGAGATACCCGCAGTCGCAGGACTTGAGTTTTGCCTCCAGTGCAGACCATGTCGCTCGCTCATCGCAACCGTAGTCAAAGAGGCTGACGTTTCAGCTTCTCCCCCTAATTTTCCCATCCATGCTCTAATTCGGTGGCGGATACAGACACCTCCCCTCCATGCCCCCATCAACCATCACATTCACCCCCGTGACATGCCCACTCAACACCGGACTGCTCAAAACAACCACCTGCCTGGCCACGTCGCCCGGCAGCGCGACCTTCTGCAACGGCGTGCTCGCCAGCGCGCGCGCCACAAACTTCTCGTCCTTGATCGTCTCCTCGGCCATCGGCGTCCTCACCCACCCAGGATTAACACTGTTGACTCTGGCGCGCGGCGCGACGCGCACCACCTCGTTCTTCAGCGTCGGCGTCAGCCCGTACATCAGCGCGGCCTTGGAGCTGGCGTAGTCGGCGTGGTCGGCCTCGCCGAACTTGCCGGCCGTGCTGCCGACGAACGCGATGCTCACGGGGTCCAGCACGGCCGCGGGCTGCCCGCGCAGGCGCCGCAGGAACTCGCGGCACAGCAGGAACGCGCCGTCGAGGTTGACGGCGTGCGTGGCGCGCCACTGCGCCAGGCTCATGTCGGCCAGCGCCGTGTTCTGCGCGGGCCAGACGCCGTGGTTGACGATGAGGATCTGCACGGGCCCGCCAGCGGCCGCCTCGGCTTCGCTGAAGAGCCGCGTCACGTCCGCTTCCGAGGTCACGTCTGCTTGGATCGCCGTTAGCCCTGGGTGGGCGGAGATTGCCTTGGGCCCCGTGTTGTAGTGCGCTGTCACGCGGCTGCCGAGTTGGAGGAAGGTGAGCGCCGTTTCGATGCCGATGCCGCCTGAGGCGCCGGTGACGAGCACGTGGACGTCTCTGAGGCCAAAGTCGAGCGAGGACATGGTGGATGTGTGTTTGCGTAGCTTGTACACAGTCTTGTGCTAGGGGTTGCTATCCGTCAGTGGTCCGAGGATGTTGTACTTTTTATTACGCGTATGAGTGGGTCTGCCCGCGGAACAACAGCTACGGCCCGTGATGTTGTTACCCCTATATGTCGAACCACCACACAGGAGACAGCACCCGAGCGAACACAATCATTTTTCAACGGAGAACGGTATATCAATGTTCTGTGACCCACCCAGTCCGTAGGCTAGTCCCAGATGGATAAACGTCATGCGCCGAATTATCTATCATGATCCGGACTGGCACCGGGCACATTGAGAAAGGATTCCAACACTGTTGACTTGCATACTTGTTCTACCTTTAAACTCCACATCGGTGTTGATGCGTACTGACCGGTTGTCGAGTGTTTTTCATCGATGCACGCATCGAACCTCAACCAGCATATGAAGATTGAGGCTCGGACACTACCATTGACTTGGACCCACACCCATATTCTCCGAATCATCCCAGTCCCCCTTCTTCTTCTCCGCAGTCTCAGGCCGTAGACTACGCTCAATAGCCAGTTTCATCTCCTCGTCTTGCCATGCCTGGTCGGCTTGCTGTTCATGATCGCTCTTCCTTGGAGGAGGTCCAGCAGGTGGCAGGTAACTCATTTGCGACTGCTGGCCAGAAAATTCGTGGTGCGAAGACTCTGCATTCCCATTGTTTGGCGTGTCTGTACCTAGTGGTCGGAGGTTGGATTCGCTACCGCCCAGAAAAGTGGCGTTGTTGGTGGCAGCGGGACTGGCGCTGGCTGTGACGACAGGTGTAGCAGGCATGACAGGATCCCGCTTGACCGTCTCGACGATACCAGCTTCAGGAGCAATGCAGTCGCTGCGCACGTAGAGCATGAAATACGGATTGGCAGGGTTGTATGCTGACCAATTAGGATTGCTTCTGTCGTCCTGTGGATTGCCAAATATCTCCCTCAAGTCGGCCACGTGTGTGACGTGGTCGTCGTTGTACTTGCGCCAAATCTCATTGACATGATCAAAGATGTAAATCCAGTAATGGCCGCTGCCAACTGTGCCTCGGTGGAAGAATGCCGCGTGGAGTTTGTATTCGTGTTTGCGAAACACTGCGTCGGTGAAGGAGTCCTTTATCTGCTGCTCCAGGAGGACGATGCGGTTGCGTAGATCTCTGCGCTCTTCTTCAACAGCGTGCGATAGCTCCGCCATCTTGTGGATGGTCTCAGCTTCCGTCGTCAGCCCATCGAGAGCCTCTGTTGCCCCGACTTCGGAAAGATGCTGCATCGCGGCCAAAGCCGTATTGAGAACCTCATCGACCGGTTCTTTGCCCTTGGGTTCGAGTTGGTCAATCCTTGCTTGCAACTTCCTGAGTTCTTTCTTGTACTCCCATGTCTGCTTTCTCCGCACAACCAGGTTACTGTGCTCGGGCGCGTCGACATAGCGATCCATGAAGATGGTGTTCGGAAGATCGACATGATTGTTGATCTTGTAAACATTGCCGCTAAGATCTTGGATCACTCGACCGAAACCAACACAGAGCACTGGCGGAAGCTTCGTTATCGTGACATACACTTCGCTTGTCCCAACCTCCTCCAAATCGAAATAGTTGTCGAGTGCCGCGTAGAGGTCTTTGGGCTCGTTGTTGATGGGCAAGGTCTCGATCAAGAATTGCACCGGTGCTTGTGGGGATGCTGTACCATGTAGCACATGCCTCTGTTCTTCTCCATAGAAGATATCGTGAAACTCGTCTTGCTGCTCGCCACTCTTGTTGAAACCGGTCGGTCGTGTCGCACAAGATAGCTGAAAGATAGCATGTCCTAGCACCTCTGTCACATCTTGCTGTCGAGCATACTGTTCCAGCGTCGCAGTAGCTAACGGTCGTGGCGGGACCGGCGGAGGTTTCCCTTCGGGAGGCTTGTACACTGTTGATTTGTCTTTCTCTGTTGGTGTAGTCTGTGCCTGTTTTGAGGGACCAGGAGCCCCTGTTCGTGGTTGCGAGTCGTTTTGCGCTTGCTGCAGCACGTCGTCGTTATCACTCTTGACGTGGTGGTTAGTATTTGGTTTTGGTGCTTGTTGTTGTGCTGTCTCTTCATGCCGGCCCTCCAGAGATATCGTTTCGTTCGTCGTTTGTGTGGTTGCATTTCTACTCACATCTTCGCCTCCTGACTCAATTGTAGATGCTGTCTTCATCTCGGCGAGTCTATTGTCTTCTCGATTACCACCATCCAGCGCAGTAGGCTGGCTGGAGTCAGGAAACACGTCAATAGCTTCTGGCGACAAAAGAGGCTGTGTGGTTTCTGAGTCTACCGTCGGCTGTGGGAGCGGTCCGATAATGGGTTTGCTGTCCATCGAGCCTAGTGTAGGTCGCCGCTGAGACTGAAGTGTCGAGCTCCGCCGACCAAGCTTAATGTTGTCAGTCTCAAGGGTGAGTCGTGCTAATTCTTGTGCTGGTCGTATAGCGGGATCTGGGGATGCAATCATCTGCCGGAAGAGTTCTGCAAGTTGTGCCACGACTGGTGAATATCAGTACCTAACCCTCGACACGGCCTGGCGAAACTCACAATTTTGGGCCGATTTCACTTCTCGTTCCGATATGAGACGCTGACCAACTCGCTTGTTCTTCATGTTGACAAGACCCAGCTGCTGCTTGTACTGCTCGAAATCAAGGACTATATCTCGGATTGCCACTATTGTGAATAAAGACTGCAAAAGACTGTTCAGGTAGCATGTGTTTCCAATATTGTCAAGCCCAATGGGCTCGGCGAGGGAGATGGCTGGTGGAGCCTGTCGGTTGTGTGGTCCTCCTGGCATCTGTAGCTTGTCTTTCAAGAAGATGCTGTTCTTATCTTCGGCGATGGTCTCGATGGCTTTTCGGTATTTCGCTTGACCCGCTGCATCGTCCCCAGCTGCCAATTCATAGACCATGAAGAGGGTCTCATCGTCCGTCGTCCGGTCTTCAACACCGAGGAGTTTGAAGGCATCTCCGACATCCATGTTGCTTTCTGTGACGTCGCCTTGGTATCCAGCGGCCACGAAAGCTTTTAACTGCTCGCTACCACGATGATCTGTGATCAACTTCATTGCTTTTTGAGCCATCTCTGAACTCGCAGGACTCTCGGTGACCTTGCTAGTGTACAACGAGCTTATGAAACTGTCATCCGTCATTAGGCCTGCCCCGAAGTAGCTGAGAGCATCCTCATAGGTCGTTATCTGGCTGCGAGCGTAATCAATGAGTTTCTGACTCGATCGGTAGTCCCCAATCTTTGCAAGACTCTCGCGCATCTGCTGTTCTTGGGCCGGCGCATCGGATAGTCTCGCCTCGAAAGTGCCAACGATGAACTCGTCGGTGATGTCGATAACGGGAGACAGGCCAAAAGACCTGTAGGCATCTGAAATAGCCTGCTCACCATAGCGACCCTGTGACCACTCAATTGCCACTTGTTCACTAAGCTTCTCGCTCTGTCGCTGTCGCTGGACGTCTTCAAGCGCTGTCATAAGTTTTGCTGTCTCCATAGAGTTGGTTTCGAGAGCCATCTGACGTTGATAGGCCCAGACTATAAGATCATCGCTCGCGTCTTCAGGTATGCCGAGTATGGTGAAGGCACTTGGGGCATGTCAGTGCGGAAACGCGAGTGTCAGGGAGAATTGCGCATACCGTGGTCTTTGGAAAGGTGACTTCTTTGTTGTTCTTGAAGGAGGATACCGATCATCTAGTGAAACAGGTCAACAGGAGGTGACACAACAGCAGTCGGAACACAAACAATTTTGACAACTCAAAACCCGTGTCAATTCAGCGAAAGCAGAATCAAGGATTGTGGTGTCTTGTGCTGCCAGTCGCTCTTCCTGGGGCCTGTTCGCAATCAAGGCGCCAATCTCGACTTCCACATTATCCAAAAAGACGTTATGAGGCTGTTGCAGGGGCAGGGACTCGTGTATATCAGGTTGAGGAACGCCCCACGATCCTTGAGGCTTCTAACATCAGCAAGAGTCCGAGGTTTGGATCTTCAACTGGACTCACCTTGAGCTCGAAACCTAACATCTCTAGTACATGGCTGCAGGCTTTACCTTCAGGACCGAAACGAACAGCGAAGCGTTTGTTGCCTGCGCCGATTTGTGCCTGCTCCTCCTTCGTCCAGGAGTTTCGGATATAGGCTCTCAGGTCGATGAGGACTTCTATTGGCAAAGGCCGTTTCATGCCCTCCGTGTCGCCCTTCTTCATCTCGAAAGCCGCATCGGTTCGCTTGGCCAAGAGTTCCTTGTCAAGCAGCATGTGGAGGGCATCTGGACTGAAGACCGGTGGGGTCAGATGGGCAGTCACTATGGCTGAGCAGTCTGGTGACGAGCACTCATACACGTGAAGCTCGTCCTCGTTGTGCCGGCCTTCTCTTGCCAGGTCTCTGTATGCCGCATCCTGGCGCCAAGTTGACCTCACCAGATGGTGTAGAGGGTGCTCGTAAGTCGGACAAGGCTTTCCGCGCCATGCGACTCTGTAGTCGGTCTCCAGGCGAAGGTGAACTCGGCATTTCTGACAAATGGCGGAGACATGCCATACGGACTCCGGGGTCGGTCGTTCATCGACAGCAGGCGGAGCAGACTGTCGCTTCTTCAGGCAGAAGTCGTGAAGGCAGCTGGCCAGTGGCAGGAGCTGACCCACATACTGAGCTTGTGCGAGGCTTCTTCCGCCATCTTCGAGCAAATGGTACCCGGGCTGTACGTTCTGTGTCGGGTCGAAGAGGAGGAGATCCTCGAGCAGTGTAGGTGCGCTTCGTCCTAAGCAGCGTCAATTAGCACTGGCTATCGAGGCACTGAAGCAGTCCATTACCTGGTCCGCTCAGAGGAGCATCGAAACTGCTGATGCTGGCTTCTGGACCAGCCATGCAAGGAGTACGACGGTCGCAAGTGCTAGTAGTGGGAGGGCGATGTTGAGGTTGGAACTACTAGTAAGGCAGCTGGCAAACCGGAAGCAACGAAATCTGACGCCTACTACATGATAAAGCTGTACTACAGTCGGAACTTGTTTCGTGCAGATGATCAACGGCTACCTTGGTGTAATTACGAAGCAATCAATGGCTAGGCAGGACTTTGGTCAAGGCAAAGAGGTTCTTTGTGACGCTGCTGGGCAGAGCAGTCGGCCAGATGCAGCATGACAGCACGCTGAGCAGCCTCTAGATACGAGCGTGGAGAGCATCTTTCTCCCACCATAGCGACTGGTACACGATAGGAGACGGAACAGTGAGAGATAGTTCGGCGTACTCTATTCACACTCCTGGTTCGGTCTCTACAGCTTCTTCCATTATTATCCTGAAATGCCATGCTTGCTGCTGTGAAAGCATGACGATTGATCTGGGTTGGCGGCAGATGCCACTCGTGCAGCCAAGAATAGCCTGCGCCTGCCTTTCCGTTCGAGCTAAGCTTCAGACTGCAACTGCACTTCCCCCATACACTCGAGATCTGAATGAGTATTGTCCCTCTTGTCGCCCACGTCTTGCCTACGGCTACCCGCTGTGACGACAATCTCGACTCTACGTACCATCGCGAGACATTGCGCCTCCTCCACTAGATGCTGTAGGCCCGTCGCAGACCACGAACCGATCAAATAAGCCGCCATGGCAAGCGACATCAAAGGCGTGCAGTTCCCAGAGCCTGCCGACGTCGATGAGGCTTACGTCCCACAAGATGCGATAGGAGCTGCTATAAAAAGTACCGTAGCCGTTGGAACGGCAGGATTGTTCTTCGCTGCCGTGCAGACCTCGTATGCCAGACAGAATCTAGGAGCCATGGGCGTTTTCACGAAATTTGGAGGCACGTCGGCCTTGTTCGGTATGTCGATGCAGAATCCTCTGCCGTCAAATGCTGATGGGACTTAGCGGCCATGGGTGGCACATACGCCTTTGTGAGCACTGCATCTGCCAATCTTCGTGGTTCACAAGATCCGACAAATCACTTCTTTGGTGGTTTCGCTGCAGGAGCAATCGGTGGCCTCAAACGTACGACCGTCGAATCCGTTGCCGGGAGCTTTCTCTAACCTTGTTCTAGGCAGAACGTTTCAAGCTTTCCTGGGCAACGGTCTAGCGTTGGGTGTAGTGGTCGGCGTAGCCGCGTACAGCGGCACGGCTATGTTCGGTACCCCAGGTCTTCACCCAGAAGAAGGCAGATGGCCCACGAAGGAGGAGCTACGAAAACGCTTCAGCCGACCGGCGAATGAGACGATCAATGAACTGGGTGAGGGAAGAGGTAAGTGCACTCGAGCCGGGTTCCGCGGCTGTCCCAGCTGACTCACTGCAGGTATCTACGGCCCTGGATATGAAGAGAGACGAAGAGAGCGTATAAAACAGAATCATGGCATAGATGTGCCCGAGCCCTACTGGACAACTCAAACTCCCGCCGAGCCCATGAGAGCGAGATAGAAAGAGGAAGTGCATCAGCACAATACAAACCCCAATCTACTCCGTCGTCTCTCACCGAGGCGGCAGAGCAGCTCGATGGCTTACACTGCGGCTTCTCAAGTTCGAACCCGATTCGCTCACATTCGCGATTGGGGTAGGAGCGTATGTGCGAAGAGCATCTATGGTTTGTCGCGTTGTTTAGAACCGCTGTATATAACTCGCTACATGGCGACAAGGCTTCGCTACAGGCGTTCTCAGTATCGTATTGATTGAAGTAACTCTGTGGCTGTCACGATTTCGCGGCGGCCAGCGACGCATTTGCCGTGATTGAGGTCATCAATGAATATCGACTCTCAGACTGGCCCAAGGTGCAATTGCGATCACGGCACGGAGTTGCAATTCACAGACGATCTACCATAAATAGTTGGTGATGTTGACAGTCGACCTCTGAGCGATACTGCCCACAACAGCGCCTCTGATGCGGACGAACGAGCTCTTTGCAACAGCCAGGTGATTAGGGGAGGCGCCGCACGATCTTGCTATCTCGGTGACCATGTGCTTCCTATCGCTCGCAGGAGCCAAGGCATGAGTCTTTCACATGCACGACGCTTGATCATAGGTGCAGTGGTGCAAGTGCTCTGCTTGGGAGAGCTGGTGATCTTGTGCGAGCCGATCAGACGTGGCAGTGATTTGAAGTGACATGCAGCGTACGCGGTGAAGGTGTTCCAAGTGGGGACACGACATCGTAAGAGCTGCCACCGCGCACATCTGGGCGAGTGCGATTGGCGAAGACAGGCGCCGACAGCCCCACGCTGCCGAAATGGACGCTCGATAGTCGGCTTAGCAAAGCCTAGCAACGCACGAATCGGGCATACCTGGAGCGTTTGCATCGATGGTTCAACTTGGTTGCAGGGGCATGGCGACAAAGGCAAGCTCCTCACGCTGCCTGTGCTCAAGCTCGGGGCAAGCTTGAATGGCTCCTCTAGATTTTTGGTCGCCAAAGGTCGTAGTTTGACGGAGACTGATGTCATGACCGCGGCAACAATCACCTGCAATCTCACGCTTTGAGTTCGTCTACTTGGTAGAAAGCCGCCTTTCCCATATAGCCGTTGCACGAGTGCAACAATACCCCGAGCTTGGGTGCTGGCCACTTTCTCCTCATTTATCCACTCTCGGCCGTCGATGCGCTGCATCTTTCACCTTGCATCGTTCACCCTGCATCGCTTGTCTCGAACCCATAAGAAGATGATATGCACATCTGTTTGAGACGTATTCTGAGCGCAGCAATTCCCGGTAGCTTCAAGCTAAGTCTTCGGACGTAGAAGCTACAAGCAGCATGTCGCGACCTGTCACTCCTGCCTCGCATGTGCCCCCTGCACAAGGCACTTTAAGCCGGGCTGCTTCTCAGAGGATGGTGTCAGGTGCCTCACCGCCATCACAGAGCATTCGAAGCCGGGCAAACTCGCAGAGAATTGTTTCTGGGGCATCGGCGCCAGGCGACGGCGCTCTCAGTCGGTCCAACTCGCAAAGAATAGTTTCTACGGGCTCTCGTCCAGTTTCACGCGCTGGGGGAGATGCGACCGGTGTCCAGGTGACCGATCACCATCCTGATTCAGCGCAGGATGCGACTACCTCGATCCTAACACAACCTGACTACCACGAAGAGCATTCGAGACATGATGCCGCCTCGGGTCTGCAACGATCCAATTCGCAGATGTCGCAGTCGGCGACTGCCGTCCCTTCCCGCGGCAACACCTTGAAGAAGAAAGCTTCGCTGAGAGGAGTGGGCAGTGTGAGGAGGTCTGGGAGCAAGAAAAGTAGCTACGCTGGGTCTGTACGGTCGATGCAACTGGGGGAGAAGGAGAAATACGAACCCAGTGAAGAACACAACAGTGCGTTCTACTGTCCCGTGCCTACTACCGGCAGTCCCACCGACTTGCTGGCCGACCGCTTCCAAGGTAAGAGAGCGCAAAATGCCGTCCGCCCCTTTCCATCACTGACGTTTCCCAGCATGGAGAAAGGTCTTGAAAGACCTCATCAGTTATTTCCGAGACTTGCAGAAGTCCTACGAGACAAGGTACAAGACCATGCACTCTGCGTCGAACGTGATCAACAGCCTTTCCACTCCATCGAACTTCATGAGTAGCGGTGGATTGGCCGACGCGACGCATATCCTGCAAGACTTTCACAAGCTGTCTCTCAACGAGACCAACAAGTCGAAGGAACTGGAGAACGAAGTCATCTTGCAGCTCACAGGCCTGCGAAGCGATCTGCATCAGAAGATCAAGGAGATCAAGAGCTTGTCAGGGGACTTTAAGAATTCCGTCGGCAAAGAGCAGGAGGGCACGAAGAAGGCGGTTCGAGCCTTCCAGGACTCTCTTGGCAGTGTCGATCACGACGCCGCATCCACAGCAGGTAAAGGCGATCCGTTCTTGGTCAAGATGGGCGTCGATCGTCAGCTCGAGCGACAGATCCAGGAGGAGAACTACTTGCACAGGGTAAGTCTGCCTAACTCGTAGGAAGCCGGTCTTGCTAACCCTGCAAGGCATATCTGAACCTCGAGGCTTCTGGCCGAGAACTTGAGTCTATTGTGGTTGGTGAGATCCAGAAGGCATACAATGTCTTGGCTGGCATCCTGAAGCGCGAGGCCGACAATTCCTATGAGGCTGCCGAGAAGTTGCGCGAGGGCCCAATCGCTATGTCAAAAGACCACGAATGGGATGTTTTCGTGACGAAGAACTCCCAGATGGTAGACCCACGAGTCCCTGTGCGCCAAGTTCAACAGATCACCTATGCCGGTAAGGATCATCCCGCTGCAATAGAGGTGAGGAGCGGAATGCTGGAAAGAAAGAGCAAATACCTCAAGAACTACACGCCTGGATGGTAGGTCTCTATATCTTCTTTGCATGACTGTGGACTAATCATCGTACAGGTATGTGCTGTCTCCTACACACCTCCACGAGTTCAAATCTGCGGACCGCATTATTGCCCAATCGCCGGTCATGTCCCTTTACCTGCCGGAACAGAAACTAGGAACGCATTCGGAACCAGGATCTAACTCCCATAAATTCCTGCTTAAGGGCCGCCAAACAGGAAGCATGCACCGTGGACACAGCTGGGTCTTCCGTGCTGAGACCCATGATACAATGCTAGCCTGGTTCGGCGTCATCAAAGAGCTTACTGAAAAAAGTGGTGAAGCACGGAACGAATACGTCCGCCGCACCCACGCACGTACAGTATCCGCTGGTAGTATGAAAGCGCCCAGCATCCGCAGCACGGGCAGCGGCATGGAAGACGACGAAGCAGACGTTGCACCTTTCTCCGGCGAACAGAGCATACGGGGTCAATCAGTCGCCCCCGAGGGCACCAGTGGTGTCGACCCAGGTGCGGCAGAATACGAAGACATAGACGACAACCGATCAGAGCCAGGATGGCGACCACAACGACCGACTCCAGGTGGCCGATTTCCTTCTGATCTCAACGTACAGCGAGGCCTACAGGCTCCCCTCTCGCCTTCTAGTGGGGACTCCATCGATGAAACAGATCGAGAGGCTATCGCCCAAGCAGGTGCACTACCAAGGAATAGGGTTCCCTTCGTAGCAGGCACAACTTACCAACCCCACACCGGGCTTCAGCACCCACAAGACGAGTATCAAGAACCTTACAACCAACCACGAGTCGAGCAACAGGCCTTTCATCAATCACCGGGAGCACTACAACAAGCCTACCAACCGCCAAGAGCCGAGCAACAATATGGTCAACCCCTGGGGACATTCCAACAGACCCGCCAGCAACCCTACGGCGAACAACAAGCCTACAGCCAGCCGCTGGGAGATGTCCGACAAACTCACCATGAACCACAACGTGAATTTCAGCAAACCTACCAACCGCGAGTCGACCAAGAAGCCTACCAACCACGAGTCGAGCAACAGGCCTATCAGCAGCCTCGGGAAGAACTCCCACCAGTACGTCAACAGCCACAGGCGCCATATTATGCGGCGCAGCAGTCGGGAAATGAGCGGGCGGGAGCTGCCGGAAGTGCCGACAACGATACTGCTGGCATCTCTTCCTACACAGCTGGTGACCACCGGCGCGTGGCTCCAACCTCAGAAGGCGCTGTTCCTATCGAAACAGCAAGCACGTATGGCGAATGGATGGCGCCCCTCGCAGCCGGCGTTGGTGGTGCTGGCCTCGGTGCAGCTGGTGCCCATGAATATCAACGGCAGCACGACCAAAAGCAGCCACAGTCAGTGTTCGAGCGACCGCAACAGCAACATTACCAGGCAGTGCCAGAGTCGGAGTTGGAGCCACAGTCACAGTCGCGGCGACAATCAGAACCAGAGTCAGTCTCAAAGTTAGAACCTGAGTCAGAACCACAGCAGCAGCCAGAACTAGAGCCAGAGCGTGTGGATGATCAGCCAAACGCAATCCCAGCCGCTGGTGAATCATCAGCACCAATCATGACCTCGACTGCGGCACCAGCCGATGCCCCAACACGTCCACGAGCCATGACTGATTCTACACAGGACACTTCGGTCAACACCATGGCTGATTCCGGCTACACCGTGTCGACAGTACCCACGAGTTTCGGTGCTGGTTCTGAAGCATCTGGGTCAAACGGCCAAGCGGTCATCGTCGAGACGCCTCCATCAGACCGCCCATGGGGCAAGTCCGACCCACCACTAGACACGTACAAACCGCTCGACAACGTGACCTTTTCCGGCCACGATGCAGCGACTGTGCCCCACCGGCCTGAGCTGCCGCAAAGCGCGAAAAGCACAAACACCATCAGTGATCTGCATATCCCAGGGGAGTTCCCCAAAGCCCCTCGCACTGCGTCGAACGAATATCGCCAGTACTACGAGTGAAAACTTGGAAAAAGTGGAATTGGCTAGCTGGCCGCCGAGTAGGCTTCTACCCAGGTGAACATGGCATGCTGCTACCAACCGGGCCATGTCGTTGCGCGACCGCAGTGTAGGGTATGTAGGTATGCTACGCGCAACAATCGGATGAGCGGTGAAGACGGGAGGAAAGCATATATGGGCGCCTGCAGCGCACTACCTCTGTTTAATGTCGCTATACGTACGTATATACAGGCGGTCATGGCCGTCGAGATCTGCACCTCTGTCTCTGAGTTATGCGTCGATGTTTTAATTTATGTATGTGGTTCGATCTCTCGCGTCCTGTAGGCTATTCATAAGTTAACGATCGAGACTTCTTCTTAATTGATACTTATTACCGCCGCTACGAGGGGATACGTCACGCTACAAGCACCAGATAATACGATAGAAAGCTTATTCCATCATTGCAAACGCGTGGCGCACTGAGTGTGCTATGTATACAAGAGTATGCTGCCGCCAAGGCAGCTAGACGAGAAACGCTGAGCGCTGTGGTCATCGAGTACATGCGTTCGCCCTGCAGCTTGCAGCGTAGGTATCTGCGCAGTAGACCGATTGTGAATGGAAGGTATGCATAAACATTGCCAGTTTATCACGGCCATGCCATCTCAAGTATACCCAAAGCTCATCACTAAGCATAGGTAGCACAGCTCCTTGGGCTACAGCGCAGTCAAGCTGACGTGTATCTCTCTCTGTGTGAGTTCATTGGTATTCAGAAAGTTATTCCTACTTCTTGTTGGCTTTCCTCTGAGCACGTGGTTTTTTGGGCCGGTTGTCTCGACTTCTGGCCGTCGGATTACCATCGGCTCGTAGTGGAGGCTTAGGGGGTAAATTAGCGGTAGCCGCTGATGTTGTACCAGCAATGCTTGTGTTGGAACCTTTCCTTGTTGGCAGCTGGATTGGTACACCTGGAGCAGGCCTTGACAAGGTTGGCGGTGGCCTAGGGGGGATGTTGGAACGCGAGAGAGGCGGAGAGCGGCGTGACTGCGGATAGTGCCCTGGTCTGTAGGAGTTGTACGAGTCGACAGGTGACGGCGAGCGATGGACATCATATCTCCCAAGCGACTGAGGTGACCGGGATCGTCGTCTGCCAAAAGAGTCGGTGGCATAGAAGTTGTTGCGTGGTGGTCGGTATGACTCCGAGCCGGTCGGCGCTGCATACCGATCATAATGATCATTGTCTCCGGGTCTGTAGTGGAATTGGTCTTGCGGAGGTCGGACAGGGGGCGCGTTACGTCTACCAGCTCGTGCGCGAGGTGGGTGACTCAGAAAGTTCTCGAGGTCTTCGCTGTCGCTATCTCTTGGATCACGCCGTCTAGAGTCGGCATGATGCTGATTTGCCCGCCCCCGTATCTTCAATCCTTCGGGTCTCATGCCTCTGTTTTGAGCATCTTTTTCGAGCTTGTCCACGCCGGATTGGATGCTCAGGTTGATGATCTGCTCAGGATCGAGGGACTTGAGCGACCATCGAGGTGCCATCGAAGTCTTGGACCTTGGGCAGTCACCGACCAGGTGAGACTTGCTAGCACAAGCGCAACAAGTTATCCATAGCTGCAAAGGCTCTGAGGTCGATGTGGATGGGCGAGGATAATGGCGCAGAGGACACAGACTTTCGGAGTGACCAGACAAGGAACACAAATCACAGGGAATAGTTGTGTTTCTCATGCCATCGCACGACGTGTGCCCTGGCTGTCGGCAAGTATCGCACCTCTTGACTTGGGGACACAGCACAGAGTCGTGTTGACCAAAAGCGCCGCAATGTAGACACGTCTTTTGAGGGCATCTATCATCGACATGGCCTTCGGCTTGACAGTGGAGACAGCGCGCCGGGCGACTCAAGTCGATTTGATCTCGTTGTAAGTGCCAAAAGACATATTTTATCTGGTGCTCGAGCTGATCAGGATTGAGGTCTTTCAGGCAGACCTGTGGCATAGCGGGAGTGGAGTCGACAACGAAGGCAACATCACGAGTTGCTTCTGGGGGTAATTCATTCGCTGTGTCGACCTGCATACTGTCACCAGGATTCCTCGATTGTACGTCGTCTCTTTCTTGGCCCTCTTCGAGATCACTACTCTCGTTGATCTGGCCGTCTTCGTTTTCACTTTCTTCATCATCAGAGATAACGATGGGGGCACTGCCGTTGCTCTGAACATTCAAGGTAATGCCGCCATCTTCGTCCTCGGTGTCGAGGTCGTAGACCACCCGAGCAGGAGAGTTAAAGTTGTCGGAATCCGAGGGCGTGCCGGGATGCGAAGCGCTGCGCTGGATGCGCCTCGCATTGCGGAAGCCCGATCGGAGGCGATTGTTGCCAAAGTCTTGGACGGGCATGCTGCTCTGGCCTTGGGCAAAGTCGGTGCTGTGCAAGGAAGAGAAAGAGACGAAGTCACGAAGGTTTCCAGCACCTACCGTGTTGGGCGGGTTGCGATGGTCTTTGGGATCGTGCTTTTGGCGTTTGCGCGCAGGCTCTTGGTCTTGCGAGTGCGGGTTTCGAGAATCTGCAGGCCCCGTCGAGGCAGGCGCCAACGATCTCTTCCTACCCTTGTTGCCAATAGCAGAGGTACGCGACTCGCCTGCGGGATCGACAGCTTTACCCTTCCTCTTGCTTCTGTTCTTCGTCCTTGCCATCCCTTGTGAAAGGGCGGTAAACAAGCTAGGCTGCTGCTGCTCGTCCCAAACTTGAAAGGTAATTGTGAGGACTCGGGCTGCACCTGACATGCGGGTGACAGAAAATGCTTAGCGTTGATTTGGTTAATGCCAATGTGAAGTCATCCAGGAGTTAGCGCTTGTAAGCCTGACATTAGTTGCACCTAGGGCAAAGTGGCCAGTCCGTCCGTAGCCAGAAGGACGCAGTCCTCGAAACGTGGCATTGTTCTGACGTTGGGTCATGTAACAAGTCAATATGTCTAATCCTCGTACACACCAAGGCGCAATGCTGTAGAACTCTCTTGGGTACAGGAGAGGCAAGGTAAGTAAGGCTCCTAAGGCTCTAGACTGCCGCTTCGTGGCCTTAGGAGCCTTCCGACCTCCACATAAACATCGGTAGCCTGCAAGGTCCTGGTGCTAGTACGTATGCCTAGCAAGTTAGCGAGCCCTTCAGCACCTTGAACTTGAATCAGGATAGACACAAGTCGACACTACCTGACCTAGGGCTGGTACCACCCAACCCTTCACACGATCTATTGTGGCAGCATTCGCACTACCCATACTTCATCCACGCGCGTCACTTAACCACCCTTCCTGATCTATTTCGAATCGAGATTCTTCTTAGTACGTGACGGAACGTGTGCTGCTACAATCGCGGAACCTCCGCTTCGTCGTGTTTCACCTCTGGCCTCCCGTTTGGCATACTGGCAGGTGACATGGTTGCGCAGGCAGGCTACACTCACTAACTGCCAACACAGGTGGTAGCAATCCCGCCTCTCCTTCTTCGCCCAAAACCCTCACGCCGACTTCATGACCTCCCATACTGTCCTCCACCGAACGATCTCGTTTACAGCCGATGCCAAACTTGCCCCCCCAAGCGACTCT
>Ga0066648_10000504_pt1 | contig 26535 bp, 20 predicted proteins | sample CryGeyCG12114_NA_FD_59537 | JGI IMG/M metagenome (GOLD analysis project Ga0066648, IMG submission 59537) | Groundwater microbial communities from aquifer - Crystal Geyser CG19_WC_8/21/14_NA | ecosystem: Environmental > Aquatic > Deep subsurface > Groundwater | place: USA: Utah: Grand County... | reverse complement strand
AGGTAGCGATGGACCGACTCTGACAGACCATATTTTCTTTTCACAGTTTTCCAGCCCTGGCGGTTGCGGATTGGGAAGAGATGGAACAGCAATCGTCGGATCAGACATGAACAGCTAATAGAACGACGTTTTCCTGTCGGCAACCACGATGCCTAGTGGTAAGCGGAAGGCGATAGGGCTCTTCAATCCTCTTGGTCACATCTCTGTGATGAATACAGCGGCTGTTGATCGACATTTTCAACTTCAATTAGCGGCACATACGCAGGCAGGTAGATGGCCAGCTAGACTGTCCACCATCATATCCCAGCTCATCTTCAGACGTCTATGTCCTGCTTTTTCCCGAGACACGAGAATCGGACCATAACTTCGTCAGCAACACGTACGCCTTGCCAGGTGATGCGAGCGAACCCTTCAATGCCACCATTAGACTACCTTGCGACCACCTAGCGCAATCTACAGCAGAAAGAACCTACAAGGTTGAGCAGGTGGTTTGCTAGCATCTTGAGGATATCCCTACATCGTACGCCCAGCATTAGCGGCTGCACCCACCAACCTCATAGCCCAGCTGCTGTACCGGCGCTCGCGAGCCCACCGGATCTACTGCCCTCTCGAAGCACAACTGCGATGTCTTGAGCACAAAGTAAATCTGCAAAAACTGATGAAACAATACGTGCTATTCAAATTTTGCTCGTAAAGAAACCGACCGGTGTCCAACTTCATCTGTCGCCGCTCTCATTTCTCAGAAGTTCGAACACATGGTATCTACGCGATCTACGTCCCACATTAGCCAATTGCCGCTGGAAATCTTGATCATGATCTCCAGACAGTTGTACCTGAGATACCAGACAGCCGTCGTTGATCGCGGCCACCTTTATCACGGGGTCATCCCGAGACGCCACATGCCATGTTTGACATTACACGAGTTTGCAGGATCTGGCGAGCAGTGGTACTCACAACCAACTTTGACAGCCATGAATTCCGCGAAACAGCCACCGGATTCTTCTATGGTGGGCGAAGGTCAGCTGATGGGCTCAGTGTACAACGAGTGCTCGAGCCTGATCTCAGGTAGTGAGCGAGGAAACTCGGGCTAAAAGTTAGGGACCTAGGCAAGCGATCGGTGCCTAGGGGTACTTGAGTGCAAAAGAGTTTGGTACTGTGGCTGAAGAACTGAACAGCTTGCGAGAGGCTGCATTGCCGAACGATACTATTCGTTTGTGAGCGATTCGTGTTGACGAAGCTTTTTCGGAGCCTTCATCCTGCGCGAAGTTGTGGAGCCTCGTAAGATTCCAATTCCAGGGAGTGGTCTGACCGCTGACTCGTCAAGATCTAAATCTTGTGATCTGTGCTACGTTCCTGCCGTCCTCTGGAAGTTCGATACCACGAGAACTCTTGTCAACCACAGACCGGAATGCTCTCGAACCCATGTGGCGGCTGCGCCTTGTTCAGCACGTGCAGCACCGGCTCAGACCTTATCCTCCACATAGAGCTATACGTTGCGACCTGCCTTTATCCCCGGTCCATCTCACTGAACTCTCAGTGGAGTCTCTTTGCCTCAGCCGTCAAAGAACGCCGCCTTCAAGTTGTGGCTTATCAACAATGTCTTGCCCTTCTCTTGTGCGCGGCGAAGATATGCCGCTGCGAGCCAATGCTTTCTTGACGAAGAGATACGGAGTGTGGGGTCTGCACCCAAGCACCAGTCAGTGGCCCCCCTTAGATGTTGAATTGCCAACCACCTACATTTGGTCTTTGGCCTACATTGCGATCGTGCAATCATGCGTAGAAGTATAAGAGTGCTTCGCATGGGTCCTAAGCCAGGTAGGCAAACCTCAGCCAGCAGCACACCTTGACCGCATCAAACCTCAGTATGACTCGGTTGCTTACACTGGCCGCTGGCCTTCAGCTTGTGGAAGCTTTCTGGCGAATGGACTGTGGTGTCATACAACTAGGAAGAGTCGATCCTATTGTCAGTCCGGGGATCGTCTCTGGACATGTTCACATTGTGGCCGGACCCAATAGTTCGTGCCTCCAAGCAACTCAAGGCTTATTCCTGACACAGCGCAGATTTCAACGTTTCATCCGACTATGGCAGCCTTCAAAGCTCCGCGTGCACTTCTTGCACAGTACAAGCTGACAAGAGTGCATACTGGACACCCTACATGTACTATCAGAAAGCCGACAGATCATTCGTGAATGTGCCTCAGGGCGGTCTGATCATATACTACCTTGGACGCGGCGAAGGTAACGCAACGTCATTTCCGCCAGGTCTCAAAATGGTTTCTGGAAACCCCAGCCTGCGAGCTTATGATAACTCGACTATGACCTACGGGGATGCCACCAATCCGCCACGGCCGGTAGCCGACCGTGCTTCCTTCAACTGTATCAACTACGCCACGCCAGCTCCGGAGACGCCGGGCTTCCCCACAGTCATGGATTGTCCCCAGGGTCTTCGTGCACAGATCCAATTTCCATCCTGCTGGGACGGTGTCAATCTGTACAAGACTGACGGATCACATGTTGCCTACCTTTCTCAGATCGACAACGGCATCTGCCCGCCAACTCACCCAGTGCTGTTGCCACACCTCTTCTATGAAGCCTACTACTCAATTGATCAAGTTGATGCTTCTGATGGCGGTAGTTTCATGCTTGCAAATGGCGACACGACGGGCTACAGTTATCATGGTGACTTCATGAATGGGTGGGACCCAGATGTTCAAGCCGATGCTGTTGAAAACTGTCTTGCGTCCACTGGCAGCGGCACGATCGATGATTGCCCTGTTTTGCAGGCTAACAATGATCCCCAATCTGGCAGTAACTGTCCACAGCAGCCAGCACTCGTTGATGAGCAAGTCACTGGTGTCTTGAGTGCTTTGCCTGGCTGCAACACACCGTCTGCTGGTCCAGCACCGGTGATTGGGCAGGTTTGCCCTGGCAAACTTGCTGCTGCAGGCACGGCCCTGGAGGGCACCCGTCAAGTGCCAACACCAGGAGAGACACTTGCCACTCTTGGTTCGAATTCTGCAACGTACAAAGGTTGCTTTGTTGACAGCACAAGTGCTCGTGCGCTATCAGGTGCGAGCTATGCCGACGCAAACAACATGACTACAGAAAGTTGTGGCACATTCTGCCTGAGTAAAGGGCTTAGCGTCTTCGGCACCGAGTATGCCGGTGAATGCTATTGCGGTGATCATATCGCAACGGCCAACATGACCCAAAGCGATTGTTCAATGGCATGCAATGGTGCTCTTCTCAGCTACTGCGGTGGACCAGACCGACTTAGTGTTTGGACCATCGCGGACGTTGCATCAACGAATACAGCCCCAAGCGAACGGACAACTTCGACTTCGGCAACAACCTCTGCAACCACAGTCGCAGATCCAATAGTTAGCGGCGCCGAATATCTCGGTTGTTATTCCGACACAGTTTCCTCACGTACTTTAACGGGCTACTATAGCAACAGCGGCAGTCAGACCCTCGACACGTGCGCCGCAGCCGCTATAGCCAACAACTACCAATACTTCGGGGTCGAGTATGGAGGTGAATGCTTCGCTGGCAACGCTATCGCATCGTCAGCCAGTGATGGAGCTTCTTGTAACATGAAGTGTAGCGGTAACGGCTCACAAGACTGCGGCGGTCCTAACGCCATCAGCCTGTTCCAGAACAAAGCCTTCGTCGTGGCATCGAATGAGCAGCTTGTCAGCGTATCGAATGCGAGCGCAACAGCCTCGTACAACTACGTTGGCTGCTACACGGATGCAGCAGGGACGCAGCGAACTTTGACCGATTACTGGTTTGCTGATGCTAGTATGACGGTCGAAATGTGTCTGACAACGTGCTTTAGCAGAGGCTTCAGCTGGGCAGGAACCGAGTATGCGGATGAGTGCTACTGTGGAAGTGACGGTACCAGTAATGGTGCAATTGTCGCGCCTGGTGGGGATGGAGACTGCAGTATGAGGTGTGCTGGGCAGCCAAGCGAGTGGTGTGGCGCTGGAAACAGAATTACGGTATATCAGAAGACTTCTGCATAACGCAGGAAACGAAGAACAGCTTGGAATGAGGTGTTGGATCATGAGATGTGCTACTTGCTGCTCAGGTATGATCGTCGTATGAGATCACATTGGCAGTTTTGTCTTCGGATTGAGCTTTCAAGATCTTCTACTAGCTGTGAATTATCATCATAAAGTGACCTCATGCTGACTTCACGTTGAGAAAGGCACGCTAGCTGCACCACGGAAAGCAGGAATCATCAATATAAGAAGGATCAATCAAGGAGGACGCGTACCGTGTCAAGTGTGATTCGCTCTTATCACGTTCGACGGGTGATCACAACTTGCGAGAAACAAGGCTTCACCATGTGTTAGTTCAACCTACATCACGTTCACTGGTTTTCTTCGACATTACTGGAAAAGCTTGCTCACCACCTAGCCACTACGTCCACTGGCGAACAGAAGCGTCGTGCCACACATCAACGAACTCCCAGTCGAGATCCTCACTCTCATCTGCGAGCAGATCTACAGCCAGTATCCAGACGAGTCCGGAGATGACTACCCACGGTATTGCCCACCGGCTGCGAACTGGTGTCGTAATAAGGCTTTCTTTCGGTTATCTCTGGTCTGCAAAGCCTGGCGAAGAGTTGTCTTAGGTACTAACTTTGGGAGCACCCGTTTCCATGAGACAGCCGGACAATTCTTCTACTGCTCGCGGGTTTCGGGCTTCAAACCTGGGAGGGGGAATTACATTGGTTCTTTATGGAGGCTGCGGAGTTCCAAGCGCGATTTGGACCGTTTGCATGCACTAGGTGTCATACCTGAACTTGCGTTTCTTGATTGGTAAAATCCTGGTGGATTGCCATGAGTATGAGGTCCGCTGGCAGTGTCAAGAAAAGAAGACATCAACCAAGACAATCTACTATTCAGGCGCAAGCAGAAGCGATTTCGAATGCACCAAACTCTCTCATGCTGACCATGACTGCAGCACCACCAATAGCTGTCATATGATACGGATTCCCCACTGGATTCTGGTGAGGGCTGGAGTTTGATGGTGCTGCACCGAGAGCGGATCGTGGCTGGTTTATGAAGGAACGACGATGTCTCGCACCAATTTGGCTGATCAGTGTACACAAGAGCACACCATCACCGAAGGAGAATAAAGGTATTTCTATAAGAAAAGCCTCCATTGCTGAATATGTCAGACATCATATACGAGCATACCAATGGATGCAATTCTTTTTTCGTGGGCATCTCGTGTCGTTCAGGATCTCAAAACAACTGTTCGATTATCGTTTACCCAACACTAACGAGTCAACACCACACAAGCATATCTCATTAGTATCGTTCAGAATTCTTCCATCGCCACCAGCAGCACAGATGAACGGTGAGACATGTCTTTGAACGAGACCTCGGATTAGCCAGGCAGGTATGGGCCTCCGTTCATACCTATGACTGACACTCTTGCGCCTTTCGATCTCGGTTATCCGCCAGATACGGGCTAGAGTGAGACACTGACAGACAGATCGGGATCATTGCTTCGATGCTCTATAAACCATCTTGCATCTGCTGTCGGTCACTGCAAAAAAACGCTCGATGGACAGAAGGGCTCAGGGTGGAGACCGATGGGTTGCTTATATTGCTTGATCTGTGGTCAATACCCTCATCTCAGTCCTTGTGGTTGAATCTGCCCAGGTTGGTAGATGCTGGTTGTTTCTAAGTGCTGGCTCATCTCGCATAGCTATCAATGCTCGAAATTTTGGTCTCGTCACAAGTGCTCTTTGCACGGCATCCATACAAGAATTCTCCCACATCACTTTGCGACAAGGTTGTGCTTCTATAAAAGACGGAGAGTGTTATGTTCCCTTTCTCCTAAGCATACTTTTACTACGAGCTTGACGCCAGACTTTGTGCGAAGTCATCGATTATACGCCAGTGTAACAATATCCGCTCTATGCCATTCACACTCCTCCCACATGTCAGGCTTGCACTTTCGACAAAGCGTGTCACCACAAAACTCGTCTGGACAAATACTGCAGCAGTCAGGGCAGATTGTCCTCCCACACCCACCAGTCCCCGCTACTCCATCTCCTTCCGTGCACTGAAGGAACGTAGGAACTTCTCGCCCGTAAGGGAAGACCTTTGTGATCTCCTGGATCCGTTGAAGTGCACCTATCCGGCCAGGTGAGCCTTCTGGATGGTTTTCTAGAGCGAGGACTGCGGCTCTGAAGGCGCAACATGTTCGTTGACAGACGGCGCAGGGGGCCTCGTTGCAGGTTGTGCATTTCAGATTGCGGGATTTCCAGCCTCGAGCACTGTTAGGGTGACGTGGAAATGGGGATGTTGGTTCATGGTCGTAAGTGGGGGTACTTGTAGTTGTGCGAACGTAGCGTTCCTGTGACGATGCGTCAGTTTGATAGCAGAAGCGGGACGGAGAGGCAGATCCCTACCAGATCATCACGCGCAAGATGCGGACTGTCTTGAGAGCTGCGAGGTGTCCAAGGGAGAGCATCGAGGTTTCGTTCAATGCTGTCCTTCCTTCTGAACAAGTCTGAGAATTTTCTGACAGGATTTGTTGTGCTCTGAGAGCTGGCGCTTTCTCTTGGTGTGCTGTTTTCGGTGTGCAAAGGGGAGGAGCCCTTGATCGAACCATATGTGTTACCAGTACTTGGCGTGGGGACGTTGGATGGTATTGGCGAGTCGTCTACACTGCTGAAAGCGTTCCTGCTTCTTGCCGAGGATGGTGTCTTGAATTCAAGGCCAAAAAAGGATCTCTTTCTCTCAATGCTTTCTCGTCCCAGTTTTGAACTGCTCCCTCTTCGAATGTTCTTGTGGTTAAGAAGACGGATCTCATCGATGCTGGTGGAGGTGAACAAAAACGGAGCTTCGGTCTTGGCCTTGAAAGGGCTCGACAAGACGGCTGGGTGTTGTGAGGGTTCAGGGATTGGCAGCTCGCAGAGTGTAGCAAAGTCGGCGTGTACTTTCGGCGTGTGGTCTTTTTCTGGCGAAGTCATCTTAAGAGCAGTGATGAGATCCATGTCCAAGTTCGAACAACCGACCGTGTCAGCCATAGTGGCTTGCGAGGCTGGCGTTCTAGGTGAAGACGTGCACCTCTCAGGCGTCGAGATCTCTTGCCCTTCCTTGAGCTCGTCCTGTGGCTCCTCCGGACTAAAGAGGTCCTTCGTCTCTTCCAAACGCTCTGGACTATCGCCTTTCAAATTCTCGAAAGCCTCTTCTGTGTCTAAGTGAAATGGGAACAGCGCACTTTTGGTGAAGACTGACAATGGATGAAAATCGCCATTAGCAAGATATTGTCGTCGTCCTCGTCTTTCTCTGATGGTCGATGGTGGTGTAGGTGCGTCATTGCCTGGTTTCGTGTTCGTTTGTTTGGTACCTTCCTGACTTTTGACGGGCGTGACTGGGGAGGTTCTTTCTCTTCTGTGTGGCAGGCGCGACCGCTCTCGACTCACCGAAGATGGAGGGCCAGAGTGCGGCGTCATTGTGCTATGCCCGCGATACAGTACTCTTGGTCTGATAACGATGAATCAAGCAAGCATAACTTTTGGTACAGAAGCACAAGGAAAGATGTTGTGAAGTGCGATGGACATTGGGGTTGTTGTGTGCAAAGTGGCAGGTTGGGTTGCAAATGCTCAAACAGTGAAAAATGGGCTGAAAGCTTCACTCACTTTACAGAATACTTCACAAGCTATATCCGCTTGCTCTTCCAAAGGCTGTTGCATTGCGATAGCTGCCGCAATCTACATGCGCTGAGATGGAAAGTCCCCTGGCCTGAGCAACCATTGGTATCGGTATCCACGCTCTACCTGTGAATCCGTCTTGAAAGCAAGAAAATGCCAGTGACACCTCCAAGTTCTGTGGGCCAACTTCGTCAGATGTCTATTCTCCATATCATGCCATCATCAATTCGTACACATGTCAGGGTTCTCAAACCCCCAATGCGTCGGTGAAGGGAGCTCCAGCCGCTGATCAGGCAGCCTGACCCGCAGAGAGCCCAGTGCTGCTCTTTTCAAGCCATAGCATGCGTCTTCGTCCATTCTCTGGCAGTCTGAATGGCAGCAGCTTCGTCCTCCTTCCATCTCTGTGCTACATCGTTGGCTAGCGGATCATCTGGATTAGGTGCTCCAAGCAGCGCCTGTATAGATAGCAAAATCGTCCTTATCTGAAGTGCTGGTGACCAATTGCCTACACAAGCGTTAGCATATTTCATGACCGACGATGTCCTACCTACTCTTTAGCACATCCAGACATATTCTGCCAAGTTTATCAATATTAGGATGGTATATTCGTGTGAGAAAACGGATCTTTGGAGGCGTCATGGGATAGTCGTCTGGCAGAAAGAGTTCGGCTTTGAAGATGCCTCCTGTAATCGTTGAGCAGTGAGACTTCTATCTTCAGGCGCACGACTGACCCTCATACGGCGAAGACGCCGGTCCATGTATTGTAACATCGAAGTACCTCAAATTGTCGTCGTGCGGTACTGCATTTATGCCAGGTACACTGCCATATGGTCAACAAAAGGAGTGCGACCAGCATGCGAGTATTGGCTCACGGCTCCGACATTAGACGCTCGGTCTCTTTTATAATTCGCTTCGGCAACGCCATGCTGGCTCGTTATGGTAGATGGTACTGTGCCACCTTCGGTACTTTGTTTACACCACCCCACTACCTTCGCAATGCGCTTGACTGTCAGTCACTGTACACTTAAGAGACGAGACGGCGAGTACGGAGACGATCTGGTCGAGACAATGTACAGTTCAAAAATTGGGCACACGACTCGTAACGGAAGTAGTTTTGCTTGTATATCGAAGATGAGCTCGGGTCGAGATGAGGTGACAAGGCGGTTTCAGGCGCAAGAGGCAGGCGCAGTCCACTGCACTGCAGTGACGTCTGCGTTGCAAGAACCATCCATATCAAAGGAAAGTTTGCCGACAGCAGACGCGTAAGGAAGGAACTGCTTATGAGAGCCACGATCAGCACCTGGATCACCTTTCCTGGCAATTGTGTAGTACGTCCATGATCGATCGACTCACATCAGTCAGGCTGCCGTGCAATCCAGTCGCGAGCATTACGAGACTTGTTGTATGGCAGCTAGGGTCCGATGCTCGCTGCTAAGACTGGACTATGACCAACATGAGATTGCCTACATCCGCAAACAAGCAGTCTGAGAAACACTTCGCGTGTCGCTGGCCACCATGAGTTTCACTTCTCAGGACTCCGCGCAGTCCAACGAGACCTTTGGCAAAGATGCCTCCTTCAAGCTTTCTCAGCTCATTGGTTCCATGTCCATATCCCCTGCTAGTCGCGATGTTGTCCTAGGCTCCAAGGAAGGGTTACATATCATCGATCTGGACTCACCATACTCACCACCTCGCTTGCTTCCTCACCGGACACCTTGGGAGGTAGCTGATGTTCAATGGTCTCCATTCGCAGATCGTGATTACTGGGTTGTGAGCACCTCCAACCAGAAAGCCTTGGTTTGGAATCTGAACCTGGTGGGCTGGCGCAACTCAATCGAGCATGTGCTCCACGGACATACACGCGCAATCACCGACATCAATTTCTCAGCCCATCATCCGGATAAAATTGCTACTTGCTCGGTTGACAGCTTCGTCCATTCCTGGGATCTCAGATGCCCCAGTCGGCCTACCAACTCATTCTCCGATTGGTTTGCTGGTGCAACACAGGTCAAATGGAGCAGACAGGACGAGCATGTCATTGCAAGCTCACACGATAAGTTTTTGCACATTTGGGATGATCGAAAGGGGGCTTATCCGGCAAGAACGATTGAAGCACACGATACGAAAATCTATGGCATAGATTGGAACCGCTTCGAACCCAGCAAGATAGTCACCTGTTCTCTCGACAAAACTATCAAGGTCTGGGACACACACACCGAAAACAACATGCCCGAGAAAGTCATTGAAACTGACTTCCCTGTCTGGCGAGCGCGTCATACCCCATTCGGCTATGGCTTAATGGTTATGCCGCAACGTGGCAGCGGTGATCTGTATCTATACGATGGACGAGCTGACGACAGCACCCACGAAGGCGGCCGGGCCCAGCCTGTACATATATTCCCTGGTCACAAAGGACAAGTCAAGGAGTTTTTGTGGCGAGCTCTCGGAACCGTCAAAGAGGGTATTGATCATCGAGACTTCCAGCTAGTCTCTTGGGGTACAGACCGTGAGTTACGCCTACACGCTGTGCCTGAGGAGGTCTTCACGCGTATCGGGTACGAAAAGGGTGTCTCAAAGCCACAGCGTCTGCGGTTCACACGAAGAGGTGCGAAGTACAGAACCTTCCGGAACGAGCCAACAGAGCAGGACGCCGCTCTCGCAGCCCCCCGTGCTGACTCTTTCCCAACCAGCAACCAGTTCTTACGTGCCAAAGGTAGGCCAAGCACAAACATGGGCATGGGCAGACCTTCTGTGGTTCAGTTCAAAGGATGGCTGCAAGCAGGGAAGAGTGGTCGTAGAACTGATATGCATGGCAAAGGCTCAGCCCGACCTGATACAAATCCAATTTCCTGGATGAAGAATGTCAAGATAACCTCGTGGGACACAGACGCCCTGGCAGATGAGCTTACGTCAGTCGGCGAAAAATTTAAAAAGGTCGATTTCGAGAGCATTGATGTATCTCAAAGGAAAGCCACAATGTCGTTAGAGAGTCCGTGGGGTGAGCCCGAATCTATCTCCGCGTATACACGGGTCGATTTCAGATTTCCGAAAGCATATCCAAGGGATGCGGGAGCTATCATTCGTGTACAACGAACAAACCTAATCACAGCAGAAACTCAGAAGAAGCTTTCGGAGGACATTCAGAAGATCGCAGAAGCGCATAAAATGAAAGGACGAGGTTGCGTTGAAGCCATAGTCCGATACCTACTCAAGGAGCAAAGCCTTGACCAGATCATCACTTGGACCATGAGGAACTCTATTACCGACTCCAAGATCATCGAAGCAGCAGATATTCCACAGGACTTGTCGGATGATTCGGACGATGATCCCACGGATGCAGTACCAAAAGTCGCCCATACCAACCCCAACATAAACGTGCCTCTAGCCAAAGGCTGTGCAGCAGTTTGGGCTGAGAATGGTAAGCTTGTATGTTTCTTCCGACCCAAGGACAGGGAACCAGCCTCTTTCCTCAGTACACTCGGTACTGGACAGCTGGACGAATCAGATTCCAGTAAGCTTTTTGGAGGCTTCGGCAAATTTCAGGTAGACTCTTTGGCTCGAAAAGCAAGAGATATTAGCCAAGCATCTCCGAACGAGTCAGAATCAGAAGACAGCGACCGTTCGTCTGTCTTCACGTCAAGCACGTCTTCTTCCGACTCTTCGGTTGGACTCGAAGAGAGAAATAGATTCGTGCCATGGCAAAGGACGACTCTCGATTCTTTGCAAAGGGGCAAATCGGCAGACGGTTCTCAAAAGTCTACTACACACGACGGAACGAAAGCTGGCGACGTAGCCCAGCCAACAATCATATCCATTCACGATTTTCGCGACCTGCTACCAGCCGCGCAAGCAGCGGCTCAGTCGTATCAGCTCAAGGAGAATCTCGTAGCTACATGCGAGCACAATCGCACCATAGCTGCAATGTATTCTCTCGATACCGCTGCAATGGTATGGGGACTTCTAGAGTCAGTTTCAATTTCAGCATCCTTCCAGAATGACCAGGCGATACTAGCGGCCGAGTCAGAAGTATTCGCTCTCACAGCGCCGGCCAAAACAGCCCTTGTTGACGGTGGTGATGTCAATCTTCGCAAGCCCGCACTGGGAAATAACCTCAACCACACATGGCTGGAAGCCCTGCTACGCAAGAGACGTCTGACTTATGCTATCCTGCAATACTTCGATCAGACCGCTGACGTTCAGATGCTCGCGATGCTCTCCGCCATCTATTTAAAATTGCAGTGTGGCTCCTGGCATCAGTCAATGAGCTACAGTATGCCCCATCCATCAGTGACCGGTTCCACGCCCTCCGATGCCCACGACGCAGCGCGAGCCCTCCGGAATGTGCAAGACCGGCGACTTGACCCTGGCCAAGGGTTCTTCGAAAACCATCGACGCACAAGCATAAATGGTGGAGGCGGTCATGGGGATGCAGAGACGAGTACTTCGGTGCCTACCACAGCGATGCCTACGGGGTTTTCGGTCAGCACACAGCCATCATCTGGTGCCCCTAGCGTGGTTGCCCATGACCCTAGTGGATTTGTTTCGGCCATCCATTCCACTGTGACTTCGTTGGCTGCTTCTCCGGAAAGTCATCGTCTGACCAGCAAATCAAATTCTTTCGCAGCAGTCCCCTCCCAGATAAGGTCGCGTGCCGCCTCACCACCCGGTCGTCCAGCACCTCGGCATAGTGCTCAATATCACAAATCCTCGAAACCGTTGAGAGCATCACCTGACGAAAGCTTCTTCAACGACGCAAGATCCCGTCTGAAAACATCGTTGAGTTTAGTCAACATACCGGGCTATGAAGATGAAAGCAACAAGCAACACCTTGGCCGTGACGGGCTCCGAGCAAAGTCCAGGAGTGGCGGAACAGAGACAGCAACGCAGAAGCCACGCAAGAAAAAACTCAAGACACGCTTTCATATTCCTTTCCCCTGTTCTGGTATTCAGGGCGAAGATCAACGCTCAAGCCCACTCTCAGAAGAGGCTTTGCGGCAATGCTTGAGCTACTTGCAGCAGTACATCGGACTGCTGGAAGCGTGGCAGCTATGGTCACAGAGGGCAGAGCTGAAGAAAATCTGCGCTCAAACGTGCGACATGCTTAGTAAGCTCACCAACGACCGCGTCCAAAAGCATGGGAGTGTCGTACCGCGACTGGGTCTAGAAATGCGGCATTGCTGCCCAAAATGTGGTGATCACCTTGCTCCAGTCGAAAAGAACGGGGTTGCGGTTGGATGGCACTGCATCTCTCAAGACTGCCGCATGCAGAATGGCAAGGTCTCAAATAAGCAGCATTGTTCAATCTGCGAGATAGTGATCGTAGGTCTCTCAGTACCTTGTCTGCAATGTAGCCACTTGACGTGCTACGACTGTGCGCAAGGTTGGTTTGGACAGGTTGCACTCGAGGATCGCAAGCACAGCAACAGCACAACGCTGTCAACCACACAGTCGGTCACTAGAGAGGTTCTTGGGTGTCCTACAGGATGCGGATGTTCATGCTCAATGCTGGGCGAGATCACTGTACCGTATCCCGATACTACCTCCACCGAGCCTGACCAGGGCCTTGCTCTGGTAACACCTCGGAGTGAAGGATATGTCGACAGCTCCAAGCATACAGCGATCCATCCAGAGCATCGCATTCACAGGGGCCATTCCGTTGGTATGGTTGCGGGCGCTCCCGAGAGCGCTTTCAACGCATTACTAGCGCTTCAAGGTCAGCCGAGACATCGTTCAATATCCTCGACAGATAAAGCGGCTACTGTGGTTCCGCCGGTGAGTGCACGTACGATGCTTGAACCAATTACCCGTCGCACCAAATCTCGAGACAATAGTATCAGCGTAATAGACGAGTTGCTGCCATGGGCAAACGACAAGGATGCAACACTAGCCCGAGGACTTGGCGGAGGTCTCAGTAGAGGCTTAAGCAATAAGGGCAGTGATTCTACCATCAAACATTCCGCAAGAGAACAGTGAGTGCTCGAGCTCAGCGGCGTCTTACTATGACTACACAGTGGCTATACATTAGTAGCTACCCGATTTCCTAGACATTCCGCTTGAGCCACCATCTATAGCTCTCCGTGGAATGAGGCCATCGCTCTCTCAACGCTCTGCTGTGAACCAATAAAAAGCAGCTTAAAGATATGATCATGCGATCATTTGATGGCTCTGCGGCTCCTTTTGCAACATAGTTCTCCTATCAATACAACACGCCCATATACCTGAATTGCTCGGGGTCTGTCTGATTGGAGTCTCGCGAAGCCAAGACAAGCTCATAAGATCATGCAGATGCCGACGTGTACCAATGGATGAGATCGACACGGCAATGTCAAAGGTGGTAGGCTGTCCCCGCAGAAGTGGGGTTCCCCGTTGAATCTCTCCGCCTTTGGCGATCGACCAGCAGGCATATGACGTGCACCATCGCCATCACACATGAGTTCTCAGCCAGTCGCAACCGTGCTCTACTGACGGATCCCTCGGCGAGCAGGGATGTTCTTCGCATATCTATCCTTACCTCCTCGAACACAACTAGTCGCGAAACAAAGACTGTCCACAACAACATCATCAAAGTGTGATTCTGTCGTCGAGTTCTACAACAGGCCCTAGGATTCCACAAAGCAAAGCGCGTCTCATAGCAGTGCCCTGATCTAAATCAGTATGAAGTTCCAAGCCACCATCCTCCTTGTCGCCCCAGCAGCCACCCTAGCCCAAAATAGCCTGCTCTCCGCCTCAGTTGGCACAGGAGTCGCGCAATCCGGCCTCTCCTCCCTCAGTGCCTTTGCGTCCTCCATCAACGCCGCCTCCACCGAAACAGGCAGCATCACCTCCGCCGCCGCCGCATCCACCAGCTCGATACTCTCTGCGGCAAGTACGGTGCTCAGCGGGACGAGAACGAATAGTGTTACGGGAAGTTCGAGCTCGGTGCTCGTGAGCGCGAGTGCGGAGGCGAGCAGCGTGTTGGAGGATGGGTCGAGTAGTGCGGCGGGTGCGGCTAGTGCAATGGATAGTGGTGCGGCGGGTGCGGCTGGAAGCGGGGCTGCGGGAAGGCCCATGGCTACGGCTGGGGCCTTGGTTGGGGCTGCTGCTATCGGGTTTGCAGTGTTGTTGTGAGGATGAGATTTCGACGAATGTTGCCATGAAGTCATGATTTTGGATACCCTTGTTTGTAGTACAGTGCAGGATGCTCTCAAAAGGTGTAATGATATTGCTGAATCTACGCCTTCCATTATTGTTCATGCCGCGCTGCACGTGTTCGTGCTTTCGTGCACCACAATTTGTCCTGTGTAATTGCCTCCCTACCTAGCAAATATAGTCGCGCTGGTATACCCCGGGGGCTCCAGCTTCGTCAAGCTTCTGCCAAATCTCGCCCTGACGTAGGCTGAACCGACCGTGTACAGCATTTCAGTGGCAGACCATCCCCAACCGCTGAAAGAAAGAGAACAGGGACCCCTTAGGAACGTACCCTGCATACCTTGCCTGCCACAGAGCTGCGAATGAGCCTGTTGTCTTGTCAGTTCTGTTTGCTGGCATATCAGGCTTGTTTACTGTCCTAGCATGAACATGGACTTACCTTCAATTGGACCGAGCTCTGCGAAGCCAAGAACCTCCAGAACCCAAGGGGCCATCACCACGAGAATTCCAAGCGCGATGAGAGTGCAGTAGACTGGATGTTCGCTGGCGAAACCGACCGCTTCTGCGATGGCTCGCTCAGATGCCTGCTTGACTGCTTTGCCGAGAGGAGCACCTTTCTTGATTACGTTCTCCAATTTTCGTAGGATGTATTGGGCGATACGGTCGTGGTATCCGTATGCGCTGATTGTGCCTTCTAATGCCGCTTTGGGCTTTGGGTCTTGGGGACTGGGACTATCGGCATGAAGCAGGATAGCAACGAATTTGGAGGCTGCTTCTTCGAGCTCCGCGTCGTGAGGTTCCTCGTCCGTATACTTTTGCTCGAAGGTCGACTTCTCAACAAAAATGTGTCTGCCAGGCTTGCGCTTGAGACCTAGGCAGGACATGAGTGGGCTGATGATGTTGAGAGACATGGTTAGCTTGCTCTGCGAACACGAGATGTTGGGAAGAAATAGTTTGAGCGAAGGCTCCTGCAGCTTAAGGACAGAAGAAAGAAAGGACGTAAGAGGCCGGTGAGAATGTTCATTGCAGTGAAAGTTGCACTATTGTTGGTAATACTGCTTGAGACGGCCGCAAATTGACCTACACTGCCACATCCAATTCACACCAGTGTCGTCGTATCTGCCTTGCACATGTTTTTGGCAAAGAACGAACGTCTCAGCCTGCAACTTACCATAAGTCCTATGGCTGACTGGGAGTCGGGCCGCAGGACTTGTATCATGGCGTACGCAAGCTCGTTAAGGAACGTACAAGCAGTGGATGAGCAGGCATCAAAGTGCATGTCGACTGATACGCTGGTTTAGTCATTTGAAGCTTGCTTTCTCAGCACCAGTTTTAGCAAGGCCCGAGCCTGGGACACGTGAGTGACCCCATAAACGGCACTTCTATTCCTCCGCCTCCCAATTGATTGGTCGACTTTGCCAGCAGTTGTGCCGTCGCTGCTTATGGTAGACCATTCCGAGTCACGGTGAGTTTTGACGAAGACCGCGTCTTTGACATTGACAGAGGCAGCTCAGACTCGATCAATACATGCGAGATTGGTGCCACTCGAAGCCGAAATGGCATATAAAGACAGAACCCCCTCCAGAAGGTTGAGAGGCTCCATCGAACCAGGCCCAAATCGAGACTTCAACGACAGCAAGGAAGACAACCACCGACGACCAAATTTCGAAAAGAACAAGCAATCTTATTTCAGTCAAAACTGCTAAGTCGCGGGCCTCGCAAGAGCACCTGTCTTTGCACATTGAACAGAAAGCTTAGTGGAACCAACCATCGAATACAGCGTCGACCCTTCCATGATGAGCCAAACACTCCTCTTCCTCGGCGCGACAGGCGGCGTGACGAATGCTTGTTTGACCTCCGCCCTTATGTCAAATCAATACAAGGCTATCGCTCTCGTACGCACGCCCGAGAAGCTTTGTAAACAACTCGCTAAGCAACCAGGTCTTGAAGAGAACATCATTAACAGCAACCTCGCTATCATTCAAGGCAACGCCCTCGACGTATCCGACGTCAAACGCGCCTTACTCGCCAACATTAAAGCACATACCGACACATCCCTGCCGTCCATGATCCTCTCGGGTCTCGGCGGCGGTCCAGCTCTCAACCTCGATATCTGGCACCCTCTCCAGATCGCCAAACTTGACAACCCAACCATCTGCGAAGATGCAGCCAAGACACTGATCACAGCCCTCCAAGAAATCTATTCTGAGCAACCAATTCTCCGCGCCCGCAAGCCAGGAGTATGTTTCGTGAGCACGACAGGGATCAGTCGCGGACCGGAAGACGTCCCTTTTGGCATGCAATTCCTCTACCACCAAGTGCTGGCGCTTCCGCACGCTGACAAGAGAAAGATGGAAGCGGCGTTTCGCGACCACATGTTGCAGAGTGGGCCAGTGTTCGCAAGTGTGACGGGTATTCGGCCGACGCTGTTGAAGGGGACGGGAGCTCTGAATGAAGGGATGGGAATCGAAAAGCTCAGGGTCGGGACTGAGAGCAAACCGGCGACTGGATTCATTGTGCAGAGGGCTGATGTTGGCGCTTGGATGTTCGAGAATGTGGTCAAAGAAGGTGAGGGTGGAAAGTGGAGAGGCGAGATGGTTAGCTTGACCTCGTGAGCTGTTTGACTGCTAGGGATGGAGATCGATTGGGCGATTATATTGCGTACAGTGAGTGGAAGTGAGAAGGCGTTCGAGAAGGGTGTGACTGGATCGGCTGGTGAGCGTGGTTCGCAACAACTAATTTATCGTCTTGAACGGAATCAAAAGAGCCTACCACAAATGCTACCAATCCCTGAACTCGTCCTTGCGAGCATTCAATCCGATATGCTCATGTGGATCATGTACGGCACCCCAGTTCCGTCTTCGTGTGCAGCTATCATGTCTCTCAAGCTCTGTCCCGGGTGTCCAGCAGGCATAGTCCCGTCGATCTCCTCTCCGAACATCCTTAGCTGCATTGGCATCAGCTCGTCCCCATAATGCTTCTGTATGTCCTTCTTCACGACTGGCCTGTAAAGCACATGAGCGGATGATACAACGACTAGACGTCAGTCAAGAAAGAGAAACTGACACATAGATATTGCTGAACTCATCGCTCTCCGCGAGCTCCACGCACCGAATAGTCTTATCGGCATTCCACCAAGGCGGCAGAAGTTCTGGCTTTTGTTCCTGAGCACGTCTCTCATCGTTCGCCTTGACTGTCGAAATGAAGTCGAAGAAGTCGTTCTTGATAGCAAACCTTGAAGAACCAGTATGCACATTGACACCGACCACTGTTTCGTCGAATTTGAACTGATCAGCCTTCCTCATGCGGTACGTGTCTACCAGCAACTTGAAGGTGTCCTTTTCTGGACGATCACGCAGCCAGCTGCTGTTTCCGAGTGCTGTAAAGGGCTTGTCCTTTGAGTATGGCCTCGAGATGGCAGTGGCTGTGTTAGGTGGAGGTGGTTCGGCATTTACGGCTCGGCAAACGGGCTTGTGGCTTTTCCAGTCTGCCTTTTGGCACTCTCGGGAGCAATAGTAGGCTTTTTTGCATTTTGCACACTGCTTGAGAGGGTTTGCACGGCCCGCCTGAGTGCTCTGGCATGAGGCACAGGTTGGCTCCGTATTAGCATTTGGGGATGACATCTTCGAATTCGTAATGAGAGACTTTTGGAGTTAGTGGAATGTCAAGGTGTGAGAGAAGAATACCAGGTTCTGTCGGACTGATGTTAGAGAGCAGACGATGGAGACAGGTAAAGGTGCTGAGTACTATAGTGAATGAAGCAAGCAGTCCCGATGCAAACATCAACCCATCATGACTTCCAGGCTGAACGAATGGTCGGATTCGTGCATGCTGGACGTTCAGATTAGTTGTCTGAATGGCAGACTGCATCGCGACCGGCTGCGGGCACTCCCTCTTCTTCACTTCACTTCGAATTGGACACCGCGCTAGCAAGATAGCAACAAAAGGTACTCATTGCAGCAAACTCCATGAACTCGTCACGATCGTTGCCGGGCTTAGTATCTCCCTTTGTAGTTTGTTTGGTTCTCTCAGTGTCAGTATCTTTTAGGATAGTTTGCTTCATTTCGAGCTTGGTAGAGCTTAGGGTGTGAAACATTACATTAGCTACTTCCGAGATGTCATCATAAGGAGGGTCTTTGGCTTGACAGCCATGCTGATGGTCTGGTTTTGAGAATCAGAAAAAGGGCAACACTTCATCAAACAATATAGGGTAGCCGTGATCATACAGTTCTGCGCGAAAGCTTCGTGCCGCGTGGCGCGTAGAGCTCCGACGTGGCATGGAAGGTAAGCCGAGAGTGTCTTTGCGCTTCGCCGGCAGCAGCAGCTGCTAGTCATTGAGTCTTCTTCCAAACATGCTCGGACTCTCTTCCTCTCAATGTCTTCCTCGCTGCAACAGATCTGCGCAAGTGGAATCGTCACCAACCAAGCTTGCGGTACACCGATGCCAGTATACTGTGCCCCCAACTCCTGTGTGATCTGACACATCCACCAAACTTTATGTTCACGCAATGGGAGGCCTGAGCATGAAAAACGAGTTGCAAGCTGCTTCAGTCCTAATGAACGATCCCGACCCCGGCCTGTTGCTGGGTTAGGTAACTCACTCTCCGCACTAACGTAGCAGCACATCTGCGATTTGCGCACCAGAAGAGACAACCGTCCCTTTGTCCCCGCCTCAAAGGCTAATTATGGACTTTCTGGTGAACAAGCATCCCGTCATGTCTCTTAGCCATGGCACGTATGCGCGTTGTGGCGTACACCATGAAGATTGCCCAAACTTTTGCCTCTAACGTGTCAATGAGTACTCGTTGAAGTGTGCCTTGTAGCCCAGCCCCGTTTGGTACAGATTGGGCGCAGACGTCGATCCTATATCCCCAAGATACATTGCTATCTCGCTTGAAGCAAGTTAAACCTTATGCAAGCAGTTATGCAACATCTCGAATAGCACCGTGCCTGCATATGTGATTATCACTGTTGAACCAGCGTGCCAGCGCCCCTCGAAGCTCTCGCACATAGGTGAAGCCAAAGGACAGACTATCTCTCGACCTTTCACCTGCTTGCCTGATCTCTGCAAACCACCTCTCCCGCAATGACATCCCGAGACCGTCCCCGAGCGGGCTCCCAGCAGCGTGAAACCTCCCACGACGGTGCATCTTTTCCCGACAAATTCGAAGCAATACCCGAGTCCGAGCCAAAGCTGCCGTTATGGACAGCTTTGTGCAGATGGCGACTTTGTGCAGATGGCCGAAAGTATCGTGGTACTCCCTGGCGCTCACCTCAACTATTGTTCTCCTGGGGTTCGACAATGTTCTCATTGGGTCGGTATCCGCCATGCCGGTGTTCCAGTAAGTCGTTCTTTGCATACTCGCTGAAGCACCTACTGACAGGCGGCCAGGAAAAACTATGGAGAGAGGTTGGACGGCCAGTGGTTCATACCCAGCAACTGGTTAGCAATATGGAACGTAGGTGGGACTCTAGGAGCCATGGGCGGTGCAATAGCCGCCGGCTGGTTAGGAGACAGAATAGGACGACGCTGGATGTTGGCGACTGCAACAGTCTTGTCCGCTGCATCGGTCGTTGTCTTCATTACCTCCGACACTCCCACTAACCTCGAGGGTCGTCGCGGCCTATTCGTGCTGGGCAAAGTAATCTCTGGACTTGGCATTGGTGCCATCACGACAACAGTACAAACCTACATGTCCGAAACGATCCCAACCCAGTTGCGAGGCTCAATCATCACTGCATTTCCCATTTTCCAACTGATAGGACAAATCGCCGGCTCGATCATCATCCAAGTGATGATGCAACGTCCTGGGCGAAGCTCTTACAGGATCACCTTTGCGACAATGTGGGCATTCTCGATAATCCCACTCGTCGCAACATTCATCATTCCCGAAAGTCCCGCCTGGCTCCTCCGAAAAGACAAGGTAGTCCAAGCTGTCAAGGCGCACGGAAGACTAGAAGCAAATGAGAAGTATCCGGGCGCTCATCTTGCAAGCTTCGTGCGTCTACAAAACACAATAGCACGAGACGGACATCAATTCACGGATCCCGAACGGAGAGTGGGTTACCTGGCCTGCTTCAAGGGCATCAACCTTCGACGGACGGGTGTGGTCGTCTTTGCGAACGTCCTGCCCGAGATGTTTGGCCTCTCACTTATGGGAAGCATCAACTATTATCTGCAGTGCGTTGGTGTCGACCACAGCACCTCGAACTTGTTTATGATCATCGGCATTGCTCTTGGGCTTGTTGCGAACATCTCGGCGTTCTGGAGTTTGTCCAGGATTGGGCGGCGTAGGCTTATACTGGTCACACTTGTTCCTGCCGTGTTGCTCTGGCTGTCTATAGGTGTGGTTGGCACAATCCAGAAAGAGGGGAGTTTTGTTTATTGGTCCGTCGGTCCCGATGATCTCATGTTGCACGTCGTTGGCTGATGTTTTGTGCAGGTACACACCGGTAACGATGATGGTAATTATCTTCACTGGCGGCATTGGGGCTTGGTAACTTTCCCCTCAGAAACCCGTCGTGGTTGACTGTGCCATGAGTATCTACTGATGTTTTTCTCAGGCCCGCGAGTTATGTCGTTGCATCAGAAGCTTCCACCCTACGCCTCCGAGCCAAAACATCAGGTATAGGCTGGTTCGTCAACGGCGGGGTCTCCGCTGGCTTTGGCTGGGGCTTGCCTTACGTCTATGGTCCTGACGCCCTCGATCTCCGGGCGCAGACTACATATGTTGTGGCAGGGTTTGCGGCTGTTGCGTTGGTGCTTTCATTCTTCTTCGTACCGGAGATGAAGGGGAGGACTGCTCTTGAGATTGACAGGATGTTTGAAATGGGGCTGCCGGCCAGGGAGTTTAGGCACTGGAGCGGCGGAGATGCACCGCTAGTGTAGAGGTCATTTACGGAATATGAGGGGAAAGGTTCGCTAGCAGGGGAAGCTTGAACCATGCTGCGAATGCACCGTACGGTGGACATGCTGTGTAGGTAAGGTGATAGTGGAGTATTGACACATTCTTCCTGTACCCGCTGCATGAATGCTAACATTGTGGCAATACGACAGCAAGTGAGCCACCTTAGATGTCACATATGGTTCCGATGCATACCACTTGCACTGACTACAATCACAAAAGTTTCACCCAGACTTTTACTTCAGATAGAAGCCTTCGGCCGTTCACGACGCTTCGACCCTTACGCCAGAGGAAACTGCTACTCACCTTCGCATTCGCCTCGGACGCAGTCACACTCAATCATCTTCCAGACTTCAGATGGAGGCATTACTCCTGCTACCACACTCACCACCACAAAATTCTGGCTCCATCTCTCTGATCCAAAATATTTTCTCTGGCCACCTGCTTCTCAGTAGCAGTCGTCACTTCCACCCACTGCAGCCGACTTTCTGCCACGAACTACGCCTGTGACTCTTTGTTTTTCATCTCAAGTGTCCGTCTCGTTTCTCGCCTGAACAGCGTCTCATAATCGACCCAAGAAAGGTCAGCAGCATGGCGTGCAACCGCGGCCGACTACCCAATGGTATCATGGCAAAGATCGCACCATACCCGGACATCATCAAGTGGATCGAATCCTCAGCCCAAGACACGACAAAAAAATGGAAGGACGGATACTGGACAAGCCAGCCGTTCCACACTCCTGACGCAGCGTGAAGGAATCAGTGCTCTGCGGTTGATTACGAGAACACATCGCTATCAACGCCATAATACCTGTGCCATTATTGAAGACGGCTAGCACAAAAAAATTGGCCGAGCACATGTCCGGATAGAAGATTTGCTGCGTGGCGGTAGAAGCTTGCATCTCGGTTGGAATCCATCGACTGATCTTCTCGTTGCAGTCGGGCACAGCGGACTGACCCCCGAGGAACTGAAAACGGAACGGCGGTTACGAGTCGACGACGGGATCAGAAAAGACGAGCAGGGACGGTTTCAGAGCGAGCTTGCCCGCTACAACATGGTTAACCTCAGGCGCGAGGGTTGAATGCAGACGTCAGGCAAAGGTTGGAATGCAAGTTGGTGATTCGTCGAGATTTGTCCATTGGTCTCGTAATGTACTCGAATAGTGTCCCATCCTACTACCTATCGTATGTACCAATTGATCATCATCATGAATGCTTCTAGCTGCTCTCCTTGAAGTCTTTCAAGCAGTCAATCAAACAAACTCCACCAACGCCATGCGTAAAACTCCCCACAATGGTCTTGAAAGTTTTCGTGCTGCAGTATCACTGCAGAGATCTGCGCCACATACGTGTATCTCTACACGGTGCTTAAACAGCGCCCATCATCATCTATGGTAGCGCCTCCTTTATCTTGGTCTTTTGAGCAGCAGTCAAGCTCGTGGGGAATTTGACTTTCACCTCAACCAGAAAATCGCCACGTTGACCAGGCTTTTTGCTCACCGGCATGCCCTGACCCGGGAACGTCTGGATACTGCCTGGTTGCGTCGGACCTCCACCTCTGACTGGAACCTCTCTTCCATCAATGGTTTTGACTCTACGTTCCCACCCAGTCAGTGCCTCTTTCAGGTCGAGCTCAATGATGGTCCTCAGATTATCGCCCTCTCGCTTGAAGTCTTTGTGCGGCTTCTCGGTCACGATGAAATGCAAATCTTGGGAGCCGCCGTCGGTTTCGTCACCAACACCGGCGAACTTGATCTTCGACCCAGCCTTGAGACCCGGTTTGATGTCCATTTCGAGGATTTTCTCCTCTTTCGTTCTTTGACCCCTGGCGTCGAACTTTTTTCTGTTGATCTTCATTTTCTTCTTGGCTCCCGTGTACAGGTCTTCCAGCGTGACTGGCAAATCTTTTTCCACGATCTGGACTTCGGGCGTTGGCGGTCTCGGTTGTCCTCTCGGTGAGGCTCCAAAGCCTGCACCGCCTGCTCTCCGGGACCGGCCACCACCCATGCCGCCCATTCCACCTAGCAAATCAAACAAATCAGGATCTCCCCCACCACTGTTCTTGGTGAACTGTGCAAAGATATCCTCGGGATTGCCGAAGTTGAAGCCATTCGACCCGCCATTCGTGCTGAAGTGGAAAGATCTGCCACCACCTGGACCGCCAGAGCTGAAATTCTGGAAGCCACCTGGGAATCCTCCAAACCCTCCTCCTGGCATGCTTCCTTCGTCGCCCCCTGGCGGTGGTGCGCGTCCACCCCCTAGCAGGAACTCCAGACCATATTGGTCATAGACCTTCCTTTTCTCAGGGTCGGACAATACTTCATATGCTTGTGAGACTTCCTTGAATTTCTCAGCTGCTTCAGGCTTGTCCTTGTTCTTGTCAGGGTGCCATTTCAAGGCTGCCTTGCGGTAAGCCTTCTTGATCTCATCCTGCGTTGCCGAGGGTTGGATGCTTAATGAGTCGTAAAGTTTCGTCTCTGCTACCATGGTGGTAGGTTTGAATTATGTATCTATGATGTGATTGGTCGTGCCTGCGTTTGTGAGAAAGGTGTGTTTGGGTTTTGACTGATGTAAAGAAGGAAGTCAAGGTGGTTCGACGAAGGAGGGCCGTGCACAAATAGTCGCTTGGTCGTGCTTGGGCAGGAAGCAAATCAGCCTAGAATGCTCGAGAGGCTGTTCTGCGGGATTTTGATCAAAGCTAGTGGTTTTTGTAGGTACTTTTGCCTGGTGTAGGACGGAAATACCTTACGAAGCACGAGACTGCTGTCGGGACAGTGAAATAGTTGTTTATGCCCAGCTCTGCACGGGCTGAGCCTGCGAGGGTCATTGCCCATTTCCCGGTCGCTATGACGTACCGCAAATGATTGGCTCAGAATCTTCTAGAAGGTTCCGCACTGCTACGGGCTCGGTGCTCCGCGTCGAGGCATCTAGCGTCAGCCAGGCCTCAAGGCCTCAAGGCCACTAGGCCAACAATTCTCGAAGAGTAAGTCTGCCGGGAATAGCGATTGCCGCGACTGAGTCTCGAAATTTATGGCAACGACGGTTGTGTCGAAGACATAACAGAACTGGTGTGATCAGCTCAATCTGACACACAATGGCCGACATCGCAGTTGCAGAACCGGTCTCTCTACCCGCAGCACCCGCATCTCCGTCACGAAAGCGCTCAGCCGAACCAGAGGAGCCAACCTCAACCGCCTTAACGACACAAGATGGTGAAACCGCAGTGGAAGGACCACCAGCAAAGAAGACCAAATTGATCAGAAGGAAGCGGAAACCGGCACCACCTCAGATCGATCCCGCCCTCCTCAAAACCGGCCAACCACCCCCCCAGACAGGCACAACCTTCAACATCTGGTACAACAAATGGGCTGGCGGCGACCGTGAAGACGCCTACCTCTCCAAAACAGCCGCGATTTCGCGCTGCAAAGTACGCGAACATTCAGGCTGGACCCAAGCAGATAAGACGCCAGGCTCCTTCTTCTGTCTCTTTTTCGCACGCGGGATCTGTCCAAAGGGCCACGAGTGCCAGTACCTCCACCGGCTCCCTGGAGTGTACGACATCTTCAATCCCAACATCGACTGCTTCGGCCGAGACCGACATTCAGATTACCGTGATGACATGGGAGGTGTGGGCTCCTTCCTGCGGCAGAATCGCACGCTCTACGTCGGGCGCATCCACGTCACAGATGATATCGAAGAGGTCGTAGCGCGTCACTTCCAGGAATGGGGAGAGATAGACCGGATACGAGTCCTTACGGCGCGAGGTGTCGCTTTCGTCACGTACGTCAACGAGGCGAACAGTCAGTTCGCGAAAGAGGCCATGGCGCATCAGGCGCTAGACAACAGTGAGGTGCTCAACGTGCGATGGGCGACGGTTGACCCAAACCCGCTGAGTCAGAAGAGGGAGGTCGCGAGGATCGAGGAGCAGGCTGCGGAAGCTGTCAGACGGGCGCTGGGCGAGACCGCCGTACGACAGATCGAAGGGAGGGAAACGGCTGAGGATCGGGCGCAGCGGAGGGTAGATGCCGGTTTTGGACTGGATGGTTATGAGGCGCCGGAAGGCATTTGGTTCAACAAGCAGAAGGAGCTTGAGGCCACGGAGCCGCAGGCGCAGTTAGGAGGCCCCAGTGAGAGGAGAATGATCGAGGCTGCAAGCGAGCAGGAGGTGCCTGAAGTGGAGGCGGAGCCAACGCAGGAGCAGCCTTCAAATGGCATACTCGGCAGCCGAGCACTGGCTGCGTTGCAAGGGCGATCAGCCAACGCAACTCCGATCCCTGGTCCTTCTAAACCAGCTGCTTCTGGTCCGCTAGTCGGATATGGAAGTGACGATGACGAGGATTGATCCAAGTATTGTCGAGGAACGAAGTAGAAGCACATTCTATTCATCGGGTTGAGGACGATACACGTGTTCGTGCAAGCTGTCGGAAACGGCAGCTTAACCCATTATATCTTCAGCAGTGGTCATACGGAAGTCGAATGCTAATTTTCATTGCAGACTTTCTTTCATCATTCTTATGCGCTTTGTACGGTTGACCCCACTACCCGGCGTCACAGTTTCTGAACCTTTACATCAACAGGTACCTCCACAATCTGATCCACGCCCTTGTAGTCGGGAATATCCAATCCATACTTATCCGCAATATGCTGCCCCAAAAACCGGCCTCCGATGAAGTGCTTCTTGCCCTTGAAGTGTCCGACATTGGGCTTGGCAGCAGTCAAACTGATGAGATAATCAGGCATGTATTTTGCTCCAATGCCCTCGTCCTGAGGTCCATCCTCGACATGCCAGCTGCTGGGCGTATCGACGGCGAGCACGGGCTTC